>Ga0194053_10000004_pt1 | contig 187108 bp, 172 predicted proteins | sample SepL228m_MetaG_FD_161684 | JGI IMG/M metagenome (GOLD analysis project Ga0194053, IMG submission 161684) | Anoxic zone freshwater microbial communities from boreal shield lake in IISD Experimental Lakes Area, Ontario, Canada - Sep2016-L227-8m | ecosystem: Environmental > Aquatic > Freshwater...
CTCGTTATAAATCCGAGCGCAGCGCCTATACGAACCTAGTATGGGCGCAAGTGAGGATTTTAAACGAACGTTCTTACGCTCGTTATAAATCCGAGCGCAGCGCCTATACGAACCTAGTATGGGCGCAAGTGAGGATTTTAAACGAACGTTCTTACGCTCGTTATAAATCCGAGCGCAGCGCCTATACGAACCTAGTATGGGCGCATTCAGTCAATTGAATGACTTTGAAACTTACAAAGGGTATAAATACCCTTTGTTCTGACATCGACTCAGATGCTGTGAATGTACGAACATTCACGCATCTTCGCTCGTCAGAATAACACGGAATTATAACTCTAGCAAAAGCTTCTCTGTGCCGAGTTCTAGATCTACCACTCCCCTGTGACCATCATGATACAAAGTGACGATCCTGGTCAGAAGTTTTCCAAGCGCAGCACCTTCGTAGTTCATCGCGTATTTTTTGGATTTACTAAAGACGAACGGACTGAGACCAGTGTCTGTAGCACTTTTCCCCCCTGCCGCTACGACCATAGACTTCACTTGCCAGAACAAGGTGCCGAGAATACTTTCCGACTCGATCCCCTGGTCAACAGCTTGCCTATAGATCATCCAGGACTTTGCCCTATCACGACTCCCGACGGCATCAGCTAGAGAAAATATGTTGAATTCCCCTTTTGCACCATCTCCACCACCGAATGACCTTGCAACAACGGGCAGATCTGTCACCACAACCTTTTCCGCGGCCTTTTCTATCGCCTTTCTTGATTCGACATTGGACTTGCCCTCCAACATAACGAAAATATTGCTTGATTCGGCCATGGCTGGGAGGAATTCATTTATTCCTTCCTTGGCTTCGGCATTTTCGGTCACACGATCTAGGAAGACGATGTACTTATTGGAAAATAGCCCCTGCCCAGCTAGGTGCTCTTCTATAACTGACACTCGCCAACTGTCCGCGCTGATCGGCACATATGATGCATCTGGTTTCTTGGCACGCAGAGAGTCGATAAGCTTGTGGGCTTTCTCATGTGATCTCGCTACATCTGTTCCGTAGAATACATAAAGCATATTGGATATTGATTATTTAACATTCACTGAACATTGCGTCATTGGATATTGAATATTACTTCAACTCTCCCCAATTCTTTCCCACAGACGTCTCGGCGCTGAGGACGACTCCGTAAGTTTCCTTTGGATCGATCACTGACTCCATGATCTTCTCTATTTCCGGTGCAACCACGGCCGCGACACTTCCCCTCATCTCATAAACGAGCTCGTCGTGCACCTGTAATAGCAAGAAGACATCATTTTGTAAATGATTTTTCCTTATATAGGCATCTATCTTGATCATCGCGAGCTTGATCACGTCAGCCTCGGTACCCTGGATAGGGGCATTGATCGCCATACGCTCCGCCCCTGCCCGAATATATGGTATATGAGACTTGATGCCTTCGAAATATCTACGTCGCCCGAAAAATGTTTCCGTGTAACCCTTTCTGGCTGTCTCTGCTTTGATCTTGTCTAGATATGTCGCTAGTCCGGAAAATGTTGCGAAGTATTGATTCAGATAATTTTGCGCCTCTTCACGAGTCGAACCTAGGTTCTGTTTCAGTGCCATAACACCCATACCGTACATGATACCGAAATTGATCACCTTGGCCTGACGGCGCATGTCACTAGTGACTTGGTCTTGCGGAACCTTGAAGACGAATGCTGCGACTGAAGAGTGGACATCCTCACCTCTCTGGAAAATACCGATCAGTTTCTCATCATTCGAAAGGAAGGCGGCGATGCGGAGCTCCATCTGAGAATAGTCGAAGGCACCCAGAACGAATCCCTGGTCTGCGATGAATGCGTCACGAACCTTCTTTCCGTGTTCTGTTTTTATGGGAATGTTCTGCAAGTTGGGGTCCTGTGAAGCCATCCTACCCGTCGTCGTTCCTGCGGAAATAAAGTTGGCATGGAGTCTGTCGTCTCCGTCCAGAAGAGGCGGGATGGCATCTATGTATGTTGAGAGCAATTTCTGGAGTTCCCTATATTCAAATATATTTGGAACGATCGGATGCAGATCTCGCAATTTCTCCAATTCTGATTCTCGTGTCGATCTGGCACCTCCAGCTGTTTTCTTCATATTCTTGGCTACCAAACCGAGCTTGTCGAATAGTATTTCGCCCAACTGTTTCGGAGAATTCACGTTAAATTCCGTCCCTGCGGCCTTCCATATCTTTTCCTCGAGAGCAGAGAGTGTGGTGTGATATTCCTTCGAAAGTCTCTGCAGGATCATTCTGTCTATCTTCACTCCCCTTTCCTTCATCTTGTGACAGATCGGAATGAGTGGCATCTCGATCTCCTCATATAGTTTCCTCAAGCCTTTTTCATCCAGTTCGGCAAATATCTTCGCTTTTGCCGCTGCAAAATCATTCTCGCCCGTATAGTTCTTCATGTCTTCCAGTTTCGGATTGGTTATGTCGGAATTCACGATCCATAGGGCGACGGCGGTCTTTTCCAGTTCGTCTGTTGGGATGTCTTGAAACAGTCCATTTTGAACTGATTCATTTGCAATGTTTCCCTTTTCACCAATCGCATAGACCCCCGTCTTCACTGGGGTGACAATTGAAATACCGTTATCTCCCATAACAACCTTCTCCAGTCGCTGAGTGAGAGTTCTGAACTCTAACTCCATCCACAGCGCATTGGCTTTCTTCACATCCAGACCTTCCTTGAAGGTTTTGTCAGGAAGAACGAACGTGATCGGTGCATCATGACGTATCGTGGCTAGCATCTTGCTGAATTCCGCTTCTTCTCTGTTATCTTTCAATAACTGGATGATCCTCGGTGTTATTCCCGCCTTCTCGAATACTTCCTCGTGGCCTGCCTCGAGTTCCTTGAACATATTCTCGATCGTCCCGAATGTCGTTATGAGTATAGTGGCCGTTTTCTCACCGACACCCTTTACACCAACGATATTGTCTGACGGATCACCACGCAAACCTTTGTAATCTGGAATAAGTTCCGGTCCAAAGCCGAATCTGTCTCTAACTGCCTTTTCATCGTAGATAATGGTGTCCTTTATTCCCTTTTTCAATGTATATACTCTAACCTCTTCACCTTTCACTAATTGTAATGTGTCCATGTCACCAGAGGCGATGATCGTTTCGATGGTTTGCATTCCATTTTCCATTTTAACTTTTCCATTTTCAATTTCTGCGACGATCGTCCCCAACATATCATCCGCCTCGAAGCCCTCCTTCTCATATATCGGTATACCCAATGCCTGATATACGTCATACGACCTCTTGATCTGGGCAATGAGGTCATCTTCGGCTTTCTGTCTGCCAGCTTTGTAGTCCTTGTATGCTTCGTGACGGTATGTCGGCGCGGCCATGTCGTAACAAGCGACCACGTAGTCAGGTTTCAATTCTTCGATAATCTTGATCAGCATCGTGGAAAGGCCATACAGAGCCCCCGTCGGCTCCCCCTTGGCGGTGGCAAAATCAGGCAATGCGTGGTACGCACGGTGCAAAATAGCATGAGAATCTAGGAGTACTAGGCGCTTCTTGGATGTAGGGGTAGATTTCATCATGTAGTTATTGTATCACTTTATCCGACACTTATAAGGCCTTACTTGCAAATAGATTTTTACAAATGAACATTATTTAGTGAATATGGCCGTATATATAGCTTCTATGACCTTTTCCTTGTTTACCAGATAGATATACTGACTTTTACAAAAATACCCCTTTCGGGATATTCTCCATATGAAATACATGATGAATTAAGTTGCCAAAGTCCTAATTTGCAGTCGGACATCTCCAACACCTAGTATTATCAGTGTGTACGATTGGATTTTATTTTTAAACTATTCAGCAATAGTATTATAGATGAAAATACGTGCAGTTGTCCACAGTATGTGTTATTACTTTAATGACAGCAAATGCTATAATATTATTGAAATGGCAAAAAATCTTCTCAACACACCAGTTCTCCTCGGCACACCACTCGGTCATGAAGAGCACAAGCAGATGAAAGTGCTTCTCTTTATCCTGGCGATCGTGCTTATGATGGCTGCGACTGTGTTATATTCACAATCAATAACACCGACGAATTATGTATCCCCTATCATGACACAACGACCAGTTGTGGACCAGAAGACTATGATGCGTAATCAGGCAATTGCAGCGCTCAGGGGATTAGAACCAGCAACCCCAGAACAAATAAAGAGTGCTGTCGGCCAATTATCAAACGTGAAACCCATGACAGAAGCGGTGAGAGCAAGCGCCCTCAAAGAAGCAATCAGTCAATTAAAAGCAAAATAACATTTATCAACTATCTTACAAATCATGAAAAAATATCCTTTTGTATCAAAAATAGCAACGATAACTGGTCTAGCTCTCGGCGCATTCGCTCTGTCAGCTCTAGCAACGGGTACTTGGACAGCACCATCAGCAGCGGCACCAAATGGAAACGTTGATGCTCCGATCAATGTTGGTGGTGGTACTGCAGGAAACATATACTCTCAAACGAAAACTGGTTTCCTGACTCTAGCAAACTTCATATTCAATCCAACCTTAACTCCTGGAAGTGTCACAGCTGGCTCTGTTCTTACTGCAAAAGATGCGTACGGAACAGTGGGGTGGGCCGCCCCTTCAAGTGGTGGAAGTTTTACGGGTGTAACTTGCACAGGAAGCAAGGTTTTGAAAGGAATCAATGCTAATGGCACACCGATATGTGCTGATCTAAATTTTAAGCTTTACCAATATAGTGGTGTCGGTGACAACAGAAATAAACTAATCGGTGTCCATACATACTGTGCCTTAAAATCTTCTGACAGGGGTTCTAATACTTGGCTTTATGGTGATAACAACGGAACAGATTGGACACTAGCAACAGAGCGCTCTACCGATAATCAATGGGCTATATGTATGGATGTAACTTGGCAATAATAAATTGTTCAGCTTATAACAAAAAAGGGCCTCATGGCCCTTTTTGTTTTCTCAAAATATTGTTTGCTTATCTTTTCTCTTCATGCCTCTTCTATTCACTAATCACTAGTCACTAGTCCCTAGTCCCTTATTCTGCACTCCCCCTCCACCACTTCGAACTTCATTCGCTGGTGATCTGGCAGTACTTTGTCCAAATCCATTTTGGAGTTACTACACAATACTTCCTCCCCATAGATAGTCAGAAAAATTTGGTGTCTGGTACCTTCCGACTAGTCTAGATGATTCGACTGAGGCTTTCTTTGATAGATCTCTAAGTGTCTTTGCGTCTGATTCGATGGGTGTCTCCTTTGTCTCCAGAGCAAGTTTCTCATTGACGATAAAATCTATCTCTCTACCGTTCTTTAGAGAGAAGTACTGTATCTTTCCCTTGTGTCGAAGCTGATTGAATACAGCATTCTCAAATTTTGCACCACTATCAATAGTGTTCAGTATTCCTGCTAGTCCACTATCGGAAAAATACACCTTCTGAGCCTTCACTATCTCCCTATCTTGGTTCTCAGTAAAGACTGGGACTAGAGAAATGAGATACGTTCGCTCAAACAAGTAAATGTAATTCTGAACAGTTGGACGAGATAGTCCCGTCAGTCGAGATATCTTTGAATAGTCAAGTTTGCTTCCTATTCTACCAGTTAGCATCTTGGCTATATTTATGATGGCCGAACTATCCCTAAAATCCGCAATACTTTTTATATCGATATTTATATAGGAACTGATTATGTCGTCGAGTATACTTCTCTTCTCTTCTGTAGACTGTGCAAGGACTACTTTCGGAAAACCTCCAAATTCGATATATTCCTCATAATACGCCTTCAGTCTATCGTACTCAGATACGTTGAACGATCCAGGTTTATCTAGATTTTCTAAAGGTATATAAGTGACGTTCTTGAATGTCAGAAACTCTCCAAAATCTAGAGGATAGAGCTCAAAAAGTCTCTTCCTTCCAGAAAGGGACTCCGTAAACAGATTCTTCAAATAGTAAGAGCTGGAGCCGGTAAGAATAAACTTAATATTGTAATGATCATGGAGATATTTGATCACACTGGCAATATTTGGTGTTGTCTGGATTTCATCTATCGCTACATACATTCTCTCTTTTTGTGTCATACCACGTTGTTCCAGATTTATGATGATATTGTCATAGTTCTTATCTGCGAATATCTCTTGGTTACTGATCTTCTCGAGATCTAAAAAGATCTTGTTGCTAGACTCGATTTCCGAAAGTAGGTGCTCCACGAGAGTAGTCTTACCAGTTCGTCGCATACCAGTTAATACAGTGACATCATCACTCTTCAAATGTTCCTTGATGTCCGAATATATTTTCCTTTGGAAATACATCTTATTCATACTAGTAGTTTACACAAATCGTAACCATTTGTAAAGTGCCATATTACATGTAGTAATCCATTCTGCATATATGTGGCCAAAATAAGCCATTCCTACTCAATTGTCGTCATTCTGTACTCCCCCTCCACCACTTCGAACTTCATTCGATGGTGATCTGGCAGTACTTTGTCCAATTCAACATTCTCTGGCCACTCGATCATGATGAGGTGCCCCGGGTCTGCGACCAATCGATCGAAGTTCAGTACCTCCAATTCTTCCGCACGCTCTAGTCTATATGCATCTATGTGGACGAGACGTTTCCAGGGGCACGTAGAATTGGAAATTGGGAATTGAGAATTGGGGTCCAGTTCATATATCTTCATAATGACGAATGTCGGACTAGTTACTTCCTCTTTCACACCGAGGAGTTTCGCAACGATCTTCACGAAGGCAGTCTTCCCCGCCCCGAGATGTCCTGACATACCGACGACTGTGGCGCCCAATGAATTACCATCTTGCGGGGTTTGCCGTGCCTGCCGGCAGGCAGGAGGAGAGGAACTACTCTCCCCAAAAGGGCGAGCCGCTAACGATTGTAACCACCCAGTGGCGAGCTCTCGCGTTTCTTCCAACGAATGAGATCTGAAAATTTTCATGTGGTAACTATATCAGACGTGATATAATGTTTCCATGACACTCATATTCGACGAAGACAAACAAAATAGAAAGATGGCAGACCTCCTCCACAAGGAAGAGGAAGATCTCGTTCAGATCCTTAGTGGAAAGTACGCCGTCGAATACGTGAACCTGATGGTAACCCCAGTGAGTCCAGATGCCCTACGACTAGTCGATGAGAACGCTGCACGTGCAGCACTGGTCGCCGCATATACATTGGTGGACAAGAAGATCAAAGTTGCCGCTAGGAATCCGCAGGACGAGAAGGTTGTCGCTGTATTGGAAACACTAACAACCAAAGGTTACGTACCAGAACTATATATTTGTTCGACACAGAGCCTAGAGAAGGCGTGGAAAACATACAGGGACATGTCATTCGCCTATGAGAGCAAGGCTGGATCATTGGAGATATCTAGTGACGAGATCACCGCTATCATCGACCAAGCAAAAAGTTTACCAACGATCATTTCCATACTGGAAAGTACCATGTCGGCCAAAAAAAGCTACCGAGTTTCTAGGATACTAGAAACGGCCGTTGCTGGCGCATTGGCTATAGACGCATCAGATATACACTTCGAACCAGAGGAGTTGTACGTTCAGCTCAGATATCGCCTAGATGGAGTGCTCCAGGAACTCATCCACTTCGACAACGAAACTTACGCTCTGCTCCTCTCTCGCATCAAACTCATTTCTGGGATGAAACTGAATATCAAGAAAGATTCCCAAGACGGCAGATTCAGTATACGACTCCCTATCGGTGAAGTAGAAGTCCGTGTCTCCATATTGCCCGGCGCATACAACGAGTCCGTCGTCATGCGTATACTCAACCCAAAGTCCATCGACGTTCCACTGGAGTCTCTAGGCATACATGAGAAGCTACTTGGTATCCTACTCAAGGAGATGGATCGTCCAGATGGCATGATCCTAACAACCGGCCCGACAGGCTCAGGAAAAACGACGACGCTATATGCTTTCCTAAAGAAAATACACAACCCACAGGTAAAGATCATCACGATCGAAGACCCTATCGAATACCACCTACCAGGAATAGTTCAGACCCAGGTCAATACCAAAGGCTATAACTTCCTCGAAGGGCTCCGTGCCGCAGTACGACAGGATCCAGACATCATCATGGTCGGTGAAATACGAGACAACGAGACGGCCGATATCGCCATCAACTCTGCGTTGACGGGACACCTAGTCTTCTCTACCCTACACACCAATGACGCCGCAGGAACATTCCCACGCCTGATCGACCTCGGAGTAAACTCGAAAGTTATCACCTCGGCATTGCGCGTAGCGATGGCACAGAGACTAACGCGTAAATTATGTGAGTTCTGCAAGAAAGAAACCCCCGTCGAAGGAGATGTGCAGAAAGAGATAGAAACAGTGATCAATACTATCGAAGACAAAACTCTCGTTCCGACAGAACGCTCCAAGATGTGGGTCGCTGTAGGTTGTGAGAAATGTAACAAAACTGGCTATAAGGGCCGAATAGGTATCTATGAAGCTGTATTGACTGACGAAAAAGTAGAGAATGCCGTGGAGAGCAACCCGAGTGAACGTGAGATATGGGCCGCCGCCAAAGGTCAGGGAATCTTGACGATGAAACAAGATGGTGTGCTGAAAATATTGAAAGGTATCACTTCCCTCTCAGAACTTGAGAGAGTTATCGCCATAGAAGACTAGAGATACGGGGTATCGTTTGAGAAAACTGCGATATTTTGTCAGCAGTTTTTTTGTAAATCGAAAATCATATCCCCGATCTCGTCAAACTGTGGATAACTAGTTTGCTTTTATAACACTCGAAAGAGTAGTATGACTTTAGTAGCAGAACAAAAGGGATTTCAAACGCATGAATCTCTAAGCAAAATCTCGTCGCGTGATGCGATAAGCGAGGTATAGTCCCGAGGATGATTACAGTATACTAGCGACAAGCGCTAGCGACCAGAACGTCCTTAGAACCATACCCAAACCTGGGAAGGCCATTGCTTAGAGATTCCTGTGTTCGAATACGATCAGATTTGGGAAATAAGATTTAAGATTTAAGAAGAAACACAAATAGTCTATGTCCATTCTTAAATCCAAAATCTAATTCACAAATCCGACCCAGAATCTCCAATAAACCCATGATTATTTCAATTCTCTCGACACATTATTAGCGCCCTACTATACTAGCATGTACACAATCAAATGTCAATAGACAATAAGAGGCCATCCAAAGATGATAAGGATTCAAAGGATTTGGGATTTCTAGACCAAACCCTGCGCCCTTCTCGTTGGGATGAATACATAGGTCAACAAAATATCAAGAACAATCTCCACATCTTGTTAACCGCCGCCAAGGAACGTGAACACCCTCCAGAACACATCCTTTTCTATGGCCCACCTGGACTAGGAAAGACGACTCTGGCACACCTCATAGCCAAGGAAACAGGTGCGCAGATGAGAGTGACCTCGGGACCAGCTATTCTGAAAGTTGGTGACCTAGCATCCATACTCACCAACCTCTCTTCCGGTGACATCCTATTCATAGACGAAATACATAGACTGAATAAGGCCATAGAAGAGATCCTCTACCCTGCTATGGAAACAGGTAAGCTCGACATCATCATTGGCAAAGGGCCATCCGCGCGCACCATACAACTAGATCTGCCTCCATTCACACTGATCGCCGCCACGACACGCATCGCTATGATCTCGGCCCCACTACGATCCAGATTCTCCGGCGGAGTATTCAAACTAGAATTCTATTCTGATAAGGAGATCTCCGACATCGTCACCAGATCAGCGAAAATATTGGGTACTGAGATAGAAAACTCGGCCGTTATGGAGATCGCCGTTAGATCTAGATTCACACCCCGCACTGCCAACTACCACCTGAAGCGTTGTCGTGATTATGCACAGATCAAGAAAAGTATACTATCCAAAGATATCGTAACGGCGGCTCTAGAAATGCTGGGCGTCGATACGATAGGTCTAACGGCCGCAGATCGTGACATATTGAAAGTTATCGTGAACAAATTTGGCGGCGGCCCTGTAGGGCTGAATACTATAGCGGCTGCCCTCTCCGAGGAACAGGCTACTATCGAAGAGGTCTACGAGCCGTACTTGATACAACTCGGCCTTCTAGAGCGTACTTCACGAGGTAGGATTGCCACCAATAAAGCTTACGATCATCTCGGGGTAAAGGGTGCGAATAGGTTGCTTTGATTTTTTCCAACCCGCCACCCAATTAATTTTTAATCTATGGAATATACGTAAGCGCAAAGAACATGACGAGGAGTTCAATATCGTCCAAAATCTTTAAGGGTATAGGTGCTCTATTATGCATAATATTGATTTGTAGTTTGGCGGTATATGCAAATATGCGCCAATTTAAATCTTATACTTGCAAGCATAACCTAGTTGGTACGAATATATTTGCGAAGGCATCGAGTTCTTATTGTAATTTCGTGCCGTGGTATTCTACGAATGTTGGAACATATATAGCCGCATCATTCCTCCTCTCAAACACAGTTCTACCATCCTCCACGACGGCACCCCATACCTCCCCGCTACCCATAGAAAAGCGTCAAAAAAGTTGACGAATTTATATGGGTAACGAAAGTGAATACCCCGGGTGGGCAGAAACCATCTATATTTCACGAAATTTTCCGCCTTTTGCTTGCTCTATCTACGAGTCTCGTACAACCAATCGATCTGGTCCCCTCTTGAATCGCCACCAATTCCTCTTTCCGTGTAATGTCGTGAAGGCCAGTCCTCTTTTTTCCAATTTTTTTAATGTGTAAAGTGTTGTCGTTCTCGGTAAACCGGCCACTCTACCGACTTTGGCCACGTCCTTACCCATTTGAAATGTCAGTAACGCATTGAGGACCGCCTCCTCATTTTCCGTCAGCCCAATGACACCCAATACAACAGGGTGTATCGGCCACCGCACGGGGACACTATTACCATTTGTCTTTTCAGCTTCATTGGTATACATTAGACAGTAATAATAGAGCACCGAGCTACAAGTTTCAAGAAAATATTCACAGTCATTTTATTATCAATATCTCTAACAAATATCACCATGTCTGGACACAATAAATTTTCCAAGATCAAGCATCTCAAAGCCAAGAACGACGCTCAAAAGAGCAAAAATTTCGGCAAGATAGTTCGACTACTCACTGTCGAGTCAAAAAAGGCCAATGGCAACTTGAAGTCCCCTGGCCTCATAGCCGCTATAGACAAAGCCCGCAAAGACAACATGCCGAATGACACGGTCGACCGCGCAGTCAAGAAAGGTGCCACGGACAATAGTGCCGCCATGGAATCTATCATCTATGAAACTTACGGTCCTGGTGGTATCGCCATACTCGTAGAGGCTCTGACTGACAACAGGAACAAAGCCGCACAAGAGATCAAACACATACTGAGCCTGAATGGATACGAACTAGCCTCCCCTGGCAGTGCCTCATGGGCATTCGCCAAGGCAAATGGTACATGGACAGCAACAACGACGATGCCACTAGAAGATGCGGACATAGAAGCATTGACGAAACTCGTCGAAGAACTCGAAGAAAATGAAGAGGTCCAGGACGTATTCACGAATGCGGAGTAGTCGCAGGGCACGGAGATAAGAGACAGGAATACTTTAATCTGATTCATCATGCAACCTGCATCAACAATCATCCTCGGCATCGACCCCGGTTACGACCGTGTCGGTATCGCTATTATCGAAAAGCCTGACAAAGGCAAGGAGGTCGTTGTACATTCCACATGCTTCCAGACATCTTCCAAAGATACCATCTATGACAGACTGCATTCGATCGGCCTGGAGATAAAGGCGACGATCGAAAAATATTCCCCAACTACCCTGGCCATCGAGACACTATTCATCACCAAGAATCAGAAAACCGCCATGCGCGTCTCGGAAGCTCGTGGCATCATCATATATGAGGCATTGAAGGGTGGTCTCAGTGTCTCTGAATACAGCCCGATGCAGGTCAAGATGTCCATAACTGGTGACGGCACTAGCGACAAATCCAGAATACAGAAAATGGTCCGCCTACTCGTTTCAATACCGAAGAAAGATGCTATCGATGATGAATATGACGCTATCGCCGTCGGCCTCACACATTCCGCGATGATGCGATCGCTGAGAAATTAGCAGCCTTCACACCGCAGACTTTCCAGACTTTACGGACTTTACGGACTTTAAGGACTTTATAGACTTTAAGGACTTTAAGGACTTCATTGTTATCCACACCCCACCTTTCTTGCAAATTTAATACGGTTTTGTTACAAATTACATACAAAGCCATTATAATTAAAAATCTGAGTATGCCTCACACAAAATCAACCCGTTCGGCCGTTCGTCCAGTAGTTCGCCCGAACAAGAAAGTTAAGCAGCCAGCCAAACCAGTATCTGAAGATGCTGATGAACTAGCCGCTCTCCCTGTCGCCAATATTAGAAAAGCGCCGGAGATAGATATTCACGATGATGTGATCGGTATCATCGAGGAGAAACCGGAGGTTGATCCATTGCTCGCTGAAGAAGACTCCGAAGACGGCGCTGGCGAGGAAGCAACTCTCGACGAAGAAGAGATCAATCCTTTCGGAGACAAATGGGAGGTGTAAATCTCTGCTATAATGGACATCTAAATGTCAAAGAGAAAGAAATCTCGTCATATATTTAGACTATTCGCGATAATGGCGTCGCTCGTATTCATCGCGATTGGCGCCGGTGGTCTCTGGGTTGCAACTCTAAAGATGCCCGACCTGAATTCCTTCCAGGCTAGAAAGATCGCCGAATCAACCAAGATATACGACCGGACTGGCACTGTCCTCCTCTATGACACCGGCAAGAATGCCAAGCTTTCATACATTCCCCTCTCCGCTATCACTCCTCTAGCACAGAAAGCGGCGATCGCTATAGAGGATTCGAATTTCTATAACAATATCGGCATCGAGCCGTTGTCCATCCTGCGCGCCATCCTCGCCGACATCGCATCTGGCGGATATGACCAGGGGGCTTCGACGATCACACAACAAGTCGTCAAGAATTCCCTATTAACAACAGACAAGACGATAACCCGCAAGATCAAAGAGTGGGTATTGGCAATAAAACTAACCAAGATCATGAGCAAGGATCAGATCCTCGAAACGTACCTCAATGAGACACCCTATGGTGGAACGCTATACGGTATAGAAGAGGCTAGTAGAGCATATTTCGGTAGACCCGCCAGCGACCTTTCTCTAGCACAATCAGCATATCTGGCCGCAATACCCCAAGCGCCGACATATTTTTCTCCTTATGGAACACATCGAGAATCCCTGGACACTAGACACGTCGTCGTATTACAGAGAATGCGCGACTTGGGATTCATTTCCAATGATGAATACACCGCCGCAAAAGCCGAAAAAGTTCAATTCCTCTCAAAGAATGACTCCAGTATCCGCGCCCCACATTTCGTCATGTTCGTGAAGGAATACCTGACGCAAAAATACGGTGAGGACGAGGTTGATAGCGGCGGTCTCAAGGTTATAACTACACTGGACTACACTATGCAACAGGCCGCTGAGGATGTTGTAAAGAAATTCGGCCCATCACTCACGTCCAATTTCAATGCCAGCAACACGGCGATGGTCGCCATAGACCCGAAGAATGGAGATATCCTGACCATGGTAGGCTCGAGAGACTATTTTGATGCCTCGATCGACGGGAACTACAATATCGCCTTAGCAAAGAGGCAGCCCGGATCAACTTTCAAACCTTTCGTATATTCTACCCTTTTCAAGAAAGGCTACACTCCAGAGACGATATTATTCGACGTGCAAACCGAATTTTCGAACTATTGTACCGTCGAAGGAAAACCGAAGACTGAGGGCATCACCGATACGAGCAAGACGTGTTATTCACCAAATGAATACGACAACAAATTCGAAGGTCCACTAACTGTCCGCAAATCCCTAGCAGAGTCTAGAAATATTCCCGCCGTCAAAGCCCTCTATCTAGCCGGAATACCAGAATCTATCCAAACTGCCGAGGAGATGGGTATCACGAGCCTCAAAGATCCGAACAGGTATGGACTGACACTAGTTCTCGGTGGTGGTGAAGTCTCTCTACTAGACCTAACGAGCGCGTACGGTGTTTTCGCCAATGACGGAATGAGAACTCCCTATAGATCTATATTGAAAGTCACTGATAAAAAGGATGTTATCCTCGAGGAAAATGGCACAACGACACCGACATTGGCTCTGCAACCTGAGATCGCCCGACAAATATCAGACATACTATCAGATAATGAAGTTCGCATGGCCAGCCTAAAGCCTGTTGCAGACAGTGTCGGCAGACAGGTAGCGATAAAAACTGGTACTACCAATGACTATAGGGATGTATGGGCTGTAGGATATACACCCAATCTCGTCGTTGGTGCCTGGGCTGGGAAGAATAACAACACTCCGATGCAACACAATGTCGCCGGTCTCATCATCGCACCAGTCTGGGGCGCATTCATGTCTCAGGCGGTCAAGAATCTTCCTGTAGAAGGCTTCGTCCCTCCCCCATCACCACTCACTGATGGTAAGCCTGTTTTGCGCGGTATATGGCAAGGTGGTATGTCATACACGATCGACAAGATCTCTGGTAAAGTAGCGACGGCATATACTCCACAAGAAACGAAGCAGGAAGTTCTCTATGATAGTGTTCACACTATACTCCAGTGGGTTAACAAAGATGATCCGCGCGGCCTACCTCTCGCAGATCCTACACAAGATTCCCAATATCCATACTGGGAGTACGGTGTCAGGAAATGGTTAGTGGAATATCAGAAACTCCATCCAGATTTCAAAGAGTCCAAAGGTGACTTCGTCATCCCTACCCAAACTGACGACGTCCATACTGCCGACAAAGTTCCGAAGATCATCTTCGTCTACCCTAGTGCCACTTCTACACCTATCAATCCTCAAAGTTTATTACCCATCAAACTAGGTATCGCGGGTTCTTTTACCCCGACAAAGACTGATGTTTATCTGAATGGTAAATATGTTCTGACTGCTGACCGCGACCCTCTCAATTTTTCATTTATTCCTTCCGATGTTGGTAATGTGAATGACACGGACAATGTCATAACCGTCAATGTGTTTGATAGCGCCTACAACAAAGGCGAGGCGACTCTAAACTTTACAGTTAATTAATCCGACAATAATGCCGGGGCGGACTTGAAAATAGTTCCCTCCATGTCCTGCGGGCGCTAATCGCTGGCTACCCGTCCTCGGACCATTCCGGGAACTATTCTCAAGTCCGCCAAATTCCCTATTTTATTTCAATAATCTTTACTGCATCCTGTCTATCATTTATCAACTTCAATATTTGCTGCTTCTTTATGAAAAGTTCTGATCTGGCCGCCTGACTGATATTCGAGAAGTGAACAGTAGTTTCTTTAACTGCTATATTTCCCACTGGAATATCGATTCTCACAACATCCTTGATCACACCTCTCACGATCTCGCATATGAAAAATTCCCGCGTTTGGCGGTTTTGCATCTTCTTCAATAAGTGTCCAATACCAAACATATAGACTAACGATTCATCGGCATAACTAGATACATGAAGGTCTGATCCCCGGAAATAGGCCTTATCACCATAGGTTTATTGATCCCGCTCAGTTGTAGGGAGATACTGTCTGCGTCTATAGACTGGAAACAGTCGGCTATGTATTTGTAATTGAAATTGATCTCCATCTTCTCCCCTGTTAATGCCGCATCTATATTGGTCTTGTTCTCGCCAATGTCAGAATTTTTCGTTTGGACTTCGAAAATCTTTCCTTTAGGATCTACTATCATGTGCACTTGATTGAATTTGTCAGAAAAAATGTTTGATATCTTCAACGCGTTCAAGAAATCCTGTTTCAAAGTTATAACCTCCGTTACATAACCTTTGGGAATGATCTGTTTGTAATCTGGGAATGTTCCGTCGATGATGCGGGAAACAACGTAGATACCATTGGCCTCAAAAGAGATCAGATTCTTGCCCATTTTTGCTTTGAGATTTTCTCCCATACTCTCTATGATCCTCGTCACGTCGGCAATATTCTTGAACGGAAGCAGTATCTCGTTGATCTTTACAGCCAAAGGAACCTTTATCCTCTTTTCTGCTAGACGGAATGAGTCCGTGGCCGCAAAGACGATATAATCCCCGTCCTTGTATATATAGACACTAGACAGCTCCGGCTTCACACTCGACACAGAAGCACTGTACCAGACTGATTTTAGGCCTTTTATGAATATCTCACTGGCGAATGACATCTCCGTAGCATCAGCCACTGTCGGAATTGTAGGAAAGTCCTCTATAGGTAATGTTTTGATGACCCCTTTGGACTTGTTTGCTTGGATGTGTAGATTTCCTGATATGACTTCGACCTTCACTATCTGGTTGTCTTCTTGGATCTGGGAAATGAATGATGACAATATATGCCCCGGCACTGCCACAACACCTTTCGTGGTTGTCTTGATAGGTACAGATATCTCCACTCCGATATCTAGGTTAGTTGCCTTGAAAATAGCGACGTTATCATCAGCCTCTATCAGTACACAAGAGAGAACTGGTAGCGTCATATGTTTACCAGTTATCCTCTCGACTAGGCCAACTGCTTCTTTTAGTTTTTTAAAGTTAATTTCAAATTTCATGTTATTAAGGGGGTGAATATGTTGATAATTATTTCCAAGGCTAATATTGAATGTATATTATCTATCACAAATTATTTATCCTGTTGAAAAATCATAGTTAGTAATTTGATGAAATATTTGTATACTCGCAATCAACAACTTATCCACAGACTTATTACCATGCAAAATTTTTATAACATCGAACGTAGTTGATTGATCTCTTGTAACAGAACCGGACTAGTCTTCAGATCCTCTTTCACTTTTTCATACGAGTGGATGACTGTGGTGTGATCGCGACCGCCCAGCTTGTCCCCTATCGAAGGGAAAGAGATGTTAAAGTCCTCACGGAGCATATACATGACGACTTGGCGTGGCTTAACTACCTCTTTTCTGCGGGTTTTGTTGTATATACTATCTTCGTCGACATTGTAGAAATCAGAGACGACCTTCACGATATCTTTGATAGAAACAGTCTTTTTGGGTTTGGCACTATTCTTCAATATATCCTTGATCTCGTTTATATTGAGTTCCCTGTTGCGGAGTTGTGTCTGGCAAGCGATCACATTGACGATACCTTCTATCTCGCGGATATTGTCATCGATCGATCCAGAAAGATATTCGACGACATCTGTTGATAGGGTGATGTTGTGAACACCGCACTTCGTTCGAACTATGGCCATCCTAGACTCGCGATCTGGTTCAGGTATATCTACGATCATACCGACACTGAATCTGCCTCTCAAGCGAGATTCGAGACCAGGGATGATGTTCGGGTGACGATCAGAAGAAAATACGAGTTGTCTTCCTGTATCATGGAAGGTATTGAAGAAGTGGAACAACTCTTCCTGGAATTTTTCTTTGTGTGAGAAGAATTGGACATCATCCATGATCATCACGTCATATTTTCTATACTTATCCTTGAATGGTTGGACTTTGTTCTCCTGTATAGCTACGAAGAACTCAGAACCAAACCTCTCTGAGGTGAGGTAGAAGACCCTTTTGTTCGGGTGAACTTTCTTGATCTGGTTCCCTACTGCCTGGATGAGATGAGTTTTGCCTCTACCGGTCGATCCGTAGACGAATAGTGGGTTGTAAACCATGCCTGGGTTCTTGATGATGGCCTGTGAAGCAGCATGGGCGAGCTCGTTGAATGGTCCTATGACAAAATTATCGAACGTATAACGTGGATTCAGGTTATCTTCTTTGTTTATATAGAAATCTTGTAGTGGCATAGGCATTGTCGGGGTTGCGACAACCTTCTTTTTGGCGTCATTGACCTTGGACTTCTCATTTTCCTTGGTTATAACGTATTCGAGAGCCCTGATACCTTCATTCATCTGCCTCAATATGCGTAGAATGTTGTTGTGGAACTTCTTTACCATCCATTCTTGAGTAAATGAGTTCGGAACCCCTAGATATACTACGCCTTCAGTCTCCTTAAGGATCTTGGTTTCTTTGAACCATGTAGAAAAATTGGCCTGAGACACTATCGTCTCTATCTCTACTAGCGCTGTTTGCCACATTTTTGAATAGTCTTGCATAGGTAAATTTTTTCTTTAAGTATATACCTGTTTATAATTCTGCATACTTGTGGAGGAAGATAAAATATGTTGATAAGTTGTGGACAACTATTTTAGTGGGTTTTTTCCTATATAAAGGTTGTAATTTTTTATAGGTTTTAATGAATGAGGGATAAGTAACCTCCCACACCTCTTTTCGTCACAAAATATCCTCGAGACTCAAGGGGTGTGGGAGGCTACCTTCATACCCCTTGAATTTATCAGTAAGATAAGGTACAGTAGTCTGCATGTCATTCACATACAATCCAAAAAAGAGGAAGCGTGCCAAATCCCACGGTTTTCGAGTACGCATGAAGACTACTTCTGGCCGCAAAGTATTGGCTCGCCGACGCAGCAAAGGTCGCACTCGTGTTGCCGTCTAAGCACATAGTCCTATATGCTACCTCGTTCAGTTAGGCTTACCAAGGAACAATTCAACTCTGTTATGGAAAAAGGGAGAGCTTATCACTCTACCCTTTTCATGTTGAGGGTCGTGCCCGCGTCTAGTCCCGCGGTCAGTCCAGAGTCTGTCAGTGGCAATGTTGGGAAAAGGACGCCTTTGGTCACTCCTACACACATCGCGGCCAGTATACCGAGCAAAGTTTCCAAGAAAGCCGTGGATAGGAATAGAATGAGGAGGAAAATATATGAGGCTATAAAACCGTTCTATAAGATAGTGGCTCCGAATCATTACGTTGTCGTTTTTGGTAAAAGCACCGCTCTCACGGTGACTCAGAGCCAATTGGAGAAAGATGTTCGCGATATCTTTGTAAAAGCGGGATTATTGAGGTAGTATTGATGCATCATGTTCCATAACTACATCTTCTTGCCCCTTTACAATGGCCTTATCGGTATCATGGATATACTTCCAGGTATAGATGTCGGATTGGCAGTTATCATCTTTACAGTTATTATCCGCCTCATTCTATTCCCTCTATCAAAGAGCTCAGTCTTGACTCAGGTGCGCATGAAGGCTGTCGAGCCAGAAGCGAACAGGATCCGCGCACAATACGCCACTGACAAGCAGACCCAAGCACTGAAGATCATGGAGCTTTACAAGGAAAAGAAGGTTAAACCTTTTTCTGGCATTCTCCTCCTCATCATCCAACTCCCGATCCTCCTAGCGCTCATCTCTGTATTTTACAAGATCATCCCGACGATCGACCCGACATATCTATATAGTTTCATCCATGTTCCGGTCGTAAAGCCTACACTGCTCGGTCTGGATCTGACCAGCAAGAGTCTCGTTTTGGCGATCATTACCGCCATCATCCAGTTCCTACAGATGCATTTTTCTATCGCCTCGAAACAAGCTGCAGCTACAGGATCAGCCTTGGCGAACAAGGGTGGCAAGCCTGATAGTGCCCAAATGGCCAATATGATGACCACCCAGATGAAGTGGTTTCTACCGATCATCGCCTTTGCGTCAGTTTACTGGATTATTCCGGCCACATACCCTCAAGCGGCGGCCGTCATCGCCATATATTGGTCTGTTAGTTCGCTATTCACTCTATTTCAGGAGATCTATATTAGAAAGAGGCATATTAAGTAGAAACCATAAGAGAAGGTTGCGTACTCACTATTACTGCACCTTACTGTTGACGAGATCGAATGACCATAGAGAGAGGTCATTTTTGTTCATGAAGTAGAGATATTCATCTTTTGTATCTAGACCTAAGTTGAATGCATCTATGACGCGGTCAGATAGATCGACGATCGAAGTTACGAGGTGAACCTCCCCTGTCGAGGCGTTGACTTGCCATATCTTGTCAGCGAAGGAGATGATGCCCTTATACCAGTCGTCTGGGTATGCGGCGCTCGTCGCCTGGTTAGGAACGGCGCAGTAGAACATGGATTTGTTGAAGTTACCCCAGACACATTTGTCAGCGATGGTGCGGATGATGGCGTCTATACTCTTCCCGGTGGAGACGGTGTATATCTTTGTTGAGACAGAATCTGGTCCACCAGTAGAAGCCAGTACATATTTGGCATCATGACTAACCTTGGTCGTTAGTCCCATGGTCGGGCCGAGCACCTTGCTCCAAACACCAGTTTTCGGACTGACAAAGTACATATAGCCGATCTCAGCAGAGGAAGCCTTCGTCGTTATGGCTATAGTATTGTCTTCTGGCCACTCAGCAACGATCTGCGTGAGAGGCGTGTCGAATATCTGAGTCAATGTTTTGCCGTCTACGGTGGCAACATAGCCTATGCCATGACCACTCTCGTTCGTTACCATGAATATACGATCACTTTTCGGTGACAGTGCGTAGGTGACGATATTGCTCGGTAGATTCTTGCCTTTGAGTTCATATGGCGTCTGCACGGCACCTACTACACTAGAAGTCTCTAGTGTGAGCGTGGTTGGGGCAGTAGTGGTAGCAGTTGTAGTCTTGCTCGTTGTTGCGGTAGTGGTAGTGGTCACAGGTTTGCTGGTTGTCGCGGTACCTGCGGGTTTCGGTACTACTCTGGAAGTTAGTGAAGCGAATATCGTCGTCGCGTTCGCTGAGCCGCTGGATAGTGTTGAGCCGACGAAGGATGTCAGGGTTTTGTTCCAGATACTGTCGTATATTCGTGGCACGACAGTGTTCGATATCGTGGTTATGTCCAAAGAGTCTGCCTTGGTCTCATATACGTTACCCCTTCCCCTATTGACCCATCTAACTATGGTTGTCGAAGCGGTCGTACTAGCTCCGTAGCCACCAACAGGGTCGTTACTGAGTAGGCGGAGGACAGGTATAGCGGTCTGAAAATTATTGCCGTTAGTGGTCGTAGATGCTGTGTTGGCGCCAGTTGCTTTGTTTGCACCAGTTGTCTTGTTCCTGTTGAGTGGTACGAATACAGGCGGCGCGGTTTGATCTTTGCCAGTGCCTGTCGAACTAGTACCCCGGCCTACGAGTATGTATACCCCTACACCGATCATGATCAAGATGATGACGATAGCGATCACGTATTTGGTTGTGGAATTGTTTTGTGGGGGCATATTATTTAGGGGAAGATTCCTCGAATATAGGAGACGAATTAAGCAAACCTTGTGTAGCGGTGAATTTAGCTTGTAAATCCGCTTTTAGAGTTGGGTCAGTGATATTTCCAATCGAACTATTTACATCTGTTAAAATTGCGTTTAATTGATTGTATCCGTTAATTATATAATCAGATTTATGGTTCCCTGAAGAAGGGTCATCCATACTGAATGTTCCCAAAGTGATTGATGCAGAACCAAGTGCGGCATATATTTTCTGCAGTTTCAGGACACTGTCCGTGTAGTTATGTTGGTTATTTAATGTTGTTAAGTCGTAGTTATTGTTACTTTGTAGTGTTGAAGATGTTTTCCTATACAGTTTATCAATTAATTCTATTGCACTATTTATCTCTGACATACTTGTACCTGGTTCAAGATTTGGTTTCAATTGGCTATTAAAATACAGGGTTGTCTCCTGAATCAGCTTGTTATTGTTATTAGTTTGTATCTGGTTTTCTATTTTTTTTTGCTCGGCATCAAGCGCAGATTTTACTACAGGATCACTGGTGCTAGTAATTTGACCCTTCAGTTCATTCAATTTATTTTGTAATGCGGCATTATCGGCGTTGATCTTCGATATATTTGAGGCAACCTGGTTTCCTATAGCAGTTGTTTGTTGCGAGAGTTGCGTTGCGTCGTCTTGCAAACTCTGGTAAAAGTCTTTCGAACTCGATGTCGCCAGGCCTGTAATAGGTGGCACCAATGTCGCTGGTATCGCCACGAGCGCCGGATTGACAGTTTTTAGGATTATATAAGTACTGAGGACCATGAGGAGCCCGATGATGGCATTCGTCACTTTCTCTTTCCCCTCAGACTTTCCATTCCACGAATCAGTCGTCATATACAGGAGGCCGCCCCAGACTATCATGAATACAGCTGCAGCCGCAGAAATAGCGATGAGGAGATTGATGGCATAATTTATGTAATCGTTCAGATTGATCTCTTTTCCCATCACTGATGCACCTGTCTCCGTTATGGTCGGGAGAGGCTCGAGGAGTGTGTATGTACTCTGCGCATGTGCAGGATGAGCCAAAGATACCAAGGTTGCCGTCGTAAACAACGAAAAGATCATCGTTACGAGCAGTATATGAGAAATTAGTTTGATGTTTTTCATGGTTTTGTATTAGAAAGCCGCTCCAGATGTGGCTGGTGCGGAAGTGTTTTGTTTGTTGGCACTGAATGAAGCCGTAAAGCCAGATCGGGTACCTTGGAGGATATCGGTCAAGTTACTGATGTTTAGTGATATAGCCGAAGTTCCACCAGTATCGCTAGGTGCACGTAGGATGACGGACTGGTTGGTAGATAGCTCCGGATGTTCCATACCATTGATCGTCCAGGACAGTGAGAGGTTATCCTTGGCCGCGTATTTGCTGAAACCATATGGAACAGCGAAGACACCAGTTTCCTTCTGAGAACCGATGCGCAAGGTATCACCTACGGCTTTATTGAATAGTGTTCCATAGAGGGGGTCATTCACATAGAAAGATAGGGACGGCGCTACGGCGATCACGGATATCATCCCTACCGCTTGAGCGCTGTAGTCTCTATTGGAAACAGTTACCGTCACACTGTATGGACGGGGCACCATCTCCCCTTTGATAGTCACTGACTGTTTCCCATAACCAGAGTCTTCTTCCATCACTTGGCCATTCTTCTTCCATTGGTAGACGAGATTTTTCGGATCGTATTCGACGCCAGAACTATTGGCGATATGTGGTACGGCGGCGATCTTCACGGTACTTTGGTACACGGGCGGAACTTTTCCACGGAATAGAGGCGGGACGTACCCCTCAGACTCGAGTAGCATATCGACTGATCCAGAACCAACTAATATGTTATTTGAAATAGATCCTCCGGATGGTGTTATTGCTGTTACGGAGATGTTCAGTTTCTTACCTAGGGCAGGTGCCACTACTACTAGTGTCGTCGCACCGATGTCGTTTTGTTTCACTATACCATTCACAGACCAGGAGATCTTGGCGGAATTGATCTCTATACTATAGCTCCTGACTGTTATAGTGACATTCTGTCCGGGGACGGGATTGTTGGTAGAGGCGGTGAGATCTAGGCCATTCACTCCGGTTGATAGATTTTGTGCAGAGGCGGTAAAGGCGAGTAGAAAGAAACTTATAGAAAATAGAATTGAGATTTTCACGATCTGCATTTTTGAACAGTGCTTCATTGAGTATTATTTTACCATGAAAGTTGTTTCGATAGTATGTGAATAGGAGAAAAACTATGCAGCGGTTTGCAAATTCCCCTGCTCGGGTGGACGCCTACTGACGTTAATGTCGGTGATCTGTGACTTTGAAGATGGTAAACCACCGTTCGGGAGACGTTTCCCTCCAGTATTCATGGCCGCAGTTGGTTCTGGGAGTCTGGTACCGCCCTTGTTGAGTGGTAGTATTTTCTTGCCTGGAGAAAGTCCGGAAAGAGCTGAAATGCCCGTTTTTTCTTCGGTACGGATGAGGACGATGAGGACGATGATACCGAGAGTGATCTGAGGAAGAGCTTGTACGGCCGGTATCCACCCGATAACTAGATCTATAACTATCACAGCCAACCGTCTACCGTTCACGAATCCATAACCTTTCGTCCACAGATATATACTCAAACCTCCGAAATATATCGTTGAGACCGCAATCTCTGCGAATGGGATGAGACCTATTATGTCAGCGACCAGCGCCAAAAAAACCAATATGGCGATTCCCATCCCACCAATGTGTTTTTTAGCCTTCTTCTTGTCCATGGCTTGATTATACCACCAAGTTCATGTCTTCATCTAAGACTGAAATCTTGTATCTGATGGAATCCAGGCATTTTTCTAGCAGGTTATGTTCCTCTGTCTCCAAATTCAATCTATAGAATGTTGATTTGCCAACTACCCGTTTTATTATCACACCACAACTGACAGCTTTCTCAAGATGGTTTACAAACGTTTGTTTGGATATCTGATTTTTTACTATCTTGAAAAATGTCTTGAATTGCAATTCTCCCCTTTTGATGAGGGGTCTTATAGACTTTTGTACCTCTTTATCCATCTCTGATCGAGCCAAGAAACTGTGGCGTCGTATCTCCAGACTAGTCTTGATGACGCCTAAGATAGAATAGGTGATCGACTCTAAAATAAATGAAGAAAATATGTTCAGATTGCTTCTCTCGAGTGAACTGAGTAGGTATTTGTAGTATCTAGCTTTTTCTTTGTGATAGTAGTAAGAGTTACTATAGAGATTGTGCCTATTCAGTCCTATGCGCTTGAGTAGGATATGTTCTACGATCCGACAGACCCTCTTGTTTCCATTATTGAATGGATGGATCGCATATAATGCAGTATGAAAGATGGCCGCGTTAACTATTGATGGCGTGGCCTTGAACCAAGACGTAAGTTCCTTCAGGGCAGATTCGACGCTCCTGTGGTCGCACGGCTGATACTGACCGACTCGAATATCATCATTATCTCGCAAATGTCCAGATTTGTAGGGGGTAAAATCTGGCAAAACATTTTATAAAAATTCATAACAAAGAAGGTTATGAAGACAAATATAGTCATATTTATAGTCACATAATCAGTACAGATCAGTCTAATATTAGTCTAGTTATCGGTCTAGATATTAGTCTAAATTACGACAGACGAATGTGGACACCTATTTCCCTGCCGCTTCCAGCTCCTTCTTCGCGTTTTGTATTTGCAATACTTGAGCAGGATTCGTAGTGATGATCTGATCTTCGGTATATGAGGCAACGATCTTCATGGCCACGTGTTTTAGTCCGACGAAGAACATGCCCTCACCAACATCGGATTCCAGTAACAGATATTTTTCTTCATTCGTCAGATTGAATGTTTGCTGTATGTGGTCGATGATCGTAGGAGACTGTTTGAGCAGGATCTGGATAGATGAGTTCGTAAGTATCGGTAAACCATAAGGAGACTTTAGGAAGTCGTCCACATCCTGAGTGATCGTCGCCAGTCCGAGGAAGTATTTGCGTCCTCTTTTCGCCAATCCGAATAGGAATGAAGCCGTATCTTCGGATTTCATCATCCACCACGCCTCATCGATGACTAGTAGGCGCTTCTTTAGATTCTTGCGGATAGCATTCCATATATAGTGTGTGACGATATACATAGCGACAGGTTTTAGTTCATCTTCCATGTCACGTAGAGAGAAGACGGCAAATTTATTGTTGATGTCGACATTGGAAGGCCTATTGATGAAGCCAGACCATGTTCCCTTTGTGTACTTCGATAGTCTCTGTACTAGAGAGTCTGCACCGTCCATACCGGCGAGGACCAATTCGAAGTCGGATAGCAGTGGCGGCTCGACACTCCTGAAGTCTGATTCTGGTGTGATGTCTTTCAATGCATACGTTTCAGTGATGGCGCGATCGATGAGGGCATCTTCTTCTTGGGTCAGTCCGCCCAACATGATGCGGAAAAGGCCGACGAGATTGATGATATTGGAGCGCAAAACATCAGAGGCAGACTCATCTTCACGTGGTATAGGTAGATCGAATGGGTTGATGTGGTGCTCGGAGTTGAGTGAAATATTGAAATACTTGCCACCAGTCGCTTCGGCCATATACTCATACTCTTTCTCTGGGTCGATGACGATAACATCTGTATCGAACATCAACGTTCGGAGTATTTCTAGCTTGGTACAGTATGATTTCCCGGCACCGGCGACGGCGAAGGTAACGGAATTATAATTTTCTAGCAGAAAACGGTCGAAAAGTACTAGAGAAGAATTGTGGCGGTTTATGCCATATAGAATACCTTTGTCAGAAGTCAGGTCAAAGGAGACGAATGGGAATAGAGAAGACAGCGGGGAGCTGTTTAGCTTGGAATTTACCGCTAACTCGTCGTCACATATAGGGATAACTGATTTGAAACCTTGTTCCTGCTGGAATAGTGCTGGTTTCAGGTAAACGAGCTTGGATTCTAGTAGTGACTTGATCTCGGATTCTAGTTTGTCTAGTTCTCCGTCATTGTCAGCAAATAATGTGATGTAAACACCGACGTCAAAGAGGTGTTCCTGGGCTTGCATCAGCTGATCACGTAGGGATTCGAGATCTTGGTAGGCAGTATCGAGAGAAGGTTCCCTGACTAGTCCTCTATCTTCCCTTCTAGATATCTGACTCTGTACTTCAGCCACTTTCTTTTGGAAGTGTCGCAGTATCTTGGCTGTATCTATCGGGTGTATGAATATGGATACGTTGAAGACTTTGTCTAGATTGATGATCGGGGCGAACCAGCTCTCTTCCAGAAAGCGAGGGTATGAGATGACGAATAGGGTTCTACCAACCTTCTCGCCGAGACTGAGTTCTTTCGGACTAACTTTCAGGGCCGAAGGGGCGATGATGTCTTTCAGTTCCAACACACCAGACTGGTATATTTCTTCCGGTAGTATGGAGATAACAGGGGCGCTGTCACCTTTCTTGCCTAGTAGTTTTGATATGAAGGACATAAGTTTAGTGATTAGTAGTTAGTGATTAGTGGTTAGTTAGTACTATTCACTAATCACTAGCCACTAGTTACTCGTGTTAAGTTATCTGAATAGGTTTCTCGGTCTCACCTGGGTTGAAAAGTTTGTAATACAATTCTACCACTTCTTCGGTTCCTAGTTCTGCAGAACGGATACCACAACGGACTAGTCCCTGTTCGACGACAGCAACTCTCTGTTCTAGCTGGCTTCTGTATTCTTGAAACTGCGCGTCGGCATCCTGTGTCGGAGTCTTACTCTTCGGTAAGAAACCAGATATAGGGTTCTTGCTGGTCGTTATCATCGGTGGATCATATGGTATAACGACAAAGAAGCTCTTGGACATGATATTGGTACTCTCGACGAATGTACGGATGAACTCGATGTATTCTCGGACTTGGATCTTCATGAGCTCTGTTGCCTGCTCCTTGTAACGCTCCTCGAGGAGGGCGATGTATGGCCTGATATCGAGCTTTTTCGACTGGATCATGATCTGGATAGAGAAATCTAGAGAATTCACGAAGTTCTGGAACTGCATCAATATAGAACTCTGCTCGTCTTGTGATTTTAGAGCGAAGTTCAGAGATGAAGCTAGGATGATGGATCTCATGCCGCCACTTTTCAGCACGATAACACCATCTCTGATCTCACGGATCGGGACGAAGTCTTGGGTTGATTTGGATTTTGGTGCTGTAGTCATCTATTTTTGATTTTTATTTGAATACATACTTTCTTTTATATCCAAACTCCATGTCAGGTCTTTCAGTTTGCTGTCGGAAATCTTTGGAACCATGATCGAGGCAAAATTCTCCGCGTCTTTGGTTGCTTCAGCTTGGGTAGTAGGTCTAGGCTTGTCCTCTTTCTTCCATATATACAGTTTGTTTCCAGTGTAATATTTGAAAGCGGACTCGGCGACGTTGACCAGGGGCTTGCTGTTGATCTTGTAGAAAGCTAGGGCTAGGGAGACGGCCATGATGGCAAAGACGGGCAACGCGGCCAAGACTAGACTATTCAATAATACATAGACTAGGAATGAGAGCCCTGCACCTCCTGCGATGTAGATGAATTGTTTCAGCGTGAGAGGACCAAAGATCTTGTCCTCAACCTCGATGAATTGGGGAACCTGGAATTGCATTGGTTATATTGTAGCGCCAAGTGAAGAATTAGGGAAGCGAATGAATAACCCCACCCATTTCTGCACTCTGCTGGTAATTTAGATACATAATACTCAGAAGCTGTTAATACTTCAAGCGGTGCCAGTTTGTTGTTGAATGCGCAGTGCACTCTTTTTGTGTTGTAGAAGTTTAAATACTCAGTCAGTTTCTCATTGAATTTGGTTGTGTCGTCGAAGAGAAGGTTGACGTGATAGTCAACAAATTCTTCTTGAATGGTTCCATTGAAACTCTCGCAATGAGCATTCATCTTCGGAGTCTTAGGATATGTGTGGTAGTGAGTGATCTTGTTCTTTTTAAGCAAAGCATCTAGATGTAATTTGAATTCACTACCGTTGTCAGTCAGGACATTTTTGATCTCGTACGGAAACATTTGCATGATTAGGTAAAAGAAGTGCGCGAACGTCTTCGAGGAATGCGACTTGGTGGCGATCGAGAATGTGGTACGAGTGTAGATATCGATTGCAGTTAATATATACATCCTACGACCGTTTCTTTGCTTCTCAATGGTATCTAGTGCCAAGACGTGCCCCGGATACGTTGGTATCAGATCCTTGGGCTTTCTAAGCACCTTCTGGCGATTGGCACGCTTCACTTTACCAAAGTGAGATACCTTTTGTGGGAATGTTCGAAGTCCTCCCATGTCGACGATGAGTCTTTCAATTGTCGATGGCTTGGGACACTCTTTGATATCAATGGAGCCACAGAAATCTAGGAGCAGTGGGTACAATTTTTCAGCACCGAGATTTGGATGCACATCGGAGCCACGTAGCCTTCTCAATTCCTCTAGGATGCGACAATCCCAGATTCTCTTTCTCTTCTTTTGAGGTGTTCTTTTGCCTGGATTCAAGGCTTCGATCTTGCCATGACCAGCGGCCAATGATTCCTTCCAATTGAACAATGTTCGTCTGGAGACTTTGAAAGCGTCCATAGCAGATGCTAGTCCATATTTACCCCAATGTATTAATATTTTGTACCTCTCCTGTGCTTGTTTGGTAATCATATACTGATACCTTACAGCACGGTTGTAGACCGTGACAAATCCCTTAATTCCTCGATATTTTGAGTGTATTTTCATTTTGCGCCCATTTAATTAATGAGTGCAATATGTATGTGAGGTTAGTCAGCGAATGTACATTTCATTTAACATTATTGACAGGGTCCAATCTATTGATTTCATCCTTGATGACAGAAATAGTCTCACGTTTCAATACTTTGCGAAGTATGGTAAATCTGTCGAAAGGTAGTAGAAAGCTTAGATCCTCACGTATTATCGTATCGGTGACGTTGTTTTCGATGAAATCCGCTATCTGATATATGCATGTTATTTTGGAATGGGTATATTGTAACCTACCTTGCTGGCAATATCCTGAACGGCCGTCCAGTCGACCGGAGCGTCAAAGTGTTTCTGTGGGTTGAAATACAATGTGTCCGCGATAGCTCGAGCAGGTGTCGCAATATATACACCACCGATGTTCACGATACCAATGTCGTTGAATTTGATACACAAAATATATAATTTCGCGCTAGGTATCGTGATAGGGTCATGTTCAGTGTGTTGGTATTCCATATCCCCCACATCCTGGCTGCATCTCGTGTACGGAAAACGGTCTCACCCATGCGAGCAAGCACGGCAAAGCGATTGTTAGCTGAATCATTGTGTTTACTTATCCTATACATATTTGTACATGATGGTGTAACATGACTTGGCTAAAATAGCCATCGCGATACCTATTTCGCCTCTTCCCTGTATAGATCAGGTCCTTTTGGTGTCACCGGAGCATCTGGTGGTAGTGATGTGGATGGCGTTGTTTCCGTAGTCGGTGCCGCGGAAGTGTCTGTTGGTAGTTTGCTCGGAGCGGCATTGATGATATTTATGAAGACCTTTCTCTCGCCAGATGAAGTTGTACCAGTTAGTAGTTGGTCGACTAGTGGTTCGGTAAACTTCTCTTCTGGTACTGGTACACTGACTATTTTTTCAGGAAATATAGATGTAGGAGGATTTTCTATTTCACTCAGTATTCTGGCCTTGTCGGCGGAAGTCACGTCAACAGACTCGTCGTGAACTTTCTGTGGTTCGATGGTGAAGTTGCCGGCTTTTTCGATGGAGGATGTGTTCTGTAGGGGTACGGTTTCTTCATTCGTTTGTTCAGTTGAATCTTTCCGCATAGAGGTTCTGATATCCGCGAGAACCTTTTCATTTATTTCATTAACGACGTTTTCCGCAATTTTCCGGTCTAGGCCAGTTTCTTTGATAAGGGCATCTGCAAAACCATTTGCAGGAATGAGACCCAAAAGAGTATAACTAACAATATTGAATAATGCAGATGCTTGATCTAGTAATAAGCCGTTGTTGTTCGCAATAGATCGAATATCCCCAGTAACCTTCGTTGATATCAGTACTTGTTGCACGTCGAACGGTAGTTTCTGGAACTTATCGTCGATCGTTTTATCATCAAATGTGATCATGATATTAGTTTTAGGTTATCAATGTTATCTTGTATACCATTAAGTGATGTCACATGTTTAAGCATTTCCCTATTTAGCTCGTCGAGACGATCCTTTTGAACCTTGGTAGCATCGCCGATGCCATCTATATTGATGTTTCCATGACCGGCGGGATTATTTCGGATAGCGTTTTGTAGTTGTTTTATATCGGCCTTAGTTTCATCTAAGGATTCTTTTGCCTTAGTCAGTCGTTTCTCTTCTATAGGTAATTTTATCTTGGCCTTTGCAACGCTATCTGCATGATAGACGTGGTCATACAAGGTATCAGTATAAGCCAGCTGCCTTTTATTTGTTAGTGTTTCAATACGTGCCTTAGCATCTTTAATATTATCTTTTTCAGCATCTATGTCTTTAGCTGATCCTCCTTTAGCCTTTAATCGTGCCAACTTTTGCTCTGCGGTTCTCAGTGTTTTCTGTTCGGCACTCATTTTATTCTGGTCGTAACCTAATGATTCGGCAAAGTCAGTTCTACTCTTTACCTGTGCTGCTAGTTTCTTTTCATAATCACCAGTAGCCCCTCGAGCTCCCTTCAATGTAAGTCTGCCCAGATCACCAAATATACCTTTTTTACCTGCTAGATCTTTGAGGGTCTCACTCTTGGCAAGGGTACTTGCAACTCTACCACCAGTATTTGTCCATGCTTTTTGTGTACCACGTGTTGCGGCTGTTCTCGCATAACTTCTCGCCCCATTCGCGACCTTCTGTATCAAGCCACTGTCCCCTCCAACAGCTGAGGTTACCGCAACTGCAGCAGCCATCGGTATCATGAGCATCACTATCACTATACCAAAGCCGACGAAGAGGTTGATGGCGTTTCCTATCCCAGTATCAGAACCTGTCGCGGTGACACTAGTTAGGTTAAGTGACGTGATCACCTTCAGAGCAACGTACAAGAAAGCCAGATATGTCGGCAGAAAGACGAGTTGAGCATAGAATGGCCCCGTCCATTTCTTCGATAACTCTTTCAATGAGGGCATCGCCATCGAGGCTATCCAGATCGGTGAAAATGCGAGGAGGAAGATGAGCATCGCTAGGCGCAGTATCGCAATGGCGGCAACAGAGATCAACATCAGCGTGGTCATAACAGAAACAATGATCCCACCAGAGGCGACGAGTACCATGTTTAACATGTCCACAGAGGACGATTCTAGGCTTGCTTTAGTGGACAAAAAATTCTTCGCATTCTTACTCCACCACCCAGTAATATTGATCTGACCCATGATGGCATCTGACATTCCACCACTACTTAGTAAAATGGTAACCATCTCAGAGATGGTTCCATTGGTTGCTTTGATTTTTGATTCAACGTTTGCATTTCCAGGAGCCATCGCATTGTAGAATTGTAAGGAAACGATGTTAGATGTATCTATCATTACTCTCGTAAAGAAGAAGCTGAAATTTATCAATACTCCAACTATGATGATCTGTTTGATCATGGTCCCATAACTCGCTGATTGCTGCCCGATGATCTTTTGTATAGCGGCATAGAGAATGAAGAATATTAGCAGAATACTGGAAAGGTCTCTGATAATACCCCAAACGATATATATAGCTGAAGATTTATCTATGAAGAAACCGAGGTGAGTGGTCATGTACATACTCACGCTCAGTAATGATCCGGCTAGACTCAGTAGGAATCCAGCTATGGTTAGTAGTACATAGAATACAAATCCTAGTATTGCATTGACGGTAGGTAGTAACATGGCACCAGCAACCCAACCCGCTACCGCAGCAATAGGGTTACCTGCTTCCGCACTCTGCGCCGTCACGCCCAGAATAACAACGACGAGAGTCGCGATCAGGCTCGCGGAAACTAGATATTTCTTTATTCTGCTGGATTTGGGCATGGGTAGTTATTTGTTGTTGACTATACGGGATCTATTTGGTGGATCGTTTATCGAGGCACTTATAAATTTGAGTACAGACCGTTCTGGGTTAATGCGTTACATTTCGATTCGGCAGCTATAGCGGCAGTGTCCAAGGTTTGAGCCTCTGTGAGATCGTTTGCGGAGTTTGATATTCTGGGAATGATGTTTGATTTGGCGCCCGCTAGAACTGTAGCGATGTCTACTTGAGCCCGGATCATATTTTGAGCATCTGCACCGGTGACTCTCTGGTTCGAGTTGATAGTTGATTGTGCGTTTGACAGTTTCGTCAATTGATCGGTTGCTAGTCCTTGATTGGCAATGATAGTGATCTTGAGTGCTGCAGTTTTGGCTAAGTTTGAATCAACTTCTCTCAGTGCCGCATCTATCGTTCCCGCGTTCGATAACATTGCTAGGTTACTCTTGGCTGTTGTGTAGCAAGTCTGAGCATTTTTGAGACGCACTTCACTGTCGGTGATCGCCGTAGCGGCTAGATCGTACCTAGACTTGTGAGTAGTTATCTCAGATATGGCTGCAGTAACATCGGCGATCTGGCTGCCTATCGCCTGGTTAGTTGCGGCAAGATCTCTAGCGACAGCCTCGTTCATCACCTGGCTAGTGTATGACGATGAACCTCCAGATCCACCGGCGCTCAGACTATGCAGACCGTTGCCGAGAAGCTGACTGACCATCTGTGTCATGAGTGCGTTCACGATGGCATTGATGTCGTTGGCTAGTTCTAGTTGCATCTCTGGAGAGTTGACATTCTTCATGAGTTTCCCAGAGATGACTGATCCAGGAGTTTGAACTTCGCACTTCTCAAATGAAACAGTCCCATTCTTATTATCTTTTTGTTTAACAGATGTATCCCCTGAATACACCGCTGAGGCATAATTTGCATTTGGATCATCGGCGCTCATGGTGTCGAGGGTTTTACAACTTGACCACGACATAAATCCGCTTCCCAGTTGCAGATCGTATTTCAGAGCCGTTTGTTTGTTGGCAATCTGTTGTGCTAGGTCACTGTTGGCTTGGAGGATCGCACCCATAAAGTTGTTCTGAGGTTGTGTAGTCATAGTGATGAATGCCGGCCAACCACCCTGAGAGAAGTCGCCATTCATGAAGCCTTCTGTTGTGTAGTGACTGGCATTCACGTCCAGGCTAGCATTGAAGCTGGCGTTTTTGGCGTTGCCGATGATCGTATTCAGTGTACATGCATATCGACTGTTATCGAATGACGACTGCATGGCGAGAGATAGGCGAACATCTAGACTGAATGGCCCGCAGAGTTTCGATAGAAGGCCGTTGGAATCGATGAATGCGCCAGTAGTTTGGTCGGCAACATTCAGGAGGAAGCCTTCTGGGTCAGTGAGGAATGAAGGACTACCCTTGAAACCGGAATTGATCCAATTGATCACACTCGCAGTCATCTGGTGAAGAACTTGTTTGGCGATGGTAGTCGCTAATCTATCCAAAGTAAAATTCTTCGTGAAGTTCATAATGCTCTGAAAATCAAATCCGGTATCTGTGGGAACAGAGATACCAGTTGCGCTTGCCTGAGCATGTGCGTATCGTGTAGTCGAAAAGACGGAAGCAGATATGGCGAGTGTGAAAATGAGAGCGAACAAGAGCGACTTATGTAAATGTGTATTTTTTGAGATCATGTTATTTGACAGTTCCAAAGAATGAACCTGGTTCTGTATTTATAAACGAGACGTTATTGGCATTGAAATAGTCTCTCATGGTGAACAAGGCGTCCCTCAGGGCTACTTGAGCCGGCTGATACCCTCCGACAGCCACTAGTGTTTGCATGGGGTCTGTATCGACATTTCGTAAACCTTTGGCGACATACAGCAGCAAGCTCAAGGAATTTACCAAGTCTACGTGTCCACTAGAAAACACTCTCGGTGCGGGAATAGCCAGAATAGCCTTTATCATTTTATCATACGAAGCGATGACCGGGTCTATCTGTTTCAGTATCGTCATATCATTCGTGTCCATCGCCTGGCTAGCGATCGTCATCGCGTCCATCCGAGGTGCGTTGTTCGTGAAGGCTAGAGCGACAGCATTGCCGTATGCGTGAATAGATGTCGGGCTAGTAATCGGTGAGATTATGATGTCCAATGTTGAATATGTTTTCGGAGTTGAAGCCGCGGCAACGGTGTTATTGATCGTCTGTTCGATAACACTCTGCACGGACTGATCATCTGTCGTAAGGTTGGCTTGTTTCAGTTTCGCAAAATTGGTAAAGAAAGTCTGACCTAGAGCATCGGTCAACGTGAGAGGTGTGGCGGTCGCGATAGCTGTGATCGCTGTGGAGGGCTTGGTTTTTGTAGATGTTGCGACATTCATGAACTGATCTTTCCAATTCGTGTCAGAGTTGATGATAGAGTTGGACTCATCGTTCGGGTCACTCTGGATGTTGGTATTTCCAGTTGATGAAATGGCAGGATCGCTCCTACTAGGAATAGTTCCCCGACCTTTCGCATACACAGCGACGAATAAAATAGCTAGTGCGCAGATGATAGCAATGACGATAGTAGATCTATAAGGGTAAGGTCTTTGCATGACTCACAGAATTATAGCAGATAAAACAATATATTCCCCCATAAAACTGTGGATTGCTTTTTGTTAGTCGTTATCGTTCTGTGATATTATTGTAGTATGAACAAACAACACACATCTATTATCATTTTGGCAATACTATTATTGGTGATTTGTTTTCCTATTATGTTCAACGTAAATATCGCAGATGCTATGGCCATGCCATTCGGAGGAAGAGTAACGTCTGTCCAACCTTGCAATAATGGTCTCTTATTGTTCGTTCTGGTACCACTGAGAGGTATCTTGCCATTCTTATGGACTACTGGAAATTTGCCATATCTGACACATGTAGTACCTCATCCTGCCCAAGAAATGCTCGGTAGAGCCTTGATGGCGCCAGTTCCGTGTACTCTCGGCACTACGGTTGTCGGTACTGGTTTCCCTATCATTTACCACGGATCTGGTATATAGAATATAGAATAGAGAATTGGGAATGGTGAATCTATGATTGCGCCAGTTTCGCGGCCAATAACAGCCATTTATCGATATTCAGGTCTTCTGCACGTATTTTTGGATCGAAACCGAGATTCTCCCATACTTCTCGGAGTTTTTCGGCAGAAATATTGGGAACGGCATCATTTTGGACCGCAATATCGCCCTGATCGGCGATCTCCTCGATGTTCCTGATCAGAAACTTCCTTTTATGTGCAAAACCGGCGCGGACAAGTGCAAAAAACCATTTAATATCAACATTATTGCCTGTAAATCTACCGTTTGAGATATTGGAAATAGAAAGAATGGCTGAATCCACTGTTGGGGCCGGCGTGAATGCTCCGCGTGGCACCTTGGCGATGAGCCTCGGCGTGCCGAAAGCCTTGACTGATATGGATAGAATACTCTCCTTGCCATCGCTGGCAATGATCCTTTCCGCAACTTCCTTTTGCACGAGGAGAACCATCTGGGTTGGGCGTGGTTCGTGCTCTAGGAACTTCTCGAGAATGGCGCCAGTGATGTAATAAGGGATGTTAGCTACGACAGAGAATTGGGTATTGGGTATTGGGCATTGGGCATTGAGGATGTCACCTTCTATGACTTTCAATCTGCCACTATGGCTGGCAACTTCGAATTTGGTCTGTAGTAAGCCTATCGCACGCTCATCCTTTTCTATGGCTAGAACATTGGCACCGGTTTCTAGTAGCGCTTCTGTGAGAATACCTGTTCCAGGGCCTATTTCCAGGACATTATCACCTTTTGCAAGCTCAGCGGCGGCGATGATCTGCTCCAATACGTGTCTGGAGTTCAGGAAATGTTGACCTAGGGATTTTTTAGCATAAAGTTGCATATGACTCATCATATCAACAAGGCGAGGCCTTGTCGCCCCGCTATCACCCGTTGCCATCAGAAATCTATGAACAATGCCTTGGCGCCAGATGGTTTCTCTGGTACGTGGTTGTCTATGAGATCCTTTGCGATATCCTCTATGAACTCGGAAGGATTGCTGATCCTCTGAGTTCCGAAGATGGTTCGTAGGATAGTGTAACTCAAGTAAACCTTTTTCCTAGCTCTAGTAAGGGCGACGTAGAATAGACGACGCTCCTCTTCCTCTTCTGACTGGCTGATCTCGCCATCGTCCATGTGTTTGAATGGAAAAAGGTCCTGTTCCATGCCAGCGATAAAGACGAAGTCAAATTCCAAACCTTTGGCGGCATGGACAGTCATCAGTTTCACTGCGTCTTCATCTTTCACTAGATCGTCTTGGTCGCTCGCCAGGGCGGCGTTGGATAACAGTGCTTCCATCCCCTCCTCTGGTGATAGGTGGTCGTACTGAGTTGCGACAGAGACCAGTTCGCGGATGTTGAGGAGCCTCTCTTCGTCATCTGCGTCACCGCCACGGAGAGAATTTTCTATTCCTGATTCTTGGATGACGAATCTGACTGACTCGGAAGTTTTCTTGATCGAGATCTCTGATTGGATGTCGTCTAGGAGTTTATAGAAGCTAGCCAATTTCAATAGCATATTTGGTGGTAGCAAGTGAGAAGCTCCGGACATGATCTTGGCGATCGTCGCCTTGCCTATTCCTCTGGTCGGTACATTGATGATGCGACCGATATCAGACCAGGAGTCCCTGTTCAGGCTGGCGCGAATATACGACAGAATATCCTTGATCTCTTTTCTCTCGAAAAAGCGGACACCGACTAGTTGATATGGAATATTTTTCTTTATGAACGACTCCTCGAGTGCTCGTGATTGGAAATTGGTTCTATAAAGTACGGCTATACTGCGCGCTGGAACGCCGGTGTCGATCAGTGACCTGGCGGTGTCGGCGACAGCTCTGGCTTCGTCGACTTCGGTGTATGAGACGATCAGGGAGATCTTCTCGCCTTCATCATTGTCGGTAAATAGGGTCTTCTTTTTTCGGAGGGTATTCTTTTCTATGATATCGTTGGCCGCAGCCAAGATATTTTTCGTCGAACGATAATTTTTCTCTAGAGTGATGACGGTCGCCTCTGGGTAGTCTTTCTCAAAATTCAGAATATTTTCTATCGTTGCACCTCTCCAGCTGTAAATATTCTGATCAGCATCACCGACGACACACAGATCTCTATGTCCCTCGGCGAGGAGTTTGACTATCTTGTACTGGATCTTGTTCGTGTCCTGGTATTCGTCGACGTGGATGTATTTCCATACAGCGGCATAGTGTTCTTTGACAGCTGGGTGTTCCGTGAGTAGCTCGGCAGTCTTTACTAGTAGGTCGTCAAAGTCCAGAGCTTTTTCTTTGGCGAGAATCAGCTCATATTTTTCCCAGAGCTGGGCTACGACTTCTTCGGTATAACCTTTGGCGTGGTCAGAATATGTCAGTCTACTGATCGCATCACCTTTTGCACGAGAGATCATGTTCAATATGACTGATGCATCGAACTTTTTTGGATCGATACCGGCCTCGACCATGGAGTCTTTCACTGCACGTCGAGAGTCAGATCTATCAAATATAGTGAAGTGTCTGGTTAGGCCGAGAAGCTTGGCGTTCTCTCTGATCACATGAACACCGAGTGCGTGGAAAGTGCTGACGAATGGTCTCTCCGTATATGAAATGGGTAGATTGAGCGTTTTGTCTTCGGAAAGTAAGGTCAATACCCTTTCTCTCATCTCTTTGGCTGCTTTGTTGGTAAATGTAATGGCCAATATAGCACGTGGCGCCACGCCAGTTTTGATGAGGTGCAATATGCGCTGTGTTATCACACGAGTCTTGCCAGATCCAGCTCCCGCGATGATGAGTACTGGTCCGTTCGTGGTTTCTACTGCTCTCTGTTGGGCGTCATTCAGTGTCGTCATGGGAGTAGTCTACAAGGCCGGGTATGCAAAGTCTAGGAAGTATTGAATTGAATCCTAAATTCCAATATCGAAATTCTAAACAAATCCTAAATTCCAATATCAAAATCCGAAACCTAGTCACTAAGCGTCGTTTAGAATTTAGGATTTCTATCTGGGTGCATAAATACATTGATTTCATAATACAAATTGACACGCTGGCAAGGAAAATAGTTATACACAGGTGCCGTTGACAATATTTCTAGGCTTGATACCCTGAATAGACAGTAACATAATTGCATTGCGTGAAATGGCTTTACAGAGCCATTTATTACGATGCGGTGTATCACAGTCAGGAAGATAATACCACCACGGAAGACTTGCCGAAAGACAAAATACATTATGAAATTAGATCAACAAAACAACTCAAAATTCACACACATATTCCCCAGCCTGACAACAGGAGGTGTTGTCGTCTTACTTACGATCATAGGGGTCATGACATTCTCAAAGACTGCACACGCCAGTCTTATTTCTTTTGTAGCATCGATCTTTGGTGGTGAACAAGTATCGGCCGAGATCAAAAGATCACCGTATTCGGCCAATTCTCAGAATGTATCGATCTTGCAGCCGGCTGTCAATATAGATCCGAACCCGGAGAAGGTGGCAGATATAGTGCCTGTAAATAACAGCAACACTCTGGTGGCAGATCTAGCTAGTGATAATACTTCAGGCTATGACACATCCAATACACAGATCAGTACATATATAGTACGTCAGGGAGATACGATCTCAGGGGTCGCAAAGATGTTCAAGGTGACGGTGAATACTATATTGTGGGCCAATGACCTGACCGGAAAGTCGACACTAAGGGCTGGTGAGACACTGGTGATCTTGCCTATATCTGGTATTTCCTACACGATCAAGAAAGGAGATACGGTAAAGGGGATAGCGCAAAAATATAGTGCTGATGTCAATGATATATTGAATTATAACGACATTACGATCTCTACGGCGATCGTCGCAGGTCAGACACTCCTCATCCCAGATGCGGAGTCAGCGGCACTCAGCATGTCGCCAAAAAATATTGCCCCTCATGGAATACTCAAAATTGCACCAGATGAGCCGATCTTGGATGGATGGAACTGGCCAGCATATCCGGGATATTATATGCGCCCGATAGCAGGTGGTCGCAAGAGTCAGAATCTACACGGTCACAATGCAGTTGATTTCGCTGCGCCAGTGGGAACAAAGATCGTTTCATCGGCGGCAGGAACTGTGATCATCGCCAAATTGAATGGAGCTTGGAATGGTGGATACGGCAACTATGTCGTGGTATTACACAAGAATGGTAGCCAGACTCTGTATGCTCACATGTCACGTGAGTCAGTGTCTGTAGGGGACGCAGTGGAACAGGGACAAACTCTAGGATATATAGGGATGACCGGCATGACGACAGGACCTCATGTTCACTATGAGATTCGTGGCGCGCAAAATCCTTTCTAGGTATTCATCTTCTGTCTATATTGTAATGCTTCCAGTATGTCGGCATCATCGATCACTTCCCGATCGTTGAGATCGGCGATAGTTCTGGCGACTTTGAGTACACGATGGAAAGCCCTACCCGAGAGACCCATCTTCTCGGCGGAAGAGACGAGTAATTTTCTCGTACTATCGCTGAGATGGATCAGTTTTTCTATATCACTGGCATCCATCTCGCTATTGAATGACTTGTTGATACCGGCACATCTATAACGAACTATTTGGATAGCCCTCGCTCGAGCGACACGGTCACGAACAGTAGATGCGTCATCGGCATCTGATGTTCGCTCAGATAGTTTTTCATAATCGATCTTGTGAACATTTAGCCAGATGTCGATCCTATCCATGATCGGGCCTGACATCTTGCGTTTGTAAGCTTCCAACACATGCTGTGGACACATGCATCCTTTCTCCTTGCCCTTTCCGCAGGGGCAGGGATTCATGGAGGCGACTAGGATGCATTGTGCCGGGAAAGTTATCACACCCCTTGCGCGAGAGATAGTGATGACACGATCTTCTAGAGGTTGTCGCAGAGCTTCTATCACTGATCGGTCAAATTCAGGAAACTCATCCATGAATAGTACTCCTCTGTGTGCCAGGGTTATCTCTCCAGGTTTGGGGAATCCGCCGCCACCGACGATCGCTGGATATGAGGCGGTGTGGTGCGGTGATCGGAATGGTGGGAAGGTTATGAGCGTGTCATTCAATATCCTAGCTGCTGAGTGTATACCGGTAACTTCGACAGACTGGTCGTAGGTGAGCGGTGGTAATATGGAGGGAAAACTTTGGGCCAACATAGTTTTGCCAGTTCCGGGTGGGCCGAACATCATGAGGTTGTGTGCCCCAGCGGCAGAGATCTCTAGTCCCCTCTTTGCCATCTCGTGTCCACGAACGGTCTTTATGTTTATGAAATTATTCGTATGAGTATGTTCGATCGTACTGGACTCTACTATAGGTTCCAAAGTTGAGATGTTCGATAGGTGAGAGATAACTTCTCGGAGAGTATTGACGGCATAGATCTTGAGACCCTTGGCCAATGAGGCCTCTCTTTCGTTGGCTTTCGGTATGAAGGCTTCGGTGAAACCGCGTTTGGCGATCTGGCACAGTATCGGCAATACGCCGTTGCCTTTACGAAGGACACCCTCCAGAGACAGTTCACCGAGAAAAAGTTTATGTGAATGATCGAAAGCTAGTTCTCCAGTGGCTTTCAGATACGTGAGTGCTATGGCCAGATCGAACGATGGACCTTCCTTGCGCATGTCTGCGGGCGCGAGCGAGACGACAACTTTCTGATTCTTTTGTTTTGGTGAAACGTAGCCGATATTCTTTATGGCGGCGGCGACACGGTCCCTGGCTTCATCGACTGCCCTATCTCCGAGACCTACGATCGAAAATGCGTGCAAGCCGTTCGAAATGTCTACTTCGACGTCGATGATCTCCGTCTGGAGTCCGACTAGTTGTGCTGTGAATGTTTTGGCGATGCTCATATAATATTCGTATCATATCAAATAGACGATGAAGATCTGATGAATTTTCCATAAAGATCTGATAAAGAAAAGATCAAATCTAGATGAAGAAAGAAAAAACCCGCCGAAGCGGGTTCTGTCTCTATTTGTGGCCGTGTTTTATCGAGATACGAGCTGAGGGGTTGGCTTCAAGCCGGTCATTTTCTATAGGTTGATCGCATTTCTCGCACTTACCATAGGTACCTTTTTCGATCCTGTCGAGTGCGGCACGAACTTCGTTGAGCTGGCTCTCGAGCTGATTTAGAATATTGTTATTACCTTCATATTCTTCTAGTTTATCAGCGACCTCGTTCTCGTCAGCGGCGTCAACTTCCATGCCTACTGTACTGGCGTCCCAGATACCCTTGGAATTCGGGTCTTTTTGTCCGATGGAGGCCAATTCTTGCTCTAGTGTTACTTTCTCTGCCTCTAGACGCACTTTGAGTATTTCGATGTCTTTTGTATTCATGATATAGATAGTTTAGCGCACGAAGCTACGCTTTTCAAGTCGCGTCAGTATCTCAGCTAGAGTTTTTTCGTTCGGAGCGATAACTAGCTTGCTATTGTCTATGAATGAATACAGGAATAGGGTTCTGTTGTCGACAGTGATGAACTCACGAACGTCTCTATTTTTCACCATTCTGTCTTGGAATTGTCCGCGCAGAGTGAAATATGGAACGATGGGTGCCTCCACTACTATGCTAGTGGTGGCCACTGAGGTGGAGGTTGATGTCGCGAGAGGGGTGGTGCTAGTTGCCGAGCGGGATTTCGTTGTTGCTGGTGAACTGGTGGAGGTTGATGTCGCGAGAGAGGTGGTGCTAGCGGTCGAAGTTGATGTAGAAGTCGGTAATAGAGAATTCAGATTCTGGAGCGAGTTTGCATATCGTGAAGCGGTCGTGGCTGATATGAGCGGCGTATTGGCGATACCAGCAGGGACGACGGAATATAGATATTGCTTCAGGTCATCTGGCATAACCTTTTCCCATGAGAGCATTCCAGAGAAAGCGTTCTGGAAGAAATTGTTTTCTACAACAACGAAGATATTTCTGCCATTATTCTCATCTGTATATACACCGAGCATCCACGATGGTGTTAGTGATCTAGTTAGAGCACTCGGAGCTGGTATGTCCATACGGACGATCATCTGTGCGGCTGTTTCACGAATCTTGGAACCACTAGCATCGGTTGTATAAAGGACGATCTCTTCTATAGAGTTGGCGGGTTTTGGAGCGGCGACCTCAGCCTGGATCTTCTTTATGACTTGGTTGGCACTCAGACTATCTATAGGTAGGGCGAATTGGGTGTCAGATGGAACGAGCGAAGGGATCTTCGCTGGTTGCGTTGTTGCTGTTGTTCCTGATGGCGCCAGTGGGCTTATGCTATATAGATAATATGCACCCACCATTCCGACTACGATGAGTAGTAAACTGATAACGGCGATCAGACTATTTTTCCCTGTATGGGTCGGTTCAGTATTTGCTATGACGTCATCTTGGCCGGTGCGCCTCTTGTTCTCGGCGATCGCCATGTCGGCGCTAGATGTCCCCTTTCTGCTTATCAGGTTGGCAATATCACCCTCGTATGTTCGGATCGTAGGTATCGAGTGTGGCGTTGGAGTAACCACGTCGTTCGTCTCTGGTACTGGAGCTGTGTCGCCGTTCATGATGAGTTTATTATATCAGAGAATGACGAAATACTATCTTAAAATCTCTTTGTGAATGGTTTCTTTACCATCGGCACCTCTTCCTTCTTTGTGAAGAAGTCTGGGTTGGCGGCTTTGATAGAGAGATTGATCCTACCTTTGTCATCAACCTCTTTCACTGCTACTGGAACTTTGTCACCTTCCTTGAGGTAAGTCGAAACTCTCTCGACACGGAAAGGAGCTATCTCGGAGACGTGGACTAGACCTTCGGCATTGTTGCCGATCTTGACGAATGCACCAAAGTCCATGAGTCGGGTAACTTCGCCGTCGAATTTCTCTCCTGGCATGTATTCGCGAGTCATTCCATAGATGATCTCTCGGGCTTTTTGTGCGGTTTCGTTTTTGCCTGTGATAAATATCGAACCGTCGTCTTCTATGGTGATATCTTCTACATGTGTAACGTCCCTGATCTCGTTTATCGTCTTGCCTCCAGAACCTATAACTAGTCCGATCTGATCAGGCTTGATCTTCATAACGATGATCTCAGGGGCATTCGGTGAAATAGTTGCGCGTGGTGCGGCGATTTCTTTTTCTATGACATCCAATATACGGTATCTAGCTGATTTGGCCTTTTCGAATGCCTCTGCGAGGATCTGCAGTGGAATTCCTCCGACTTTGACGTCCATCTGGACGGCAGTGATACCACCTCTCGTTCCTGCTACCTTGAAGTCCATGTCGCCATGGTGGTCTTCTGGTCCTTGGATATCTGTCAAAACTTTGTACTCAAGAGTTGCCACATCGATTTGTCCGATCTTTACATTTTCAATCTTTTCTGACCTGTCGGCAGACAGGGAATCTTTCAATTGATTTTGCTTCTTTACTTTCCTCATCATGAGACCTGATGCAATACCGGCAACTGGCGCCTTTATTGGCACTCCGCCGTCCATAAGTGCGATAGTTGACCCGCAAACTGACCCCATGGATGTCGAACCATTCGAAGCGAAGGCTTCAGAAACGAGGCGGATCGTGTACGGGAATTTATCTTTTTCGGGAATAACTGGTAGCAAGGCCTTCTCGGCGAGCGCCCCGTGACCGATCATGCGGCGATTGGTACCACCGACACGACCTGTCTCACCACTTGAAAATGGTGGGAAGTTGTAGTGATGCATGAATCTCTTGTTTTCTGTGACGTTCAGTCCCTCTATGACCAATGCGTCGCCAGGTGAACCTAGTGTCAGAGTCGACATCACGTGTGTGCCACCTCTATAGAATATTCCAGATCCATGAAGGATAGGTGAAACACCGCCAGCCTGGGCGAAAAGTGGACGAACATCATCCATAGTCCTACCATCGGCACGCTTGTTCTCATCTATAGCTCCATCGTGTAGGAGATCATTGACGGCTTCTTCGAATACTTCCTGTGCCATCACTGTATCACCCTCTGGCATCTTTTCTGTAAATAGCTTTTTCCATTCGCCATTGATCTCATTGATCTTGGAATGTCCAGGAACGTTACTGAATATGTATTTGCCCAATTTTGGAGCGATCTCGCCATCGAATAGTTCCTTGGTGCCAGGAGTCGGCTCCTTGATAGCAACGACTGCTTTTTCTTTGCCGATCTCACTCACGATCTTGGCTTGCCATGCTTGGATCTTCTCTATCTCTGCTGAAGCTAGTGTCAGGCCTTCGTTCACCGTACCTTCAGAAACTTCCTTGCTGGCTACCTCGATCATGTTGATCATGCCGTCTTTGCCGCAAGCGATCATATCTAGACTGAGAGCGACCTCTTCTCTGACTTTGTATTCAGGGTTGATGAGCCACTCACTGTTCTTGGCAACTCTCACGGCTGATGCTGGGCCATTCCATGGTATATCAGAAACGCCTAGTGCCAATGATGCGGCGATGACAGAGACTGCATCAGGATCTTCTTGGCCGATAGATAGTGTTGTGATGATCACTTGTACTTCGTTGCGCATCTTTTGATTGAACAATGGACGAATGGTACGATCAACTATGCGGCCGGAGAGTATAGCCTCAGTAGATGGCCTCCCTTCCCTGCGCATGAATCTAGATCCCAATATCCTACCTGTTGCATAGAACCTCTCTTCGAAATCTACTGTTAATGGGAAGAAATCTCCGTCTTTCAGGTCTCCCATAACTGCTGTTGCCAATATGGTGGCGCCGCCGTATCTCAAGATGACCGAACCATTTGTTTGGTCGGCGAGGTCGTTGAATTCCGCTGATAATGTTTTACCGCCGACTTCGAGTGAGTATTGTTTTTTATTCATAAAATTGTTTAGTGGGTCGAGGTGAGACCTCGGCGCACCAGTTCGCCCCTAGATTTCAGCTTTGAAATGATTTCGCGATTGTATTATCGTCGCAAAATATTCAAATCTGTCTATCTGGAGGCGAATTAGTCTATTAATAAATGTGCTTCTCGCCCTACGAAGCTTTAGCAGAGTAGGGTCGAACATAGTTAATGTAGCACTACCTAGGTCGATTGACAAATCGCCTCGCTATATTACTCTGGGATCGCTCTCCACATGATCTCGAACATCTCTTGGTGCATTTTGATCGCGCTTTTGTTCTCGATGACGATGCCGATTACTGGGTCTATAGTCTGATGAATCAGTATTCTTTCAGGGATCACTACCAAGTTTGTTGACAGGCTCGTGCCGGCGGGCAATAGTTTTGCTTTATAGTTGAAGTTCTGCTCGTATTGTTTTAGGTAGCGAGCATCTTCCGAATCTTGCATGAGCATGCGCACCTTTATGGGCAATTTCCCCCTCCTTTCGATAAAATCCATAAAATACTTGCGGTCCAGAGCCACTTGCCTAGCTGCATCAGAAACAATCAAGTAATCTTCCCCAGGTTTAATATCTCTCAGCATGCTTTCGTATACAGATTTGATAGATTCGAGTCCTTCGTGATATCGGAGGAAGCCGGCTTCACCCTTTGAATTATAGAGAGACATGAAATCTGGCAGGTTCTTCTTGAATAGCCTTTTTCTATCCTCGAGCACGACTTCCAGTTTTTCGGGACTTTCGGCTACGAGTAATTTCTTAAATCCTTTGATATCGATACTGATCAACCCCTTTTGTTTCAAGGCATCGATCATCGAATATAGCGAAGTTCTATTGATGCCTGAAGCCTTCGAGATCTTTAATACCGTTGAAGGGCCTAGGCTAATGAGGGAAAGATAGGTTCTACTCTCATTTTCTGATAGCCCCAATTCTCTGAGAATGTCCAAAAGTTTGTTATTTTCCATGGTTTTGGTAAAAGTGTCGGAGAAAGCGACAACAGTTCTATTATACTCTGTAAGGACAGAATAGCAACTACACACTATGCTGACGACAGATTCGACGGATTGCACAATACATTGTATTTTGTACAGATAATAAGGGCTTGTAAAGCTCTTTAAAACAAAAAAACAACGTCGTTGAACCAACCGACATAAAATAGGTTCGAGAAAAAACAAATAAATATGAACATATTAGTTGCGATAAGTGAACAGGAAGAAATCTGTGCAGCCATCCAGGGATCGAAGGAAAACTTTGGATGTGGTCACAGGCACACGATTGTAACGTCGGTTGAGGAACTGAAACCATTACTGGAAGACGTCCGATCGGGCAAGTTTGAATATATGCTCGTACGTCTCTACCTTCCGACCAAGAGTAATGGAGATGATCGCGTTGCTACCGGAGCCCTCCTTGCTGTTGTTGCGGAAAAAAATGGATCGAAGTGCATTATGGGCGGCGCTGACAATCCTCGCGATTATCAAGCCCATATCATGGAAGAGAAAGCTGGACGTGGACTTCGGTTGTAATGAATCGCCCATTACGGTAGTAGGTTAAGGTTCAAAAAGCCTCGGTTCAATCCCGGGGCTTTCTTATATATCACAAATACTATTCCCTGCCTCTCAACTTATTATTCTCCACATTTTTCAGAAAATTCCTTTTAGAAACAACCGATCTTCCAAGCCTCTCCTCAAGTTTCTTCCGCGCCCCACCTGCTATATCACCACCAGCTCGCGCGTCACTCTGTAATTTTGGTATACCTTTCGAATCTTCATTGCGATGTATCTCTGTTGTGGCACGTTCACCGAGCATATTGAATATGAGTTCAAAATCATCCATATGGTCACGCAAATTCTCTCTTTCTATGCCCTTTAGTTCCTTGTATTCGCTGGGTGTTACACCAAACGTCGCTTTGGATATTTCGGCAGTGAGAATTTCGTAGTCTCTCTGTTCCTTTGCTCCCCTATTCTTCCATTCATCGGTAAGTTCCTCGCGTATAACTATGCCGCGCAGACGTTTTTCGATCCATGAGTCACTGTAACCTTTGGCTTTATAGAGGAATCTCGTTCGTTTGGTGGCAAGTTCCGGGTCATTGATTTCCTGGATACGTTCGTATCCAACTTTTGCTAGCCAGCGCTTGAATGGTTCTGCCTTGGGTGACGGAATGGACTGGATAATTCGGAGGATGCCTTCAGTGTTCGCACAAACCATTTTCTGTGGCCCACCATCGGTGTTTATTGGAAGGGGGTGTTCAATTTGAACCCACCCTTTTGCAAGTTCGTTGTCTCGGTTCAATATATTTTTTAAATACTGCTTGGGATCGACTGAATCCGTTAAAGCCTTTATGACGTCAACGACAACAAACCACCATTCACCAGCATGAATAGTTTTACGAACTTTTGCTCCTTTGAATAAAACAATTTTCGTCGATTCCATCACCTAATTATACTCCCCAAAAAACGTTTGGGAACTTCCGCCGTCAAATATTTTGTTTCGCAATGAAAGAATTTACTTCTTCCCTCCGCCTCCGCTGCGCAATAGGTATTTGCTAGGTGATTCGTCGAGATCCATGAAGTGATCTGTAGCTTCGATGAGCTTCGCGGACGTAGATTTGCCGAATGAAGCAACTTCTACTTGGCAGCCTTGATTCATCTGTAAGTATTCTATGAGAGGTACGAAGTCTCCGTCTCCGGTGATGAGGATCACGGCATCGAGTTTCGGTGATAATTTTACGGCGTCTATGGCTAGTCCGACATCCCAGTCGGCTTTCTTGGCGCCGGAACTAAAGATCTGGAGGTCCTTCACTTTCGTTTCTATACCCATCTTGGTTAGTGCGTCGAAGAATGCGTTCTCTTCACCTGATTCTGTGGCGATGACATAGGCGACGGCGCGGACGAGTTTGCGTCCATCGAGGGCGTCTTTGACTATCTGGCCGAAATTGACTTTTGAATGGTAGAGATTCTTGCCGCTATGATATAGGTTTTGCGCATCTATAAATATTCCGACACGCTGCTCTTTGTGTTTTATGACTGACATAGTATTGTATGAAAAATGATTAAGTTTTGGTGTGCTGAGTAATGACAAATGACCATCGACCGATGATCATTGTACATTGAATATGGAATATTGACTAACTATTTCTTTAGATCCAGTTTCTTCAGAATAGCTGTGTAGCGTCTCGGGTAGTTCTTCTTGAGATATACCAAATGCGTCTGACGATCAGCAACCATGCCTAGAAGGCCGCGTCTGGAGTGGTTGTCCTTGCGATGCTTCTTTAGATGGCCAGTAAGTTCATCGATCCTCTTGGTAAGTAGAGCAACCTGGACCTCCGGAGAACCGGTATCCTTCTCGTGGACGCCTGAGTCCTTGATGATTTTGGTCTTTTGTCGTGGTGTTAACATGGGAGTGATATTAGCATGGATAATTCGATAGTGCAAATCTGCCAAAATGTTACAATACTTACATGTCGCACAATATATCTGAAATGAAACAGCAGTTTCTCGAATATATCGAGATAGAGAAAGGGCGCGGCGTGAAAACGGTGGAAAATTATGACCGATATTTGAGGCGATTCATAGACCATACCAAGGTAAAGAAGGCAGAAGACGTCACGGCGGAGATGGTTCGTGAATTCAGATTGTGGCTGAATCGCCAATCCACTGGCAATATCCGTGCTACCGGCGATACGTTGAAGAAGAAGACGCAGAATTACTATCTGATCGCTCTGCGAGCCTTCCTGAAGTTTTTGGCGAAAAGGGGCATAAGATCCTTGGCTCCTGAACAAATAGAGTTAGCCAAGGTTGGTGATCGTTCGTTGGATCTCATTACATCTAGTGAATTGGAGCGTCTTCTCAAAGCTCCCGAAGGTAACGAGTTGTCGGTATTACGTGATAGAGCCATTCTACAGCTATTGTTCTCGACTGGTCTGCGTGTATCTGAGCTCGCTTCCCTGTCCAGTGACCTCGATCTTTCTTCAGATGAATTCACTGTGAGAGGCAAGGGTGACAAAACTCGAGTAGTTTTCCTGTCAGGTGAAGCCAAGGATGCAGTGAAGAAATATCTGGACAAGCGTGCTGACGTCGATGATGCCATGTTCGTACGTGTCGCAGGCAATGAGATGAAGGGTCGCAAGGGCGAAGCTGGTCTTACGCGTCGCTCTATCGAGAGGATCGTAAAGAAGTATGCTGTGAAGGCCGGCATATCGAAAAAGGTCACTCCGCACGTCATGCGCCACATGTTCGCCACTGATCTGCTCCGGAATGGCGCTGATCTGCGCTCCGTACAGATGCTCCTAGGTCATGCGAATATTGGAACTACACAGATATATACGCACGTCACAGACTCCGAATTGAAACGTGTACACAAGCAGTTTCATAACAAAAAGTAGTGTTAAATAACCAGTAACCAATTACCAGTGAACAATTATCAAACACCAAAATGAAAATAATCTCTTGGAATGTGAATGGGATCCGCGCCGTGGTTAAAAAAGGTGTTTTCGTGCCTTTCATACAGAAATACCAGCCTGATATTCTCTGTCTCCAAGAAACCAAGGCTGAACAAGGCCAAGCCACCATCGATCTGCCTGACTACACTGAGTATTGGAGCTCTGCCAAGAAGAGAGGATATTCCGGGACGGCCATTTTCACAAAAACAAAGCCGATAATGGTTACGAATGGGTTGCCGTATGATATTTGCCAGAGATTTGGCTTGGTTGAGGATCAGTACGGAGATCCGCGGACAGAAGGTCGTGTCATAGCAGCAGAATTTGCGGAGTTCTACGTTGTTACAGTCTATACACCCAATGCCAAAGAAGATCTGAGCCGTATTCCCTTGCGACATGAGCAGTGGGATCCAGCATTCCTCGCTTATTGTAAGGAATTGGAAATGAAAAAGCCTGTCATATTCTGCGGTGACCTCAACGTTGCGCATACTGCTCAAGATCTGGCACGACCTGAGGAAAATGAAGGAGTGAAGGGTTTTACCGTCGAAGAACGCCAGGGATTTCAGAATTTCATCGATGCCGGCTTCGTAGATACATTCAGGATATTCAATAAAGGTAATGGTCACTACACATGGTGGTCTCATTTCGCCAATTCTCGGGCCCGCAATATTGGTTGGAGGATAGATTACGTACTCGTTTCTAGTAAATTGAAGGAAAAAGTGACATCCGCGTCTATTTACCCAGAAGTTATAGGGTCGGATCATTGTCCAGTTGAGGTGGTGATAGGATAGGTTTGTGAAGTCGATCTATGGGTCGGCTATTTTAGCATCCAAAATAATGATTTCTAGGCGGATATATCATTAGGTATCAGCTTTCGTTGTATGGAAAAGGCCGCGTTTTGCTACCTAGAAATCGGTTGTGCAATACGCGGCCTACATGAAGCCTCGAAGAATGAAAGAGCTAAGAGTCTCACAAGACTCGGTTGATCTCAAAAGGCGAGATCAGATCATCAGGACTATTCCTATGAGGTGCCAGTGTGCGTTCTCTTCGATAGATATGCTTTCCCGGTGGGAAGCTTTTTTTGATTGAGAGAGTATACACCAACATATGCCCAGCAATAGAGCGATGAGATAAAAATATTCTTCTTGGCTTCTAACGAACAGAGTGTGAAGCCTACCCAAGTTTTGTAAAGAACATTGTTTATCCATCCCGATATCGATCGGGAACCTCGGATGACAAACTGATCTGGGGATATTATATGTCCTTTAGAAATGTCTGTAAAGGACAAGGCTGTGGATAACTTTTTATAAAGGACAATGTCCTATGATACGCCGTGTTTACTGCGTATTTCGACAAGTAGTTTTTCTTCTTCTTCATCTTTTCTCACTTTTCCCTTCTCTGCGAGAGCCTTCAGGTCTGCTTCGGTGAGAGCGTTTAATTCTTTTACGCGTGAAGTTAGATAATTTTCCGTATTTAATTTTGGATCATCGAGGACTTCTTCCATGAGTGCATTTAATATCATCCCGATCTTTGGTCCTGGAGCTATTTCTGCTATTTTCATTATCATTTTCCCATCAACCTTGAGCATGGCGACAGAAACTGGGTCTCTGAGAGCCTCTTCGATCATGGACTTGTACTTACGTAGTCTGTACGGGTTTTCTTTCGGCCTGCCAGTTCCTATGCGGTCACATGCCCTCAAGTTCATGAGGTCCCAAATGTTTTCACGCCCAACATTGACGACCATACGCCTAACAGCTGACAGGCTGATGGTTCCCGTATCAGCGAAAAACATGTGCCAACGTACCAGCTTCGTCACTTTTTCAATAGTTACACGTGAAAACTTCATTTTCTCTAGTATTTTGCGTGTTTCACGTGAACCAACTACTTCATGGCCATAAAACGTCGGTTGGCCTGTTTCATGTGAAAACCCCTTGGTCTGAGGTTTAGAAATATCATGGAATAGGGCCGCAAGCCTCAGTTCCAGGTCCCATTTCCTATCAGCGGCATGTTGGACGCTCCTTAATAGGTGGTTCCAAACGTCGTAAGCGTGAGCCTGTGGCTGTTCTACACCTATTCCCTTTTCTAGTTCCGGTAAGATGTATTGCAAAATGCCAGAGTCGCGAAGCAGCTCCAGTCCCTTCATAGGGCTATCAGACATCAGAATCTTGGTAAATTCATCACGAACCCGTTCAGCCGAGACGCCTTTTATGAACGAGTTTTGGCTCTGTATAGCCTTGAAAGTGTCTCTGTTACACGTGAAACCTAGTTCTACTGCCAACCTTATGGCGCGCATCATGCGTAGAGAGTCCTCGTTAAATCGGTCGCGAGGTACCCCCACGGTTCTAATGGACTTGTCTTTTATGTCAGATAGGCCACCATATAGGTCGATAATGTCTTTTATTGCGCCGTTCGAAAGGGACACTGCCATGGCGTTGACGGTAAAGTCTCGTCGCATGAGATCATCCTCGATCTTTTCGCTGAATACCACATCATCAGGGTGTCGTCGATCGGAGTACCCTATTTCGAGTCTGTAAGGGGTAACTTCGATATTTCTCAGTGTTTTGTCCTCAGTTGCTTCGTTTATGACGCAAACAGTGCCGAAAGTGTTTTCATAGACAGTTTTTACAAAAAGTTGCTGAATCTGCTCAGGTTTTGCGTTCGTAGTTATGTCCCAATCCTTTGGCGCTCTACCTAGAAATAGATCACGGACGCATCCACCTACCAAATATGCCTGAAAACCGCCCTTTTCCAGGGTTTCAATGACATTCACGACTTCGGGTGGAATTGTGCTGTTTTTTACGGCTTTCATGGGATAATTGTACAGTAACTTGGGTAATTAACCAATGTGCGCTATCATTTACCTGTTCCGAATGTGTCACGAATATTAGCCCTCGTGGTGAAATGGATATCATCACTGTCTTCGGAACAGTTGTTGGGGGTTCGAATCCCTCCGGGGGCACCAATCTATATTACCGCTAGCGAGCCAACTGCTTGGCTCGCGTCTCGGGATTCGAAAAGTCTGAGTATATTTCTGGTCCAGGGGCCAGAAATACGAAGACTGTACTGAACCTGTAAGGTTCGAATCCCTCCGGGGGCACCCGACCAAAAAGTACCGAGTCTTTCGGTACTTTTTGTGTCGCTGGAGGTACCGGAGGGATTCGAAAGCCGGAGCGAGCGGAGGCGAGTGAGGCGGGGTCGCGAGTCCTGCCAGCAGGCAGGAACTCGTGACCGAATCCCTCTATGGTACACAACCATGAAGTTGTGTTTGCGAGTCCTGCCAGCAGGCAGGAACTCGTGACCGAATCCCTCTATGGTACACAACCATGAAGTTGTGTTTGCGAGTCCTGCCAGCAGGCAGGAACTCGTGACCGAATCCCTCTATGGTACACAACCATGAAGTTGTGTTTGCGAGTCCTGCCAGCAGGCAGGAACTCGTGACCGAATCCTCCCATTCTTTCACGTGAAAACACATGATATTTATGGGGATTTTAACACCCTTGAAAGTGGACAGTCGTCAGTATATAATACAAGGCATGCGAAAAGATAGAGAACAAGCAGTAGTACTTAGGAAGTCTGGTATGAGCTATTCGGACATCAAGTCTAGAATGGGAGTGCCGAGGAGTACTTTGTCGAAGTGGTTCCGTGATCAAAAGTGGTCGAATGATATCGCCACAGATTGTGCGAATAGGGCAAGGAATAATGGGGCAATACGGTTCGCAGTTTTGAACACGGTTAGGCAGAATCGTCTAGGTTCGTTACGTAAGGAAGCACGCCAGGATGCGATGTTGGATTTCGAGGATCTGAAGTACCACCCACTGTTCATCTCTGGAGTTATCGCATACTGGATGCATGGGGACATGAAGTCGAGGAATAGGGTTTGCTTTTCGAGCGCTGATCCTGACAAGGTATCGTTGTTCAGAGTGTTCCTGGTGAGGATTTGTGGCATTGAGAGGCCCAAGGTGTGGATCAGTCTACCGAGAGGGAATCTAGCTTTCCTGGCCGAGTCATTTTGGGCCGAAACTTGTGGCATGAAGGTTGATGATCTGGGAAAAACTGCTATTTCTGGACGAAGTGGTGGTAATTCATCTAATATTATCAACAATATTGCGCAAAACAGTCGCACTTTCGGCTCCAAGGATACATTCAATGTGTCTAGTATGGCTTATAATCAAAGACAGAATGTCGGTAAAATGGGGAATAATCACGGTGTTTGCAATATGGTCGTGAATAGTGCATACTTGAAAAATAAATTTTTGAAATGGGTGGAGCTTTTGAAGGATGATCTGGTGAATGAAAAATATTTGGTCGAGGTGCCGCGAGTAGAATAGTTTGAAAATATGCGGGTATCGTTTAGTGGTAGGACGCGTCCTTGCCAAGGACGAGGTGGGAGTTCGATTCTCCCTACCCGCACAAAAAAGTGTCCAAAATAAACGGCTCAAAGTCGTGATGTAAGAGACAAAACTGTGGATAACTCTGTGGACAGTGTGTATAAGAGACGAAAAATATGGCCTATTATCGTCTTTTAGTAAATTTTCCCCATTATAATTCTATTGTATGGCTTTGCTGTGAGGTAGCACAAAATTATCATTGTAATGGTCATAAAATGATGAATACTAGATCTAAAGGAAATGTCGGTGAAGATGTCGCTTGTAAATTTATCGAGGCGAGAGGTTTTGATGTAATTGTTAGGAATTATATGAAAAAATGGGGCGAGATCGATATCATTGCCATAAAGGATAGGGTCATACATTTTTTTGAGGTGAAAAGCGTGACTTTCGATCCAGCCATTGCCTCGACTTCACATAAAGCGGAGGAGAATGTTCATGGTTTCAAGGTTAGACAGATCCGTCGAATGGTCGAAACGTATTTATCTGAGTCGAATAGGGGACCCAATACCGAATTTACTTTTCACGTACTCTCCGTTTATCTGAATATGGTGACTAGAAAAGCTAGAGTCAAATGGCTCAAGGACGTTATTCTCTGATGTGCTGTCTATTTGACTAATGATACAAATATACGAGCAAAGAGTATTGGGCTACAATTCTTCGAATAGTGTGCTAATATAATCAACATTCGGGGCGTGGTGTAACGGCTAACATGCCTCTTTTGGGAAGAGGTGACTCCGGGTTCGAATCCCGGCGCCCCGACAAGGGAATGATTACAGAGATAGGAGATAGGTTATAGGAATGTTTGCAGGTATCGTATCAGGACATTAGTCAATCACCATATGATCAAAAAAATTATAAATTTCTTTGATAAATTTGAGGACAAGGTAAGGGGACACCTGAGTAAGTTTCCGATCGTATACACTTTTATCGGTGGAATAGCGATAGTGCTCTTCTGGAGAGGGGTGTGGCATACGGCTGACATCTTGATGGCGCAGGGAGGTGTTCTGGGTTGGATTTTCTATGAGCCGATAAATATGTTGATCGTTGTGGTGATACTCCTCGCTACGGGATTGTTCGTGTCATATTTCATCGGGGACACGATATTGATGAGTGGTCTCAAGGGAGAGAAGAAGACAACAGAGAGGACAGAAAAAGAAGTCAAAGAACAAGAGAAACAGATATTGATGGAACAGATCGAGATAAAGGCGGAACAGCAGCAACTGAAAGAGATCAAAAGTACGATGAACGAACTGAAGAAGGAGGTTGACGAGATCAAGGAGATCGTCGAACATGTGGACGGGGTGCACAAATAAGAAATGCGGGATTAGTTAAATGGTATAATAACAGTTTTCCAAACTGTGGTTGGGAGTTCGATTCTCCCATCCCGCACAAAACAAAAAACCACCTTTACGGTGGTCTTTTGCTCGATAGCAACAGCGAGATGCTGTTGTGTATAAATAACTCTAGGGACATATTGTTGGCAGCGAGTGAGGGAATTATGCTTGCATATATTCCCGAAGGAGCGAACCAACAACAAGGATACGAAGTATCCTTATTTAACTGCGTCCTTGAGTGCCTTTGCGGCGCGGAACTTCGGAACCTTCATAGCTGGGACCTTGATGGCCTCACCTGTGCGAGGATTACGAGCTTCACGTGCTGCGCGCTGCTTGACTGAGAAGATGCCGAGACCTGCTATAGAGACCTCTTCACCTTTCTTCAATGAGTCTATGATGCTGTTGATCATAGTCTCGACTGCTTGCTCGGCCTGAACCTTTGTTCCTCCGAGAACTCCATGAACTGCCTCTGCTATTGCTGCTTTGTTCATTGTTTTTATTGTTAACGCTATTAATTGGTCTCGGCCCGCCGCTTTCACAGCGGAACGAGTCTATACCATGTGCTCTATTATATAGTAAGCCATATATTAGGCAATGGGGTACAAAGTGCGTGGTGGATTAGGCCATTAAAATGAATAAGTGGCAAAGTTGTGAAATCGCCGACATATTCACTAGTAGGAACTTTCTATTGTATCGAACATGTAATCAAACATTTTTTCGAAGGTTTCTCGAACTGCCGGATTCTCTATGATGGTGATAATGAGCCCTCCTTTGAAATCTGTTATGGAAACTTTGTCACCATAGATGATGATCTGTGATGGTATGAGGAAGCCTTCTGGTATCGTCCTTCTCGTAACATTGCGAGTTTTGTCTTTCTCCATCAATACGTCCACAGCGATATCTCCTCTTTTCGGGCCAATGAGTTTTACCTTTATTCCCATCTTTGCCTGCTTCTCTATATGAGAGCGCAGCACATTGGCGGTGTCTATATTTTGATGGTCCAGTGGGGATCTGATCAGTTTTATATCTTTGCCTTCAGCCAATATGTCACCGTACATCTCTTTCAGACCCTCGAGCCCCTCGAGAAATCTGATATTCGGTTTGCCGGAAAGCAGGTTGAACTTTGATGACAGCATGCCAAATGAATCGTTGAATATAACATTCGCCTGGTCACTTCTCTGTTTCTCTTCTTCTAGAATGATCCTTATCCGACTGGGATGGACAGGGAAGAACATGGATATTTTTCCGAGGTCGTCCCTCTTGGTAATGATCCCTCTCTGGACTAGTTGAGTCAGCACTTTATAGCAAAGGGCTCTTCCCAGGTTGGTTTTCAATGAAATAACTCGGGCATTGCAGAGTCCATTTTCGAGCAGAAAGATATATATTCTCGACTGCTCTTTCGTCAGTCCTATGTCGATAAGTATTTTTTCATCGATAATTGTCATAGATGTGTAACAGAATTAGCTTTATAAATATGCCTATAGTCATACTATATCACGCTACAATGATAGCACAGCACAATCAGGCTGATAAGGGTTGACAAAGTCTGTTATCATGCTATGATTGTCTCAGAAACGATAGGTATGGGATGAGTATTTACTCGCCGCTGTCGTTTGACAATCAGAGGCTTTGAAGGTGGCCTTAAACTACCTGTTCGGAAAAAACGACCATGAAAAAAACGTACTTTGGTTTCGGAATAGCGCCGTCGATGTTTCCTGCGAACTGCATTATCACGAAGCATGAGCTGAGTGTCGAGCAGGCCAAGGACATCATCGGTGGCGGTGTGCTGAGCTGTCTCAACCCCAGCCACAAGGCGACGATCGAAGTGATGCAGTCCCGCTTTGGTGTCAATGTGGAGATCCCACAGAAAGCACCGAGCGTGGCTCTTGTCACTGGAGAGCGTCTGGTGGTAATGGGAGTGAGAGGACTTCCACGGTTGGAGAACCGGCACGAGTACACTCCCGAGGAAGTGGCGGGAGCGAAGTTTGATTTCGCCCTATTCACGGTCTCGGAGTAGTCCGAGAAAAGGTGCTGTAACACCTGCGATTTTAACCGGACGAGTCTTTGCAGAGACTCGTCCACTTCATTGAGTTTATGAATTTGGTTTCGTAAACTCATCGAGTTAAGTTCATTAAATAATTATTATTCATATCTGTCTCGGAATATCGTTCCGACTGATGAGTCTGAAAAGACGAAACAGAGTAGTTCTTCACATATATTGTATTCATGTAGCCCGCGACTATATTTATGGTCGTAGACTACATGAATAAAAATAACACAGAGGTAGCCGCAAGCTCTATAAAAGCGGTCACGGAGTATCGGGTACAGATCGCCAACTTGCAGGATCAGATCCGTGAGTTGGAAGAGGCGGCCACGGTCGCGACGGAGACACTCTCCAATGCGAAGGTTGCCGATGGCTGGAAGAAGTTTGAATACTATTCCAGTTACTACGGTTCGCACACCGGGCTCGGTGAGGGTGATGAGGAGAGGACGTTCCTCTTTCACCCCAGTGTGGACTCGTCCAGATGGGACGATGTCTCGTTCTCGCACGGCCATCGTGGCCAGAGCGATGAAAACGAGAGCTTCGGTAACTGGCTCTCCGGTCTCCCGGAAGGTCACTACATCGAGCTGTAGTGGTATTTACCTGCTGTAACAGGTTGATTTTAACCAGACGAGTTTTTACAGAAACTCGTCTACTTCATTGAGCTGTACGAGTGAAAGATTCTCGTCGGTTCATAGAGTTCGTAAAAAAATCGTATTTTATGGGTATGAACCTAGGTGGTGTGAAGGTGAAAGGCGGTTCTGGTGGGAAGCGGGGACACTCCGGGATGTGTCATTGGATGCCGACCGAGCAGGTAAAGGTAGTATCCAAGAAGGCCCGCCGCCGTGAAGATAAGCGCCTGGTTAAACCTTCGGCCGAGTGATCGGTCTAGTAACACCTCTAACCAAGGTTGCCACAAAATTCCTCCTTCGTTCTAATGAGCTATGGAGGGACAAGCCGGTGGTGTAAATCAAGGCAAAGAGTTTTGTCCCCGTCTTTCTTAGAAAAGATGGAGAGCCTAGAGGAAGCAGAGCCTCACCGAGATATATCTCTCGGTTCTGTCTCGGAATATCGTTCCGACTGATGAGTCCCTCTACATCCTTTTCGGGGTGAGAGTGAAGGACGAAACAGAGTTGGTCTTTGAAAATACTATGCCAATGTTAGAAAGCAACAAGTTGCCGTACAACAAGACGGCGAGCTGCAACCGGCAGCCAGTCGGTGTCAACCATCAGAAAATCGTGGTAGTCAATACACGGTGTGCTGATGGTCAGGAGGGTAAGCACCAGACCCATCTGGATGCTATGGTCAAGGTCGAGGCCGAAAAGGGTTTCAAAATCCTTCAGGCATCGACGGTGATCGTGCCAGTGAGTGCTGGACTGCTTTTCTCTACGACAGTGGTACTGGTGTCGTGAGTGGTGCAGGGTAGACAAGGTTGATGGTTCCTAGTAATCATTCTCGACCACGGAGTGCAGTGGTAGACGTGATCGCCCTACGGTAGTGGGTGCGTAATTCCGAGGGGAAGCTCCTCGGCGCCTGGTGAGCGGAAACTACTGGAAAGATGCAAATCTTTCCTTCTGTCGCGAAGTTGAACTTCGCCTGATGAGTCCCTCTACATCCTTTTCGGGGTGAGAGTGAAGGACGAAACAGAGTTGGTCTTTGAAATCAAATTATGAAACACGTAAACATGACCCCGCGGCAGTGGGGATTCAGTATTGAACCGTTTCCGGCCTTCCGGTCGGAGATAGTCTATGGTCGGCACAAGCACGACCAACAGTTTCTCCCTGTTAAGGGAATATCTCCCGTTACCACATTTACTGTGGAAGGCGGAGGAGTCGTCCTTTACAAGGGAACGGACTGCGTTCAAGCACAAAAAACAGTCGCAGACTTCGATGATGTTCAGCGGAAAAAAGTCCCGTTCACGTTGTCGCATGCGATCTTCACGGTATCACCGCAGACTCTGCCGGAGAATCGCTTCCAGGTCATCAAGACCAAGGAGAAGGGAACCATCATGGTTGTACCTGGCGAGGACCTGACCAGACGATGCCTACTGTTCGCAGAGTGCAAGGGTGGGTTTCGTGGCGGCGTTGCACTCATCGGTGGGAGCAATTCAGCTGACGTCATCAAGAAGTGTCATGCCGGAGATGCTTGCGATAGCTTGATGGCCGTCATCGCAATACTAGAGGTGGATCAGTCTATCGCATTTCATTCCTGGGGCAGGAGGAAGGACGAGGTCTACCGCTATGTTTGGGATGGTGAGACCATCAAGGTCGAGCATTATTCCATAGACGAATGGAACGTCAGGAGTGAGCTCATCACTGCCGATGTGGCACAGGCTCATGAAGCTCTTCCGGGCGACGGAAGTTGATGGTGGTATTTACCTGCTGTAACAGGTTGATTTTAACCAGACGAGTTTTTACAGAAACTCGTCTACTTCATTGAGCTGTACGAGTGAAAGATTCTCGTCGGTTCATAGAGTTCATTGAAAGTGTTATGGGTGGAGGATTGAATTATGAAAGAAATTAGATTAACTCCTGTGCAGATTTGCCGTGCGCTCAAAATTGCACGAGATACGTTTGGTACATTCGAGTTTACCTACGTGCCAAATGCGATCAAGGAAGGTGAGGATGTGACGAGTGGTCCCGACGCCGATTTTTGGGAAAACTCTGCCTGCTGCGCGTGTTTTTTCCCGAAACTGGCATGGGAAGAGTCGGCCTCTGATATTGGTATGGCTTTGGATGATGAAGACTTTGAGACCCGAAAGAGAGGTTTTGAACAGGTTTGCTTCATTCTAGGTTGTTCCGCTGAAGATGATGTTGTGGCTATTCACCCTAGTTTCTGACCGCAGGAAAGACTTTCAAAGGATCACTCTAACCTTCTCAAAAGAGTGTATTGTCACCGTAAGAACAATGGTGAAAGTTTCAAAACACCGTACGAAAGTGCGGTTTTATTCTGACAAGCGAAGATGTGTGAATATTTTTATATTCACAACATCTGAGTCGAAGTCAGAACAAACGAGTAAATACTCCGCAGCTTGCTGCGTAAAGAAGCAGAGCTTCCACTTAATACCTCGCCAGCTTGCTGCGAGGTAGTTTATTTTATAAAAAAATACCAGAGTTATCAGCTCTGGTACTGGGTTTAGTTGTGTGGGGAACTAAGACGACTTCAGTCTCTCCTGCACTTTTAGCTCGAACGCTACGGCCTTGTTCATTATGTCCATGACCTCGATCACTGTGACTTGCAAACTATGGAATTCCGGATTGGTTAGGAATCTAGCCAGATCTACCTGAAACTCGAGTGAGTTTATGTTCGGAATACCATTCAGACACATCTTGGTGGCCATCATGGCGAGCAGGATGTCATTTTCTCGTTGTATGTTTTGTATGTTCACACGATTTCTTTCAAATTTTATACCAAAGAGCTTAGTATCGTTATACACTAGAACATAATGTATGTCAACTAGTTAATATTTGTCATAGATTCTATAATGATGCCCATGAGCAAACATGCATTTGGAAGTCCTGGGATGTTTTCGAACGAATCAGCAGATACGCGTGGTACGGCATTGGAAAAAGCCTACGCAGAACACCTCGGCTGTACCGCAGTAGGACAGATCGGTGATAGAGGTGTCGATCTGATGTGCTTGGCTGAACCAGGTGTGAACATTGTTCAGGTAAAAAGTGGTATCGAACATACAGAGGAATTCCTCGTGGAATCTCTGAGGAAGATGGAGTACGTACCTATCGTTGTTGGTGATTTCCTACAAGACTCAAAGGATGTGATATTCGAAGCTATTAGGAAAAATGGCTGTTATATTGGCGATGTGTCCAATCGGGAGAAATTTTCAAAGAAAGTTATGGATACGAAGAATTACATAATGAGTCATGGAGGTCGATTGAAAACGAAGCAGTAGAAATACAACAAAATAAACCGACGATAAGCATCGACTTTTTTGATTAAAAAGTTATTCAAATTCCAACGATTAGCTAGTGAATCCCATCTTTCTCAAATTTATTCATATATGAGTCCAGGTCTTCTTCTTTTATTGCCTCTAGGACGAAGTACGTTGACCATTCTCGTTCTTCTGGATTGATCTCTCGCTCAAATATTCGCGTGACTGCATATTTTTTGTTGTTTACTTTGCCATCTAGAAATTCATTTATTCTTTTAATCATGTCAAATGAAGCTCCAGCAATATGTGGATTTACATACCATGACCCCTTAACAACGACCACATCTTGCCCTGAAATTTCATAACTTTCTTCGGTATATGAATCAGTGTGTGGATCTTTGGCGTAGATTTCGTTTGCGTCAATAGTTTTCGATTTGAATATATTATTAGCAGAATCATTTCTAGCTATAGATAGGACATTGATTTCACCGATTTCAGTTGTTTTGTATCCGATGAATCCGTTCTTTAGATAATTACGACTTACTCCTGCAAATACGTCACATTCTGCCAAAATAATATTACTCTTTGCATCTACGTTGAGTCTCTCGTCTAGAAGCATGTTTCCGATACCTATTCCTTCAAGACCTGGAGTGACATTGAACTTGCCGAAATGAATTTTGTTAGTTCCGACATTATCAAGCTCGTAATAACCAATAATTTCCTTGTCAAATCTAACTGTAACGAACGTGCCAGGATCGGATTTTACCGTACTTCGAAATTTTTCCAGAAGGATATCTCTCAATTCTGGTTTGTCAAAATAATTGGCTGAATATATCTTTTCCATCGTTAATACATCATTTTCACTCAATTTCTCACTAGTTTCGCCGATGACATCCATCTTCAGTAGATCTTCCATATTCAGTTCAACACCCCCATCGGACTTACTAGCGTAGGACGATAATGAGGCAAAGACTATCTGTTGCATTTTTGTATATAAACTATCGCCTTGAAAGAGGTTATCTTCTTCGATCAGCTCTATTACAATTTGCCACCTAGCCGCAATGTCATCGATGATACTCCTGAGCCCGATCAAACCAATGACGTCTTTGTATTCAAGTAGTGTATTCAATGTTGATAGCAGCACCTCATTTCCTCGTAGGTGATGATTGAGCCATATATCTGGTACATCGAAAGATCCACTAACATCAAAACTCTCTTGATAATGACCGTCTTCGGTTTGGTCTTCGGAATATAGACGCTTAAATATTTGAGACAATCCGTTTGCCACGCCTAGATCTTCGGAGGATTGTCTATTTGCAACTATTCTATCATGTTGGTTACTATATTTTTCAGGACTAGCCCCATTGTGTAAGTGGGGTGTTTTTGCATTCGCACATTCTCGTGCCTGAGCCGAGGACTTCAATGTTGTTAAAATGTCGCGTATAAATGTTGCATCTATAGTTTTGGTAGGAGCTGTTTCCTGGTTTTGTTCAAGCTCTAATTGAAATTTTTCCATACTGAGATTATACATCAATATCTCTATAGTATCGATAGGTTCCTAAAGAGAGTGTGGTTGTGTCAATGGTATCGTATGTGCTAACATGTGCATACACAGAGACATTATCCGAACTGTCACCGGACGGTGGCGTGGTTGGGACAACCAACATAGGTAGTGTATCGGGAAATCGCCCTTCGGGGCTTTTTCTTTATTTAAATCGCCATTCATCCTCGATATGTTTCCGAATGATCTTTTTGTAAATAATTCCATCTTGTTTGTTACCCTCATAACTCCTCCGTATGCTCCCAGCGATCATATCAGCCAATTGGATGAGCACGTTATTTTTTGAGTCTGAAAACTTCAAATTTGAAATCACCTTAATTCCATTTGAGTTAAGAGATTTTCGTAGGTATGATGAAAAATTCCTCCGGAAAGCCCTGTCTCCGCTACCATCAAGCTTGATCTTTGCTTCTAGAATACTCATGTCACTGTGTTTCAGTAACATCTTTATGGAATAACTATAAAATGAATTCTTGTCATTTTTCAACTCATCACTATGTAGGATGGTCTTGTCTATAACCAGTGTTCTAACTTTAAATGCAAACACGTTGATAGTATTCATGAAACCTAGACGGACTTTTTTGTTTGACTTGTTAAACTTGAATTCCATCGTATCTGGAAATCCGATACTTCTCCTAAACTCTTTTATGGCCACGGCAACCTTTTCGGCTTCTAACGGATCGTCGAATATGACAGCGGCAATAACAAAAATCTTGCTCGATCCTCTTTCGAATTTGAATCCAGCATCACCGGAATCATCGATGAATACTAAAGTTTGCGAATTTTGTGTGTGTTTGCTAAGCATATCGTGGAACTATTATACTCTCGAAATATTGATTAGCTAGTGAGGACAAAAAATCCCCACGAGGCTACGGATACAGACATGGGACATAGTCGAGAAGCGGTGTTTAGAGGAGAGAGATTTTGCAATCACTCACACCGCCTCGCTACATAATCCAATATCATACCCATAGCCCCGTGGGGACTCGTGTTTAGATACTGATAATAACTCAATGAGCCCGTAAACCTCTAAATTTATAGGCTCAATAAAGTGGAGAAGCTTTTAACCAAAAGCTTCTCCATTTAACCTATGAAGTATTTTCCGCGTGCCTCATCATCACGCGCCGGGGAGCTTCCCCTCGGAATTACGCGGTATGTTTATAGTCTTACCGATAAGACTTGAAGTGCTATTACGGGGGCAATTGTCTGCCGCCGTGCTGCTCACGGAGCGTAGCCATTCGTTTGGCCACCCTCCTCTGCATCGCCGCATACCTGTGCGGCGGTTCGGTGAATCCGGGAACTTCCCGGCTATGTGCGAGGTCATCGCACATCTGCTCCACCGTGGTGACAAGGATGAACTCCTTGTCACCACGGGTGAATTCCTGGGACTCGCCCAATTCGAGTGCCCAGGCTAAGTTAAATCGCACTAGCGACTCATACTGGCTGCCGATAGTGATTCCGGCGGCAGCACCCGGACTTTTTTGTGTATTCATGCAACCTATTTCCGATCCTTCAGAAACAAATTGCATGAATACATCTAAGACTCTAAGAGCCAACCTCCTGGGAGACCGGCTCAATTGAGTGGAGAAGCTTTTAACCAAAAGCTTCTCCGGTAACCTTGCGACGATTTATCCAGTAACGAAAAGGAAGTCGCTGTTCCTTTGTTCCATTAGGTCACTGCCCGTATAACGGACAGTGAGACGTCTCTGGGGGCGTCACTCTCTCCGATGGGATGCAACCCACCCCTCCAACTCTCGAGGGCTTCGGTGTACATCCCATGTTTGGTGGGATGATACACATGCGCGGGCTCGCCCCGCAAGAAAGCCCCGTTGGTCCACCATACTAGGACCACGGAAATGCACTCCTTGTTAAGGTGTGCTTTCCCGTATTCTGGGATGTACCCAGAATCGACCAGGAGCTGCCAGTCAGTGTCTGGTAGCTCCTCGACCAACCATTCCGGGTGGCCGTGATCTTCCCATTGGATCAAATGGTCCAACGGAAGAAATGTGTCTTTCCGAAACACTAGTTTCAGAAAGGTATTTTGTAAATTTTCCGAGCACAACCGCGTGCTCGCTTCGAGGAGTTGCCGTTGCAACTCCTTGTTCAGCCAGTAGGAGATCTTTCCATCTCCTGACTGGATGTATCCCTTACAGGTCAGGCGGTTCGCGCCTGACCAGTAGGTCGTTTCACGAGTCCCCATGCCATCGGGGGACTCGTATTTTATTACTGTTTGCGTGCCGAACGGCTCAACGTCGGCACGCAAAATTCTCATTTGCGACATTTTATGCCCTCCTTTTAGGGCACATTTCCACAACTTGTTCCGCATGTGGAGTGCGGTTCGAGAAGATCATTCTCTATCAACCGTCAACATGGAAGTTGTTGGCTGAATAAAGCGGAGAAATTTACGTATTCTCCGATTGACTTTCGTCACGGCAAGCAACCACGCTTGCAACCCGATCTAGGATTGACCTCCATCCTTGATCACTATAGGAGTATTCAGATTCGTCTTGCGACAGGTCTCATACACAAAACCTTTTTACTTTTTTTGACACGACCAGCTTGTCCCTCCGAAGCCTGTTGGGGCGAAGGAGGAATTTTGTCGCAACTATAGGCTATCCCTATAGGTGTTTTAAGGGGCGGACTAGTACTGGTGTACCGTCCGGAAGCCCTTGAAAATGAAGAAGAACTCCTTCTTCACCGTACCGTCGGCCTGCGGGATGTCCTTCGACACCCGCGGTGTGACGCTCTCAACGAGCGTGGCTCCGGCTTTTCTCCCGAGGGCACTCACCGCCATAGCCAACTGTTGCTGGCCCATGACGTGGAGAGTATCACCCTCCGAGATGCCACCGACCGCGGTGACGATTTCTTCGGCGCGCTGGGTGAACCAGTCCCGACCGAGGCTGGCATCGTCCGGGACCACCAACAACTTCTTGTCGGCGATCTGGACTATCTCACGCCCACCTTCGGAGGCGGCCACCAACTGTTCATTGGTGGGGGCGTGAGACATGACTATTATGAATTTCATATTTGTTCCTACCTCTCTATTCGTCCAGTAGTCATTTTCTGATTGCGACTCGCGCAATCACATCCCTCCAGGAATGCTCAACAGAGAAAAGAGACTATCGAAGTTTCGATTGGTAGAATGTATTCATTATGTTCGAGCTTATCTTCTGTAATGATAATGAATACGTTCCACCAATCGATATAGTAGAAACATACACACACTCAGGAATCGTTTAATACGACCCCTCTTATCATGCCGATCTAGAAGTTTTTTACGCTATCGGTCAGCATGACGAAGAGGAATAACATCTAGTGGTATTGCAAAAAAGCAATATTATTCCACCAGTTTCCTTTCATTCGCTATTCTATTTTCAAATTACTTCCTTGATCTTACCGTCACTTCCGATCCCTCTAAAAGATCGGCTTCTGGTTACAAGGACATTTCTGGGAGCAAATGTGGTTGGCATTCACTCACAGCAGATGTCATTGCGACACTGTGTAGATATCGGACTATAGTCATCACTACCCGTCGGGAGTGACCTTCCCCATAGATCTGGTTCGTTTGCAGGGAACCTTCACTATGTAAGCGATATCTGGCAAACAAGATAACAAATGGCTGTTGTCCTTCTCACTCTCTCCTCTTTACCATGCTTAGCGGGGTCAAACCCGAGGCCATGGTGCCTTCCCTTGGTCGTCCGTAGCTCATGAACTGAGCGAAGGAGACCCAACATAGGGACTAGAGGTGAAAAGCAATCATTCACTATCTTCATTACTGTAAGGAACTATTGTTTCCGAACTTCATCTCATCTGGCATAATCATAACATTTATTAACTAGAATGTCAATATGCTATGGCACGAAATCGCGAGATGTCAGAATAGCCCGTGACAAAGCCAGAATAATGGCTTATCCACACATTGTACTTGTCACAAATCCGTGACGATGATATGCTATATTCATCATGTATGAACAAACACTTACAAATGCGGGGCTTTCAAAAGAGCAAGCATCCGTTTATCAGCTCCTCATGCAGGGAGGATTGACTCCTGCAGGCGTTATTAGCAAAAAGGCGGCCCTAAAGCGTGGTTTGACATATAAAGTCCTAGAACAGCTCATAAATATGGGTTTAGTCCAGAAAAGGGATGATCTAGGCAAAATAACGCTATTTCAAGCATCTCATCCTGGCGTATTGAGGAAACTTACTGAAACCAAGGCCGAGGAGATAAAGAACGCCCAAGTATCATTGGAATCAGTGATGGGTAAGATGGTATCAGACTATAATTTGGTGACGGGGAAGCCAAATGTGCAGTTTTTCGAGGGGTTGGAGGGGGTAAGGAGGGTATTGGATGATTCCCTGAGTGCTACTGGTGTGATCTATTCATATGCTGATATTGAATCAATCGAGAAATATATACATGATGTTAACGAAAAATACGTTGAAAAGCGTGATAAGTTCAATATCAAAAAGAAAGCAATAATATTAGATACGCCATTTGCACGTGATTTTTTGAAAGATTACCATCGAGAAACAACAGATATCAAGCTTATCAAACATGATTCACCTCCATTTCATACAGTTATGCAGGTTTACGACAACAAGGTTAGTTATATTACACTGTCTGAAAAGGAAATGATCGGTGTTATCATAGAAGATCCGCACATCTTTGAAATGCATAAATATCTGTTCGAATATTCTTGGGATAAGGCGGAATCATTGCCGAAACTAGATACTCCTAAATAATGATAGCGTGTCGGGTCTCTATCATTTGAGGCAGTTGAAAATCATTCCTGTATCGTTCCAGTTTCTCGCCCAATTTCTCTACAACCAATATAACCAGCTCTTCACTACCTGTTGTTTTCTCTCTGAACATTCTGGTTACCGCATAACCTTCTCCAAAGGAAGCGAGGTTTAATGTATAAGACTTGTAATCTGACGCCGTGGTTGCGTATACCATCGCGTCTTCTGGGTTGTCAGAAAGGCCCAGTGTCTCCCAGGAATTCATCACTATATGATCTAGTATGTATGATTCGTCCAGAGATTTTGTTACTAACTCATTGTTTATGGAGTCATTCCTCACAATATCCCAACATGCTATCTCATCTAGGGGGTATTCGTTGTATGCGATAAATCCCTTCTCAATGTATTTTGCAGCTATCTTGGTGTTTCTGTCACATTCAGCTTTGACGATATGCATGACAGCGTAATCATCTAGAGTTTCCTCTAGCATTTGTTCGCCAACTTTGCGACCATTAAAATCTGGATCGATATTAAATTTACCAAAATGAACACTTCCATCATCTTCGAATTCAAAGACACAATATCCTATCGGTTGCCCATCGAATTCGGCGACATGAAATATGGTCCTAGTATTCTTTCTCGAAACTTCTAGTCCGGCTAGCAACCTTTTCAGTAGCTTAGGTTTGTCTTGGTAGTTTTTCTTGTAAAGATTTCGGATTGCTTTCACAAATTCCGCGCTTTTGGTTTCGTTGTCTCCACCCTGGTATTGGATATTCTTGATAAATGGCATCTCGTTCATATTGGCGATATCGAATGAGCCGCGGCTAGCTTTAAGTATGGTTTGAACAACTATTGCCTCAGGTTTGATATTTTCGATATATTCACGGATTGCTTCTGGAGTAGATACATTTTCAGATGCTATTTTACTAATGATAGTGTCGACTTGAGCTAGGATGAGTTTCTTTGCTTGAGGAATGACGGTTTTTTTGATAACAACATCATTTGGCTCCAAGATTTCTTCTTCCTCATATGTTTTAGATCTTTCATAGATATCATCAAACTCATCATCTAGGCGTGATATATATGATGATATACTGGCCAATAACTCCAATATCTGATGAGAATCAATACCGTCAGGCAAGTTAGATATTACATCGAGTGTCTTTGTGGCAACTACAGGATCAGTCTCATAGTAACGAAGAAATACTTTTAAGCCAGATTCACCATGAGTCTTTGCTAGATTTAGGAGTTTATCTTCGGATGCTTGATCCAATTCATTGAGTATGATGAGTAAGGCGCCTTGTTCCTTGAATGAGAAGTTGTTTAGTCGTATGTCATCTGAAAATATATCATTATCGGAAATATCGAAGTAGTGCTTTTTGAATTCTTCTAAATATCGTTCTCGTTGTCTCTTTTCATCTTCTGTCTCACCTGTATGTGGTCTGAAAAGAGTATTATATGTAAAATCGAGCACATCCGCCTTGATGTTTTTCTCTGTTTCAGAAGGATCTCCGACATTAAAATATTTTAATAATTCCTGATTTTGATTGAACACACCGATCTCTCCACTGGTAGATAATCTTTGAACGAAGTAGTCTGGATTATTGAGTGCTCCTAGGTCGTACATCTTGTTCAGATACTCGACACCTTCAGTCGAAACTCCTATTCTCTTGAATTCAACCCTATATAGTATAGCTGCTATAGCTGTTTTATCATTATTATCGTTCATATGCTCCATCAATTTCACTGAAGCATATTGTCCGTCAATAGCGCTTAGCGCATCAGCTACTGAGTTTGCAAAAATTGGGTTTAAATTCTTTGACCAGAAGTCAACTACGAGGTCGACATCTTCGTGGTTACCGTTCGGTCCTAGGGATCTATATTGGTCTAATACCGCGAGGATCATTCTATGGAAAGGGTATTCTTCTATATGCTCGAAACTGATATAATCCTGCGTATCATTCATTTCATATTCAAAGACTGATTGAGCTGAATTGTATGCAGCACTTGGTTGATATGTTTTAAAGAGCATCGAGTGTGCTGCGTTGAAGTAATCTGACTTTGATAATCTCCTTTTAGAGTTATCTTCTGATATGCTTTCTCTGGTGAAGCTTGAATTATTGGCTTCGAGAAAGACCAGTGACTCTTGCAAGTATGCGAGACATAGACTGAGTAACTTTTTCCGAGATTGAGTATCTAATGTTCTGTATTCATCATTATCGAACAAGTCGCGTGTTTGCAGAATTTCGCTTAAGCCTAGAGGATTCGAACTTGCCTTATCAATGGCATTCGATATATTATTTGACGCCATACCAAATGAAGCGATTTCATCAAGAAGGTTTGTGCCATTGGATAGTAAATGTTTTGGGGCTTCGATTCTTCTCTTGTTTATCTTTTGCCACGGATTGAGGGTAGTTTGATTTGATGAGTCTTTTGTGGATAAAAAAACTCTATGTGCGGCCATACTCCAAACTGAAAATTCCTCGGTAGTTTGCGGACCTATATTGCTGGAAATCAATACCCGAAAGGCTTCTAAGTCGTCAGGATATGTGTCAAAGTACAGATCCGCATCACTAGGACTTACAGAAATGTTGCGAGATGACAGACCAAAAAAAGCCATTCTTTTTCCCGGTGACATAGAGCCCAGGTTGTCGAGGTTATCGGGAGAGAAAAATGTCAGTGGATTGTTCCCATATTCTTTTTTCCATTCTGCATAAGTGGCAACGTTGTTATTCTCTCGTTCGAACTCATCTATAGGATCGCATAATGACTCTTGGGAAAACTGAGTGGCATTGTTATTTGTAGTATTCTGTTCTTTGGTCACTGGTATTGATTCAAATTTCATCATAGTTATATAATAGCTATAAATATGAAAAATGACCACTAGGGTCATTTTTCATTGAGTGCACTATTGATTTTACTTTACAAATCCTACCTCGCGAACTCCATCGTCCTTGTCTCACGGATGACGATAACCTTGATCTCACCAGGATATTTCAGATCCTTCTCGATCTTTAGAGCGATGTTGCGGGCGAGCTCCTTGGCGGCCACGTCATTGATCTCCTCAGGCTTGACGAAGATGCGTATCTCACGGCCAGCTTGCAATGCATATGACTTCTCTATACCAGGGAAGCTGTTGGCGGTAGCTTCGAGGTCACCGAGACGCTTCAGGTAATTCTCGATATTATCGCGTCGTGCACCAGGACGAGCGCCAGAGATGGCGTCAGCTGTCTGCACGATGCGTGATTCGACGGTTTCGTAAGGATATTCCTCATGATGAGCTTGCATAGCCTTGACTATCTCTTCGGAGGCGCCGAACTTCTGCAGGATGCGGCGGCCGATCTCGACGTGCGTGCCAGCAACCTCATGGTCTAGGGCTTTGCCTAGGTCATGGAGTAGGGCACCGGCTTTGGCGACCTGAACATTGGCACCGAGCTCTTCGGCGATCATACCAGCGATATGGGCCATCTCTACTGAGTGCTGCAAGACGTTTTGGCCATAGCTAGTTCGGAAATGTAGACGGCCGAGGATGAGCATGATGCGAGGATCTAGACCTATCACACCACACTCGTATGCAGCGGCCTCGCCCTTTTCCTTGATGGTCTTGTTGATGTCTTGCTTGGCCTTTTCAACCACTTGCTCGATCTTGGCAGGCTGGATACGGCCGTCCTTGATGAGTTCGAGGAGTGCTAGACGTGCTACATGGCGACGTACTGGATCGAATGATGAGATAGTGATGGCGCCAGGGGTGTCATCAACCATGACTTCGACTCCAGTGATGCGTTCGAAAGCCTTGATATTGCGGCCTTCCTTGCCGATGATCTTGCCTTTGACATCGTCACTAGGTATTTCGACGATCGTGGACATGACGTCTTGGGCGACGGAAGATGCTAGGCGCTGTATGGATATGGCCAGAATATCGCGAGCTTTCTGCTCGAACATCTCTTCACCTCTGGTATCTAGCTTGTTCATGCGTATGAGTATATCTTCCTCACTCTGCTTCTCGACTAGCTTGATGAGTTGATCCTTGGCTTCGCTGGATGAGAGTTTGGCGATCTTTTCTAGTTCATGCTTGCGATCTTCCTCTAGTTTGTCGGCTTTCTCGCGGATAGCTTTGATCTCGGCTACACGAGTTTTGATCATCTCGACCTCTTTGTCGATGTCTGATTGGCGTTTGTCGAGGAGATCCTCGCGTTTGGCGAGTCGGTCCTCAGTCTGACCTATCTTGTCTTCTTTCTCTTTTATCTCTTTCCTGGCTTCTTCGGCGACTTGGGCAGCTTTGGTTTCGGCACCTGCGGTGATCTTCTTGGCTTCTTCCTTGGCGGATAGGAGCATCTCTTTGATTTCGAGCTCCATCGAGCCTTTCTTGCCTAGAGATATGATCAACCTCAGGTAATAACCTACAGCAACGCCAAGCACTCCGGCGAGAGCGAGGAATATTGCGGCTAATTTGAGTGACATATGCGGTGTTGGTCCGCCCTCTCCAAACTATGGTGAAATGATCTGGTTATGAGTCTTATGTATTGTGTGTAACTGGCTCTGAATCATAATTTTTAGTTCACGAAAGCGTCAGATCGGGAGAATCAAAATTTAAAATTGGTAACATAGGTAGCATACAACGAATATGGTGGTTTATGCAAGTATTGATCATATTACCTAACACATATATGCCGTGGAAGAAATCAAGCTCACCGCTTCCGAATGGGTTATATACTGCAAAGTGCCGCTTGCAATAGAGCGCCATCTAATGTATATTGTGTCAACAAGCAATAAATAGCGATAAACCAGTAGGGCATATGATATAGTAGAAATGTGATAATTATTTAATTTAAATATAAAAATATGTTAATACCAACAGTTATAGAAAAGTCATCATTCGGAGAGAGAGCTTATGATATATATTCACGTCTACTCCGAGATAACATCATCTTCCTCGGTGGTCCTATAGATGATCACATGGCAAATCTCATCATCGCCCAATTGCTATTCTTGCAATCCGAAGATCCCAAGAAAGAGATCCAGTTGTATGTAAATTCTCCTGGCGGTTCTGTCACGGCGACTCTGGCCATCATCGATACTATGCAACATATCAAGAATGATATTTCCACAGTCTGTGTCGGTATCGCTGCTTCTGGTGCAGCGTTGGTATTGTCAGCAGGAACGAAAGGCAAGAGGTTGGCATTACCGAATTCTGAAGTGATGATCCATCAACCTATAGGTGGAGCAGAAGGGCAGGCGTCAGACATAGAGATCAGTGCCAAACATATATTGAAGACTCGTATGTCATTGAATAAATTGCTAGCAAAGAATACTGGTCAGTCACTCGCACGTATCGAGAAGGACGTTGATCGTGATTTCTTCATGGATGCAGACGAGGCCAAGAAGTATGGAGTGATCGATCAGGTTGTTGTAGGGAAGAAGTAATCGAATGATTGAAAGATTCGAAGATCGAAATATTCAATATTAGGGAAATATAGTAGATCAAATAAATAATTCTGAAATCAGTATGCGACTCCATAGATTCTATATAGCCGACGAGATAGTAGTTGGCAGAGAGTTAACCATCAGCTCTGCCGATCTCGTTCATCAGATACGAAATGTCTTCCGCATGAAAGTTGGAGATCAGTTGGTTATCTTCAATGGAACAGGTTTTGACTATATGTGCAAGATTGACAAAATAAATGATAGGAGTATCATAGTTAGCAATAGTGTTATAGGTCTAGCCGTCACTGAGTCGAAGCGCAATAATTATGTAATAACACGTAAGCTTTTTTTGGTCGCTTCAGTTGTGAAGAAAGACAATTTCGATTGGATAGTCGAGAAGGCCACAGAGTTGGGTGTGACGGATATTGTCCCGATCATAACTGAACGAAGTGAGAAGAAATCTCTGAACGAAGAGAGGCTACGTAGAATTGCGATAGAGTCGAGTGAACAATCTGGGCGCGACACTACTCCCCTGGTGTGGTCTATCATGGGATCGGAGAGTGCTGTCTCATCGCTAAAAAAAGAAAATCCTGGAATACAGATACTGGCGTTTCATACAGAAGGGGAGAAGTTCGAACGTGCAAAGTTCATGGGGGCTGCAGGTGAGGCCGGCAGTTTGTCGGAGGGTAAGCCTCGTGCAACTTCGCCTATAGCTGTTTTCATAGGGCCAGAAGGTGGCTGGACGCCTGCGGAGATAGAGATGTTTCACAAGGAGAATGTTCCCGTCGTTTGTCTCGGACCGCAGGTATTGCGGGCCGAAACGGCTGTAGTTGCCGCCCTATCGGTGGTGGTGTTCGGTGATTGGGGGTTTCATTCATATACCTATAGTCGTGAAAACAAAGCTGGCGATCAGTAATGATCACCAGTTTTGCTAAGATTTTTAGTATCGGGATTACTTGTCATTTTCCAACCACTGAAATACTTTCTCGTTCGTGAGTACTGTCTCTGCGTATGCCGCGGCTCTCTCGCGGTCAGCTTCTTTGTAGTGTTCGACGATGTGGTTGACCTCGTCATCGATCTCTTTCTGATCGGGCTTGATATTTTCTTTCACTGCTATGGCATTCAGGATGAGTTGGAGTTTTGCTTTCTTTTCCGCATGAGGACGCCAATCTTTGCGGATATCCTCGAGGGATTTCTTGGCATGTTTCAGGTAGTCATCCATCTTCACACCCATCTTTTCTATGTCGTGCTCAAACTGAGACTGAGAGCGATCCAGTTCCGCTTCGATCATGATCTCTGGTAACTCCGCCTCGGTAGCATCTCCGAGCGCATCGGCGATCATGATGCGTGACTTCTCACGAGCTTCATCTTTCTTGTTCTCACTGATCATCTCGCGAACCTTTATTTTGAAATCTGCGATATCCTTGAAATCATTTCCTAGACCACGCACGAACTCATCGTTGAATTCTGGTAGGGTATCCATGATAGCTTTCTCGTGTTCCTCCGGAGTTAACTTTTCATGATCATGACCCTCGTGTGAGGCGCGTGACTTGCGGATCTTTAGAATAGAATCCTCGACGTCTTTGTCAGAAACTGACACGTCGATACCGCTCGCTTTCTTTACCTCGGCGGCCGCGATCTTCTGGCAGTCCGGCAAGGTTATCTCTGGCACGACTGCAGTAGTGGCCTTGAATTCTAGTGGGTTACCTTTTGCAAGTTTGGTAATGCCGACGATCGGCTTTCCTATGGCGTCGATCTTGTTGTCGACTAGGATGTCTATGTATGCGCGCGACAGGGCGATCTCGGCCATCTCTTCGTTGATCACACGGTCACCGACCTTGGAGACGAGAACATTCTCTGGTACCTGACCTTTTCGGAAGCCGTCGACAGTGATCGAGTCGTTAACATTCTTGAGAGCTTGCGAGCGGAACTTCTCCCAGGCCTCTGCGGCGATACTACCAGTGATCTCAACTTCGGATTTTGCTAGTTTTTTAATAGATGCGGAGTCATAGGACTTCGTTGGATTTGTATTATTTGTCATGAAGTGGAGTTTACACGAAGAAATAGCGTCGGGCAAGTTCTGGCACATTCTCCTAATATCCCTTGCGAAGGGATAAGCGCGAAGTTATCCACTTCATTACCCATATTGACAGATACCCCCAGGGGGTATACACTGAGATTATGAATAAAAACAAACAAAAACTGGTTCGAAGACTGAGGTTGATAGAGGGTCAGGTTCGAGGTTTACAGAAAATGATAGAAGAGGAAAAGTACTGCATAGATGTGATCACTCAAACCTCGGCTGTAAAGAGCGCATTATCAGTAGTCGAAGATGAGCTCATGGGTGCACATCTCAGTACATGTGTCATCCAGCAGATGCGTGACGGAGAGGAGCGCAAATCTATCAGTGAGATATTGAAGGTTTACAGTTTAAAAAGAAAATAGATCATATGTCAGATACACAATCATTCAAAATAGAGGGTATGCACTGCGCTTCATGTGCCAGTATCATCGAAAAAACACTGAAGAAAGTGGACGGGGTAAGTTCCGTAGCTGTGAATTATGGTACTGAGACTGCAAAGATAGTTTTTGACGAGAGCAAAGCTAGTGCAGAGCACCTCGCCAGGAAGGTTGAGCCATTGGGTTACACCTTGGATATCCTATCTGAATCGCGAGATTTCTCGCGGGGTGCCAGTGAAATGGGGATGAGTGATAGTGAGCATGCTGAGCATCTAGGTCTCAGTCAGTCCAAGAAGGAGAAACTCGCCGAACTTCATGATATGAAGAACAAAGTACTGTCTGTCATACCTCTCGCGATCATCAGTATAGTTGTTATGGCATGGGAAGGGCTGGCGAACGTTGGCCTGATACCTGAGATGCCTCAGGTGTTGAGAAATCTACTCATGACTTTGTTGCCGCTCATGGCGACGTATGCATTATTTGTCGTAGGTAAGCCATATCTACTAGGTGTTTACAGATTCCTCCGATACGGCAAGGCCAATATGGATACTCTCATAGGGATCGGTACATCTGCGGCATTTCTATACAGTTTGGCTATAACAGCATTCGCAGATCAACTTCGCCCATTCATGAATGTGGAAAATACTTATTATGATGTCACTATCGTCGTTATCACTTTTATCGCGCTTGGTAAATATCTGGAGACCAGGTCAAAGGTCAAAACTGGCGATGCTATAGAGAAACTACTGAATTTGCAGGCAAAAACGGCTATCGTTGTTAGGGATGGTCGAGAATATGAGACGGCGGTAAGTGATGTGAGGCACGATGATGTTATAAGGGTAAAACCTGGAGCGAAAGTGCCTGTAGATGGCGTGATAACGACAGGTGAGTCGTTCATAGACGAGTCGATGATCACTGGTGAACCTATGCCTGTGCAAAAGAAAACAGGTGATAGTGTTGTGGCTGGTACGATGAATACTAGTGGATCATTTACTTTTCGAGCAACGAAAGTTGGTAGGGAGACACTGCTCGCACAGATCATCCAGATGGTTGAAAACGCCCAAGGTAGTAAGGCACCTATCCAAGCTCTCGCCGACAAGATTTCTAGTATATTCGTTCCGGTTGTCCTAGTCATATCTTTTATAACTCTCGGACTATGGCTGCTAGTTGGTACCAGTGCGCTCGGGTTTTCCCAAGCACTGTCCTCGGGACTGGTATCTTTCGTCGGCATCCTCGTCATCGCCTGTCCTTGTGCACTCGGTCTGGCGACACCGACGGCGATCATTGTCGGGGTCGGGAAGGGTGCCAAAGAGGGAATATTGATAAAGGACGCCGCGACTCTGGAAAAATTGCATAAGGTTGATGTTGTTATAGTCGATAAAACCGGGACGATCACGATCGGTAAGCCGACTTTGGTGGATATTTCGAATCATTCCGATAGAACCGATAGTGAACTCATCGCGATACTGTCTGCACTAGAGACACATTCTGAACATCCTATAGCTCATGCGGTGATCAATTATGCGGATTCGATGACCACTTCGTCGGTTCACCGACTGGAGGTTTCAAACTTCGAGGCGATCAAGGGAAAGGGTATAAAGGGTTCCATAGATGGAGTTGAATATTATGCGGGAAATGCAAAACTGATCAGTGAAATAGATCCTGATTTTGATGTCGTGGAACTCGAGAAATATACAGTGCAGGGAAAAACTCCCGTTATTCTGGCTACAAAAGGTAAAGTTCTCGGCTTCGTCATGGTAGCAGATGAGATCAAAAAGGCTTCGAAACAGGCCGTTTCAGACCTTCATGCACTGGGTATCGAGGTGATGATGTTGACCGGAGATGATGAGAGGGCTGCAAAGTATGTAGCCTCTGAAGTTGGTATCGATACGGTTATCGCACACGTATTACCGAAAGACAAGCTAGAAAAGATCAAGGAATTGCAGGCTGATGGCAAGATCGTTGCTATGGCAGGCGATGGTGTAAATGATGCGCCAGCCTTGGCACAGGCTGACGTTGGGATCGCCATGGGGACAGGCACAGATGTGGCCATCGAGTCTGCGGGCATAACGTTGCTCGGAGGTGATATTGCAAAATTGGTCAAAGCGATCAAACTATCAAAGATAACTATGAGAGGTATCAAACAAAACCTTTTTTGGGCATTTATTTACAATGTGATAGGTATACCTCTCGCGGCTGGTGCTTTCTATCCGATATTCGGTTGGCTATTGAACCCTGCATTTGCTGGATTGGCTATGGCCTTTTCGAGTGTGTCGGTCGTATCAAATTCGTTACGTATCAAAACCATCGGATTATAATATATCATTCATCAATATCACATCTATGACAACAGAAACAAACAAATCCGATAATTCACGAGAAAGAACGATGACATTCTATGTGAGTGGCATGCACTGTAGTGCGTGCGTGTTGCTGACTGAGAGTGAGCTCGGGGAGATGTCACACATCTCTAGGGTAAGATCCAGTTTGCATAGCCAGACGATCGAGGTGACGGGAATATTCGGAGACAAGACCCTGGAAATGATCGCAGTAGAATTAACTGCACCTCTCAAGACGCATGGATACATCGTTTCGGCTGAAAAACCAGGGACAACGAAGAGTGGTATAGGAAAATGGTCGGACTTCCGTATCGCTATACCGGTCGCCATCGGTTTTGCTATAGTCTTCGTACTTCTCCAGAAACTCGGAATAGTGAATATGGTGAACGCCAGCAATGTCACCTATGGTACCGCGTTCGCGATCGGTATCGTCGCGTCACTTTCCACATGCATGGCTGTCGTTGGTGGATTGGTCCTATCTATGTCAGCAACATTCGCCAAAGATGGTGACAGAGTAAGGCCGCAGATCATGTTCCATGTTGGTCGTATCATAGCATTCTTCATTCTAGGGGGAGTGATCGGCGCGATAGGGTCGGCATTTACTCTGAATGTGTCTGCGACGTTCATCCTGAATCTCATCATAGGTATGATCATGCTCATTCTAGGGCTAAATCTACTGGAGATATTCCCATGGGCAAAGAAACTGCAGCCATCGATGCCGAAGTTCATAGGGAAGTATGCTCATGGTGTTGCTAAACTCAACCATACGCTCACGCCATTGTTGGTGGGGGCGGCGACTTTCTTTCTGCCGTGCGGATTTACTCAGTCGATGCAGATATACGCGTTGACGACAGGAAGTTTTTTCCATGGTGGATCGGTGATGTTGGCATTTGCGCTGGGAACATTGCCAGTACTGGCTCTAGTTAGCTTTAGTTCATTCAGTATGAATGGTAGTACCAGGTCAGGAGTATTTTTCAAGTCGGCTGGTCTGGTAGTCATACTCTTTGCGATATTCAATATTATAAATAGTCTCGTGGTTATCGGGTTCTTACCACCGATATTCGATTTCTAGTATAATCAACATATGAAAACTTCCGTCATTATATCGATCATCATCGCCGGTGCCATCATCGGAGGATCCATGCTACTAGTAAATAGTGGCTCAGGATCGGCCTTTTCTGCGGATACTGTTGCGAATAATGTCAGTATCGTGGATGGGAATCAGATCATAGTAATACATGCAAAAGGCGGTTACCAACCAAGGAGAAGCATTGCAAAGGCGGGATTACCCAGTATTCTCAGGTTTGATACGAGCGGCACGTTCGACTGTTCAGCATCCGTCCGTCTCCCTAGTCTCGGTATCAGTAGATCGCTGCCGCTAACTGGTCAGACAGATATTGATATAGGTATTGCGAAAGCAGGTACCTTTCGAGGTACCTGCGGCATGGGTATGTATCCCTTTGAAGTGGAATTTACTAATTAGAAATTTTGAGTATCTATACCGGCGGTAGAATTGTTAAGGTCGTTCTGTAATGACTGGAGATCGTCAGTCGTATTCACTATCGGCTGAACGGTTTGGGAATTTTCGTTGTTGATGCCTTGAGTCGCAGCGGCTGGTAGCTGTGAGGCGATGGCGTTGTCGACAGGAACTTGTTGCTGCATGTTTGATCTCGAGGCAAAAAGGTATATGACGGCAACGATGATGAGGACTAGGACAACGAAGATGGCGATCACCGGGCCAACTTTCTTCGTACTAGTGGTAGCGAGACTGCTAGCTGCTGGGGGCGTAGTTACTGGTGAAGGAGTGACCATCGAGGGCATGATCGTTGGGCGGGTGACTGGTGGAGTGGCGATCGGTGTAGATGGAGCGATAGGGTTAGTTTGTGGGTCCATAGTATTTTATATAGTTAGTTGATAATAGTAGAAGTAGCATTTTGATTTTTGTGAATTTTGTCATCTGCAGGTTTGAGTCCCATCGCCTTGGCGATAGCGACGACGACATCGTTCAGTGATTTCTGGGCATCTCGGATGGCTTTCTGTGCTACGCCTGCCAGGATTCTAGGCTTGTTCAAGTCTACAGTCGACGATGCGGTGGATGATGCTGTAGTTGCACCGGTACTGGTAGCAGTGAGACTGTTTATCTGGTCAACGGCATTCTGTGCGGCCAATATTTTGGCATCTGCGATAACGAGTAGGCGTCTAGCCTCGGCCATGTCTCGCGTACTAGTCGCGTTATTACGATCAGTGCTGGATGCAACCTTGTCGATACGGGAACCTATACGTTCGCGGACGTTATGAAGGTTGTTAACGGCCTTCTGGAGTTCGTTCACGATATTGTGTTTGCGTTGCTCAAAGATATTGAGAATCATAGCTCGACCGTTGTCCATATAGCCACGAGTTTTGTCTTCTAGATTCTGTTTTTCTTGTTGTTTGATAGCATTCGCTCTCTGTTGCATGGTCGAAGTTGACCAAGTGGTAGAAGCATTCCTGCCTAGTGTTCCGGTCGCGATCGCGTGATCTTCCAGTTTGTTATTTCTCAATTCTTGATTGATCTTGGCGTTTTCTTGTTTTGCTTTGAGGTTATTGAGTATCTCTTGGCCGACTTTTTTCGGAACGGGCCTCGCGGGAGTGCTAGAAGCATGGAGAGCATTTGGTTTTGGCAAATTCTCAGTTTCTGCTTTGGTTAATGATGGAACAGTGATAATGGCTATAAGGGCGACGATCATGAGTAATGTGTATTGTTTTTTCATGTTTATATAATTATTATAGGCACCATGTGGTGGTGCCTATAATCATAGCATAATGTCGAGTTAATATTTAGATGAGGAAGGCGACGATGAGCAGGGCGACGATATTCAATATCTTGATCATCGGGTTGATGGCTGGACCAGCGGTGTCCTTGTAAGGGTCACCAACAGTGTCACCAGTAACGGCGGCCTTGTGGGCTGGAGAACCTTTGCCTCCATGTGCACCACCTTCGATATGCTTCTTTGCGTTGTCCCATGCACCGCCACCAGAAGTCATGGAGATGGCTACGAATAGGCCTGTAACTATAGAACCGACGAGTAAACCTCCGAGTGCGACTGGGCCGAGGACAAATCCGACAACGATCGGTGCCAAGACTGGGATGAGAGCAGGGATGATCATCTCCTTTATAGCAGCAGAAGTGACGATGTCGACACAACGAGCATAGTCAGGCTTGGCTGTACCTTGCATGATGCCTTTGATCTCACGGAACTGACGGCGTACTTCATCGACGACTTTACCAGCAGCCTTACCGACAGCTTCCATAGATAGTGCGGCAAAGTAGTAAGGTAATAGCCCGCCGATGAATAGTCCGACGATGACCCTCGGATCACTCAAGCTAAATGAATAGCCTGTGCCGACAGCTTCAGTATATGAAGCGAACAGTACTAGAGCGGCTAGACCGGCGGAACCGATAGCATAACCCTTGGTGACAGCCTTTGTCGTATTGCCAACTGCATCCAATGGATCTGTAACATCACGGACTTCCTTTGGTAGATTGGCCATCTCGGCGATGCCTCCAGCATTGTCAGTGATAGGGCCATATGCGTCGATAGCGACGATGATACCAGCCATCGAGAGCATGGACATGGCGGCAACGGCGATACCATATAGACCAGCGAAGTGGTAAGCGGCGAGGATGCCGAGAACGATCGTGATGAGAGGCCATGCGGTGGACTTCATGGAAATAGCCAATCCCTGGATGATATTCGTACCATGACCAGAGACACTAGCTTGCGCGATGGATTGTACAGGGGCGTATTTCGTCGAAGTGTAATATTCAGTGATAACGACGAGCAGTGCCGTTACGATGAGGCCGACCAGTGTACATCCGAATAGATTTGCAACACTGAATTGGCCATTTAACTTCATAAGTACGTTTGTAGTAGGGTAGAAAGCGATAGCTGAAAGGACTCCAGCAACGGCTAGGCCTTTGTACATGGCGCCCATGATATTCTGTGATTTGCCCATGCGGACGAACCACATGCCGATGATAGAGGCGATGATAGCGATACCACCCAACGCGAGGGGATATACGAGAGCACCGTCGAAGCCTTGGAATATCGTATTGCCTAGCATCATAGCGGCGATAGTTGTGACTGCGTATGTTTCGAATAGGTCTGCAGCCATACCAGCACAGTCACCGACATTGTCACCGACATTGTCTGCGATCACGCCAGGATTTCTGGGATCATCTTCTGGGATACCGGCCTCAACCTTTCCTACTAGGTCAGTTCCAACGTCAGCGGCTTTGGTGAAGATACCGCCGCCTAGTCTGGCGAAAACTGATATGAGAGATGCACCAAAAGCGAGACCGATGAGTGAGCTGACGTCTTTGGTGATAGCGTAGAAACCTGTAACACCTAGCAGAGCCAAGCCGACAACCAGGAGCCCTGTCACAGAACCACCTTTGAAAGCGAGGGTGAGAGCTGGAGCGAGACCATGTCTAGCAGCTTCGGCTGTGCGAACGTTGGTTCTAACGGAGACATTCATACCTATGTATCCAGCGAGAGCGGATAGTACGGCACCGACTAGGAATCCTAGTGCGATCTTTATGCCGAGGATCAACCAGAGGATGATGAATAGAACGACAGCGATCATGAGGATCGTGCGGTATTGCCTATTGAGATAGGCTTTCGCGCCGGCTTGGATAGCGGCGGCGATCTCCTTCATTTTGTCATTCCCCGCAGACTTCTGGAGAATAGAGTTGATAAGATATGCTCCATATAATAGAGCGATGACTGACGTGACGAGGGCGAAGATGATGGAGGTTGACATATTTTTAGTGACTAGTTATTAGTGACTAGTTGATAGCTGTGGGTGATTTGTAATCGTGTTACTAACCACTAACCCCTAACCACTAGGCACTATTTTGATAATAATAACAATAGTGCCGATTCTAGCAGGTTTTTCGCCATTTGGGAGGGTTGACAGGTTATCGTAATACATGTAATGTTTCGACGGATCGTATGAAACAAAACTCAGTAAAATAGAAAGGTCAGAATCATGTTCTCAACTGGCGATCTTCCGGGGTCGTTATTTTTTGTCCAGAAAAGCGGAGCAGGCGTGCATTTGGTGTGGCCAGGCTTCGTGGTATGAATATGTTTCATTATGAAAAAGTGGCCGCATCCAGTGTGGGTGCGGCCATGGCGAGCAATGTTGTTATCGATAATGCCGGCTACGGCCCGGCTCGTAGTAATATACTACCGGTGGTGGTCCATAGTATACGGGGGGCGGTGCATAATATACTGGCGGCGGTGGGGCGTAATACACTGGCCCAGGGCCGACAGCTACATAGCCGCTGCGTGTTCCGACGACACAACCGCAGCACGTGAGTACTGCAGTCAGTGCTAGTACCTGCAGTGCGTTCTTCAATTTCATAATTTTGTACTCCTTTATCGAGAGGTCTTCTCGATGTTCGTGTGTATTATACTATACAATATGGCACTGGGTCAAGGTGCAGACAGGTAACCCCTCATGCCTCTTGAGTCTCGAGGATATTTTGTGACTGATATATCAATGCATTTTCCAAAGGATGAGTGAATCCTTGGAGCGAGTCCTTTGTGAAAATGCTGGTATATTGGGAACAAAGCCGCAGAGACGAAGGAGGCATGAGGGGTTTCTCTGTACATTTATCTTTATGAGGTTATGGAGAGTAATGGTCAGTAATTTTACAGCGAATGGCTGTCATGATGTTGTAGACATTGATAACCATAATATGTAGAATAGATGCATGGCAAATCTAGACAAACAATTCGTCATTTTCATCGGCAAGAAGATCCGAGAGGAGAGGGAAAAGATGGGCATCTCACAAGAACAGCTAGGAAAAATAGCCAAGATGCATCGTACCTATGTTGGTATGATAGAGCGCGGTGAGAAGAATATCACTATCTATAACCTCAGAAAATTTGCAGTGGCTCTACGTTTACAGGTCAGAGACCTCGTAGATTTTGATTAAGAATGATCTACATAATTCCTGGATTGGGAGAAGACTGTCAACTACAGCGGTATAGAAAGTTAACAGTCGTACTACAGTCCAATGGCCACAAGGTAAAGTGTTGCAATTGATTATTGAACTCGGGTTTATCTGATGCAGTTTCCGGGTGGCTATAGTGACATCCAGGGACAATTTATACCTCACAACGGACTCATCAATGCATGGACCAATCATGAGGCCACCAACTATTATGGAATAGTTCACAAAAGCGTAGCAGTGATGCTACGCTTTTTTACTGTTGATGTCGTCCTTGCTCAATATCTATTGTCTATATTGCCTTTTCTTTTGCCGGCTTGTTTGCGTCCGCTTCCTTGATCTCTGCTTCGGCAACCTTCTCGGCCGCTTCTTTTATGACTACATCGGCTGCTTTGTCGGCTATTTCCTCCTTTACCTCTTCGACTGCGACGGTTTCCTCATCTTCATCCTCTGTACCATCTGCTTCGGCGAGGTTATCTCCACCAGCGGATTTGATATCTATCTTCCAGCCTGTTAGCTTGGCGGCGAGACGGACATTCTGTCCACCCTTACCGATCGCTAGTGACTGTTCGTCTTCGGTAACAGTAACAACGGCGCGATGAGATGAGTCGTCGAGTTCTAGTGAAACGACTTCTGCAGGGGAGAGGGCTTCTTCGATGAATAGAGCAGAATCGGCATTCCATTCGATGATGTCTATCTTTTCGCCAGAAAGTTCACTCGTGACTGTAGAAACACGGACACCACGCTGACCAACCATAGATCCGATCGGATCGATATGTGGATCATGTGAGACGACGGCGATCTTGGAACGAGAACCTGCCTCACGAGCGATCGCTTTGATCTCAACTGTGCCAGCGGCGATCTCTGGAGCTTCTGTTTCGAATAGTTTTGCCAAGAATTTTGGATGTGAACGAGAGAGTTTCAAGACGACGCCTTTCGGGGTCTCTTCTACGGCATAGAGATATGCGCGGATGCGATCACCGGTCTTCCAGCGCTCACTAGGGATCTGTTCCTCATAAGGGATGACACCGACGGCGCGTCCCATATCGATATATACAACACCTCGCTCAACCCTCTCGACGATGCCTGCGACGATCTGGTCTTGTTTCTGGCCATATTCGGCGAGAACTGAGACTTTCTCGGCTTCTCGGATCTTTTGGATGATGATCTGCTTGGCTGTTTGCGCGGCGATGCGTCCAAAATCAGCCTTGGCTTCGAGGGGGAAGACTAGTTCGTCACCGATCTCGGCATTTTTCTTGATTTTGCGAGCATCCTCTATGAGCATGTGCTGTTCTGGATTGAAACGGATCTTGATATCCTCAATATCGGCATCTTTCAACTCCTTGTGGCCCATTTCCTCGTCTCCTTCCATGATCACCTGATCACGATCGACGACGATCTTTACCTGCCAAAATTCGACTGATCCAGTATTGGAATCAAATGAGGCTCGAACGATCTGGCCTTTCTTGCCATACTCTTTTTTGTAAGCGGTAGCGAGAGACATAGCGATAGCCTCGAGAGTTTTCTCACGTGGAATACCACGCTCTTCTTCGAGTTGCTGTACTACGGAATTTATCACTTTTAGATCAAACATATATTTAGTTGTTATTTTGATAAGCGAGGATCTGTGGATGGTAACATACACAAGATCCGAGCGAAATCAAAAAGTTATATTAAGTTTTTAAATGTGAAGATGTGATGTGGCGCCCCCCAATCGGGGGTGGATGACACCTATCTTAACAAACAAGTCCGCCGGACGGGCGAACAAGTACTGACAGATATAGTCTAGCATATGGTATAATAATGGCAATATGCTGATCGAAAATACCCAGCTCTACAAATTCATCCTCGATTCTGGATTGGTAACCAGAGAAGACCTGGATGCGGCGGTGAAACAGACCACTGAAGAAAACAGGGGCTTGGGAGATGTTCTCGTTACGAACGGCAAAATCACCGGCAACAATCTGAGACGTATGCAAGCATACGTTCTCGGGATCCCGTTCGTCGATCTACATGACAAGAGGATACCTTTCGAGACATTGTCACTCATACCAGAGCCGATCGCGCGTGCACATAACATCGTTGCATTCAAGAAAGGGGATACAACTCTCGAAGTGGCCATGCTGGATGTAAATGACCTGTCTGCTATCGATTTCATAAAAAAGAAGGTAAATCTCAAGATATTGCCGAGACTGACAGATGCAGACTCGCTGAAAGAAACCCTGGTTCAATATCAGAAGAGTCTCAAGGCCGAGTTTGGCGATATTATCCAGAAGGAAGTGGCGGCGCTCAATCTGGTTTCAGATGAAAAGGGGGGTGAGGCGTCTGCGGACGATCTGAAAAAGATCGCTGAGGACCTACCTGTTATACGTATCGTAGATACGCTGATAAAGCATGCCATCATCCAGAACGCATCAGACGTACACATAGAACCGATGGATGATCAGGTGTTAGTCAGATACAGGATAGATGGCAGGTTACACGATGCTATGGTCCTACCTAGACAGGCTGGCCCCTCTGTGACTGCCAGGATCAAAGTATTGTCAAATCTGAAATTGGACGAGAAACGTCTACCTCAGGATGGTAGATTCCGAGTTGATGTGAACGGCGAGAGGGTTTCTTTCCGTGTATCGATCCTGCCGACTTACTATGGTGAAAAGACCGTGATGAGGTTGTTGCGCGAGAATGTTATCGGTTTTACTCTGGAAAGTATCAACTTTCATGGAGAAAGTTTGGAGCGTATACATGCAGCATTGAAGAAAACGACAGGAATGATATTGACTACTGGCCCAACTGGTTCGGGGAAGACCACGACTCTGTATACGATGCTCGACATGCTGAATGCTCCCGACGTCAATATTTCCACTATCGAGGATCCTATCGAGTATCAGATGGCTCGTATCAATCAAACACAAGTCAAACCAGAAATAGGTTTCTCTTTTGCCCAAGGAATACGAACTCTAGTTAGACAAGATCCAGATATCATCATGGTTGGAGAGGTCCGCGATGATGAGACTGCTTCGCTCGCCATCAACGCCGCTCTAACTGGCCACCTGGTGTTCTCTACTTTGCACACGAACAGTGCTGCAGGCGCTATACCTAGACTTTTGGACATGAAAGCCGAGTCCTTTCTCCTCGTATCAACTATCGACGTTATCATCGGACAGAGATTGGTGAGACATCTGACTGAGTCGAAGGAAGCATACAAATTATCCAGGGATGAGTTTGCTGAACTTTCGAAACTCGTCTCGTTGGATCGAGTATTGAAAGTACTGAAAGATGAGAAAATAGTGAAGGAAACTGATACCTGGGACGACATTTCATTTTATAGACCAGTCAAAGGTCCAGAAGATGACGGATTCAAGGGGCGAGTCGGTATTCAGGAAGTTATCAAGATGACGCCGAGCATCAAGGATCTAGTGATGAAAAGATCAACCTCTATAGATATCGAAGCCCAGGCCAAGAAGGAAGGTATGAGTACGATGATAGAAGATGGGATATTCAAGTGCGTGCAGGGACTGACAACGATAGAGGAGGTGTTGCGTGTCGTTTCAGAGTGATCCAAGATGAAACCGCCGAGCATTATGTATTGTAATTTTCCATTTTAATTTGTCAATTTTACATTTCCTATGAGCCATTTCATTTACAAAGCTAAAAAAAAGACGGGTGAGATATATAAAGGTGAGCGTAACGCTGCAGATCGTTATGAACTTTATAAAATTTTACGAGAAAATGGCGAGGAGATCATACAGTTCCGTGAGAAGGGGTCATCTAGGAGTGCCGGATTTGATATTTCATTTGGTTTGATCAGTGGCAAAGTAAAAACTATAGACAAGATCAATTTTGCCAGAAATCTAGGATCGATGCTCGAGGCAGGACTCGCGCTCTCGAGGGCACTAGCGGTCATAGAGAGACAGACGGGAAGTAGAGAGCTGAAGAAAGTTGTGACCAGTCTGATCGGTGAGGTGAATCGTGGAATAACGTTGTCCGAAGCCATGGCACAAAATGGGAAAGTGTTTTCATCCCTATTCATCTCGATGGTTCACGCCGGAGAGCAGAGTGGAACTCTGGCTGAGGCACTAAAGGTCGTTTCAACACAGATGGACAATAACTATATTCTGGAGAAACGTATCAGGGGCGCTCTCATGTACCCAGCTATCATATTTTTTGCGATGATCATCATCGCTATACTTATGTTCATATTCGTCATACCGACTCTGCTCGAAACATTTACAGAACTAGGAGTCGCGTTGCCATTCAGTACACGTATGATACTGGTTCTCAGTAACCTCATCCAGCATCAAGGTCTGTTACTTTTGGCCGCCGTCGTTCTGGTGTCAGGTTTACTATATGCATGGGCGAAAAGACCGACCGGCAAGAGTATTATGCATAAACTAGTATTGATGATACCGATCATCGGCCCACTGGTTCAGGAAGTTAACACTGCTAGAACGGCACGAACACTGTCTTCATTGCTAAGTTCTGGAGTTGAGGTTGTGGAATCGCTGGAGATCACCTCGAACGTTGTGCAAAATGTGCATTTTCGGGCGGTTTTGAAGAATGCTATTGAAGCGATCAAAAAAGGGGATGTCATGTCCAGTGTTTTTGAGGAAGAAACGAAACTTTACCCAGTATTTTTCGCAGAGATGATCGGTGTCGGTGAAGAAACTGGGAAAACAGGAGACATGCTCCTCGGTGTTGCTCACTATTATGAGGCGGAAGTGGAGCAAAAAACGAAAGATATGTCTACTATCGTCGAGCCATTCCTCATCCTGATCATCGGAGGTGCTGTCGGATTCTTTGCAGTATCGATGATCCAGCCGATATATTCTCTCGTTGGGGCGGTGAATTAGGCACGGTCGCCACCTGATCTCTCGTGTTGATAAAATGAATCAACGATAATACATACATGATGGTGTACAAATATTATAATAAAACAGGTTTCACTCTCATCGAAGTACTCATAGGTACGGCCGTATTTCTGATGGTTGTAATGGCCGCATATGGACTATTTACAAATCTATTCAGATTGGCATTGGTCAATCAGGCGAATATCATCGCTGTACAGCTGGCAGATGAACAGTTCGAGATCATCAGAAATATGCCCTATGTGAATGTTGGACTCACGAACGGTATTCCTCTCGGCGTCTTGCCGAAGACACAGACTCTGACGAGAGGAAATTTCATATTTATTGCAACGACTACCATACGCAATGTAAATCTCTCGACATCTGCCGTCCAGGCTAGTGACAAGCTGATCGAAATAGAGATAGGCTGCCCATTGTGCAAGAACTTCAATCCACTGGTATTAACTGGTCAGATCTCTCCAGCCAATCTCCAGAATGCCGCCAATGGTGGTGCACTAGTCGTCCAGACCTTCGATGCCAACGGCCAACCGGTCCAAGGTGCTACTGTCTATGTTCAGAGTGTTTCTACTTCAACTATCACTAACACAGACGTGACCAATAACAGTGGCATCCTGAATATCATCGGTATTCCACAAGGTGTGAATGCATACCAGATCATAGTGTCAAAGCCGGGGTATTCGACTGATAGGACGTACGCGATAGGGGCACCAGGTAATATCAATCCGACCAAGCCGAACTTCACCGTGCTGAATGGCCAAGCTAGTCAGGCCAGCTTCGCTATAGACCGACTGAGTTCTCTCGATGTAAAGAGTGTCACTCCGCTGTGCGTCGCGGTTCCGAGCTATCACTTTAACTTGAAGGGCATGAAACAGATCGGCGCAAGTCTGCCCAAGTATGACCAGAATCTCACGACTGGCAGTACTGGGTCACGTATATTGCGTAACATGGAATGGGATACCTATACGGTGACTCCGACCGATACGGTTTCTGATATTGCTGGTATGAATCCAAACAGTCCACTTACTTTGAATCCGAATAATGCCCAAGATATCCAACTCACCGTAGTGCCGAAGTCTCCGAATAGTCTCATGGTATCGGTTATCGATCCTACAACTCGTTTACCTGTATCTGGGGCAGTGGTCTCGATATCAAAAGGTTCGGTGAATACGTCGAAGACTACTGGATCTGGCTATATTTCACAGACTGATTGGTCGGGAGGTGATGGGCAAGTGAGATATACGGCCAAAGATCGATACTTTGTTGGTAATGATCAGGTAGATACAGCCACGTCTTCGGGGGATATTCTACTCCGCGAAGTTGACGGACTATATGATACGACTATTCCGGGGGTGCTGGAGTCTTCGACTTTCGATATTGGAACATCTAGTAATTTCTATACTCTCTCTTGGTCACCGAACAATCAGCCGCTTTTAACTGGGATAAATAGTGTGAAATTTCAGTTCGCAACAAATCCAACTTCTACTTCTGCTAGTTGGACATATCTAGGTCCAGACGGGACACCAGACACATATTATACGGTGCCAGGTGCGACGTTAAACAGTATTCACAATAACGATCGTTTTGTTAGATACAAGGTATACCTGAGAACGGAGACAGCAACATCGACACCGTCAGTTTCGGATGTATCATTTTCTTACACATCATCTTGTCTACCACCAGGGCAAGTATTGTTCCAAGGATTATCTGTTGGAACCTATGATGTGACTGTTTCTGTATCGGGTTATGCGGTATACACTGCGTCGGTCACGGTTGATACTGGTTGGCAGGAGAGTGTAGTACCGATGGTGGCGAATTAGGTGTGAGAAATGAAATGTCAAAAAATATGAAATACGAAATAAGAAATATGCTATACGATCAATCACGAAAGAGACGTACTCTTCGCACAGCAGCTCGTCAACGGGGCATGACTCTCATAGAGGTTCTAGTTACTCTCAGCATATTCATGTCGATAATGTTGGCTGTTATGCTATTTGAATACAACATGATCATGTATCCCAGGAATATTTCCGCATCTCTGACCACTGCCCAGGATACTCAGGTTCTCCTGAAAACGATGTTAAGGGAATTGCGAAGTATGCAACCGGGTGCCAATGGTGCCTTTTCGCTGATCGCGACTGGAACCAGCACGGTATCTTTTTTCAATGATTCAGATGGTGATGGTGTAACGGAGCAGATCAGTTATGCTATGAGCAGTTCGAGTATATATAGGAGTGTGGTAGAGCCTACTGGTCTTCCCGTTGTCTACAATCAAGCCAGTGCGTTGAAGAGTATGATCGTAACAAATGTACGCAATGGATCTTCCACGCCGCTTTTCCAGTATTTCGATAGCAACTATACTGGGTCTAGTTCGCCGCTAACTCAACCAGTAACAACGACCAAGGTGAGTCTCATAAAGATCCAGCTAGTCCTCGACGTGGATGTCGACAAAATGCCTCCGCCAGTGACGTATACTGTACAGGTCAGTTTGCGTAATCTGAAAACAAATCTATGAGAACCAAGAAATATCTCATATCTCATGCCTCATCTGGCCACCGTGGCGATATACTGATCACGGCTCTCATTCTTGCGGCCGTCACTCTCACTGTGACTGTCGGTCTGGTGAACTGGGGGGCGACGATGTTGGCACAGATCCGCAATGTGAAGGCCAGGGAACAGGCATTTCAGATCGCTGAAGCGGGTATCGACTACTATAGGTGGCACCTCGCTCAGTACCCGACAGACTATAGAGATGGTACAACTGAGTCGGGGCCGTACATACACGAGTTCTATGATAAAGATGGAAATATTATAGGATCATATTCTCTGACCATCACGCCCCCGCTTACTGGTTCAACTATAGTTACTATTGTTTCCAAAGGCACGGCATCATCAACGCCGCCGACGGTGAGGACTATACAAGCGAGGATGGCCATACCATCATTCGCCAAATTTGCTGTCGTTGCCAATGACAACATGAACTTTGGTTCTGGTACGACGGTGTATGGTCCTATCCAGTCCAATAAAGGAATACATTTTGATGGGGTAGCGCATAACCTCGTTTCGAGCGCTTTGCAGAAATACACAGATCCTGACTCATCCTCTTGTACGACGAGCAATTCTTGGGGCGTGCATACGTGTGTACCTGGTCCAGGATATCCAGCCGGTGACCCAGCATCACCCACAGCCTCGCCTCTGCGGTCTGATGTTTTCTTGGCAGGGAGATCGTACCCCGTGCCAGCTATCGATTTTACTGGGCTTACAGTAGGACTGACACAGTTACAAACTTCGGCTCAGGATAGTGGCAAAGAGTGGACGGCCTCCGGCAAGAACGGCTATCACATCGTTCTCAAGGTGACGAATGGTGTGACGAGCTATGATATGTACAAGGTTACAGCAGTCCAAGAAACTCCGCCCAATTGCGGTACAGACGGGACGGCACAGAGCCAGCTCAGTGGCCCTCAATACTATCAGTGGGGAACATGGTCTATAAAATATACTGTAGCTGGTAATAGTTATAGTGAAACCCGTATGGCCGGGACGAATGCGGATGGTTCTTGGCCCATACCTGCTAACGGGATCATCTTTGTCGATGATCATGTATGGGTAAATGGTACTATCAGCAATGCTCGCATGGTCATAGTTGCCGGGATCATCGGTTCTACTGATCCGACCAAGTATGGGAATATCATAGTCAACGATGATCTCATGTACACGAACCACGACGGTACTGACGTTATCGGGCTCATCGCTCAGGGTAATGTGAACGTTGGTATGATGAGTGATAACTCACTAGAGATCAATGCCGCGCTAGTGGCCGAAAATGGCCGTGTTGGTAGGTTTTACTACAATGCGAATTGCAAATTCAATAATGTCGACTATTCACGTCGCAGTTCGCTCACACTGAATGGTATGATCGCCACCAACGTTCGTTACGGTTTCGCATATAGTGATAATACGGGTTATGGTATTCGTAATATCAATTACAATAGCGATCTCCTCTATAGTCCACCACCGTCATTCCCACAGGCGACTACTCAGTATGAGCTCATGTCCTGGAAGGAGATATAGGAGAAATGCTATAATGTGTCTATGAATAAAAAACTAATAGTGGGTAATTGGAAGATGAACCCAGGTACATTGAACGAAGCGAGGAAGATCGCCAGGAATGTGAGGCGTGCTGCCCTCACGTTGGTGCATACAGAAGCTATAATTTGTCCTCCGTCAGTTTTCTTGGTACCACTCATTCCACGCAAAAAAGCTAGACATTTCAGTGTAGGTGCGCAATCTGCGTATTTTGCAGAGAGTGGGGCGTACACTGGTCTTATCAGCACGGCGATGTTGCGTGATGTCGGGGTTGAATACGTGATCGTCGGACATTCTGAGGAACGACAACGTGGTGATACAGATGAGATGGTTTCAAAAAAGGTCAGAGCAGTGATCGAGGCGGGTATGACCCCCATCGTCTGTGTTGGAGAATCGTCTCGTGATGATGTGGGGGCGACGCATTTTGGTGCACTGAGAGAGCAGATAAGGAACAGTTTTGAAAATGTGCCAAAGAAAGCTGCGGGAAATATCGTGCTAGCATACGAACCTGTCTGGGCCATAGGAGCGAAAGACTCGATGGTACCTGAACAGATATATGAAATGTCTCTGTTCGTAAAGAAAGTTTTTTCTGATGTATTCAGCCAGGAATCGGCTGTAAAGATCTCTGTGCTATATGGTGGGGCAGTGAATAGTAGAAATGCGGCGGACATAGTTTCGATCGGGAAGGTTGATGGCCTACTCGTCGGTCGCGAGAGTTTGAATACTGTGAGTTTCGTGGAATTATTGAAGGCGGTAGATGCGGTGAAGTGATTCGAGTCTAGATCATATTTATATAGAGCCGTATTTTCATACGCTATTGACTTTTACCCATAAACGCCGAGACACAGTATAATTAACCCCAATGAAAACACTCAAAGATATCGAATATCTATCTGGCGTAAAGGTGCTCGTGCGCGTTGATTTCAATGTACCTATCAAGAACGGCCTAGTTGCTGATGACTTTCGTTTGAAAGCGGCTTTGCCGACGATAGATTTCCTCACAGGCAAAGGTGCCAAGGTGATCTTGATGAGTCATCTAGAGTCTGCAGATGGTACCAATCCATCCCTTGCGCCAGTTGCCGACAGACTGAAGAAACTCGGCCGAGAGGTGATATTCATCAAGGATTTCAATAAGGCGCATGAAGTTATCAATGAACAATTGAAAGGTGGAGCATGCGCACTGCTAGAAAATTTGCGTTATTTTGATGGTGAAAAGAAAAACGATCCGAAGTTTGCCAGAGAGTTGTCTTCACTCGGAGATCTATATGTGAACGATGCTTTTTCCGCCTCGCATAGAGAGCATGCGTCGATCGTCGGTGTGCCGAGATTGATGCCTAGTTACGCAGGATTACAGATGGAGAAGGAAGTCACGAGTCTGTCAAAGGCGTTCGATCCAGCACATCCATTCCTATTCATTTTGGGAGGGGCGAAATTCGGCACCAAATTGCCATTGGTAGAAAAGTTCATGAATATCGCCGATCAGATCTTTGTAGGAGGGGCATTGGCGAACGATCTATTGAAGGCGAAAGGATATAATGTTGGCATGTCGAAGGTTTCTGAGGAAAAGGATTTCCCAGTTCCCATGTCAGATCTCAGAACTATGGCACAAAATACGAAACTCATATTGCCTATAGATATCATAAACGAGCAGAAAGTCGCAAAGATGACAGATGCACTATCAGCGAGTGACAAGAATGTCGACATGGGACCGAAAACACTAGAAAATATCAAGGATATAGTTTCCAAGTCTAGATTCGTTCTCTGGAATGGGCCGATGGGAGTATATGAGTCTGGATTCAAGGAGGGAACTATAGAATTGGCGAAGATAATGAGTGAGGCAACAGCGAGAGGTGTCGAGACGATAGTCGGCGGGGCAGATACATTGGCGGCGATCGCTGAGCTCGGCAGTCGAGAGACATTCTCTTTCATTTCTACTGGAGGTGGTGCGATGCTAGATTTCCTGGTGAAAGGAACTCTACCGGGGATTGAGGTGTTGACTGAATCAGGATAGTACATCAGATGAGTTGTCCAGTCTCGTATCCGGTTATGATCTCATAGTTATAGATGAAGCTCAGAGGGTGGTGAACACGATCGACAGTGAAATATTGAATTCACAGACTTTCTAATTCTTCAACGCATCTATCAACTTATTTTTATTACCTTCAAAATCCATCTTGTCGCCTTTTACCGTAGCATTCGGGAAGACCCAGATATGCGCATGTGGCACCTCATCGCCGATGATCTTGCTCATGACCCATTCGGTATCGAAAGCTTTTCTCTCTGCGAGGGCCAGCTTCCTAGCTACTTCGAAGTATTCCCCAATATTCGGTAAATCCCAGACCCATCTGACATGCGTTTTCGGAATAACTTGTACGTGTCCAGGTGTGTGAGGGTGAATGTCTAGAAATGCCAGGAAGTTGTCATCTTCATAGACGATATGGGCGGGAATCTCTCTGCTCACTATTTTACAAAATATGCATGATGGCATAGATGTATAATAACATAGATATTCGGCGCGTCGTGGTGGGATGGTGGTGGCTTAAAAAAGCCCACCAAATGAATGGCAGGCTGAACTAGTGTCTAGATATTATACGGGATGACCGTAACGTTTCAGGAAGAAATCGAAGGTGGACTTCGGAGATGACAATTTCTTCAAAATATCTACGAATTTGCGGTCCGTAGGAACAGTAGTACGTGGGGAGTACTCTGTAACCTTGAAGTGGTTGACGGTGCTCTCGACCAAAATGAGATTCGATGCCATCACCTGTGCGATTGTTGGCGCGTTGAATGGTTCATACAGTGTTGCGAGAGCGAGGGTTGGACGATCGCTATATGGACTTTTGTCACTGTTCTTCTGTTCAGGCTCGTTTTCTTTGTATAGATCCAGAACATATACTCGTTGGTCGCTAGGAACCAAGACTTGTTCGAAGATCGTATGAGTGTCTAGTATGCGAGTAGAGTTTATGCTTTCGCTCCACTGGACTCGCTTCGGAGCAAAGCCGCATATGCCGGTGCCGTCAGAGAACTGAACGCAATGATCGTCGTTGGTAAATAACTTCTCTACAAACATACGAAATCCTTGGTCATGTTTCAACTGATCATGCACGTTATCTTGAGCTACAGACAAGAGGTTTGTGAGCCATCTCATTTGTTCTTTTCCCAACTTTTGTTTGGCGAGTAGGTCTCGCTTGGCTATTTGCTCTGCTAATGTTTTGGTACGATCTCGAGCTAACTCGAATTGACGGGCTCTTTCGATGAAACTTCCTTTTTTCATTGTAATGTTCCTTTCTGAATATCAGATTACGCCAACTCGGTATATTGTCAATGATGTTTGTCTAGAAGCTTGGTGTATAATTCACGCGTGTCATATATCGTCCGACAGCCATTATCAGAAAAGGAACGAGCGAAACTCGGGGCTTTTTCGCCGTTGTTGGCGCACCTCTTGTTTCATCGCGGAATAGTTGGAGGGGAAGAGGCGGAACGGTTCATCTCGCCAAATTATGAGAATGGTACACATGATCCATTCCTATTGAAAGATGCGGAAAAAGCAGCGATCAGGGTGATCAGTGCCATAGATAAAGGTGAAAGGATCGCTATATATTCTGATTATGATGCGGACGGTATCCCTGGTGCGGCTATTTTCAATGATTTCTTCCAGAGAATTGGTTACAAGAATTATTCGGTTTACATTCCTCATAGGCACGATGAAGGTTTCGGAGTGAATGCTGAGGCAGTGGAATTGTTGGCTAGCGAAGGGGTTAAACTCATGATCACTATAGACTGCGGGATCACAGATGTTGAGCCGATCAAGTTGGCTAGAGAAAAGGGGATCGATGTCATCATCACTGACCACCATGAAGCGCCGGTACAGCTGCCAGAAGCCTACGCGATCATCGATCACAAGCAGGTAGGTTGCATGTATCCAGACAAGAATCTATGCGGCTCCGGTGTGGCATACAAACTGATCCAGGCGATCTTGAAGAAAGATAGATTTGGTCTCAAGGATGGAATGGAAAAATGGTTGCTCGATCTGGTCGGCATCGCTACGATGTCAGATATGGTGCCGCTCATGGGGGAGAATCGTATCTTTGCTCACTACGGTTTGGCTGTTCTACGCAAAAGTCCGAGAAAAGGCATCATGCAGTTGCTGCGCAAGCTCGGTATCAACCAGCGCCACCTCACCGAAGATGATATTGCTTTTATGATAACGCCGCGTATCAATGCCGCTTCCAGGATGGGGGTGCCCATGGATGCATTCAAGTTATTGGCGGCAGATAATGATGATGATGCTTATACGGCGGCCAATCATCTGGATAAGATCAATAACGAGAGGAAGGGGGTGGTCGCTTCTCTCGTTAAGGAGGTAAAAAAGATATTGCATACGAGATACGCGGAAAATATCCAATATCCCATGCCAGCTGTTATAGTCATGGGCAACCCTGACTGGAGGCCATCATTGTTGGGTTTGGTGGCGAACTCTGTAGCCGAAGAGTATAGTCGACCAGTTTTCCTCTGGGGCCGCGATGGCGATAATATCATCAAGGGATCGTGTAGATCTGGAGGCAAGACGGATCTCGTCGCACTCATGCGTGCTGTGCCCGTGGGATCTCTGGGACATTTTGGTGGTCACAAGCAGGCGGGGGGATTCGAAGTGCATAATGACGCTATTCATTTTCTAGAAAAGCATCTGAATGATGCTCATAAGGCTGTTACAAATTTATCGGCTCACCCTTTTGGGGAGAGTAGTTCCTCTCCTCCTGCCTGCCGGCAGGCACGGCAAACCCCGCAAGGGGGAATCGTAGAGAAACTCTCTCCCCAAGCGGGTGAAATGAATGTTGCAGCTATTAATGAAGACATGGTCGACATGGAATTGACATTAGACGAAGTCAGTTATGCATTTCATGATGATTTGAACAAATTGGCACCATTCGGGATGGCCAATCCCAAGCCGATATTTCTATTCAAAAAAGTGTCACCAAGTTCGGTAAGAACATTTGGTAAGACCAACAATCACGTGGAGCTGGTCTTCAAAAAGTCGAATGGAGTGAAAATTCCAGCGATCTCATTCTTCGGTGCTGAAAATGAATGGGCCAAGACTGTGCAGGTCGGAAAACCCATCGACCTCGTAGCATCAGTGGAAAAGTCCTTGTTCAGGGGAAGGGAAGAGCTAAGATTGAGAATTATTGATACAATACAATTATGAAAAACATTCACACAACGATCTTTACTGACGGGTCTTCACGTGGCAATCCAGGTCCAGGAGGATGGGCCAGCGTTATCATTGAAGATTCGAAGATCGATAACCAAAATGCAGAGGTAATAGTTACGGAGTTGGGTGGACACGAAGCGATGACGACGAATAACAGGATGGAACTATCGGCGGCATTGCATGGGATCTCGCACCTACCTGATGGTGCTCAGGCGAAAGTATTGACTGATTCGTCTTATGTGATCAATGGGATTACAAAATGGATAAATGGCTGGAAGAGAAATGGCTGGAAAACCAAGACGAAAGATGACGTGATGAATCGAGATTTGTGGGAGAAGATCGATGAGGCGATAGTCGGCAAGAAAATCGAGTGGAAATATGTCGGAGGCCATGTTGGCATCATCGGTAATGAGAGGTGTGACCATATCGCTACGGATCTCGCGGATGGTAACAAGATAGATCTGTACCATGGACCACTCAGCGGATATGATCTGCCGAATATTCTGGATATTTCATATGATGAAGTCAAGGCGAAATCGAAGAAATCATCTTCGTCGCATTCACGAGCAGTGGCGTATTCGTACGTCAGTTCTGTCGGAGGAGTGATCGAAACTCACAGGGTGTGGACGGACTGTGAGAAGAGGGTAAAAGGTATGAAAGGGGCGAAATACAAAAAATCAACCAGTGTCGGAGATGAGGCCAAAATAATATCTGAATTTGAAGCGATCTAGTAGTGTTCACTGATCGGAAATAGCAGATCCCGGTCTTCGAGGTTTGATACAACGGCCATACTAGGCCGGTGTTTTCGACGAGGGTAGGCCGCGATTCTTCATATCTTCTTTATCATTTCTTCATTGTTTCTTCACCGGATCTTTATCGCACTTTTGATATGTTAAGTGAACATATATGAAGAAAGGTACATACATATTTTGGAGCATATTTGTTGCCGCGGCCATTTTTCGTGTCTACCAATCTCTATATGTCGTACCTCCGTCGGTAGGTCCCTGCGTCAAACAGGTAGTTTCCGGTAATGGCACAGTGACGGATGAGCCGGAGATCAAGGATACGGGTCAGGTATTGGTCGTCTCTGTCAGTTCATTATCTGTGGCGAGTTCATCTCGCCAGTGCGGAACTGATTTCCTGATCAGAATGAAAACCAAAAGCTATCCGAGATTTCAATATGGTGACGGGGTTTCCTTCAAGGGGAAATTGCTGAAACCGATGAATTTCGTGAATGGTGACGACCCTGGTCGGTCTTTTGATTATGAAGGATATTTGGCAAAGAGTGATATTTTTTATGAAATGAAAAGTGCGGAAGTGCACATGTTCATCGAACGCACTGGTCCGAATACTGGCGAGTCATTCCTGGCCACTCTAGCTCATGATATTAACGGGTTGTTGTATTCACTGAAAAGGCATTTTGTGGCAGTTTTAGAGAAAACTCTCGGTGAACCACATGCGGCACTGGCGTCAGGACTGGTTGTGGGAGAAAAGTCTGCGTTAGGAGCCGATCTTCTAGCGGATTTTAGAACTGTCGGACTCATACACATCGTCGTTCTGTCTGGTTACAACATCACGATCGTCGGTGATGCGATGCGTAGATTGCTCATATTTCTACCCCGCATCTGGGGCATATCGATAGGGGGGATCGGTATCGCGCTGTTCGGTATGCTCGTTGGTGGTGGAGCGACTGTCGTTCGATCATGCTTCATGGCTGGGGTGGCATTGTCTGCAGACATCATCCGTCGTGACTATGATGTCACTCGGGCTCTTATCTTTGCGGGACTCATCATGCTCATCCAGAGTCCGATGATCTTGTTACATGACCCGTCATTCCAGTTGTCATTCTTGGCGACTTTGGGGCTCATATTGCTGGCGTCGCCTATCGAGGAGAGATTGACTTTCATTCCTGACAAGTTCGGTGCACGAGGGATCGTCGCGGCGACGGTAGCCACACAGATATTCGTCTCGCCTTACATACTATATATGATGGGCAATCTCTCTATCGTTGGGATGATAGTAAACATATTGGTTCTTCCATTCATCCCGATAACGATGTTGTCGGTATTTTTGACGGGCGCGATCGGGCTGTTCTCTATGCCCATCGCACAGCTTTTCGCCTGGGTGACGCACCTGCTGCTGTCTTATGAGCTATTCATGGTGCAAACCTTCGCCAAACTACCATTCGCGGCTGTTCATCTGCCCGCATTTTCGAAATGGTGGGTGGTGGGATTCTATGTGATATTTTTCGTGGTCTATTGGAGGAAGAGCGGCTCACGTTAGTGAGTCGATCCCTCCATACTGCGTATTCATTTTAATATGTTTTTTTCTACAACATTCCAATTCAGGTTCGTGAAAAAGTCATCGATATAAGTTTTCTTTCCTGATGGTTGGTAATCATAGACAAATGAGTGTTCCCACATGTCGAGTCCGAGTATGAGGGTGCAGTCTTGGAGTTGGCCGAGATGCTGTTCGTCTACCCAGGTATTCAATAGGCGACCATCTTTGCGGTCATAGTAGAGCATGGCCCAGCCGATGCCGCGTGTTAGAGCTAGGGCTTTGAATTCATCCAGCCATGCGTCGAACGACCCCCAGGTTTCGGTGATCGATGTTTTGAGGGCACTATTTTCTATCAATTGCGCCGGACCACCTTCGAGTGTGGCGAAATATACTTCATGATTGCGCATGCCGTTGTATTCAAATCCGAAACGACGACTGATCTCGCTGATAGCATAAGCATTGTTGCCGGCATCCTTTCTGAGTTCTGCGATCTTTTCCACGATGAAATTGGTATTTTTCACATAACCGGCATATAACTTTAGATGCTCCTCGATATTCTTTGCTGAGATTCCTCGGAGTGCGGGAATTTTGAATGATTTTGTTTCAAATGGTTTCATAATCGTTGATTTTTTATATCTGATAAATGGTTCTAACTGCGACCCAGACACGGTGAGCGTGTATCTAGTATACGTCAACAACACGAATATAGGTGAGGACGATCAGGATATGTAGCAGTGAAGCCGTGTATGGAGACAAGGGTAGGCCTCGTTTCTGCATTGTTTCTTTATCAGATCTTGATCTGGCTTTTGGTAGTATTCATATATGAAAAGAAAAAGACCATTAACATTCATAGTAGCCATCATTGCCATCACGGTATTGTTCGTAGGGATCAGTGGCTATGTCTGGAAAGAAGGACATCGGCCAAAAGTATTGGAGATATACATATTCGCCTTGAAGAATGGTCGGTCGATGTTCGTACGTACTCCAGATGACGTGAGAATTCTCATCGATGGTGGAGGAAATTCAGATATAGTTCGTGAGATCACAAAGATTCTGCCGTTCTATTCACGGCGCATAGATACTATCTTCGCTACGAACACTGACGGCAAGAATGTAGCAGGAATCATCGATGTTGTCAGTCGTTATAAGGTTGTGAATGCATATATGCCTGCTATTTCCACTCAATCTCTCGGACTCGCTAGTTCCACTGACGATATATATGAGACTTTGATAGAGAAACTGCACATTTCGAACGTGCCGGTCTACAGATTATCAGCCAATGATTCTGTCGATCTCGGGCTCGGTGTGCGGATGAACATATTATTTCCGATCTCTGTGGAGCAGGCATCCAGCACCAAGTTCAAGTATTCGAAGGCTAGCGCACCAGAACTACTATTCAATATCGAGTATGGTAGGACATTCGTGAGTTTCCTCGGCAATGCTAGTGTAAAAATCCAAAAATATATATCTGCATACTTGGCAACTTCGACTGATCAGCAGGGAAATGTCCTCATCGTTTCTCATGGTGCAGAACCTACAAAGATGTCGCCGGCTCTCCTTCAGAAATTGAAACCAGCAGACTCGATCTATAAAGAAAAAAAGACCATTCATCTGGTCTCTGACGGGGTATCTGTGACGCTCACCGGGGAAGTGGACTAAATGAGGCCGGCCTTTTTGAGGGTGACATAGGCGCCGTTCTTCTCGATGGTGCGGAGGCCGCGTGTGGATACTGTGATAACGACAGACTTCTTGAGTTCTGGAACATAGACGCGCTTCTTCTGCATGTTTGGGTACTTTCGGATAGCTCCGCAAGGGTTGTATTGGGTAGCACGAGTCCTGTTGGAGTATCTACCTCCGACGACTGATGTTTTCTTTGTTATTGCGCATATTTTGGCCATATGGGTGTTGTGGTGGTATGCTATCATAGACAAGTGGAAAAGGCAAAATGGAAAGTGGAAAATGACAACTTAAATTAACGCAATGCTAACCGTCCTATTCATCATTATCCTCATATTCTCAGTTATCGTCCATGAAGTTTCGCATGGATATATGGCTGATCTCCTGGGTGATCCTACAGCCAGACTGCAAGGTAGACTGACGTTAAATCCATTGAAGCATATCGACCCTGTCGGTTCTATCATAGTACCGATCATCACATCATTTGCCGGTTTTACCTTTGGTTGGGCAAAACCGGTGGTTTACAATCCATACAACCTGAAGGATAGACGGAAGGGGGAGTTCTTGATCGCCGCAGCAGGACCGCTGTCCAATCTATCTCTAGCTATCATTTTTGGGCTGTTGATACGTTATCTAGTTAGCGGAGCTGGCGTCGTTACTCCGTTTGCAGAGTTTGCTTCATATATAGTGATCATAAATATCGTTTTGGCTGTATTCAATCTAGTCCCTGTACCACCATTAGATGGATCGAAATTATTCCTAGCGTTCCTGCCGGATCAATATGGCCAGATACGGATGATCATGGAGAGATATGGACCGATCCTCGTTCTTATCGTTATTCTCTTTGTTTGGCAGGTTATCTCACCGATAGTGCCGTATTTGTTCCAGTTGATCACAGGAATAAGTATGGGGTAGGGATGTAGGAGGAATAGATTTGTTGGATTATGGCGGAATTTATCATTCCGTGTTATGGTGTAACCAATGTCCTAGTCGTATTGGGACACGTTCATTATCAAGGTAAACCGTGAGTAATCGTCTAGGCAGGGCCACATATGGTCCACTCAAGCCAAAAGCGGTGAAAAATTCAAGGGTTACTACAGAGTTCATAAAGTCTTTTAAGTCTGTAAAGTCCATAAAGTGGGCACAAAGACTGCGATTGGCTCTATAGACTTTCTAACTTTAGGTACTATATTATCCATGCCTACAATTAACCAGCTTACAAAGAGCAACCGTGCTCGTTTCAAGAAGAAGTCCAAGTCTATAGCATTGACTCGTACTTTCAACTCGATCCAGAATCGTCCGAGTTTCTTCCCAGCACCATTCAAACGCGGTGTTTGCGTGAAGGTCACAACAAAGACACCAAAGAAGCCGAACTCAGCTATCCGCAAGATCGCCCGTGTACGTCTCACGAACGGTGTCGAAGTTACAGCATATATCCCAGGTGAGGGTCACAATCTGCAGGAACACTCGGTCGTATTGCTTCGTGGTGGTCGCGTCAAAGACGTCGGTCTCCGTTATTCAGTCGTTCGTGGTGTCCTAGATGCAGCAGGAGTAGAGAAGCGTAGAAAAGGTCGCAGTCAATACGGCAACAAGAGACCGAAGGCCGCTAAAGTATAAACTACCATGAGAAGAAAACTAAACATAAAAAGAGAGCTGAAGCCAGATATCAATTACAATTCTATAAAGTTGGGCAAATTTATCAACTACATCATGGAGTCTGGCAAGAAGAACGTTGCTCGTTCTATCGTCGCTGACTGTATGACCCTCATCAAGGAGAAGGCAAAAGTCGAAAATCCACTCGAGGTATTCGAGCTCGCACTCAAGAACACGACTCCAGCTATGGAAGTACGTTCTAGACGTGTCGGTGGTGCCAACTATCAGGTTCCTAGAGAAGTTCGTCCAGAGCGCAAGCAGTCTCTATCTATGAAATGGATCATTGAGGCCGCTCGCAGCAAGAAAGGCAAGCCTATACATGAGAAACTAGCAGAAGAGATCATCGCCGCATCGAAGAATGAAGGTGAAGCGGTGAAGAAGCGTGAGAATGTCCACAAGATGGCAGAGGCGAACAAGGCTTTTGCTCACTTTGCTTGGTAATTTACAACTTTTGACCGGTCACAAATTGTTACCGGTTCCGTATGGATTTTCAAGAATACAAAGAATGCCTAGTCAATATTGACCGGGCATTTTTTGAGAGTAAAATGGGGGTATGACTACTAAAAACCAGTTTACAGCTATATATAAAAAGACCAAAAATTGGTTTATTGCCTGGGTAGAAGAAATCCCTGGCGTGAATACTCAAGGCAAAACCCTCAAAGAAACTCGTGAAAATCTACAGGAGGCCTTACTCATGGTTCTTGAGACTAACCGTGCTTCTTCACGTACTCAAGTTAGGAAGAACCAAAAGGCTCGTAAAGAATTGATGGAGATAACGCTTCCAGCGTAACATCATGCGTCGTAATGATCTTGTCCGCCATATTGAGCGGTATAATTGTCGTTTGATACGTGAAGGCGCACGACATTCTATATTCCGTAATACAATTTCAGGTAGAACGTCTACAGTTCCAAGGCATACTGAGATTGACGATTTTCTAGCAAAAAAGATATGTAAGGATCTGGGAATTCCTAAGAAGTCGTAGTTTATTAGTCTAATTAATAAATTATCATGCAAACACAAACTATCCAAGGACCGATCTTGGGCCTAGTGCAAAAGTGGACAATACTTCGTCGTTGTCTTAGGTGTAACCACCTCATTTTAGTTGTCTGCTCGAGCGACGGGACATATTTCGGGGCACATCGCTCTTATCTTCACGCGCAAAGACCATTGAATAAGTCGCTCTGGATTTGCGATAAGTGTTTTGGAGTTAAGGAGACGGCAGATAAACCGGCCAAGAAGAAAGGGAAGATGGGGTTTGCTACAAAGTGAGGACGTCGACATAGTTGTCTTGTCATGATAGAGTTTTATATATGGACAAAAGTCAAAAATGAATAAGATGACGGATTATGCAGCTGGCATCATCACTTTTGCTGTCAGTTTGACCGTGATATCTGTGGTTGCTGGGTTGATATCTCTCATATTTACATCCTCTGCAAGGGAGGCTATGACGGCGATCTATCAAGTCAAAGGGTTTGCATATCCAGTACTTCCAATCGCCATACTTATTGCGGGCGTCCTATTTACAGTGAGTTATGTGAATGAAAAGTTCGATGATTCTCCTCGAAAATACATCAAAATCATTCTGCCGTCTTTGGCTCTATTGATTGTATTGTTATCTAGCGTTGCCAAGTTCTTGCATATTCGTTAGATTCTATAAGTGTTTGGCAAGGGGGATATTTGATTTCTTCGCCCTTTTCCCGTATAGTAGTGGGCAATAAGCAGTCTCTGCTTTTTTTATCACATTATTTAACATATTAACCATAGATTCCCGCATCGCCGGGGATGAAAAAGACCATCATGAATAGAGATTATCCATTAGAAAAAGTTAGAAATTTCGGCGTCATTGCTCACATTGACGCTGGAAAGACCACGACATCTGAGCGCATCCTGTTCTATACAGGTATGACTCACAAGATCGGTGAAGTTCATGATGGCAATACCACCACAGACTGGATGGAACAGGAGAGGGAACGCGGTATCACGATCACAGCAGCCGCTATCACATGTTTCTGGAATCCGTCATATATGCCACTCACTGATACTTCAAAGAAGGTCAGATTTAACATCATCGACACTCCTGGGCACATCGACTTTACTGTAGAAGTGAAGCGTTCTCTCCGTGTTCTAGACGGTGCAGTCGTAGTTTTTGATGGAGTTGCCGGTGTAGAACCTCAGTCTGAGACGAACTGGCGCTATGCCGATGATGGTAAAGTTCCACGACTATGTTTCATCAACAAGATGGACCGCATGGGCGCGTCCTTCGAACGTTCATTCAAGTCTATCTTGGAACGCCTCAATAAAAATGCTATCAGATTCCAACTCCCGATCGGTCTAGAAGGTGACCATGTCGGTGTTGTCGACCTTATGCGCATGAAAGCCTTCTATTTCGAAGGTGAAATGGGAAGCAAGGTCATCGAAAAGGAGATTCCAGCAGAACTCCTCGAAGATGCAAAGAAATACCGAGCAGAAATGGTTGAAAAGATCGTCGAACATGATGACGTTGCTATGGCCAAGTATCTCGAAGGGAAGGAGGTGAGTACCGAAGATCTGAAGACTATCACCAGAAAAGCCGTTATCGGCAACTTGATTTTCCCAGTCTTTACAGGCTCAGCGCTAAAAAACGTCGGTGTTCAGCTAGTACTGGATGCTGTCGTTGATTACCTACCGTCACCACTCGATATGCCACCAGTTAAGGGTATTGATCCGAACACAGGTGAAGAGATCGAGAGACATGCATCAGATACAGAACCTTTTGCTGCACTCGCATTCAAGTTACAGAACGATCCTTTCGTCGGGGCACTAACATTCTTCCGTGTGTACTCGGGATCTATCGAAGCGGGTACTTATATATACAATTCCTCAACTGGCAAGAGAGAGCGTCTCGGTCGCATCGTCCGCCTCCAAGCTGACAAGCGCGAAGAGGTAAAGAAGGTATATGCTGGTGAGATCGCCGCCGCAGTGGGACTCAAAGATGCATTAACTTCAAATACGTTCTGTGACGAAGAGAAACCTATAGTACTGGAGATCATCAAGTTCATGGAACCTGTCGTTTCTCTACGTATCGAACCAAAGACCAAGGCTGACCAAGAGAAAATGGGTATGGCACTGAAGAAGCTCGGTAACGAAGACCCAACATTTCGCGTCTCATCGAACCAAGAGACTGGCGAGACGATCATCTCTGGTATGGGAGAACTCCACCTCGAGATCATGGTTGATCGTATGAAGCGAGAATTCAGTGTCGAAGCCAATGTCGGTGAGCCTCAGGTAGCATATCGCGAAACTATTCTCGGAAAAGCAGAGGCTGAACACAAATACATCAAGCAAACTGGAGGTAAGGGTCAGTATGGCCACGTCCGTCTCAATGTGAAGCCTATGGAAGCTTGGCCAGAAGGGGAGAAGATACCAAAGACTGTACATAGATATGATGATTATGAATTCATCAACTCTATCAAGGGAGGCGTGATTCCAAACGAATTCATCCCTGCTGTCGAGAAAGGTGTCCACGAAGCTATGGATCGCGGTATCGTTGCTGGATTCAAGATGGTCAATATCTCATGTGAGCTTACATTCGGTTCTTATCATGACGTCGACTCATCCGAGATCGCCTACAAGATCGCCGCTTCTCAGGCTTTCCAGGATGCCGCCAAGCGTGCCAAAGCCGTTATTCTCGAGCCTATCATGAAGCTCGAAGTAGTCTGTCCAGAGAAGTACATCGGTGATGTCAACGGCTCGATCGCTTCTAAACGTGGTCTTATAGAGGGTCAGAATCCAAAAGGTCAGAATATCTCTATCATTGCCAAGGTTCCTCTCTCAGAAATGTTCGGTTACACCACACAGCTACGCTCTATGACATCAGGTCAGGGTAGTGCCATGATGGAATTTGACCACTATGAGGTTGTGCCAGCCAATGTAGCTCTAGAAATAGCTGAAAAGAGGAAATAGTTGTTTGTCTCATGAAATTTTATAGTAAAAGCTTGGAACTACTCCGCTAGACACGAAAAGCCCCCGCAGGGGCTTTTCTCGGCTTCAGAAATTTTGTGCTCAAAATTTCTTGCAGATGGCCTATCGGATTAGTTCCAAGCTTTTACTCTGCGTACAATTAACTGATATCTTATCTCGGGAACTCCCCTTGCGTATGTTATCCACATATAGCCTAATGTCTTTGGTGGCGATGGTGATACAATAGTGCTAGTCGTTCAACAAATCTATGTTATAAGAATAAAATCATGAAACAAGAGGTATCACTGTTCGGCAAAAACTTCAAATATGTCTTGGCACTGACCTTTCTCGCTTGGTTCGTTTATACGATGCCAGCAATAAGGATTCTGCTTTCAGGAGTGTCAAAATTGAGCCCAGTGCAAACGGCGATTCCTCCATTGTGAAATAGTCTCGGAATATCACTAGAGAAAAACCACATCAGATGATCCTGGTGTGGTTTTCGTTTGGTTATCACCGTGTTGTACTATTTCGCCATAGTGCTAATCTTAGGCCATACTAGCAATATGGATTTAGTTATATTAGATAAATACAACATTATGAAAAAAGCAATTATTCTCGGAGCCGTGGCTATTCTCGGATTCGTAGGTGTAACCAATGCGCAAAGTTATGTATATAACAATGATCTCGTGCTTGGCTCATCTGGTCCAGATGTTGTCCAGTTACAAGCCTGGCTCATGGATAATGGCTTCAACATCCCGTCGATCGCATCTGGCGCCATGGTTAAGGGTTATTTTGGCGCACAGACTCAGTCGGCTCTCATCTCATATCAGAAGTCTGTCGGCCTGCCAGCTTATGGATTCTTTGGCCCGATGACTCGACAATATCTGAATAATAGTATCAATAATAACAATGTTGCGGTCGCTTTCCGTATCACCAGGCCTGTGGGGGGCGAATCTTGGCAGCGTGGCTCAACGCAGAATATCACATGGACATCACCATCCTTTGCGCCATCCTTCGTTCGTGCGACCTATGTAGATATCAAACTGCAACCGAGCAACGCGTGTAGTACAGGCCAAGTCTGTATCGCGTTATACAGGATGCCTTACACCATAGCTACAGGCGTGAGTATCAACCAGAATATATATAGTTGGAATGTAGGTACATATATGAATCCAGGAGTAGTATCTCCGCCAGCCTGTTCAGGAGGCGTCGTTAATGGCGTTTGTATGTCATCATCGAATTCTGCACCAGACGGTCAATATTCCATCCAGATATGTCAAACAGGTACTTCTGTATGTACGTCCAGCAATTCCAATTTCACTATTTATTCCAATGGCCAAACAGCGAGTCCGATCTCAGTGCTATCTCCGACCGGCGGGGAGGTCTGGAATATAGGTGAGAACAGAACGATATCTTGGGCGACCAACAATTATACGGGATATTATGGCAATTCTTATGCCACCATCAATCAAACATATGACGTGTATCTAACTTCTGAAGGCTGTGCCTATCCGATGATGTGCGCATCAAACCTTACGGCACCGCAGATCTTGGCAAGATACGTTTCTGGTACTAGCTATACCTGGTCTGTCGGCACTCTGATGGCCAATACTGGTGTGACAGGTAGATATAGGATACAGGTTTGTCAGGCTGGTTCTACGACAGTATGTGGTTCTAGCAATGCACCATTCACCATCAATTCCTCTTCGTATTCGTCGACTCCTGATATCAATGTTCTGTCTCCGAATGGGGGAGAAGTCTGGTATATGGGTAATAGTCAGCAGGTTTCATTCAATATCACTGGCGATCCAGCTAGAGTCGGCAATAATGTGACGGCGTATCTGGTAAACACAAACAATCAGCAGATCTATCTAGGAACATTTTCACAAGGTATCTCAGCTGGGCAGAAGACATTCTATGTCACAGTACCGACGAATCTAGTTTCTGGACCGTACAAGTTATTCGTCAATCTGAATTTTGCAGGTCAGCAGCAAGCTTATGACTACAGCGATAACTACTTTACTGTTTCAAATATCTATCCATATGGAAGTGTTTGTCCAGCCGGGTATGCCTGTACTACTGCGACACAGTAGTAGTCGTAGGAGGGTAGACCTCGTGCAACCTTGTGGATTTGACTTATAACCACCTGATCTGCTAGTATCAACATTACCTTATACACAAGGTTTTGGAGAATATATGGATTGGAAGCACATACCTCGACGAGGGACAGCTAACCAATCATCTTTTCTTTCAAAAATTCAACTCAATGGCAAAGACATCAGTTATAGCAAGATCCAAAAAGAAACCGAAATTCAAGTCGCGCGTAGTTCGCCGATGCTTTAGATGCGGCCGAAAGCGTGGCTATATGAGGGATTTTGACCTTTGCCGTATCTGTTTCAGAGAGTTTGCTAACGACGGCGTGATTCCAGGCATAAAGAAATCTTCTTGGTAATGCAATTTTCCATTTTGATTTTTACATTTTAAATTAATATCATGGTAACAGACCCAATTTCAGACTTAATAATCAGACTCAAGAACGCTAGTGATGCGAAGAAGGCAACGGTTGCCATCTCGTATTCCAAGTTTGCAGAGAATGTCGCTCACGCCCTAAAGAAGTCTGGATATGTTACGACTGTCGACAAGAAGGGTAAGGCGCCGATCATAGAGCTGGAGCTTGGTATAGTCTCGAATGAAGTAGATGGTGCTCGTATCCATGGAGTCGAACGAGTTTCCAAGTCTTCCCGCAGAGTATATAGGAAATACAGTGATATCAGAGTATTTCGAAGCGGTTTTGGAAACACTTTCCTTTCAACCCCAAAGGGTATATTGGTAGATCATGATGCCAAGAGGCTGAAAGTCGGAGGAGAGGTTTTATTCAAGATTTGGTAATACAATTTTCCATTTTGATTTTTACATTTTAAATTAATTATATGTCACGCATCGCAAAAAAACCCATAGTAATACCAGCCAAGACAGAGGTGTCTTTTTCGGGCGGCATTTTTACTGTCAAAGGTCCTCTAGGAACACTGTCCAAGGTGATGAAGCCACATATCAAGATACTGATAGAGAATGGCACGATCACACTCACTCCAACAAACCAGTCTCTGCAAGCCAAGGCTCTGTGGGGAACTTATGCTGCGCATATAAAGAATATGCTGGCAGGTGTTAACAAAGCCAATGAACGAAAGCTCATTATCGAAGGTATCGGATACAAAGCTGATGTAAAAGGCAAGGATATCGTTCTGGCCCTAGGATTCTCTCATACGATCACGATGCCGATCCCAGCGGACCTCAAGGTTATTTCTGAGAAGAATACCGTTACTATATCAGGCAATGATCTAGAGAAGGTTAGTCAGTTTGCGGCCGTTATCAGGGCGCTCAAGAAACCGGAACCATATCTAGGTAAGGGCGTCAGATATTCTGATGAGGTTATCAGAAGGAAGCAAGGAAAGAAGGCGGCATAAAGAATGTTCAATGTCCAATGACGCAATGATCAATAGGTATCAAATATATTTATGAAAACATTACAGAAAAAACAATTACAGTTCGCTCGCAGGAAGGCTCGTACTCGCGCCAAGATCAGTGGCACAGCAGAACGACCACGTCTGTGTGTTTTCAAGTCGCACAAGTATATCTATGCCGCTATAGTCAACGATGACAAGGGGCATACGTTAGTTGCGGTTGATTCTAGACTGATGAAGGGTAAGACTCCAGTAGAGAGAGCCAAGGAAGTAGGAGTCGAGATCGCCAAGAAGGCCAAGGTTGCCAACATCACCAAAGTAGTTTTTGACCGCGGAGGCTATATCTACACTGGTAAGATCCAGATGGTGGCAGATGCGGCGAGGGCAGGAGGACTGGAGTTCTAATTTTCAATGTTCAATAACCAATGACCAACAAATAACATGACGGCAAAAGATATAAAAAACAATAACGACTCAGGTGCTTCCAATGAAGCAGATTTGAATGTAGCTATTCCTGCAACTGGTCTAGACACAGTAGCCGTCGTTACTGAAGATGTCGCTGGTGCAGTACCAGTAGTCGCAGCAGCAGCGGTTCCGGCAGTTTCAACATCCAAGTTTACTCAAGGACGCAAGATGCGTGGTGATCCAGCTCGAAGGGGAGGTCGCGGAGGTACGGGTGCTCCTCAACAGGGTGGTCCAGGTCGTGGCGGTCCTCGTGGTGCTCGTAGTGGAGATCGTGAGCGCGTCAAGCCAGAATTCGATAGCAAGATCATCGATATCCGTCGTGTGACTCGTGTGACCTCAGGTGGTAGACGCATGAACTTTAGTGTAGCTGTCGTCGCCGGTGACCATAAGGGTCGCGTCGGTGTTGGTCTAGGTAAGGGTATCGACACGGCTGGTTCTGTGGAGAAAGCTACTCGTGAGGCCAAGAAAAACATGATCAGAATACCTCTGTCTCCTCAGATGACGATCCCTCATGCTGTCGAAGCAAAGTACGGTAGTGCCATGATCAAGATCTTCCCAGCTCGTGGTAGTGGTGTCGTTGCTGGAAGTTCTGCACGTGCAGTCATCGAACTTGCCGGCATCAAGGATATTTGCGCCAAATTCCTCTCTGGTTCGAAAAATAGGTTGAATAACGCACGAGCTACTATCGAGGCATTGAAGAAACTATCCAAGTCACCGAGATTTGGGGCGAAGATCAAAGCACCAGTAGCCCGCCCTTTTGAGGAGAGTAAATCTTCCCCTCAAACCCCCAAGGGGGAATCGGAGAATATTTCTCCCCTCAAGCGGGCGTAATAGGTTTTGATTTGAATTTTCCATTTTAATTTCTACATTTTACATTAACTACCATGCAAACCCATCAACTAAAAAGAAACAATCCAAACATGAAGCGTGTGATCGTCGCACGTGGAGGTAAGCGTGGAAAGACTGCCGGTCGCGGTGGTAAAGGTCAGTCCGCTCGTGCTGGTAACAAGCGCCGTCCAGAATGGAGAGATATCATCAAGAGACTGCCAAAGTTGCGCGGTCGTGGTATCAGCCCTCAGAAATCATTCGTTGCGAAGCCTGTTATCATCAACCTAGAAGCATTGGAGGTCGCGTTCGTAGCCAATGATCAGGTTTCACCAACCACTCTCATAGAAAAGGGTCTAGCCAGTACTATTTCGGGTCGCGTTCCTGCGATCAAGATCCTAGGTGACGGTGAAGTCACGAAGGCTTTGAAATTGTCAGGTCTCTCCATCTCAGGTTCTGCAAAAGAGAAGATCATCAAGGCAGGTGGTACAGTAGTTGAGATCGTCCCGAAAGTTATTTCGAAGCCTGAGAAGGTCAAGAAAGTGAAGTCTGAAAAGAAAGAGGTGGTCAAAGAAGAGGGGGATAAGAGTGAAAAATCAAAAGATTCCAAAAAAGAAGCTAAACCTGCGAAAAAGGAACAAGTAGTAGAAAAAGTCGCCAAGATAGAAAAGAAAGTTGCCAAGGAAGATACGAAGAAATAACAGGCAGCAGTAACAGGAAATATAAATAGTTATTCGAGATTCTAGATAACCAATTTCAAAACAATGAACAATTTCCTAGCAAAAATATCATTGGCATTCAGAGACCAGGTCTTGCGAAAGAGGATTGGTTTCACTATTTTGATCTTGATATTGTTCAGATTGATGGCGACTATTCCAATACCAGGTGTCGATGTTGCCAACCTAGCGAAACTCCTATCTTCGAGCCAATTCTTCGGATTCCTCAACATCTTTTCTGGTGGTGGCCTTTCCAACCTTTCTATCGTTATGCTCGGTGTCGGACCATTCATCACGGCTAGTATCATCATCCAGCTGCTCACTATGATGTATCCGAAGTGGAAGAACCTCATGCACGAAGAAGGTGAAGCTGGTCGCATGAAACTTTCTCAATATTCTAGATATATATCGATACCGCTCGGCGTCATATCAGCTATCGGCTTCTTGTCATTGCTACAATCACAGGGCGTACTCCCACAAATCTCGACGTCAGCATTCGTCATGAATGTGATCGTCATTACTGCTGGTTCTACGCTCCTCATGTGGTTAGGTGAACTCGTATCAGAGTTCGGTATAGGTAATGGAGTTTCCCTCATCATTTTTGCAGGTATTGTTTCCAGTTTGCCGACCGCAGTCAATCAGTTCATAGTCCAGTTCAAAGCCATAGATATACCAGTTTATATCATAGCTGTAGTTATAGTACTCATCGTCGTTGCTGGTGTCGTCTACATCACTGAGGCTGAGCGATCAGTACCAGTCACATATGCCAAGCAAGTGAGAGGAAACAAGGTCTATGGTGGTGCTTCGACATATCTACCACTACGTTTGAATCAGGCTGGTGTTATCCCGATCATCTTCGCTCTCTCAATACTACTCTTTCCTCAGATCATTTCTAACCTGTTGTCTCATTGGACAGCACATCCTACTATCGCTGCTTGGGCGACATCATTCACGGTGTTATTCAATAACCAGTGGGTGTATGGTGCTGCATATTTCGTACTGGTTGTTTTGTTCACGTATTTCTATACTGCAGTCACATTCGATCCAAAGCAGATTTCTGAAAATCTACAACGTTCAGGAGCCTTCATTCCTGGTGTACGTCCCGGCACTTTCACAATGGAGTATCTCGGCAATATCGTAACCAGAATAACTCTCGTAGGGGCATTATTCCTAGGTATTATCGCTATTCTGCCTCTCTGTATGCAAGCATTCACGTCTAGTAAGTCCCTGGCTATCGGCGGCACAGCACTCCTCATCGTTGTTTCCGTAGTTCTCGATCTATTGAAGAAGATAGATGCTCAGGTGGCGATGAGAGAATATTAGAGAAATTTTCAATATTCCCTTCTTCGCCAAGGCTTCGAAGGGCAGGCAATGACACAATGATCCCTTCTTCGCCAAGGCTTCGAAGGGTAGGCAATGACACAATATTGAATTTCAAAATGGACGGTTTCATAGCCGTCCTTTTTGATATATAATGGAAGGTATGAAACCCCAAGCATTCATCTTTATAGGTCGCTCAGGCTGTGGCAAGGGAACACAGGTAAAGTTACTCATGGAAATCTTAGCCCAGAAAGATCCGTCACTCGAGAGTCTCTATGTTCAGACTGGACAAGAGTTCCGTCAATTCATTCAAGGCGAAACATTTACCCAAAAGAAAAGTAAGGAGATATATGACGCCGGTGGTCTACAGCCAGAATTCTTGACTGTAGATATGTGGGGCAGGGTACTCATAGAGAAGTATAAAGGCGATCAGCATCTCATCTTTGATGGCACCCCTCGAAAGCTGCATGAAGCGGGTGCGTTGCATTCATGCTTCGGATTTTATGGTTTTGATAAGCCCTGGGTGATCAATATAGACATCAGTAATGCGGAGTCAAAGAAGAGGCTCCTAGCACGCAAGAGGTTCGACGATACCGAGGAGGAGATAACCAAGCGTCTGGAGTGGTATGAGACTGATGTTGAGCCGGCGCTCGGATATTACGATGGCAATCCCAAATATACCTTTTTGAAAATCTCGGGAGAGAGGTCTGTTGAGGAGATCCATGCCGATATTGTGAAAAGGCTGGGTTTGGTGTAGGTTGATAAGGTAGATTTGAGATAAATCATAAATCTATTTATTCCCCTCACCTCATAACAATGAAGGTTGCAGGGGTACGGATATTTTCCATGCCCTGCCTGCCGGCAGGCAGGTGGAAAATTCCTCGTGCTTGCACCAGTGCTCGCAAGCCCCCTTCAACCTTCATTGTTACTCGGCTCGTGGTAATATTATTCATTGACGTAAGCTATTTTATGATAACAATAAAGACAAAGGAAGACATCGCCATCCTTCGTGAGGGTGGCCGTCGTCATGCGGAAATATTGCGCGAATTGGCCAAGATGGTGAAGCCTGGTGTCCGTAGCAGTGAACTCGAGGATGCGGCACGCAAGATGATCACCGAAGGTGGTGATGAGCCGGCCCTACTCAACTACATGCCATATGGAGCGAAGAGACCATATCCTGCGGCACTTTGCGTCTCAGTCAATGATGAGATAGTGCACGGGATCCCCAACGAAACAGACAAGATCCTGAAGGAAGGTGACATTGTCGGACTCGACCTAGGCCTCACCCATAGAGGACTGATCACAGATGCGACATTGACTGTTGCTGTCGGCAACGTGTCATCTGAAGTCCAGGAACTCCTAGAAGTCACCAAGAAAGCTCTAGCTGCCGGTGTGAAGGCCGCCAAAGGTGGCAAACGTATCGGCGATATAGGTAATGCCATAGCACGTGTAGCGGCATCGAAGGGTTACGGCGTAGTCGAAGAATTGGCTGGCCATGGTGTCGGATATGATGTCCATGAAGAACCATATGTTCTGAATTTCGGCACAGCTGGTAGTGGTCCTATATTGAAACCTGGAATGGTTCTCGCTATCGAGCCGATGTTCAATCTCGGTTCAAAGAAAATAAAATTAGACAAAGATGGCTATACTTACAGAACTGCTGATGGTAGTTACAGTGCACACTTCGAGCATACAGTTGTCATCACGAAGGGAGGTGCTGAGATTCTGACTATTTAGATTTTATTCTGACAAGCGAAGATGTGTGAATATTTTTATATTCACAACATCTGAGTCGAAGTCAGAACAAACGAGTAAATACTCCGCAGCTTGCTGCGTAAAGAAGCAGAGCTTCCACTTAATACCTCGCCAGCTTGCTGAGAGGTAGTTTATTCTGACAAGCGAAGATGTGTGAATATTTTTATATTCACAACATCTGAGTCGAAGTCAGAACAAACGAGTAAATACTAAACAGTAACTCCTAACACCTCTCTTCGTCCCTGCGGCTTTGTTTCCAATATATCAGCGCTGGTATATTGGTCGCAAAATATCCTCGGGACTCAAGAGGTGTTAGGAGTTACTGTCAGCGGTCAAAAATTGAAATACTGCCACATTTACTATATAATCACGGAACTATGAAAAATCACCCAAAGTACGAGCGCACGCTAGTTATTATCAAGCCAGATGGAATACAGAGGACGTTGATCGGAGAGATTATAAAGAGATATGAGCAAATAGGGCTGAAATTGGTCGGCATAAAGATGTTGGTACCGACAGCGGATCTGATCGAGGAGCATTACACATTGGATCCAGAATGGCGAACCAAGACAGGTCTAAAGACTATCAAAGGTTATACGGACAAGGGACTAAAGCCACCACATACAGATCCATTGAAGATCACCGCGATCATTCTGAAGAATCTAGTTAAATATATGACCAAGGGACCAGTCGTGGCCATGGTATGGGAAGGGGCGCATGCTGTCGAGATAGTACGAAAAGTTACCGGTGGAACTGAGCCGTTGACTTCACCTATCGGTACGATACGCGGTGATTATGTTATCGATTCATATAGAATGAGTGACGTTGATGGTCGCGCCGTTCGAAACCTCGTACATGCTTCTGGATCAGTCAAAGAAGCCAATGATGAGATCTCCCATTGGTTCAAGAAGGACGAAGTCTTCGCATACAGACATATCTCAGAGGCGATGCTCTACGATGTCGATCTCGATGGCATACTCGAGTAATTACCAATATTCCCTTCTTCGCCAAGGCTTCGAAGGGCAGGCAATGACACAATATTCAAGTCTACATACTAAAGCTAATTTAAAATTGCAATAGACAACAACTTCATGACACGTCTTTTGATTCGATATCAATAAATGTGTCGCAAATAGTTTTCCCCATTGCGATCTTCGTCAGTAATGAATAAAATGTATTCAGGTTGCGAGAGTAAATTCCACAAAATTTACATCTACGGGAGATCGACGAATGTTACATATTCAAATTCCTGGGCACTCCGGTGTTCTGGGTGAGATCACCCACCTGTATCCACAGGTATTCTACTCTTGCAATCCTTGGAGAATGTCTGCAGACATACGTTTGCAGGCATTTTTCTTTATATATGGTTTATAAAGTCCTTATGGTCTGCAAAGTGATGTGTAGGCATATAACTGCTATAATGAACCCATGTTAACATACATATTTGCACTGATCATATTATTCATCATGTTGGTGGCGCACATATTCGGTATTAACGGGTTATATTATCACTACCCATTTTATGACATATTCATGCACGTACTGGGTGGGGCAGGGATAGGGTTGTTATTGATAGCTTTCATCAGATCGAATTTTTCCAATTTTGCCAATATACTATTTTTACGTCGGAAAGTCGTTCTAGGTGTACTGGTTGTGGGGCTCATGTGGGAGCTATTCGAGATGTATTTCGATATTGCTGGTGCGCCATTGTGGACGACGGCTTACTATATAGACACGGCCAAAGATCTCATCAATGATGTTATCGGTGCGAGCATCGTCGCCTGGTTGATCTTTAGAAAAAAGAAATAGTATTGGTTCAATAACGATGTCCCATTCAGAAAACAATAAAATCAAATTTTGCTCAGGTGTAGGAACTGTAACTGGCGCGAATTTCCTATTGGAAACAGGGAAGGGTACAAAGATCCTGATCGATTGCGGATTAGTCCAGGGCGAGAGGGTTGCTGAGGAGATAAATAGCGAAGCATTCCCATATGACCTATCGACGATCTCGGCTATGTTCGTTACCCATGCACACCTAGATCATGTTGGTCGTATTCCAAAATTGGTAAAGGACGGTTACAAGGGGGCGATATATTCGACACCGCAGACTAGAGATCTGGCAGAGTTGGTATTGAATGATGCAGTCGGAATCCTGACCACTGAGGCCGAGCAGGATAGTAGAGAGCCGCTGTATGGTCAGTCTGATGTTGACGCTGTGTTCCCGTTGTGGAAGACGATCGGATATCATGAGGAGTTCAGATTGGACGACGAGGTATCTATCACATTCAAGGATGCTGGGCATATTCTCGGATCCTCGATGACTGAGGTGCGTATTCTCGCGCCGCACCGGCCGGCGGATTCCCTTGCGATTCCCCTTGCGGGTTTGAGCAGGGGAACTCCAGAGGCCGACAGTGGCGCGAGTATAAAAATTCTCTTTACTGGTGACCTAGGTAACTCGCCGGCGCCTTTGCTACGAGATACAGAGACAGTGGGGGATGCTGATTATCTAATTATGGAAAGTGTCTATGGGGATCGCAATCACGAAGACAAGGAAGGCCGCGAAAATAAGTTCAAACAGATAATAGATCAGACGATGGCACGTGGCGGAACATTGGTCATACCAGCGTTTTCCATCGATCGTACGCAGGTCATCCTATTCGAGTTGAATAATATGGTTGAACAGGGGAAGATCCAGTCTGTACCAGTATTCGTCGATTCACCAATGGCTATAAAGGCGACAGATATATATGCCGCGAATACTCAACTATTCAATAGCCGTGTCGCCGAGCAGATCGCTAAAGGCGATGACGTATTCCATTTCCCACGACTCGAGTACACCATGTCGTCCAATGACTCGAGAGATATCGAGCGTATGAATGGTGCCAAGATCATTCTCGCTGGTTCGGGGATGTCCGTTGGAGGACGTGTGATCGGTCATGAAGCGCATTATTTGCCTGATGAGAAGAGTACCATCCTCCTTGTAGGATATCAGACGACTGGTTCACTCGGCCGCCGATTGGCTGAAGGGGCAAAAAAGGTTCATATACATGGACAGGAGGTTAAGGTAAAGGCACATATCGAAACTCTATACGGATATTCCGCTCATAAAGATAGTGATCATTTGCTCGAGTTCGTCTCGACTGGTACGGATAGACTAAAAAAGGTATTCGTAACGATGGGCGAACCTGGTGCATCTATGCATCTGGCACAAAGGATCGGTGATGAGTTGGGTGTGAAGGCTGTAGTGCCGGGAAGAGGGGACAGTTATGAATTGAATGATTGAAAGATCGAAAGATCGTGGAAAGCATTCGCCACGTCCAGGTTCAGCGATTTTGCCAGTAAACTTTTGGAGATCTGCATATTCGCAGACAAAAAAGCGCTTCGAGAGTATAAAAACCCCTCGAAGCGCCGATGCAAACCGAATGATTTGGGGCATCCTGGCCAGTCACCGATGTGAAGTGAGTCAATGGGACTCGCACCGGTTGCTGAAAAAAAACGAAAACAGCAGACTAGACAGGCTCCAAATGAAAGGATCGCGCCAGTTACTACTTTACCATACTCACGACTTTTGTGAAAGTCTCAGGTTTGAATTCGGCGAGATGGGCTAGAGACTTGCGGTCTAGAGCGATACCTTTCTTCTTCGCGGCACCGATGAATTTGCTATATGAAAATCCTAGTGGTCGGAGTGCGGCGTTGATCTTTACATTCCAAAGGCGGCGAAAATCACCTTTCTTGTCGCGGCGGTGAGCGAATGAGTATGCGCCAGCGTGCATGAGGGCATCTACTGCAGCTCTCTCAGTCTTGGAGCGGCGGAAACGAAAGCCTTTGGCGGCTTTCAGGATCGTGCGGCGGTTCTTTAGGGCGTGTACTGCTTTTTTGACTCTGGTCATTTTAGTTAGTGGTTAGTAGTTAGTGATTAGTTGTTAGTGAGTGGTATTTGTGATTTCTAATCACTGTTCACTATTCACTAGTCACTGGCTTTTAAATGGTTGCTAAAAATCTACTCTTCGCCTTGTTATTCATATGCAAGATCGCATTCATACGATGCTTGTTGGTGCTCTTCTTGGAAGAGTCCTTGGCATTGAAATGGTTCTGACCTGGTTTACGTGCCAGAATCTTGCCATTTTTGGTGACCTTGAGGCGCTTCATGAATGATTTGTGGGTTTTGATGCTCATAGTATTTAGTCGTTAGTGACTAGTGGTTAGTGGTTAGTGTTTGCGATTACTAATCACTAGTCACTATTCACTAATAACTGATTAATTATTTCTTTTCTATATAAATGGTTAAACCCTTTGGTCCTTTCGTTGCTGATTGGGCGATCTTGTATTCGACGGTCACCAGCTTCAGGATACGTTCCAATCTCTCTTTCAGGAAATTCATATCCATATACTTGGATCGTCCGACTAGGAAGAGGTCGATCTTGACACGATTGCCTTCGGACAGCCATTCGGAGACTTTCTTGGCTTTTAGCTCAAGGTCATGGTCTCCTGTACCGATCTTGACTTGGATAATCTTGACTTCGGTAGTGGTGGTCTTGGACTTGGCGACCTTCAGTTTCTTCTTTTCATCGTACAAATACTTCCCATAATCCATGATCTTGGCCACTGGAGGTACTGCGGTAGGGGAGATCTCTATGAGATCCAAACCTCTCGCCTGTGCCTCTGTTAGGGCCACCTGTAAGCTTATTACTCCAAAATTCGTTCCGTCATCGGCAAGGACCCGTAGTTCGGGTGCTTTGATCTGATGGTTGATTTTGACTCGTATACTCAAGGGATTACAGAGTGTATTTATAGCATATATGGGTCATTGATGCAAGGTAGAAGTGCTCGGGGCCAATGATCAATACTCAATAACGCAATGACCAGTGAATATTGGAATATTGAATATTCAATGAACATTGTGTCATTGGGTATTGCCTGCCCGCCGGCAGGCAGGAACATTACAAAAACTTTCTCACCAACCGTATCAGTATCTCAGGTATCTTCTCGATGAAAAACCTATTTTTCCAATCACTCCATAGAACTTCATTGGTTTCTTGGATGTCGCGGACGAAATGTGCGGAAAGTTCTTCGGCGAAGGAGGTGTTGGTCGTTATGATATTGGCTTCGAAATTGTAAAGTAGGCTGGCGCTGTCTAGATTCATGGAGCCGACGCTCGCCCAGGTACCGTCGATAACGGTGGATTTGCTGTGGATCATATTGCCAGTGAAAAGGAAGATGCGCACACCAGATTCTAGAAGCATGTTGAAGAATGCTCTAGCACCGAGGTCGACAGTATAATAGTCGGACTTTTCCGGAATGATGATACGTACATCGACACCTCTCTTTGCGGCCAATTTCAAAGTACGTGCCAGACGATGAGTCGGTACGAAATACGGAGTAGTTATGTATATGTAATGTCTAGCGGTACGTATAGCTTCGATGAGGTCTGCGTATATATGCCTCTTGCCCGGGGCGGGGTAGTTGGTGGTGTAACGGAACTCTTCGTCACGAGCATGTTTTCGTGGAGGGAGGTCGTGGCTATCTTTGGCTCTCGCCCACATGCGTTCAAAGGCGTTCTTCATCTCCTTGGCTACTTTGCCTTCTATACGTACGTTGGTATCACGCCATCCTTTCATCCGATCATCCATACAGATACTGCCGGTATAGCCGACATTCTCATCGATGACTAGAGTGCGGCGATGATTGCGAAGGTACCAAGAACGGAAATTGGGCACTTTGAAATATGAAGGAATGAGTGTTCTCCAGAAGACCATTTCGATACCTTTCGTTTTGAGGTCATCTGCGATATTCGTACCAAAGAATGTGAAACTCCCCGCGGCATCCCAGAGGAAGCGGACAGTAACACCGGCAGCAGCCCTCTCCGCGCAGACATTGATAAGTTTCTGACCGAACTCGTCGTTGGCAAAGATGAATTGTTCGAGGACGATGGACTTTTCTGCGCGAGCGCAGTCTGAAAGCATGGAGTACCACGCCTCCTCGTTGGTGTAATAGAGTTTCCAGGATGTGGGGGTGGAGGAGGACATCAGGGATAGTCTACAGTTATATTGACTTTGGCTCAAGTTTTGATATTATTGTAATGCAACTAGTCGCCAATGATTGGCAAACTGAACCCGCCTATAGGCGGGTTCCGACTTATACCAGGTCAGAGACGTATTTTCTGATCCTTTGAAAGTCCTGAAAAGAAACCGTGTCGATGTATCTGTCAAATCTTTTACTACTGAGTAATCTCATTTGGTGTATTTCCTAGCATATTTTAACCATATCATAGAGGCGATGAAGATCTGATAAAGATCTGATCAAGATTCGATAAAAAAAAGATCAAATTTTGATGAAGATTTTAGACGAGGCTGGAACTAGATAATATCGCCAACCTCATCAATTATTTGTATTTCTATGGTACGATATCTGTGTCATGACGACATATATAGATAACAAAAAGGCACATTTCGACTACGAAGTCCTCGACAAATACGAGGCGGGTATAGAGTTGCTCGGTTTCGAAGTGAAGTCCATAAAGAAAGGTCAGGGATCACTAGATGGTGCCTATGTTATCATCCGTGGTGGGGAAGCGTATGCTATGAATGTATTCGTGCCTCCGTATCAGGAAAAGAATACTCCACCTGGGTATGAACCTAGGAGAAACCGTCGCCTCATCATGCGGAAAGAAGAGATCGCCAAGCTGTCCCATACGGAGGCAGATCGCGGTTTGACAATAGTGCCTATTTCGATATATAATAAGTCCAACCTCATCAAAGTTGCCGTCGCTGTCGTAAAGGGCAAGAAGAAGTATGACAAGCGAGAGGTGACGAAGAAACGCGAGACAGATCGCGAGATCAGGAGGGATTTTAAAGATCGTTGAAAAGAGGTACGCCCTACTTCGCCACCTTCGGTGGCTTCGAAGGGCAAATTTACCTCGTAAATTTGGGGATGATCGGCATAGACAATCAACCGTTCCCGTTCGTGCGGTGCGAGCACCATTAACTCGGAGTCCTTCGAAGCTCTCTTGTAGAGCGTAGTAGGACGAAAATCTGATGGAAATTCTAAATGCTAAATCAACCGTTTCGCCGTATTTCGGCCAAAAGGACTTTGCATTCGCTCTCGTTTAACGAGGCCGTCCTTCTATAGGGATCCTAACTATAGTGTGGGCGTAATAACGTGGATGTAGGGCAGTGTGTCTTCTCAACACATCACCTGAAATCTAGAGATCGTGACTGTGTGTTTCGCAATACTTTTAGCACAGTCATCAAACTTCAAGTTTTGCTAACATCGTAGATTCGTTCGACGAACATTGATTGCACGGCGGTTCGATTCCGCCCATCTCCACATGTACAATTAGATACAATTGTTCTAATGCATAAAGCTCAGGGACCCTCGATAGATATGACCACGTCGGGTGTTTTTCTGGCTATACACTAACAGAAATCGAATTATTTCAATAAATTAACCATAGCACGGGGGGACTTTCATAGTTAGGGCTGTCGGGAATCGAACATGATTTTATGTTCATACTGTAAGTCATCTCTTGCCGAACATATATAATCGTGTACTATCCACTTCAGATAACCATAAACGATTAGTACTAAACAATATGCCAAAAACTAAAATTGTTTTTTTTGATAGAGAGGGAGTTCTGATACCTAGCACTTCAGGAATCCATGTAACAACGAGCGATATCGGGACAGCGGAAGTTCTTCCGGGGGTAATTGAAGGTCTCCAAAACCTATTGTTGATGGGATACTGCCTGGTGATGGTCACGAATCAGGAAGGAATGGGAACAAGAAGTTATCCTACGAAGAGATTTGATAAGATTCAAACAGACCTCTTTGCGCAATTACGTTCCCACGGAATAGGATTCTACAAAGTGTTTGTCTGTCCACACTTCAAGCGCGACTGGTGTCAGTGCCGAAAACCAAGACTCGGTATGGTTGAGGCATTTCTTCATGAAGTGAAGATGGATACTGAAACATCATTTGTCATTGGAAATGGTGAATCAGATTGTCAATTCGCAAGGGAAATTGGTGTTAGCTTCATGAGAATGGAGATGGATGGGCATTTTCCGATCATCAGGCTTGAATAGTTTGGGCATGTTCAATGTTATTTTGCACTGGGGACACTTTGTAACCCCAGTTTTTTGTATTCCGAAGCGTTAGAATTCTGATAATCGTCGTTGACGTCTAAATGGTTATTAGATATAGTATTCCATACTGCCGCGAGGCATCTAATATATGCAAATACACAAACAGTTAAAAATCGGAGTAGTTGGACTCGGTCATCAATCAATTGAAGACCACATTCCAGCCATTAAAGCGTCAAAAGAAGTTAAACTCGTAGGAGTGGTTGAGGTCGATAAAGATAAGTTGAACAAATTTACGAGTGAAAATATTGGAGTCAAAGGATTCACTTCTTTGGATGATATGGTCAAGGAGGTAAAGCCGGATATATTAGTCATCGCTATTCCTCATAATTGTCATTATGAGGCGACGATCAAGGCGATCGAACACAAGATACATATTTTGAAAGAAAAACCGTTAGCAGTGTCACTCGATCAGGCTAGGATGATAAGGGATAAGGCAATTCGGAATAACGTCAACATCTCCGTTACGCTTCAGAGAAGATTTAATCCAATATACTCAACATTTCTTCAACTAATCGACAAAATAGGGGATCCATTTTATATAGATTCAAAATACACGATTTACACCGATCATCCAGAGGATGGTTGGAGAGGTGAAAAAAGACTTGCTGGTGGCGGATGTATACTTGATATGGGCTATCACATGGTAGACCTTTTGATGTGGTATTTTGGATTACCAGATAAAGTATTTGCTGAGACATCATGTAATGCGAAAGAAAATATTGAGTATGATGCTGAGGACACAGCGCAAATAATGTTTAGATACAACGATAAAGACATCTGGGGGTCCATGTTAATATCTAGAGTTATTTTCCCTAAGCAAGAATATTTCAATGTTTATGGAACAAGAGGGTACATTCATTTAGAACGTGGGAAAATTGAACGATTCAGTAGCAATGGTGTATTACAGGAAGCCCTTGCCCGTGAAAATAGTTGGCCATCCGCATCTCAAGATCAGATTGAATATTTCGTGAAGGTTATTAGAGGAGAGAAAGAAAATATTAGTGGCCCCGAGAATCATTTTAGTCACCTGGCTTTTATTGAAGCGGCATATAAATCTAAAGAGAGTGGAAGATATTATAATCCTAAGGACCTATTGAAATAACGATGAAAAATAATATCAAACTGGCAATTCATGGCGGCGAAAAAACTATCGTCCAAAACGGTCCCCATTATGTATGGCCGCCAATCTCCGAAATTACTGAGAGAAACGTCGTGAAACAACTTCACAAAAGCATTTCTATTTACGACAGGAGTGGGATATTTAAGGAGTTTGAAGAGGCTTTCGCTTTTGCGCACCAAAGAAAGTTTTCACTACTTTGCAGTTCTGGGACGTTGGCTATCCATTCGATGTATGTTGCCGCTGGTTTTTCATTCGGCGATGAAGTGATTTGTCCAGCGTATACTTTTTTTGCAACTGTGACCCCGTTGCTTCATACGGGTGCCAAACCTATTCTGTGTGATTGCGATGAAAATGGAAACATCGATCCCAACGAAATATTGAAACACATAACTTCTAAGACAAAGGGTGTAGTTGTAACTCATATGTGGGGGGTACCATGTCAGATGGAAAAGATTGTTAAGATCTGTAAAGAAAAGGATCTACTACTTCTAGAAGATTGTTCACATGCACATGGTGCAAAGATCGACGATAAGTTAGTTGGATCCTTCGGTGACCTTGCTGCGTGGAGCCTTCAAGGTCCAAAGAATGTTAGTGGAGGAGAAGGGGGAATAATGGTTACAAACGAGGAAGAGTTATATTATAAGGCGCTCCTTTTAGGTCATTACAACAAAAGGTGCAAACAAGAAATCCCAAAAGATCATCCGCTTTACAAATATTCGACGACAGGTATGGGTCTCAAATACAGGGCCCATCCTCTGGCAATATCGATCGCGTATGAGAATTTTCAAAATCTTGATAGATATCATAAAACGAGATCGCGTTTTGCCGAAAAAATAATGAGCGAGGTAGATAAATTAAGTGGTTTGAAGGTACCCATGTATCCTTCGACAGTGAATCCATCTTGGTACGGACTGGTCTTTCAGTATGATAAAGCTGGACTCGATAATCTCCCAATAGAGACATTCTATGACGCGTTGAAGGCGGAGGGACTTTACGAAGTGGATCGTCCAGGATCAACATCTCCCCTTAATCTTTTGCCTCTGTTTAATCGGCCAGAGGAACTTTTCCCAATATATTTGAAAGATCACTTTTCCTACAAAAAGGGTGATTTTCCAACGGCGGAATTATTTTTTGAGAATGCCATAAAGATTCCAGTGTGGGCACAAGAAAACGATACTGCCATTGTTGCTCTGTATATTAAGGGCATAAAGAAAGTAATCGAGAATTATCGAGAACTACTATGAACAATCAAAAGACTATAATACAAAAAGTAGTAGTTGGCGGTGTCTTGATTCTTGATGGTAAAGTCTTAATAGTTCAGAGGCATGATAACGAAATGATATATCCAGGTATGTGGGAATTGCCAAGTGGAAAGAAAGAAGCGCTTGAACCTACCGAAAGAGCACTAATTCGAGAGTTTTTTGAAGAAACAGGAATGTCAGTAAAAATAGTCATACCGGTATCAGTGTTTGACTACCAAACGGAAAAACAAATGGAAATTAGAGATTCAGTTCAAATTAATTTTCTTGTTGAACCTGTTACTGATCGTCAGGATGTCAAATTAAGTGATGAACATCAAAAATACGCATGGGTAACGGCACGTGATCTTGGTCAGTACAATTTGAGTGAGGCTAGCCTTATTGTGATTAATAAAGCATTTGATTTGAAAAAAGAATTTCTTAGTTAAAAAATACGACAGGAGGGTTTTCTGTCGTACTGCTGTTTACTGATTCTCAACTTACGCTTGAGATGGTGAAGGTCTTTTTTGAATGGCCGACAGACCCAGATCTTTTTTCACCAACTTTTGCCCCAATGATGAGGCGCGCAAGTGGTGAGTTGTACGAAATGGTTACGTCGTCATCTTCGAAAGTCAAATAGCTCCCGATTCGATAGGTATGGGGTTGGTTGTTCTCATCGACAAGTTGCACCGTTTTTCCTATCGTGACCATATTCATTTGGGGCTCCTCTTTAACAATTCGAGCGTTGTTTCTGACAGAAATATATTGGCGTAAGCGTCCCCCCAAAAGAGCTTGTTGCCTTTCACCATCTTCATAGGCGAAGTTGTCATGGAATGTCTCAGCACCTTCCCGGCAACTTTCACCCATTTCTTGACCGATTTGTTTGATCTTGTCGCAAATCTCAGTGATCTTTAAGTTAAGTCTGTCAAAGTCCTGCTGAAGAAAATAATTCATACTAAGTGCTTTCGTTATTGCAAATTTATATCTTCCACTATTTATATTATTGTAGCCCAACCAGACGATTATGTCAATAGTTTGCCGATAGACTGATTCTATAAATCAAATCACGCCCTGTGTATACCTGAAGAAAATGAGAAAAGATGAACTCATAAAATATAAACTCAAATTGCACCAAAGGATTGATATGAGGGATGTTTGAGAGCTAACGCGGTAAAGAAAAAAGCTTGGGATGTATATTGTGACATCATTTCTCTTCACAAACACCGTTCTAACATCCTCCACTGCGGCACCCAGTTAACATCTAGTAGGGTATACCACTAGATAGGAGGTTCTAATGTCGTTCATTAATCTCCACAAAAATAGTGTTATAATAATTTTATTATGACACCAAAAATATATTTTGAAAGTAAGAAGATTATGTATGGAATAGTTTTATCATTACTTTTATTACTTTTGATTTTATCATTTATCTACGCATCGCCCTTAGATTCATTATTTGCGTCTCTAATTATCATTGTTTGTGTAATGGTTGTTGGTGTTTATCTATATCCAACTGCTACTTTTAGTATATATGAAGACCATCTTGAATTTAAGAAAGGTTCTCAAAAGATTTCGGTTCCATGGAGCGGTGTTTTGAATATTCATAAGGAACCAGTATTTGCAACAGATATAATCTCGTATTATTTAGCTAAGAGGTATTATATGGGGGGAGCTTTTCTCGAGACGACTCAAGGTTATTCGAAATATTTTGCACCACAATTAATACGTTCCAAGAATGGCCCAGCAACATTTAAGGATTTAGAAAAGGAAATAGAGAGTCGTAGTGTTGCGCATATGCAAGAAGGGCAAGTATCAATTTTCAAACAGAAATCAAAGCTTTTTGATGTTGTGTTTATTATAGCTGCAATCTTCTTGATTCCTGTAATAATTATTCTTCTTTACGGACTTTTTACTGGAACTGTTAGTGAATCTGTGCAAATGTTGAAAGATTTACTCCTTCTTTCATAGATAATTTAATTCCACTCCCGTCTTGTGATACCAACAAGGAGGTCTATCAAGCAAAACTCAGCCCCTTTTCATACCTCCTAACCCCTAAAATCTCTTCAGAGCTCTCAAATACCCAAGGATATAGTTGGTTCCAAGTTTGACTCACCAAGTCCACAACACAAAAACTGACCTAGACTGCTCTGGGTCAATTTTTCGTGTCTATGAAAGAGATGGTTGGATGAGAACGGCGGAGGCTATATGCGAGCAGTAGCGAGCATGCCGAGCCGGTGCCCAGACCGAGGCGAACGGGTAGTGAGCCGAGAGTCGCGGGAGATTCCGCCCATCTCCACATGTACAATTAGATACAATTTAGTACAAAATTGTATAAATTAAATCTAATATCCTTCACGACAGCACCCATACAATCGATAATATACTTTGTCTAAGCCCCTCATTTGGACTAACAGGAATTGAACTTAGTATATCTTTTTAGTCGAGCTGTAAAATCAGTTCGATTTTTGGTATACTTAGACCATGAAAATATCACTACTTATAATCAGTATCGCTTTATTTTTATATTCAGGTTTTCTGACCCTGCTTGCATTAGGTACTCTTGGTCTAGGTGGTGGATTAAGAGCTGACCCAGTCCTCATTGGAACTCTTGTTATGACAACATCTGGTTTGATAGGAATTATCGGTATGGCGAGTACATATAAAAAAACTACAAGGACTGTTTATTATGTATTTGCAATAGTTGCTATAGCTGTACCAGCTTTACTATTCCAATTACTCTCAAGCCATTTTGGTAATTAACCCACATTAGGAATATAGATTGTTGCATCATTTCTCCTTTCAAAAATAGTTCTAACATCTTTCACGACGGCATCAAGTTAACATTATTAACATGGTTAACATCTAATAGGGTATACCTCCAGATACGAGGTTCTAATGTCGTTCATTAATCTCCACCAAATGATCTGTATCCCATAAAGTGTCTACAAAATGGGTACACATCAACTACGTCGCTAGTTCGATGTAAACTGTAATGTTCCTAGTACACTAGGAACTAGGAACTAATTAAGTTATGCTTATCTCATGGACAAGAAGACATCGGAAAAAATTATTAATTATATAAAAGATAAAGGTCAAGCATCGGGGAATGAGCTGGCTGATTTTCTTGGCATTACGACTAGAGCAGTTAGAAAACAACTATTTAACTTGTTGGAACAAAATCTTGTACACAAGAGAGGCACACCCCCAAAAGTGTATTATTTTGTTAATGAAATAAAAAATGATTTCATCTCAGAAATAATTTTTGATGATAAAACAAAGGAGATTATAAATGAGAATTTTCTTCTTATATCTCCAAGCGGGGAAAGGAAAGAGGGCATCGCAGGTTTTATAGAATGGTGTAACAAAAGAAATGAGGATCCCACAAAAACAGCAAGTGATTATGTTCAGTCCTGTAAGAAATTCTCCGAGTATAAAAAAGATGGTTTTATAAATGGTAAATATATATTCAGACACACATTTAAGAAGGTGTTTCTTGATGAAGTTTTTTATTTGGATTTTTATAGTATAGAAAGATTTGGTAAGACAAAACTAGGTCAAATTTTGCTTTATGCAAAACAAAGTCAGAGTAAGGAGCTTATTCGTGAATTGATAAATGAGATAAAACCACGCATTGAATCTTTTATAAATAAATGGTCAGTAGATGCTATTGGTTATATTCCTCCAACTGTCAAAAGAGAATTACAACTTATGAAAGAGATAGAAAGACAACTCAATCTTTCTGTCCCTGTAATTTCATTGGTAAAGGTAAAAAAGGAAATATCTGTTCCACAGAAGACTCTCACTAAGTTAGAGGATCGTGTTGAGAATGCCCAATCTACGATCATTCTAGATGAGTCTAGAAAGTTCAAGACCATTTTGCTCATAGATGACGCCCTAGGGTCTGGTGCAACCTTGAATGAAACGGCCAAGAAAATAAAGGATCAAGGCTTGACCGATATTGTAATTGGTCTCGCTATAACAGGAAGTTTTAGTGGATTTGAAGTTATTAGTGAAGTGTAGATGTGCGGAGTTTCTTCTGTACTGAGCTGGCTTTACTTAAATTGTAAATAATATGGTATTATATTTTATATATGAAAAACTCTAATAAAGGTTTTGCGGTCCCATTATTAATAGGGATTATTGTATTATTAGTTATCGGTGGTGGTGTCTATATTTATACTAACAAAAAGGTTGAAGTTCCTGCGGTTGTTGATAATGCAACAGTGCAATCAAATCCTACAGGCTCAACTCCTTTGGTTGGTAATATGGTAAACAAATCTTTTGATAAATACGTTAAACTCGCTGACAAAGAGTTATTGTTAGGTTTTGGACAGAACTATTTTTTAGCAAAAGAAATTTTAGTACCAAAAACTAATAACGATAAATTGTATGGTGATATCTTATATAAGATGATTTATGACACTAATACAGTTTATGATATGTATGTAGCAGGATCGAACACTCTATATGAACATGGTAATTTTCAGTCTTGGCTAGCGAGACAGATAGCTCGATACAATTCTATTGTGCCAAGTGGTAATGGGGTTGAATTTGAAAAATGGTATGTCGAATTTAGGGGGACTGGTTCTGCCAGAGTAATTGGTAAATATGTTGATAATCAATCGATAAAAGTTGAAAAGGTTGTAACATATGTTCAGTAGCAATAATGTTATAAGATTATTTTCTTGAAATTAATTTTATCTATATTTACTCAAATCTACATAGGCACGAGTTTTTGCCTCTTCTATAGCAGGGTGCCATTCCATAACATAGTTCCGTAACTGATTCCAAGTATTTGGGTCTATGTCCACAAAAATAGGGAACGAACAAAGTGAGTGACTATATTTTTGTAGCCCTTCGTTCGGCTCAGGATCTTCGAGATGTCGCTGGAGTTTTGCGCAGGCGACGCCACATGTACAATTAGATACAATTCTGTACAAAGTTGTATAGTCTGTGTGAAAATATTTAGAGCTTCCATAAGAAAATGTTGCAATTAACCTGCAAACTTTGTTGCGTTTAGAGTGAGAATTCGCCGTTAAAGAATTGACGAGTCTATATAAGCATGCTATAGTCACATAAGGTAATGTTGTTCTAAACAGCAGAAAAAATGGAAAAATGTGATATATATGAAAAAGAAACTTATGGTGTTGTTAGTATCAATGCCAGATACCGTCAGTGATACGTGCGAAAGCTTTGAGGGGGCGGAGGTTGTGACACACCAGTCGGTGTCGGTATATTCTGCGATCGCTAAGATCGACGAGACAAAGTATGATCTCGTGATTGTAAATAATGCATGTCAAGATGGCAGTGCCCATCATCTGTTCTCGCGTGCCAGGCTGCATGATCCGACACTGCGTGTCATCGGAGTGAGTCATGATCCAGTAATGCGCGCACTAATGAAAGACGAGGGTTTTACATGTTCTCTCGATTTTTGTCGAGTAGCTGAAGCGGCTCTAGAACAGCTCAAGGTGTTAACCGAGGACCTTTAGACCTTCATGAGACTGACCTTTACAGGCTTTCTTGTGAAGGTCTTTCTCTTTGTCAAAATCCGGTTTGTAGAATGTAAAAAACCCCGAGTATCGACTCGGGGTTGTATCATAAGCGAAGAAGATCACCTCATACCGTATTTGATCAGATTGAACTGTCTCTGTGCCGCTTCATAGTACAGCGGATTGGACGACAGTCGTCGGAGATCGGTGAGATCTTTTTTCGACCACCGAATCGTAGAGAGATCTATGAATATCGATGGTGCACCACTCCAGAAAAAGTCCAAACTAGTGGAAGAGGGAATATCGAGTTTGCCTTGGTCGGCGAGGAGGCGTAGAACGACAGAGCGCTTGGCCATCTCGGCTTTGCACATATCCAGCTTGGCATACCACAGACTCACTGCAGCCCACGTCGGCCTCGAGTAAGGGTCGTTATCATATGTGAACCACGGTTGCGAAAAGTTCTCGTAGATCGTGACAACCTCTTCTGGAGAATAGCTCTCGAGTGCTCTCAGTTGACCATTGTCTCCCGACAGTCTCTTGGCCACGTCCTTTTTCAGATTGGCGCCGTTCTTCACACCCAATATCTGGAGTTCTGTATCTTCCATGTATTCGGGGGTACTGGTCGCCGCGTCGTACATGAGTTCAAAGAGTTGTTTCTCAGGCTTGGTGTATGCACTCGAAGCAACCTTGCGAGAACGAGACTTGGTCATGTTGCCGGCAACGGAATTGTCGAAGTACCTATTGTTGCCATAGTGAACGAGGCAATTCACGATGATGGAAGCTGTGCCTTTGGGGACCTTTCTGGCATTGTAGGCATCGTCAATGGCGTTACTGACCTCTATCGAAGAAGGTCTGTAGACATACGTTGATTGGGCGCGAACATAGCTAACCGCAGTACAGACGGAGAGCGCAAGAGCGCCCATTATCATGATTCTATTTTTCATTAACTATTCCTTTCTTTGTTTTGACAAAGGTCTGGATTGACCTGTCTGCCGATTTTATACCACTCTTCGTCATGGTTAGCAAGGTCTAGGGTTGACCATTACACCGTTACAATGTAATGTGGTGGGGGAGAGTTCTGAAACTAAAAATCAGGAGAAAGGAAATCAGATGATCGCAAACTATGTATTCATGGTTGGTGGTGCCATTCTCATCATCATAATATTACGGCTAGAGCACAAACTGCGCAGAATGTTCCAGAGGCGCTGTGAGATCGACGGTTGTGGATGCCTCCGAATGCATCAGACGAATTACATCGAAGAGAATTGTGACGTCTCAAGTTCATCGTTCAGGGGACGCTATGTTAGCACGTATATATTCTCGCGTTGCAGGAAATGCGGACGTCTCCGGTACAGGAGCGAATCACGTTTCATCTCCTCCTGGGCGTGGTGGTGGAGGAAAACATTCAAACCGCAAGATTTCAAAAGTCCAGACGACCTGTTCGATGAGGCGGGACTATCGAGGCCTCGGCAAATCATTGGTCTACAGGTTTCTCGGGGGAATCGTTCGGCGAGATTATTTCGTCCTGTTATCGATCAACTCCGCAAATAGCTTGGTAGTTTTTTCACGGCACTCGTCATCGGGTGCCTTTTTGTTATTTAAATTGGTGAAATTAATGGGTGCTGGCGGTTAGGGGGCTTGCGAGCGCGACTGGCGCGAACACGAGGAATTTTCCACCTGCCTGCCGGCAGGCAGGGCAGGGAAAATATCCGTGCCCCTAACCGCCAGCACCCATTAATTTCATCGAACAAAAAACAAACGTGATTTCTTCCATTTGCGGCGTATTTATGGCATGATGGACACATGCCAAAAAATACAATAAATCAAATGGATTCCCGCCTTCCTACCAACAAGCTTGATCCAGGTCGCGGAAATAATAGCGGTCAAAAACCAGATAATTCTTCAAAGAATGCCAAGAAGCCCGGCACGCCCAAGATGAGTTTCCTGAATATCATCGCCATCGTAATATTGGGATTTCTATTGATGTCCGGTATTTACGCACAGCTCGTATCTAGATCTACGAACGTTACAGCGATCTCTATCACATCGATCGCACAGGATGTTCAAAAAGGAAAGGTAACTTCACTAGATATCCAAGGCGACACCATCATCGCGATATATGCAGACAAGTCGACAAAGACAGCTCAGAAGGAGATAGACGCTTCTGTAACGGAAAGTTTGTCGAGACTCGGAGTGTCGCCAGCAGTGCTAGCTTCTACTACCATCACAGTGGAGAGTCCGAGCGGATTTTGGTATTGGGTAGGCCAGTTGGCACCATTCTTGGCACCGCTCCTATTCCTCATTATATTTATCTGGATAATGACTAGACAAGTTCGTGGAGCTGGTATGCAGGCTATGACCTTCGGTCAGTCCAAGGCGCGTATCACTATGCCCAATGACACAAAGCAAAAAGTTACTTTCAAAGACGTCGCTGGCGCCAAGGAAGCCAAACAAGAACTTTCTGAGATCGTAGACTTCCTGAAAAATCCCAAGAAGTTCATCGACATAGGTGCGGAGATACCGAAGGGCGTGATACTCATGGGTGCACCGGGATGTGGAAAAACTTTGCTAGCTCGCGCTGTTGCTGGTGAGGCCAATGTAGCGTTCTATTCGATCTCAGGGTCAGAATTCGTGGAAATGTTCGTCGGCGTCGGTGCTTCTCGTGTGAGAGATCTATTCAAGACGGCCAAGGCCTCGGCACCATCCATCGTTTTCGTTGATGAGATAGATGCTGTCGGTAGGACACGCGGTTCAGGCATGGGTGGCGGTAATGATGAGAGGGAACAAACATTGAATCAAATACTCGTCGAGATGGACGGCTTCGAACCAAATGAAAAGGTGATCGTCATGGCGGCGACCAATAGGCCAGATGTTCTGGATCCCGCATTGCTCCGACCAGGGAGATTTGACCGACGTGTAGTTATCGATCTGCCTGATAGGGCAGACAGGGAAGAGATATTGAAGATCCATGCTAAAAAGAAACAGTTGGCTGAGGATGTGAATATAAAAGTCGTCGCCGAAAGAACTCCTGGATTCTCTGGTGCAGATCTGGCATCACTCATGAACGAGGCGGCCATCTTGGCGGCGAGAGAGAATAGAACGAAGATCGGTCAGTTCGACCTCATCCGCTCGATAGAGAAGGTGATGCTCGGTCCAGAGAGGCGCAGTCATGTGTTGTCGGTCAAAGAAAAGGAGATCACTGCCTATCATGAGGCTGGACACGCTATCGTTTCCTCAGTACTACCGAACGCAGATCCTGTGCACAAGATCTCGATCATCTCTAGGGGTCGAGCGGCTGGATATACATTGAAATTGCCATTCGAAGAACGAAGGTTGCAATCTAGGCGTGAATTCCTAGATGATATCGCGGTATCTCTCGGCGGCTATGTTGCAGAGCGCATCATTTTCGGCGACATGACAACTGGCGCGTCCAATGATCTACAGGTTGCTACGGCTCTGGCACGTGACATGGTTACTAGATATGGAATGTCAGAAAAGATCGGACCAGTCGCGCTCGAGAGTGCTCAGGGAAGGGTCATGTTCGGTATGGGTGTTTCTGATAGGGAATATTCAGAAAAAGTTGCCGCTGAGATAGATGGAGAAGTGACTCGTATCATGACAGAGGCGAGAGCTCTCGCGGAAAAGACTTTGGGTGAACACAAGAAGGCCTTCGAGACTGTGGCAAAGAGGCTCGTCGAGACGGAGACTATAGAGCGTGAAGAGTATGAAACTCTGGTAGCTGCGCAGGGTATAGTCTTGAAGAAGAAGGAAGTGATCTCGCCTGAAGTTGGGAAGTAGGGGAATTTACTAGTGTAATAAAGGAACTATAGAATTGTATTTATTGTACAATGACATGAATGTCGATAATGAGGTAGAATACTGGGCAGGCTATCTGAAGATACCAAAAAGATGTTTTCGTAAGCCCTATATCAAAAGTAGCTCATTTCATGATATAACATACGTACATGGTTTTGGGCACGGGACTTGCAATATTCTTCATTATGGCAAAGAATTGTACTTGTTCGTGAAGTCCGGCTTGAAATACATGCGAATACATTCCCGTCCTTAGCTCAATTGGTAGAGCAAACGACTTATACTCGTTCGGTTCCTGGTTCGAGTCCAGGAGGACGGACATTGATTTGTACTAGGTGTGAACAATCTATTCTACCACCACTCGCAGTCATGCTATAATATTCGCATATGAATCCCTCCGTCTTTGAAGGACAGGAAAAGCTAGCCAATCCAGAAGCAGAACTTTCACGTCTACATGAGGCGGCTTTGGTACGAGCTCAGGAAGCCAAAGCACGAGGATTGGAAATGGCACCACATGAAGCGGCCCACGAAGTCGTGAAGCAGTATGCCGCTACAGAACTGAATGAAGTGTTGCATCAGGATTACGCTATGCAGGCGAAGGAAACGGGGGAGATAGTATTACAACTCAGTCCTGAGGTTCATGACAAACAGATCGAAGGATTGATCGGCATGCTCCAAGAGAAAGGAGTTAGAAACACATTGAATGTTGTGGAGAAGATGAGAAATCCTCATCTCCTGGATGATTTCCATAGATTTCTCATACAGTTCATCGCCTCCGGATATCCCGTAACTGGCCTCCGCGAAAAAGATGAATTGTGGAAACCTCTACATATGACTCTTTTCGAAGTTAGTCTCCCAGAACTCAGTGAAGATGACAAAAGGAAGCAGCTCAAGGAGCTAGTCTCTGGTATGCAGCAGTTCTACGCTGGCATGTTATCGATATTGGATAGCAAGAGTTCTGCGGGTAATGCTGGTGCTGGTTGGTTCTCGATCGAGATCGCCAAGGCGAATGGTAGTGAGCAATTTGTATTCTATGTCTCTGTACCAACTGTGCGTAAGGAACTTTTCGAGAAGCAGGTATTGGCGATATTCCATGGTGCACATATACACGAGCATGCCGATGATTACAATATATTCAATGAAAAGGGAGTCGCCGTAGCTTCATATGCTGAATTGTCGAAACACCCATTGTATCCACTGAGATCATACGAAGAGTTTGACGTCGATCCACTGAATGCCATGCTGAATGCTTTTTCCAAGGTTGACAAGGATGGTGAAGGTGCGGCTATACAGTTCGTCATAGGTAACAAACAGGATGCGTACTCCAAAGAATGCGTGAAAGCGATCGAGAAGATCCGTAAAGGTGCGAAGGTTGACCATGCATTGAAGGAGATAGATAGTGGGGTTGTCGGTATGATCTTCAAGGATCTCTCGAATTCATTTAAAAGTCAGGAAAAGAGAGACAAAGAAAAAGAAGATCTAGCGAAACGCGCTCAGGCTGTGGATCAGACGGCTATCGAACAGTTCACGAACAAGCTGAAAAGTCCTTTTATCTCTGTAAATATACGCATCGTCGCCTCCGCGGGTACAGATAATGAAGCAGAGGGGATATTGCACGATCTCGAGTCCAGTTTCAATCAGCTGGAAAATGGTCATGGCAATGCAGTCAAATGGGAAAAGGTTTCCAATAGTAAACTGGCCGATGTCCTGGAAAAGTTTTCTCTTCGAACATTCGATCCGAAGGAGCAGATGATACTCAGCCTAGAGGAGATGACCACTATCGCACACCTCCCAGCGTCCAACGTCGGACGTGCGGCGCCACAGTTGAAACAGACCAAAGCGGGCACGGCACCGGCACCATTCGATCTCGCTCAGAGTGGGACTTTGATGGGTATAAATCGCCACCGTGGAGTGGAACAGAATATATACATCACCGATGAGGATAGGATGAGGCACCTATATGTCATCGGTCAGACTGGTGTTGGAAAAACGGCATTCATAAAGAACATGATCATCCAGGATATCAAGGCTGGTCACGGTGTTTGTTTCATCGATCCGCACGGTTCTGAAGTTGTGGATATCTTGGCCAATGTTCCGGCTAACCGCCTAGAAGATGTGATCTATTTCGATCCGGCATCCATAGATAGGCCGATGGCACTCAACATGCTCGAATACGATCCTAGATCTCCAGAGCAGAAGACGTTCGTAGTGAATGAGATGTTCAGTATCTTCCAGAAGCTTTATGGCGGTGTCCCAGAATCGATGGGTCCGATCTTTGAACAATATTTCCGCAACGCGACAGGACTAGTCGTCGAGGATCCAGAATCTGGATGTACATTGCTGGATGTTTCGCGTGTGATGTCGAACAAAGCTTTCCGAGACTTGAAGATTTCCAAATGCAAGAATCCCGTCATCGTCCAATTCTGGCGTGAGATCGCCGAGAAGGCTGGTGGGGAAGCATCTCTGGCGAACGTCGTGCCGTACATCACTTCAAAATTTGACGTCTTTCTAGCGAACGAGATCATGAGACCGATCATCGCTCAGGAGAAGTCTTCATTCAATATGCGTGACGTTATGGACAACAAGAAAATATTGATAGTCAATCTCGCCAAGGGTAGACTCGGTGATATCAACTCACATCTCATAGGTCTCATATTGGTCGGCAAGATCCTGATGGCTGCTCTGTCTCGTGTTGATTCATTCGATAAGGGGATGTCTGACTTCTTCCTGTATCTGGACGAATTCCAGAATATTACGACTGATTCGATATCGACTATTCTGTCAGAGGCGAGAAAATATCGATTGTCTATGACGATAGCTCACCAGTTCATCGGTCAGTTGGATGAAAAGATCAAGAATGCTGTTTTTGGTAACGTGGGTTCTATGGCTGTGCTCCGAGTCGGTTTCGAAGATGCCGAATTCATCGAAAAGCAGTTTACTCCAGTTTTCACTGTCAACGATCTCATCAATCTGGACAATTACAATGCATACGTGAAGCTATTGTCCAATGGGAAAACGACCAAACCATTCAGTATCGCAACTATCTATCCTCCGAAGGGGAACGCGTCGCAAGTAGAAAAATTGAAAGAGTTGTCATTCCTCAAGTTTGGTAGACCGAGGGCGGATGTTGAGGCAGAGGTAATGAAGAAGTACACTTCGAAGTAGTGACTAGTGACTAGTGACTAGTGACTAGTGGTTAGTGGTTAGTGACTAGTAGTCACAGACACCAATCACTCAAAATGTTCGGTAAGTTTGTTTTTCGCGACAGACTTTTTCAATATTGGAAATTCCTCGAGGTTGACATCTTTTTCTATGAGGTTCACAGCTTCAGTTCTGGCCGCTTCTACCATCTTCAGATTCTGTAGTGCTTCCATGGCGATATCAGAAACTCCCCATTGTTTGGAGCCTGATAGCTGGCCGGCGCCTCTCTGGGCGAGATCTAGTTCTGCTAGTTCAAATCCGTTTTTCGCGTTCTGTAGAGCCTTCAATCTGTCGATCGACTTTGCCGAATTCGTCTCAGTAAATGCATAGCAGTATGACTGATGAGTACTCCTCATCACGCGACCTCTCAGCTGATGTAATTGCGCCAAACCGAATCTCTCTGCTCCTTCGATGATGATGATCGTTGCATTCGGGACATTCATGCCGACCTCTACGACCGATGTTGCGCACAGGATATGTATCTTTGAATCCTTGAAATGCATCATTGTCCTATCCTTCTCTTTCGGTGTCATCTTGCCATGCAATACGCCGATCTCGTATTCTGGGAATATCTTTTCTTTGAGTCTCTTGGCTTCTTCCTTGACTGACTTGGCGATAACTGCCGCTTCTTTGTCTGGATCTGGTTCGTCTATGCGTGGACAGATGACATACATCTGTCTCCCGGCTCTGAGCTCTCCGCGTATTTTCTCGTACGTAGCTTCTCGATCACCGGGCAGGACTAGTTCTGTCAGGATCGGCTTGCGGCCAGCAGGTGACTCGTCCAAGATCGTGAGATCGAGGTCTCCATACATAGTGAGTGCGAGAGTTCGTGGTATAGGCGTTGCGGTCATAGACAGGAGGTGGGGAGTTGCAGAGGGGCTAGGTGTTAGGGTATAGGGTTTAGTCTTGTCGTTGATCACCGGCTGATTTCCGATGTTTTTCTTTACCAATTTTGAGCGTTGTGAGGTGCCAAATCTATGTTGCTCATCGATGATGACGTATGCTAGGTTCTTGAAGGCTACAGACTTCTGTATCAGTGCGTGTGTACCGATAACGACTGAGATCGATCCTTCTGCGACCCATTTCAATAATTGTGCTCGTGAGATATCTGTCCATCCTCTGGGGTTGACCTTCGAAGGGAATTTCTTGCAACCTGAACCTGTGATGAGTGCGATCTGTATCGGCATATAGGAAAAATATTGGATGAATGATTCGAAATGTTGTGTTGCGAGGATCTCTGTCGGGCACATGTAGGCGACTTGGAGTTGTTTTATAGAATCAGCAGAACCAAAAACTAAACCCTGTTGTTCCTCAGGGTCACGTCGCCGCTTGCTAGCGGCGCGTTCCTTCTCAGTCGCTGTCGCTCCTTCCGAAAGACCCTTCGTATCAACAGGGTTTAGTTTTTCTGTCTCACTCCGTGACACCATGACCGCGTAAGCTGTGGCGGCGGCGACGGCTGTCTTGCCCGATCCGACATCTCCTTCGAGTAGTCTAGACATGGGGAAGTCACGGGCCATATCATTCAATATGGACTGGATAGCGCGGTTTTGTGCATTGGTTGCTAGGAATGGGAAGCGGCGAACGAACTCATTTACATTATTCACGCTCGTCTCGATCTTGTATGTTGGTTCTCGTTCGTACATCTTGCGAGCCTGCTGTTTGCCGAGTTGGATCAGGAATATTTCTTCGAATGAGAATCTCTTTCTAGCGGAAATAGCATCATCTTTCTTCTGGGGGGTGTGTATCCAGATGACGGCTGTCTTTATAGATGGCAAGCTATATTTTCGTAGAATATCGTCTGGGAGAGGTTCCTCCAATGTTTCCAATATGCCGGATTTGAATATTTTCTGTATGGCATGATAGATCCACAGCGTCGTGATACCTCTAGATTCGGGGTACACAGGATACAGGGTATGCTTCTCACTATCATCTCCGAAAAGTGAATCACCCACACCGAGTGGTAACTTGTCTACTACTTCGATCTTTGGATTGGAAAAGTAGAGTTGGATTGGGGCATCCCGTCGTTGTGAGACCTTGCCTTCGATCCTCACTAACATACCGTCGGTATACATCTTGGCGACGTAAGGTTGATTGAACCAAACACAATGGATGCGGCCAGTCTCATCTTCTACATAGCCATCAGCCATGGCGATCTTGGTACGGAATCCCTTGCTGGTCTTCAGTCCAGAAATCCGTCCATATACTACGGCCGTTTCGCCCTGTTGTAGGGTATCGATGGATCGCGCTTTTGCCGTATCGCCGTATCTCACAGGGAAGTGGTAGAGTAGGTCTTCTATGGTGTGTACACCGAGTTTGTGAAGTGCGGACTTCTGGAGTGGTGTGATGCGGAAGTATTCGAAAAGGTTAGTATTCAAGTTGGCTGACATAAGCTAATTATATGTTTATAGCAGAGAAAAGCTAGTCGGAACTCATATCTTTTCGACCCTCTTTCTCAAAGTGGTAATTTGTGTAAGAATGGCATGGTGATCGGAATGGAGCCGTGTCAGAGTGGTCTAACGTACCTCTTTGCTAAAGAGGCAGGGGCTTTAAACCCCCTCGACGGTTCGAATCCGTCCGGCTCCGCAAAATAACGAGCGAACAGAGTGAGCGAGTATATTTTGCGAGAAGTGCATTTTAAGGAACGAAGTGACTATAAAATGCCTCCGCAATGATTCAAGTGGATTGTTTGAGCGAGTATATTTTGCGAGAAGTGCATTTTAAGGAACGAAGTGACTATAAAATGCCTCCGCAATGATTCAAGTGGATTGTTTGAGCGAGTATATTTTGCGCATCGACTAGACTTTCAAATATTTACAGATGTGCTTTAATTACCTATGCCTAGGAGAGATGGCTGAGTGGTTTAAGGCAGCGGTTTACTAAACCGCCGTTCCTTTATTGGAACCGTGGGTTCGAATCCCACTCTCTCCGCAATTTCGCGCAAAATGCAGAATTCGCAAAAAATCGCGAAGGAATCGCAGAATGTGGAGGGCGTGGCGGAATTCCCCCCTGAAACCCCCCTTCCGCCACGCCCCTATTTTCATTTGTCATTTTAGGAATTAGAGATATAAATGAGAATGGAGGACGGGCAGAAAAAACCAGGGAACGGTTGAGGAGGAGTGGGTTCGAACCGACTTTTTGGAAGAAGGAGCGAATTTTAGTTGGATCATTCTCATTAGCTACAATAGTGGCTTGTTTACAGTCATTAAAGAATTTTATCACAGGTTCGAACCGAATTGTTGCTGAGCTTTCAAAATGAGTTAATTTGTCTTTCAATGTCTGTTTTTCAATAACTAACTTGTTTTTGTTTTCTTGATATTCTGGAAGTGTTAGGGCATTTTCAAGATATGCGTTCATAAGTTTATCAAGTTTTGTATCAATTGTGGCAATTTCAGTATTTACTTTTTGTTTTTGTAAATCTGTAACCTGACCATTTTCTGTCTTCTCTTTTTCAACTTCTGCAATGAGCCAGTCAAATACTTCATCAGCTAAAGAAACTTTTTTGAGTTCATCTTGCATCTGTGAAGTAATAATTTCTTCACGGACATATTTCTGATTACAAACACCTTTTCTTTTGGTACATCGTAAATAGTTATGACCTTTCTGTTGCTCAGTAGTTATGAAGCATCCGCATTCACCACAGTGAAATAGTCCACGATACACGTAAGGTTTTAATCCTTTGCTATGCGGTTTAGACTTTCTCGTCATAACTTCTTGAACATCATCAAAAAGTTTCTTAGTGATGATTGCTTCATGCTTACCTTCATAAAATTCACCACCATATCTTATTATTCCATAATAAAATGGATTTTTGAGCATATATTGAAAGTTTGAAACAGAAAGCACACCTTCTCCAGTTCCTTTTAGTCCTAGATCATTTATCTTTGTACGAATCTGAGCAAAAGTAAAATCTCCAGTAGCGTAAGCTTCAAATGTTTTCTTTACAAGTATAGATTTTACTGGATCAATCATTATGGTTCTTGCTTTCTTGTCATTCAGATAACCTAGAGGTGCTTTTTGTGGCCATATACCGTTCTTTAATTTCTGTCTATGTCCTCGTTTAATATTTTCTGATAGATTGTCGACATAATATTTACTTTGACCAAAGGAAATTGAAAGCATAAATTTACCCTGTGGAGTAGCGTCAAACCAGAATGTAGGAAATTTTAAATCAGTGATTTTCCCTGTATCTACTAGATATATCACTCGTCCTCCATCAACAGAGTTGCGAGCAAGCCTATCAGGGTGCCATGCGAGGATACCAGAAGCCTCACCAGCTTCTACTCGATCTAACATATTTGTGAATATAGGCCTGCCAGGAATTTTAGCTGTTTGTTTCTCGATGAAGACATCGACAACATCAATCTGTTCCTTTCTGGCGAGCTCGCGTAATTCTGCTAGCTGATCAGGCAAGCTTCGAATCTGGTGATCCTTGTCATCAGTCGATTTTCTAGCATAAATAAAATATTTTTTTGATAGAGTATTCATAATTAAATCTATTATACCAAATTATTTTGAAGTCAAGAAATATTTTTAAAATATTTCTGTAATTCCTTTAAACTTTCAACGAGAAGCAGTAACTTTCGCTTCTCTCACAGAAGTTTCTTCGTGCCTAGCACATATCTGTATGGCGGACGCGCCCCACTGTTTTTGTAACTAAAAACAAAAACTGTGGGTAGCGCGGTAGCCATTCTGATATGTGCGTAAGGCACGCCACTATACTCTATAGAAGCGAAAGTTACTGCTTCGAGTCTATTTGTATTTATTATTTCCTAAATATAGGTAGACAAAAGGAGGTGAGGACTCTCTCCTCCTCAACCGTTCCCTGGTTTTTTCTGCCCGTCCTCCATTCTCATTTATATCTCTAATTCCTAAAATGACAAATGAAAATAGGGGCGTGGCGGAAGGGGGGTCAAAGGGGGGAATTCCGCCACGCCCTCCTCTTTCCAAAATTTTTTCTTCTTTTTCTGGCGATTTTGCCTTTTCTCTAAAATTGCGGGAGTTTCTACTTAAAGTTCGAACTTATTTTACCGAAAACCCTGAAGGGTAAAATATTGTGTCGCTTTGCGACGCTGTCTTTATGGGGCGTTGCGCCTTCGCTCCGCTCGGCGCTAGGAAAGGGCGTGACGGAAGACTGGGAGTGTGAGGGAAAGGATTCCGTCACGCCCTCACTATTTTTTTCTTGCCTGTTTTGGTGGGTGCGAAGTTTGGGGACTTTTTTGGGGAGGAGAATAATAATTTACTTTAGCAAAATTATGGTAAAATTATCTTATGAAAAAGACGCAGAGTATTATAATGTATTCATCACCTGACGGCATACTCAAATTGGAAGTACCAATTGATGGCGAGACCGTATGGCTATCTCAAAAGCAGATGGCTGAGCTTTTTGGTTGCACATCTGAGAATATCATTATCCATCTGAAAAATATCTACGATAGTGGTGAATTGACGGAAAAAGCAACTACTAAGGAATCCTTAGTAGTTCAAAAAGAAGGAAATAGAAGCGTAAAACGGGATATTCAGATATACAATCTTGATGCCATCATTTCACTTGGCTACCGCGTCAATTCTATCCGTGGCACACAGTTTCGTATGTGGGCTACCAATAAATTGAAGGAGTATATCGTCAAAGGTTTTGTGTTGGATGATGAACGATTGGCTGATGGTAAGAAGTCTGGATATTTTGACGAACTGCTCGAACGCATCAGAGCTATCCGCGCCAGTGAACGGAATTTCTATCAAAAGATCACCGATATTTATGCCACTAGCGTTGACTATAACAAAGATGTAGAAACAACCAAAATGTTCTTTGCCACAGTTCAAAACAAAATACATTTTGCCGTACACGGACATACGGCAGCAGAGATCGTCGCCACACGCGCTGATGCTCAAAAGAAATACATGGGATTAACTAATTTCAAAGGTAAGATGGTACTGGAAAAAGATGTTTCCATTGCCAAGAATTATCTAAGCGAGGAAGAGCTGAAGCAGCTTAACCTCATCGTCACTCTCTATCTCGATTTCGCCGAACTGCAAGCGAGTAATCGTCGGGCAATGACTATGAAAGAATGGGTATCCAAACTAGATGATTTTCTAAAATTGAGCGAGAAGCAAATCTTCTCTGGTTCTGGCAAGGTTAGCAAGGAAAAAGCTGAAGAAAAGGCACGAAAGGAATATGAGAAATATCGCAAGGCTGAAGATGTGGTCTATATCTCTGATTTCGACAAGCAAACAAGGAAATATTTAGGTGGTAAGAAACGGGATCAGTGATGTGGATACATCCATTGTTTTTATATTATGTCTTGGTGTATAATTGTATCAACAAGACGAGTTATTAAAAAATTCTACTAAATTATTAATCATGGACTTAATAAAAAAATATGCGATTAACGAGAGAGAGAGAGAGAGAGAGAGAGAGAGTAGAATCTCCTTCTAAAAAAACAAGCAATCACCTACAAGTTTTTTTATTCATCGGCATATTTTGTGTTGGCTTTTTGTTTTTTGCGAATGGTGCAAGTGCGGCAACGATTACAGCTTCAAAATCAGGTAATTGGTCAGATACCACAGTATGGACAGGAGGAGTTCTTCCGGGTAATTCAGATACTGCCGATACAGGCGCCTACAATGTGACCATAGATACGGATCTTACCGGAACAAGTGCCCCTGCCGGACTTACAACATCAAATAATTCCGGGTATTTTTCAGTAGCTGCTGCCAGACAGATAGGTGACGGTACGCACAACGTTGCGATTTCATATGGTGGAAATAGCACTAATGGTTTTGTGCGGGTAACGTCGGGGACGTTGACATTATACGGCAGCGTAATTAACACAGCGTTCGGACATGCGGTAGTTACTTCTGGCTCGTCAGGCTTGACGATCAATAACGGAACAAATAGTGCGGTAACCGCCAGTACACAAAGCAGTACATATGCCATTTCATGGGGGTCAACGGGAGCACTTAATATTACTGGCAATATTACATCAGCCGGAAGTGGTACGGGAGCAAGTCTTTACATTAACGCAATTTCTTCTTCGGCTGTAATAAACGGGAATATCAATTACCCAAGCTCAAACAATGGGCAGCTTGTAATAATAAATGCTTCGACCACTCTCACCGTAAATGGAAACATTTCAAATACTGGCATTGGATTCGGTGTGAGAGTGAATTATGGAACTCTCATAATTAATGGACAAGTTAGCAATACCAGTTCTGGTTATGCTGTAGCCTTGTATAACGGTGCAAATCTTGTCATATCCAATGGCACAAATACGGCTGTTGATGAGAACACCTCTAGCGGATATGGTGTATACTCAAATGCTACCGGAACTATCGCAATTACCGGAAATATCGTTGGAGCAAACGGTACAGGATATTGTCTTTATATAAACGCTACATCATCAGTTTTAATTAATGGAAATGTTGTTTATGGTAGTTCATCTACCAATGGTTTGATTCGTGTAACAAGTGCCGGAAGTCTGACTATAAACGGTTCTGTAACAAATACTTCAACTGGCTATGCGATAAAAATGACCGGAAGCTCGAATCTTATAATATCTAATAGTACAAATATTGCTATTGACGCAAACACGTCAAGTGGGTATGGTCTTGACTGGGAATCCACGGGTACCTATTCAATAACGGGTAATATAGTAAGTTCCAGTGGAACTGCTACCGGAATATACCAGAATATCGCACCATCGTCAGCTGTCATAAATGGTAATGTCACCATGGGAACAGTTGGCACTAATGGTCTTATCAGGCTTTTAGCGGGCACACTGACAATCAATGGACAAGTTAGCGCAAGCAATACAGGAAATGCTGTAACTGTGAATAATTCGACAGTATTGACTATAAATGGATCTACATCCAAGTCTGGTACCGGTTTTGCCATATCAGCTCGCGATTCTTCCAGTCTTATTATAGCAGGTGGTACTGTCGATGGTTCAGCCATTTATATGTTTATGTCTTCTTCTCTCACAATAAACAATGGTTCAGTAACCCTAAGTAAATCAAATAATTCCTATACTGGCGGGACAACATTAAATGGAGGTATTCTAACGTTTGGGGCAAATAGTACAGGTGCGTCTGGAAGTATTTCCCAGGGTCCAATAGGAACAAGTACACTCACAATCAATGGAGGATATGTTAACTCAAATGGTAATTACACAATTAATAACGCTGTTGTTTTGGGCGGAACAGGAACAATCAATGGCACAAGTTCTTTGACTCTTGGCGGGATAATAAACATTGGGGGTAATAATTTGAATGTTGCAAATGCCACTGGTACATTAACCCTGAGTAACACAATAAGCGGTGCAGGAGGAATCACTATTTCGGGAACGGGAAACCTCGCACTCGGAGCTAACTATACTGCAGGATCGATTTCCGTAACCGATCTCACGAATAATCTCAAGATTTTTGCTGGAGGTGGACACACTTTTGGTAATTTTACTGTGTCCGGTGATAATGTTGTTATTACAGGCAACAATACGTTTAGCGTATTGGCGATAAATAACGCGGGATTGGCGAATGGGCTTAAATTTGCAAGTGGTAGTACCCAGACCGTTTTAGATCTCACTACAAATGGATCTGCTGGTAATCTTGCGAAGCTGACGGCTTCAACAACTGGAAGTGCCGCTACCATTTCGAAATCTGGAGGTAGGATTGCGGTGGATTATATGTCCATTCAGGATTCGATAGCGACCGGCGGGGCACAATGGTATGCTGGTGCAAATAGCAATAATGTTTTAGGTAATTCCGGTTGGATATTTACTGATGCTCCTAATACCCCAGTTATTGCTAATGCAGAGATACTATCGATAACGACAACTACAGCTGTGGCCTCTTCAACGATTACAGATATTGGTTTGGGGAATGTTACGAATCGAGGTTTTGTATACGGCACTGATCCGACATTTACAACTGTTATTGCTACGACAAGTGATCCGGGAGGTTGGGGCACGGGAAGTTTTTCGGTTAACCTTTCTTCTCTGTCGTGCTATACAACATATTATGTTAGAGCGTATGCGGTAAACGAGGCTGGCACAACTACGGCATCTGCAGTAAGTTTTACACCAGCATGCACGCCCAGTGTGCCTTCTAATGTATCTGCTTCCTCCACTTCACCAAACCAAGCTTCGATTTCATGGACGGCATCTTCGATAGGAAATTATCCAATACTGTATTATTCTATTGTCTCTAATCCTGCTGCATATATTGGTACAACTACTAACACTTCTATCATTACCACAGGTCTCACAAATAGCACTATATATACCTTTACAATTTCAGCTACTAATAGTATCGGGACAAGTGCCACCAGCTCGATTTCCAATGAGGTAATGCCGAGAGCTACTAATGTCGCTGTAACTTATTATGTAGATTCTATTGCAGGAAGCGATCTAAATTCAGGAACTGCTGAAGGTCACGCATGGCAGACGATCTCCAAAGTCAACAGTTTGACTTTTCAGTCAGACGACTTAATTTTATTCAAACGAGGAGGCACATGGAACGAACAGCTTATCGTTCCTTCATCTGGTACTAGTGGTCACCCTATAGTGTTTGGAGCTTACGGAACAGGCGAAAATCCTGTTATATTGGGAAGTGATGTAGTTTCAGGCTGGACACAGTACTCAGGCAATATTTATGTGGCTGATTTTTCTGGTTTGGCATCAACAACTCAACTATATGTAGATGGGGTGTTTTATGATAAAGCCCATTACCCAAACTCTGGATATCGTTTGGCAACAAGTAATTCAGGAACAACAACAACGATTATTGATTCCAGCTTATCACTAACAGCCGAGCAAATCATTGGATCGACTGTTGTGGCTCGCACAGAGCCATGGATTATTTCATCTGATCCAGCTACCGATTATGATTCCGAAACACATACGATTACTTTTGCTCTGCAAGATAATGTTGATAGGTATAAAATGCGAACAAACTACGGATATTATCTCCAGAATAAATTATGGATGTTGGATATGCCAGGAGAATGGTATTACGATTCATCTGCCGGTAAATTGTATTTATGGACCCCGAACAGTGACAATCCGTCTAACCACACGGTGACGATTTCCAACCGGGACTATGGAATAAAGATGGACAACAAGCAGCATATTACCGTACAAGATATGGGCGTCCTGAATGTAAGCCATAGTGCTGTGTATCTCAAAGGAAACTACCTTCAGGCTGTCGACAGTATAACTCTCAATGATCTTAGTATTTCTGGTGGGCGATATGGTATATTCGGATGTGTTGTCGCTGGAACAGGCACTGGTTATGGATGCAATCTGACAAACCTAAGGGTTGAAAACAGTTCAATTACAAATACATTATCAGATGGGATCAGAATACAAAATCAACCGGGATATGTCATAAATGGCAACATATCGAACAATACTGTTACCAACGCAGGAAATATGGGAGTTTCTCCTAAAAGTTCGATCGCGGGAATTTTTTCGAGAGGAGATAAAACTGCTATTAGTGGCAATACGGTGACAAATAGTGGCTATATAGGGGTTAGTTCTTACGGAGATGAAATAACTATCTCAAATAATTATATAAATGGCTCGTGTCTCGTACTTGACGATTGTGGCGGAATCTACACCGCAAATATTACTGCCTATGACACCTCGGGCACAATATCAGGTAATACCATCATAAACTCGATCGGAAACTGGGATGGAACGGCATATACATATACTCAAGCTCACGGAATTTATCTTGATAATGAGGCGCCAGATTTAGTAATTAGTAATAACACGATATACAATGCTAAAGCTTACGGTATTTTCATTAATGGCGGATATAATAACACAGTCTCAGGTAACTATGTTTACGGTGCTGGAATGTACGGGATAATGACAATGGAAACTCATACTTCAGGAGAAGTGCATGATAATGTAATTACATCAAATTTATTTGAGACAGTTGCAACCTCATCAAATGCTGGTACTTGGCTTGGGCTTGGGCCAATGTCATTTTATAACAAGTTCGGTGTTCCTTTTTCGGATTTTGGTACTGTCGATTACAATATATATTGTCATCCATACATAAATTATGCTGTTGGTACCCGCACAAACGTACCTGGAACTACGAATTATAGTCTATCGGCGTGGCAAACACTGACGGGAGAAGACGCACATTCAACAGAAACAAGCGCGTCGTGTTCACTTGCAGGCCTCCAAACTCCTACAGTAACGAATCAAACTGTCTCGTCTGTGACTCTCAATAGTTCCATACTAAGCAGCGGCTTTGGGTCATCTACAATTCGAGGATTCTATTATGGTCTTGATACTTCATATGGATCAGCCGCCTCGAGCACCGGCGTCTTTGGGCTCGGTTCATACAACCAGGGTGTTTCGGGACTCTCATGTGGGACGACATATCATTTCACTGCCTTTGCTAAGAATTCCGCAGGTACTGGCACAACCACAGATCAAACATTTACCACTTCGTCCTGCGTCAGTTCTTCAGTTCCAGATGCTCCGACAAGCGTCTCTGCTGCGACATCGTCACCAAACCAAGCGACGATCTCGTTCACTCCAGGTTCTGATGGTGGCTCTGCCATCCTTTACTATCTAGCCTCATCAACCCCGGGTAATTTTACTGCCACTTCCACGGGATCTCCAATCATTGTCACTGGTCTTACCAACACTACCTCCTACACTTTTGCTGTGTATGCTGTGAATGCAGTTGGAACTAGCACACCAAGCTCGGCTTCAAATGCAGTGACGCCGACGGCGGCTGTGGTCGCTCCTACTGTTACGACATATATCACTGTTGACTCAATCACCCAGACCTCAGCTACTCTCAATGGAAACATCACAGGTAATGGCGGATCTGATGCCACACAACATGGTTTCGCTTGGGGTACTTCGTCTGGTCTCACCACTGGCACAGCCACCACAACCGGCGGTGGTTTCTCCGGCACAGGCGCTTTCACTTCGAGCTCGGCTAGGAACATCTCTTCGTTATCCTGTGGCACCACATATTACTATCGGGCATACGCCACCAATGCAATCGGAACAGGATATGGAATAATCCAAAACTTCAATACCTCGGCTTGCAACACGGTACCTGGCGCTCCCACTGGCGTCTCTGCTGTTGCCGGTAACGGCCAAGCCACCATCTCCTTCACTGCTCCATCTGACACCGGCGGCTCGACGATCATCTACTACACCGCTTCTTCTAGTCCTAGTAACATCGCTGGCTACGGAGCTACTTCTCCCATCACTGTGATCGGACTAACGAATGGCACCCTTTACACTTTCACCGTCACCGCTACAAATGCCCAAGGTACGAGTACCGCAAGCGCCCCTTCGAGCGCTGTAACGCCATCTTTAGACACCGCTCCTCCTGGCCTCTCCGGTGGCTCGCCGTCAGGCGCGCAATCGGCCGGTACGACGCAAGTCACACTCTCTCTGACGACAGATGAAGCGGCTACTTGTAGATATTCTACTGTGGCCAACACCCCCTATGCTTCCATGACCAGCGATTTCACCACAGCTGGGAATATCAGCCATTCAACTACGATTACCGGCCTTTCAAACGGATCTTCTTATACCTACTATGTCCGCTGTATTGACACGTCAAATAATCCAAATACCTCTGATTACCCAATATCGTTTTCTATTTCCTCACCAGCATCTTCTGGAGGCGGGAGCTATTCAAGTGGAGGTGGTTCGGCATATTTCGCGCCAGTTCCTGTTGTTGCAACCACTACAGCCACGACTACCACCTGCAAAACCTTGATGTATCCGATCATCACCAAACAACTTTCACTAGGAATGACGGGAAATGATGTTGTGGTACTTCAGAAGATCCTTGCTTTAGAAAGATTCTTTACCACAAGCTCGACTTCTGGTACATATGGACCGCAGACAGCGGCCGCAGTCTCCTCATTCCAGAAGAAAAACAATATCGTGATATCCGGTACGCCGGAAACTACCGGCTTAGGTAACGTCGGTCCAAAGACTCGCGCCTTCATCAATCAGCTAATCTCCCAAGGCAAATATCCGACTCTAGGACAATGCGTCACAAATGTGCCGGTATTAAATACTCCGACGACTAATGTACAGTCATATAAATTCACTCGCTCTCTTACTCTCGGTTCCACTGGAGCTGACGTCAAAGCACTTCAAGTGTTTCTGAATTCCCAAGGATTCACTGTCGCTAAAGGCGGTGCCGGCTCTCCGGGGAATGAAACGACATACTTCGGTAATGCTACCAAGGCGGCGTTGATCAAGTTCCAGGAATATTATGCAAAAGATATATTGATGCCTAATGGACTTACTAAAGGCACAGGATTTTTTGGAGTGGCGACGATGAATAAAGTAAATGCAATTATGAAGTGATAAATATGAAAGGCGAAATCATCTATGGATGACAACCAAAATCAAGATGCGAGTGCACCTACAGAAGTAGGCCCAACTCCTGAAACTCCAGTTTCCGACGTTTCTAGCCAACCAACAGCTTCTACGGCCATAGATATGCCCCCAGAGGCCCTAGAATCGCCTACAAACGCATCTTCAATCACCCTAGGCGAAGATCAAAATCGAGGGATAAATCAGCCTGAAAGCAACGCCTCAGATGAACCGATTTCTGCTCCAAATGAGCCGGAAACTCCGGTTGATAATCAGCCAGTTTCGGAATCAACTTCAGTTCAGTCTGAACCAACCGTGATTGCGCCGTCCGCGCCGGCGCCACAAACTCCGCCAGCACCACAAGCGCAATCGCCGGCGCAACCAGATCAAACCGGATTCATCCGCGCTCTGCTTGCCAAAGCTCAAGCTAAAATCCAGTCAAACAAACAGAAAAAGCTCGACAAGATCATTTTGTTCACACAGAAAAAGAAAATGATTGCTAATGAAGACATACAGAAGCTTCTGCATATCTCCAGCGCGACTGCGACGAGATATCTAGTCAAGTTAGTCCAGCAAGGTCGTCTTGCACGCGTGGGGAACCCACGCGATGCTAAATATCAATTCTTGCACTAAAAATGTCTGTGGCTCATATCCACCAAATGAGCCACATGCGCTTTTGATTTACCACTAAACTCCGCCGAGAAGCGGCCCACTTCCGCTTCTCTCATCAACCGTTGTTCGCATCCAGAGGATGTCTGTATGGCGAAGCACTCCACGGTCGCGACTAGCGACGGTGGAAAGTGCGAGAGCCATTCGGACATCCGATTGGATGCGCCACAAAACTCAATCAGAAGCGGAAGTGGGCCGATTCGAGCAACTGAGACGGATTGTGCTAGAATGGTTGTGGCTCATATGGTGGAATTGAGCCACACCGAACCCCCCCAAAAACCACATTCCGGCGCACGACCAAAACAAATAGTGAGGGCGGACGGAGTCCTTCCCCCACACCCCCAGGCCTCCGTCCGCCCTCTCCACCTTTCTGTGATTTCAAAGAAAACAGCGTCGCGAAGCGACTCCGCATTTCATTCAAGGAAAAACTATGCGTCAGGATTTTCGGTGAAAAATGTTCGAACTTCAAGTAGGAACTGCCGCAATTTGATCTGTACCCTATAAAGTGGACACTTTTAGAAACCAGCTCTCTCAGTCAGGATGGTTTTGTATCAAACATACCTCGAGACATATTTTCATGAAGCAATATATAGAACAAATCATCAATCTAGAAAAAGTTAAGAGACTAGCTTTCACTCGGAAGTACCCCGTGTTCTTGCCTTTTGTTTTAGAATCAAAAAGATTCGTAAATGCTATAAGATGTAAAATTGATACGAGGTATGATATCGAGAAAATGGCAACACAGAGATGGTTCAATCTTACAGAACATTCCTCTCCACTTTTTAGAAAGTTCAATAAAAAAGAACTCGATGAAGGAAAGATTGAAAATATCAAAATAGCGATCAGCAATATTGATGGGTTGGTTATCCCACCAGGAAAAATGTTTTCTTTTTGGCATTTTGTTGGCAGGCCATCAAGGAAGAGGGGTTTTAAAAACGGCCTGGTATTGTCTGCAGGGAAATTACAGGAAGATGTTGGGGGAGGACTGTGCCAATTGTCGAATCTTCTAGCATATATGTTTGCGTGTACTGAGTGTGATTTTACAGAGAGGAAGCATCATTCGAGAGATGTTTTTCCTGATAGTGGACGAACTGTACCATTCGCATCGGGAGCAACAGTATTTTTCAACCTTATTGATTTGAAGGTAAAAAATACATATTCTTTTCCAATAAAGATCAATCTTCGTGCTACAGAGACTCAGCTCAGGGGATCTATCAGTAGTCCAACTCTGATGAATCATTCTATAAAGTTAGAAGAACGAGATGCACAATTCATACGGTCTTCGAATACGCGGATCATCTACCGTTGCAATGAGATATATAGAGTTTTTTATTCCAAGATTTCAAAACACAGAATCAGAGAGGTATTACTTTGGAAAAATATAGCTGAGATTATGTATAATGAAAAAGAGATCGTGGGTCCTATTGTCAACTATGATCCAAATGCTTAGATCGTTCTGTACCCCCTAAAGTAACCCAAATATTCCGAGAATATGAATTTCTATAAAAAATACGTTTTACCAAATTCTTATATAAAGGTTTTGCAATAGTAAAAAAGTAAAGATGGCTCATATATGAATAAGTACATAAATAGTAGAAAAATCCGTGCCAGAGTAGTGGGGTGGCATTTTTATGATATAATCTGATTTATCAAATATATGAACATAAATACTGACAAAAAGCGCATAGAAGAGATATTTGCACGTGGTACAGTCGTCGAGGTTCTGCCGTCGAAGGAAGAGTTCATCACTAGGTTGACTGATGGCAAACCTATCAGGATATATATCGGTGTAGATCCCACTGGAACAGCCATACATCTAGGTCACGCGAAAAACCTGATATTTCTCGAAGAGTTGCGACAGTTGGGACACGAAGTTATCTTCTTGTTCGGTGATTTTACAGCGACCATCGGTGACCCTTCAGACAAGAAATCAGCGAGAAAGAGTCTCAGTCATGCAGAAGTGAAACAAAATATGGCAGGTTGGATAGATCAGATCCGGCCGATCCTGAACTTCGATGATGCAGAGAATCCCGCCAAGATCATGTACAACTCTACGTGGCTCTCCAAGCTGACATTCGGTGACATTCTAGAGTTGTCCGCCAATTTCACTGTTCAGCAAATGCTCGAACGCGATATGTTCGCAAAGAGATTGAAGGAAAATGCACCGATCTACCTGCATGAATTCATGTATCCATTGATGCAAGGTTATGACAGCGTAGCTATGGACGTTGATGCAGAGCTCTGTGGCACAGACCAGATATTCAACGCGATGGCTGGACGAACACTGATAAAAAGGCTAAAGAACAAAGACAAATTCGTCATCGCCCTCAACCTGGTCGCAAATCCGAAGACCGGTGAACTCATGTCCAAGTCAAATGGTACCGGTGTCTTCGTCAATGTTTCTGCCAACGACTTGTTCGGTTCGATCATGGCACTACCTGATCCGATGTTGGATCCGCTATTCCTGAACTGTACGAGGATACCACTCAGTGAGAAGGATAATCTCATGGGGAAGGGGCCTCGCGAGGCCAAAGCTCTGATCGCTTTTGACATCGTCAAACGTTTCCATGGTGAAGTCGCGGCGAGATCTGCCGAAGAGGCTTTCAACAATACCTTTTCCAAGGGCGGTGTACCGGATGATATCCAGGAGGTCACCTTGAATGAGGGAACATCACTGGCTGATGTGCTGGTCAAAGCTGGCGTTATACCGTCCAAAACTGAATGGCGACGACTCATAGATGGTGGAGGGATAAAGTTAGAGGATGATACGAAAGTGACGGATCATAACTTCGCGCCTGCCAAGGGTTCGATTCTCAAAATTGGCAAGAGGAGGTTTGTGAAATTTATATAATAGAAGTTTTAAAAGTTATATCGCCCGGTGAATATGTTCCGAACGCACCGAGGACCTGCTTGAGCGCACTAGAAACATATCTGTAAAAGGTTTTCCTTTACAGATATGTTTCATAAAGCGCGAGTTTCGCAGGTGCGTGAGGGACATGTTCACCGGGCGATATGCCAACGTCTACTCTTTGCCTATTATTCTGACAAGCGAAGATGTGTGAATATTTTTATATTCACAACATCTGAGTCGAAGTCAGAACAAACGAGTAAATACTCCGCAGCTTGCTGCGTAAAGAAGCAGAGCTTCCACTTAATACCTCGCCAGCTTGCTGCGAGGTAGTTTATCTATTTCAATCAATGCGCCACCGACAATCCGAACGTCTTCTCGAAACCTGCGTTGCGAAGGGTGTAAATGGCATCACGAATGGTACTCCCGGTGGTAACAACATCATCTATCACGAGCATCAGATAATCAGACACACAGAGACGATGGAGTTTTTCTATAGCGACCTCATTTACAGAGAAAATGCCCTGCGCGCTATCTAGGCGTTCACTACGATCCTTCAGGGTCTGGCGAGATTTGTGATGGGTACGGACCAATAGATCGTGTACTATTACAACGTTATCGGCATCGAGTCGCAATCTTTCTATCTCATTGGCGATGAGTTCGCACTGATTGAAACCTCTCTCACGGCGTCGTCTGGAGGTTATCGGCATGGGGATGATGAATATCGGACATGCCGCTCGTGAGAACATCGAAAGTGTTTGATATATCGCACAACCAGCTATCTTGGCCGCTTGTATAGACTTTTTGTACTTTATGCACCAGATCAGTCTCCAAACGTGCGGATCTTTGTATGAAAATATAGAGCACGATTCTGGAATTGGAGACATCTTTGCGCGTGGTAGGGAAGTATAGGCGTCTACTGGGAGCAACGATAAAACCTCCCGTTCTTCCTGGGAAATGGGGAAAAGGGCATCTAGAATGGTTTCATATATGATCTTTATGAATGACATAAAGTGAAGTTTACAGGGCAAATAGGAAAGTTCAAAATTCGATCTATTTAAACTCAATTTTACCTCCAGAGGATACGTAATCCCTCATAGTAGATCTCTTGAGTCTCGAGGATATTTTGTGACCGATATACCAGCGCATTTTCCAAAGGATGAGTGAATCCTTGGAGCGAGTCCTTTGTGAAAATGCTGGTATATTGGGAACAAAGCCGCAGAGATGAAAAGGGATCTGCTATGAGGGATTACATCTGCACTTATACTCTTTCGCAATTTTATGAGCTATAATAGAGGCATGTCATTTTTTTCCTCCTTTTTTAAGAAAGAAATCAGCGTACTCGGAGTCGACATAGGTTCTTCGGCTCTCAAGATCGTACAAGTAAAAAAGAAACATGGCAAGGCGGTGTTAGAGACATATGGTGAGTTGGCACTAGGTCCGTATGCTGGAATAGAGGTAGGTAGAGCCGTATCTCTGCCAGCCGAAAAGATGATCGAGGCCATCAAAGATCTCCTGAGAGAGTCAAAAACGACGACCGTAGAATGCGGAACGGCTTTGCCGTTGTCTGCCAGCCTGATCACGTTCGTCAATATTCCTCCAGTTCCTGAGAAGCAGATCGCTGATGTTGTGGCGATCGAAGCACGCAAATACATACCGGTGCCATTGAATGAGGTTCTCCTAGACTTTTCTATCATTCCCAAAGAAGAACAATACGTGACCGAAGACGAGACGACCAAGACAGAGAAGCAAGGTCATGAGGTGTTGGTTGTCGCTATACACAATGATTACATCAATGACTACCAGTCGATCATGGCTGGTAGTGGGTTGAATCCTAGCTTTTATGAGATAGAGCTATTCAGTTCAGTGCGAGCTGTCGTCGAACAGGGTGTTGCCACGAATATGGTTATAGACATGGGGGCGAGGTCTACGAAGTTGTACATCATCGAGAGAGGTGTACTCCGTTCTTCACATATCATCAACAAAGGTAGTCAAGATATCACATTGGCGCTGTCCAAAGCTCTATCCATCACTGTCAGTGAGGCGGAAAATATGAAGAGAACATATGGATTGAAAGGTGGACCAGAATACAAGGAGCTGACCGAGATCATCACAGTCAATCTCGACTACATGTTTTATGAAGCCAATGCCGCATTGCTCACGTACCAGAAGAAATATTCCAAGAACGTAACTCAGGTCATCTTGACTGGTGGGGGAGTTCTCCTCAAAGGTTTCACCGAATTGGCAAAGATATGTTTCCAGACTGATGTCATATATGCAGATCCATTCGGCAAATTGGAGACGCCAGCATTCCTCGCAGAAGAGTTCTCTCAGGCTGGTCCAGAATTTGCCGTGGCTATAGGGGCGGCGTTGCGTAGGTTATCGGAGTTGGAGTAATAGGGAATTACCCAATGAAGAGAGATGCCGACTTATACACATCTGTTGACATACTTTACAATTGATTTCTGTTATAATGTATGAGAATTCATCATGGAGACCAAATTCCAAACTTCATTCATACCAAAGAAGCCACTCATATCACCCAACGTGATGATGCAGAGGGCGCCTAGGAGGCTCGTAAGCGTGTTTATCATTTTTGCTGTGATCGTTTTTATCATATCACTGGCAGGACTCGGAGGGGCATATCTGTGGAAGGGATATCTAGCCTCATCACAAGTGAATTTCAAACAGCAATTGGCCGACAGGGAGAAACTATTTGATATAAATCTCATCACACAGTTGAAACAGGCCAATGTTCAGATCGACACCGCCAGGCAACTGCTAGATAGCCACGTGGCCATGTCGCAGATATTCGGCATCATATCACAATTCACAACTGTCAGTTCGAGATTCTTGTCGATGGATCTAACTACGAAGGACACTCAGTCAAATTCAAATGGTGTGAAGATCAGCATGAAAGGTTATGGAAAAGATCTGAGCTCGGTAGCCTTCCAGTCGGACGTGCTAGGTAAACTCGAAGAGATCGGTCTTCGAAATATCGTGAAGAATCCTATACTTTCCGATCCGAGCAGGGATGAAGACGGCAAGGTAACTTTCGGGTTCACGGCCACAATAGAACCATCGAGTTTGTCGTACAAGAAGTCAGTATTGGGTAGTCCGACGGCATCTTCGACAGATCAGGCCAGTACGACCAATCAATAGGCGAATCTTCCAATTTTCAATCTTTTTTATGAATAAAAACATCACAGCTACAATACTTCTAGTCCTGGCCGTCGGTATGTATTTCACGGTGACGCAAAGCGTGATCGATAGTGCCAAGGCTGTCCAGCTAGTGAATGACAAATATATCTCGGCTATGGCTAGTGCAGATCAACTCCTCAAGGAGCGTGACAAGGTACGCAATAGTTATAACAGTATATCCAAGGATGATCAGGATCGTCTAAAGAAAATGATACCGAGTACTGTTGATAATATCCGCTTGATCATCGATCTCAGCAATCTCGCACGTCAACGCAATGTGTCTTTCCAGGGTCTCAAGGCCGTTGTTTCATCTGGTGGCCAGAATAGCAACGCCAAAGGTTCAGCGGCTCCTTCAGGCACGAACGATGCTACGTCGGGGAATATTCCAACACCGATACTCGATACCGTCACCATTTCATTTAGTGTAACGGCGCCATATCAGCAGTTCAAGGTTTTGATGGAGGATCTAGAGGCAAATCTGCGCATCATGGATATTACCAAGCTAACATTGACGGCCAATGATACTGGAACATATGATTATACTGTTGAGTTGAAAACATACTGGATGAGAAGCCAATAATACATCACATGAATACTCCAAAAACATCAAAAAAGACGATCATTATCATAGCGGCGATCATCATCGTAGCTATCATTGGGTATTTCTATTATATGGGCGGTCAGACGGTTTCGAGTTCTACACTCGAAATATCCAAGGATACGACAGATGCACAAGTTGCCGGCCAGAGGGTTCTGGGCCTATTGAATCAGATACGACAGCTCAGGATCGATACGAAACTGTTCGAGGATCCGATGTATCGAACTTTGATGGATTATACAGTTGATGTACCACCACAGGAAGTCGGCCGTCTCAATCCTTTTGCCCCTATCCCAGGTATGCCAGTTGCAGGAACTGTGAAGAAATGAACCAAATATGAGCGTAATAGACATACTCTTACAAAAGAAGCTGCTATCCAAAGACGACGCACGAGATGTGCGTAGTGCAGTCACTTCGGGTACACCGGTGGACGATGCATTGATCTCCAAAGGAGTGAAGGTGGATGATATCGTTGGCGCCAGAGGAGAATTCATGAATATGCCTGTGAGAATCCTCACGGAAAATTCTGTACCATTCGAGGCGCTCGACTATATACCAGAGGAGAATGCTCTGCATTACAATTTCGTTCCTATCGGTCTTGCCGATGGGGTACTCGAGATCGGGGTTGTTGATCCTGATAATATGGAGGCCAGAGACGCTATCAATTTTCTCGTGGCCAAGAAGAACATTCCATTCAAGATGTTCCTGATCTCGCCTGATGATTTCAAAAAAGTCATAGAAATGTACAAAGGTCTAACTGGTGAGGTGACGAGAGCACTCACAGAATTGGAAACAGAACTATCTATCGAACCTGGTGATGTGATAAAGAAGGAAGATATGACCACGAAGCCGGGTGCGGAAGATACGGTCATCATCGAAGATGCGCCGGTGGTCAAGATCGTGGCGACGATCGTCCGATACGCCGTCGAAGGTGAGGCATCAGACGTGCACATCGAGCATATGCGTGACAAGATCAGGGTACGTTTCCGTGTGGATGGAATATTGAATACCAGTCTAGTCTTGCCGTCACAGGTACACTCGGCGGTAGTTGCGCGTATCAAGGTTCTCTCCAATATGCGTCTCGATGAGAAAAGGAAGCCTCAAGACGGTCGTTTTTCAGCACGTATCGACAATAGGAAGATCGACTTCCGCGTTTCTACATTTCCGTCGTATTATGGTGAGAAGGTTGAAATGCGTATCCTAGACCAGGCCAAGGGAGTTCGTAAGATGGATGACATGGGATTGTCTGCAAAGAATCTGATCATGATGCGAGAGGCGATCAACAAGCCATACGGTATGATCCTCCTCACTGGTCCTACAGGTTCCGGAAAATCAACCTCGCTGTATTCTATATTGAATGAAGTCGATAGGGAATCATACAACGTTCTATCTCTCGAAGATCCGGTGGAGTATTCGATAGATGGTGTTAGTCAATCCCAAGTTAGGCCAGAGATCGGCTACGACTTTAGTACTGGACTACGTACGACACTCCGTCAAGACCCAGATATCATCATGGTTGGTGAGATCCGCGACAAGGAGACAGCGCAGCTGGCCGTACAGGCTGCCCTTACTGGTCACCTAGTGTTTTCCACTCTGCACACCAACAATGCCGCCGGTGTCATCCCACGTCTCATCGACATGGGAGTTGATCCGTTCCTGATAGCACCGACATTGGTTCTGGCTGTTGCACAACGTTTGGTGGGACTATTGGAGCCAGGGGGAGGAGAAGCTGTTCCTGTGGACGGCAGTTTCAAGGCTATGATAGATCGTCAATTTGCAGACCTACCAGCGCAGTTCAAGAAAGAAATACCATTCGCTGATACTGTTTACAAGATCAAGCCTACCCCAACATGTCCCAAGGGCACTCGCGGTCGTATGGCCGTATTTGAGATGTTTGCCATGGACAAGGATATAGAGCAGGTGATCCTGAAAACTCCGACGGAACTAGAAGTTTCACGCATTATTCGAGAGAAGGGTATGTTGACTTTGAAGGAAGATGCATTCATCAAGGCGTTTCAGAGAGTAATACCGATAGAGGAGGTAAATAAATTGTAAAGGGTTTAGGTGTTAGGGGATAGGGTTTAGTCGCAACAATTTGTAAAAGTCCCCTAAACCCTAAACCCTAAACCCTAAACCCTAAACCCTATACCCTATACCCTAAACTTCATACCCTTGCTATAATACACCCATGACAGATCCTACCCCAACCACCGCAACAAAGAGAAAAATTCTATTTGTCGATGATGATAAGTTCCTCCTAGATATATATGCCCTCAAGTTTATCAAGTCAGGTTATGAAGTTCGCGCTTGTGACTCTACGGAGTTGGGTTTGAAAACTCTACGTGATGGCTATGAACCAGATGTGATCTTGGCTGATATCGTCATGCCAGGTATGGACGGATTGGAATTCATCGCTATGGTTCGTGAGGAAAAACTGGCATCGAAGGCCGTGATCATCATGCTTACGAATCAAGGTTCATCCGAAGATGTGGTCAAAGCGCAGAAAGTCAAAGTTGATGGATATATCGTTAAGGCCACGACTATTCCATCAGAAGTTTTGGCGGAGGTGGAGAGTATCTATAATCGTAGAGTGTAAAAGTTCATTTTTCATCCCCGCCTTCGCGAGGACAAGCTTGGGTCTTTAATATTTAATTTAATATAATTACCGTGGATTACAAAAAAGAAATCGAAAACATAGTTAACGTGATCATCCAAGATGGGGCATCAGACCTGCATATCTCTGTTGGTCGTAACCCAGTGATCAGGGTAAATGGTGGTCTGATACCACTACTCAAGAGTCCAGTCATTAGTGACATGGACATGAAGGGGTTCCTCAGTGTTTTCCTGTCACCATCGAACGCTATATTGCTCGAAAAGGACAAGACCGTGGACTTTTCGTACAGTATGACCAATGCCCGCTTCCGTGGTAACGCCTTTTACCGTCAAGGTGTCGTATCTGTAGCGCTCCGTCTCATTCCAAAGGCGATAAAAACGTTGGCCGAGCTCAATCTGCCTCCGATCCTCGAATCATTTACCAGAAAGCAACAGGGATTCTTCCTGGTTGTTGGTCCGATAGGTGTGGGCAAGAGTACGACATTGGCGACGATGTTGCAGATGATCAATGACACCAGGACTGAGCACATCATGACGATCGAAGATCCGATCGAGTATATCTACGAATCCAACAAATCCATCATTGATCAGAGGGAGGTGCGTATCGATACGCCAGACTTCCAGAGCGCTCTAACGGCTATGTTCCGCCAGGACATCGATGTTTGTATGATAGGCGAGATGCGTGATATCAACACGATCGCTACGGCCGTAACTGCTGCCGAAACTGGCCACCTCATTCTTTCCACATTGCATACCAACAATGCCGCGCAGACGATCGATCGTATCATCGATTCTTTCCCGCCGGGTCAGCAGGATCAGATACGCATCCAACTCGCCGGATCACTTACGGGTATATTCTCACAGAGACTGGTCCCACGCATTTCTGGAGGACTCATCCCAGCGTATGAACTATTGATCACCAACAATGCAGTATCCAATCTGATCCGCGAACACAGGATACACGAGATCAATTCGGTGATCGAGACTAGTTCCCAGGAAGGCATGATAGATATGAATAGATCTCTGGCAGAATTGGCTAGGAGTGGTGAGATCACGGTGGAGAGTGCATATATGAATTCACAGAGTCCGAAGGTGTTGGAGCGTATGATATAATATACCCATATGCTATTTAACTATGAAGCTGTCGACGAATCAGGTGCCAAGAAAACTGGCGCTATAGATGCTATCAATGTCGATGTTGCCATCTCTTCGTTGCAGAGGAGGGGACTCATATTGACTTCCGTGAAGGATGCTGAGGGGTCGTCTTCATTCTTCGGGAAAAATATGTCATTTTTTGACCGTGTTTCTAACAAGGATGTGGTCATATTGTCCAGACAGCTCTCAACTCTATTCGAAGCTCAGGTTTCCGCTCTACGCGTCTTCCGACTGTTGTCTGGTGAGGCAGAGAATCATTCTCTAGGTGTCAAATTGGCCGTGATAGCTGATGATATCCAGGGCGGAGCGTCTATCTCTACGGCTCTAGCCAAGCACCCAAAGATCTTTACTCCTTTCTATTCCAACATGGTCAAGGCTGGAGAAGAGTCCGGTAAGCTAGATGAAACATTCCAATACCTGGCTGATTATATGGACCGATCATACGAACTGGCCTCGAAAGTTCGTGGTGCCCTCATATATCCAGCTTTCGTCGTTGTTACATTTTTCGTAGTTATGGTTCTCATGTTCACGATGGTTATCCCGAAGATCAGCGGCATCATCCTAGAGTCTGGTGCGGAGATACCTGTATATACCAAGATCGTCATGGGTATCAGCAATTTCCTCGTCAGCTACGGATTCGTCCTGCTCGGACTGTTGATCGTGGCGGGATTCTTCGTTGTTAGGTTCATACGTACACCGACTGGTAGATATGCTTTCGATCAGTTGAAGCTACATATACCATATATCAGCGGCCTTTTTCGTAAACTCTACCTATCTCGTATCGCTGACAATATGAGTACGATGCTATCTTCTGGTATTCCGATAGTGCGTGCACTGGAATTGACCTCTTCTGTTATCAATAACAAAATCTACGAGAAGATCATGGGTGATGCTACTGAGTCAGTGAAAGGCGGTAAAACCTTGTCAGAGTCTATCTCCAATCACCCCGACCAAGTCCCTGGTATCATGGTACAGATGGTCAAGGTTGGTGAGGAAACAGGTGAAGTTGGCTCGATCCTGAAGACTCTAGCAAAATTCTATACTCGCGAGGTAACTACGGCCGTGGATTCGCTAGTTTCACTCATAGAACCAGCCATGATCGTGATGTTGGGAGGGGGAGTGGCAGTGCTCCTGGCGTCGATATTGATGCCTATTTATAACATTGCGGGTGCTGTGCAATAGGCCGAACGTTGTTGTCCACAGCTCACACTTGCCAGCATTGTTGCAAAAAGTGCTATAATTCATTTACAGACTTTCTTATCAAGGTCGTTAGTTGATGAAGATTTTATTAACAAATTATTAATATTAATAATGTTTCTCGTCTTCCTCTCGATATTATCGAGGTGGGTCGCGGGAATAACAAATAACAAAATGAAAAAGTTTACAAGTTACGTTCGAGGTTTCACTTTGATCGAACTGCTCGTAGTTATAGCGATCATCGGTATTCTAGCTTCCGTGGTGCTCGTATCATTGAATACTGCTAGAGGAAAAGGTAGAGATTCCCATATCATTGCTGACGTTGCGGGACTGAGAACGGGATTGGAGGTGGCATTCAATGGATCGGATTATAATGCGTTTTTTAAACTCACTGCCAATGCTGGTTATCCTACACTGAGCGATCCCAACATGGTGAAGACGTATGCTGATGCTGTGGATTATGCCCCAGACAAGTATAATAGTCCTAATAATTTAGCAGCTCATGCTAGCGGTTTCAAATGGGTTGGTAAGGCATCATCTGTCTACTACTATGATGGTGTCTATAATGATTCTCCTATAGTTATTATAACTGATGAGGATATACCAGGAAGTATGAATGGATGGATTAAGCTTGTTGTTACAAAGTATGCTATTTTTGGAAGATTGAGTACAGGTATTTACTATTGTATAGATAGTACGGGGAAGACCAATCCGAGTATTGCTGCGCCAAGCTACGATGCCAACAATATCTTTTGGTCTGCAGCAACAGGACTCGGTGAGAGTACAGTAGGGTGTCCATAGTCCACATCTTCTTAGTTAAACCTGACAAGGGTAAACCTTGTCAGGTTGCATCAAACAAATATTAATAATGTTTCTCGTCTTCCTCTCGATATTATCGAGGTGGGTCGCGGGAATAACAAATAACAAAATGAAAAAGTTTACAAGTTACGTTCGAGGTTTCACTTTGATCGAACTGCTCGTAGTTATAGCGATCATCGGTATTCTAGCTTCCGTGGTGCTCGTATCACTGAATACCGCTAGAGGAAAAGGTAGAGATTCCCATCTTATTGCTGACGTTGCGGGACTGAGAACGGGATTGGAGGTGGCATTCAATGGTAAGAACTATAATGATTTCTTTACTCTAGGAGCAATCGCGGGAGTGCCAACACTTACAAATCCCAATATGACGATGACGTATGATGATGCTGTTAAGTATGCGCCTACTGGGTTTAACCAGGACCCTCGCTTGACAACTGCTGGTAATAATGTAGGAAATAAAAGTTGGGTGGCTAATACTTTCGCCAGCCCGTCAACTGATACACCTTTCCCCATCATCATATTTACTAATGCACCAGTACCAATTTATAATCCTATGAGTGCTGATAAAGGTTGGGGCAGTACCAAAATTACGACCTATGCTATTTACGCAAGATTGAGTACAAACGTATATTATTGTATAGATAATACGGGAAACACTAACACAAATGTACCCGTACCTACGACATGGCCGAACACCTATATTACATGTCCATAATTAATAGGTTCTGGTAGTTATAGGGTTTATTTATGCTATGCGCAGGCCATCGTTTATGAAACAGACTGGCCTGCGCATTTGCGTTAGTGCCAAGGCCTCGCCTTGTCGCTTTTGTTGAAAAAGTATAGCTTTCTACGGTCTGTCGTCCCTCAAATATCCCTTGAAACTCGAATATCGATATTTCCGCGATCGTTCGATCGCTCTATACAGGAAGCTCTGCTTCGCCGTCATGAGTTGCTCTGGTCCTCTGACGCCATAGGGCATCAGGTGCACGTACTGGATGAGGTATCTGAGGTTATCATCATCTGCCACATGTTTAGAGCGGTATTGCCCCTGGAATAGTGGTCCGGAGCGGTTGTATTTGGAATTGAAGTACATGGCATAGGCGGTGCACAGTCTGTGCATGGATCGGCTGATGCCGCCGGGCGTTTTCTCTCTCAAAACTAGATGGAAATGCCCAGCCATCAAGCAGTATGCGATGATCTCGACGTTGTCGACAAGGCCGCGCCTTGTATGGGTGAATATTAGAGCCAGGAAATGTTCGTAGTCGTACTTATTACGAAAAAGCTTCTCATTATGAGCTCCGTAGTTATATATGTGGTAATGTTCGTTCAAGATGTGCATGATTTTCTCTTGACAATTGTGCTATTTTTGCTAAACTTCAGATCAAGAAGAGAGCTTTCGGCCGGAGGTAATACTCCACTTGGCGGAGGGCCCTTTTCGTTTATGGTATGGGAAATACAGAGATGAAGTGTTTTTCTTTTCTTTTTGTATATTCTTTGATCTGAACTGCGAATCGTTCACCTTGTTTGTTCATTCCAAAAAAACGATGAAGTTTTACTGAGTTACTAATGCTACTTTCGAGAGTTGGATGGGCTCTCGTATTTTTGATCAAGTCCAATGCACAGCTATAAAATCGAAGCCTACGAATACGATCGTTCCAGTTCTTTGATCGTAGATGATTCCAAAAATAGTCAAGGAATACCTTTTCCTTATTGAAATATGCTGACCTAAGGTAGGGTTTCCTTTTGGACCTCAATACTATCAAATGGTATTCGGAATGAGCGTGCCTGAAAAGTTCAGTTCCGTTTGTACCGGAGAGTTTTTTTGTCTTGGTAATGTATATTTCTGTCATCCATGCACCATAACATAATGCAGATAAAGATCTGATGAATTTTCGATGAAGATCTGATAAAGAAAAGATCAAATCCTGATGAAGGAAATAAGGCATATATTTACTGGTCGGAATGCCCAAAAAAGCACTGACAAGGCGCGGCCTCAACGACAAGGTCTGTCCTCGTTACCACTCAGTCGCGCTATGAAATAGATATGTGGTACAATTATGCATATGAATAACACTACTCGCTCGTCGAAGTTGCCAAAAACTTCATTTAATAAAGGTTTTACATTGATCGAGATGATGGTGGTCGTCGCCATCATCGGTATACTGTCTAGTATCATCGTGCTGAGTTTGACGGGCGCGAAGGGTAAGGCGAGGGACGCGAGAAGGGTTTCCGATCTCGGTCAGCTGCAGTTGGCGCTGGAGCTGTATTTCGATAGGTGTAATATGTATCCGCAGCCATTACAAAGTGGTGCGCAATATGGTGTTGGGCAGGGAGTTGCAGATTCCAATACTCAATGTAACAAACCAAAACCTGGCACAAATGATTATTACACAATGAGCGATTTCATAGCCAAGATCCCTACTCCTACAACCGAAAAGGGGCAAGCGGTTTATGAATACAAAGTGAATGCTACGATTAACGCGACAGATTATGTCCTACGTGCAAAATTGGAATATCCGAGTCCGGCTACTCTCGATGGACTTACGGGAAGTCCTCTATCTGTAGCCTGCACGTCAGGTCTAAGTGACATTTACTTCTGCCTCGGTCCTAAATAACACGCCCTGATGGACAATCTCTCTCTCATTCTGTCATTCATATTCGGCACTATCATCGGTAGCTTCTTGAATGTAGTATCTCTGCGTTTCAATACCGGCACAGGTATAGGTGGTAGATCCAAATGCATGTCTTGTGGTACGACACTCACCTGGAAGGAACTCATACCGATATTCAGCTTCACTGTACAGAAGGGTGCTTGCAAGAAGTGTAGATCCAAGATCTCCTGGCAATACCCACTAGTCGAGTTCATGGCTGGGGCAATCTTCGTCTTGGTATTCATGACATTCCCGCCGACCTCGTTGCTGTCAGGTCTCACGACATTCATTTACATTGTCGCTAGCTGTCTCCTAGTCGTCATCTCTGCTTACGATATCAAACACAAGATCATCCCAGACCAATTCGTCTACACTTTCATCCTACTTTCACTCATCAATCTCTGCGTGGGAGGGGTATCGTGGTTACATGTACCGAGCATACCAGCGCTCATCGCGGGGCCACTACTCGCACTACCTTTCGCCTTCCTCTGGTGGGTTTCCAAGGGTAGATGGATGGGACTGGGAGATGCGAAATTGGTACTCGGTATCGGTTGGTTCCTAGGGCTCAGTTGGGGAGTGAATGCACTTATCCTGGCTTTCTGGATAGCGGCCGCCGTATCTGTCGTCTGGATGCTGGCTACTTACAAGAGATTCAAGAGTCGAACTGAGATACCTTTCGGACCATATCTCATCCTGGGTATGTATCTGGTGCTCATATTCCGGATACAAGTCATCGATATGCAGCTAGTGAAGGAGTTGCTGGTGGCGTACTTATAGGAAATGTAAAAGGCCCTTATATGTTATAATATGTCCATGCTTCGTTCTCGAAAACACAACCGAGGTTTTACTTTGATCGAACTACTCGTTTGTATCACTATTTTCATCATCATGACATCACTCCTCGTTGCCAAATATGGCAATTTCAACAAAAGTGTCTTGTTAACCAACGCTGTTTATAGTACCGCCCTGGCTATCCGCACAGCGCAGAATTATGGTTTGAGTGTGAAGGGGGCAGGCGCATCATGCGGTTCAGGCGACTCTTTCCAGTGTGCTTATGGCGTGGCTTTCTCTACTACTGATAGCGGCAAATTTGCCTTGTTTTTGGATGCCAATGGCAATGGGATCAAAGAGGCTGTAGAGTCAGATATTTCAACCTACACATTAAAGAACGGGGCAACTATTTCTGGTGCCTGTTTTACTGATGTCTGTACTGAAAGCGGAACGGCATACATCTCATTCAAGCGCCCAGATCCGAGTGCCATCATATGCGGGGGTGCCAGTAGTAATATTATTGTTTGTGATAAGACATACGCCAAAATCACTATTTCCGCCACCGACGGCAGTAAGCGTTCCATCAGTGTGCGAAGTAATGGCCAGATATCTGTAGATATATAATATGAAGAAGAAATTTACAATGTTCCGTTATCAACGTCAGAAAGGTTTCACTCTCATAGAGATGATAGTTTCTCTGGGTATATTTTCTATCGTGGCCGTCGTCGCCCTAGGTGCACTTATCAAGATCATCAGTGCCAATAAGAAGGCACAAACTCTGCAGTCTGCGATGACCAATCTGAACTACGCACTGGAGTCGATGTCGCGCGAGATGAGAATGGGTACGAATTTTATATGTAAGAATGAAATTAGTCCAGTTATAAATAACAATGATCAAGTCAGTTCATGTTCTAATATTAGCAACAACGCTGATCCAACCATCATCGCCTTCAAATCATCGTACAAAAATTCCAAGGCTAGTGCGCCGAAAACAAATACATGTAATCTGACATATGCCTATGGATTTATTAAGAATGGTGATTTTTGGGATATTGGGAAGGTAACACAGCCGAATACTGGTGAGAACTGCAATGAATCTATAAATAAGAATGATTTTAGTGTCAATGCATCAATCCTTGATCCTAGTGTGAAAATTACCGGCTACTATGTTAACGTCACTTCAGTATCGGCTCAATATCCTCTGGTAACCATTCGAATTTCAGGCTATGTCGGTGTACGTGAACTAGAAAGAACATATTTTGATGTCCAGACTGCCGTTGCAGCTAGGATAGCGAATGACTAATATATGTCATAAAAATATCGAACATGAAATACGAAACAAAAAATATGAAAAATCGCGGCTTCACTATCGTGGAAACTCTCGTGGCTATCACCGTACTTATGATCTCTGTTGCGGGACCATTGGTAGTTGCTAGCAAAGGGTTGTCTGCCGCTCTGTATGCACGAGACCAAGTCATCGCTTCATATCTGGCGCAAGAGAGTATGGAGGTGATAAAGAATACGAGAGATAACAATCTGGCCGAGGGTAGGGTTTGGCTTACTGGGATTATTGATTCTCCTAATTGCACTAGTTCCACAAACCCCTGTGATGCTAGTGCGATTTCATTAACGAGTCCACCGACAACTCTGACAAGGTGTTCTGCGGGAAGTTGCCCTATATATTTCAATAGTGGAACAGGTTATGTTACTAGTAGTAGTGGTGCCACACCGACAATATTCAAGAGATATTATTATTTAACCAAACCAAATCCTGCAGCTGCTTGTACTACGGCTGAAACTGAATGCCAAGTTAATGTCTATGTGATCTGGAACGAGGGAACAGTTCCATATTCAGTCGAGTTGAAAAGTGAATTGGTAAACAATATGAGATAATCATGAAGCTATTCAATACCTACAATTCACGAAGGAATCAAGCGGGTTACACCCTCCTGTTCGCCGTATTAACTGCATCACTCGTTCTAGGGGTTGCGGCATTCATCCTTTCGGTCAGTAGGGCACAATTCATCCTCGCATCGGCCGCCAGGGAATCGACCTACGCTATATATGCCGCGGATAGTGGGATAGAATGTGCGGCGGCGGCGGCGGCGAGTATCTCTACATCGTCACCCTCGGGGTCAGTCACATGTGCGGGACAATCGGCCGTACTGGTGACTTTTCCTAACTTAATGGTGGCTTCAGTCGGTACACTATATAATTTCTACACCAGCGCACCTATCTATCTGAATCTCGGAGAATCTAGATGTGCAAAAATAACTTTTGTGAAAGGATTCAGTGGTGCTGGTGCTACTGGCGATCTTGTGACGCAGATAGAATCACGCGGATATAATTTCTGTGACTTATCGAACAAACCCGACACCGCCAATCCGAAAGTTGTCGAGAGAGCTATCAGGTTGACCTACCTAGGAATGTGATAAATATATGATATTCTGTGTGTATGAATAAAGCACCACGAGAGATCGCCGACCGTCTGAAAAAGCTCAAAGAGACCATTGAGCGTCATAGACACGCATACCACGGCCTAGATAAGCCAGAGATCACCGACGAAGCCTACGATTCTCTAGTTAGAGAACTCGAGGATATGGAGGCCAGATATCCCGATCTATTGACTGCAGATAGCCCCAGTCAGCGTGTTGGAGGTAAGCCACGGAGTGAATTTACCAAAGTTAAACATGCCATGGAGCAGTGGTCATTTGACGACGTTTTCGACGCTCATGGACTAGAGAAATGGGATGAAAAAGTCAGGAGATTCATCTCGACAAAGTCTACTCTGGTCGGTGAGCCGATAGAGTACTGTTGCGAGCTGAAGATCGATGGACTGAAAGTTATTCTCACATACGAGGACGGACTACTAGTCGGAGCCGCCACTCGTGGTGATGGTGAGGTGGGGGAGGATGTGACGCAGAATGTAAAGACGATACGTTCTATACCGCTAAGGATTGAAGGATTGAAAGATTTAAAAATTGAAAAATTGATAACCGTGGGGGAAATATGGATCAGCAAGAAGAGTTTGGAAAAGATCAACAAAGAGCGTGAGAAAGCTGATGAGCCTCTATTCGCCAACACTAGAAATCTAGCGGCCGGCTCTATTCGTCAGCTGGATCCGAAGGTCACTGCTAAGAGGAATCTGGATTCATTTATATATGATATTGATATGATCGAGGGTCTAGGGTCTAGGGCCGAGGGTATAGGAAGTTCACAGAAGTCTGCAACAGATTCTAAACCCTATACCCTAAACCCTAGCCCCTCCCCTCAGACTCAATCAGTAGAACTAGATTTATTAAAGAAATTGGGCTTGAAAACCAATCCTTATTTCAGAGTTTTCGATAACATCGCAGGTGTGCAGAAATTCTATGATGAATGGACGAGCAAGCGCGACAAGCTCGAATATGGACTAGATGGCATCGTCATCAAGATAAATTCCAAAAAGATCCAGGATGCACTCGGTTACACGGGCAAATCACCGAGGTGGGGTGTGGCTTATAAATTTCCCGCTGAGCAGGTGACGACTGTTGTGCAGGATATCGTTTTCCAAGTTGGTAGGACGGGTGTAGTCACTCCAGTCGCATCTCTCCGTCCAGTTCTCGTGGCCGGTTCGACAGTCTCGCGAGCGACCCTCCATAACGAAGATGAGATCAGAAGACTCGATGTGCGCATAGGTGACACAGTAATATTGCAGAAAGCTGGTGATGTTATCCCAGATATAGTGAGTGTAGTCAAGGAACTGCGAACGGGTAAGGAGAAAACATTCGTCTGGCCTCAACATATACATGCATGTGGTGGTGACGGTAAGATCGAACGTATACCGGGTGAAGCGGCATGGCGATGTGTCAATAAGGATTCATTCGAACAGCAGAAGCGCAAGTTCTACTATTTCGTATCGAAAAAATGTTTCGACATCGATGGGCTCGGCCCAAAGATCATCGATGTGTTGCTGGAAAACAACCTAGTGACGTCGTTCGATGAAATATTTACCTTGAAAAGAGGGGATATATTGGCCTTACCGAGGTTCGCCGAACAATCTGTGGATAACCTGTTGATATCCGTAGAAAGGGCTAGGAATATAACTTTACCGAGGTTCCTGACTTCGCTTTCTATACCCCAAGTGGGCGAGGAGACCGCTCATGATCTCGCCAAGCACTTTGGAACACTTGGAAATATCGAGAAGGCTAGATATGAGGAGATCGAGTCTCTCTATGGCGTTGGTCCGATCGTAGCAAAGGCTGTTCATACGTGGTTCAAGGACGCAGATAATAGGAAATTGATCAGGAATCTATTGAAACAGGTCACGATCGCGAACGTTACGAATGCTGGTACACAACCATTGCAAGGCCAGTCATTCGTCTTTACTGGAACGATGCCGACACTCGAAAGGTTGGATGCAGAAGAGATCGTTCGAAAGAATGGTGGCGAAGTCTCGAGTTCGGTTTCAAAGAAGACATCGTACGTAGTTGTTGGAGAGAATCCTGGATCAAAGTTGGAAAAAGCTAGAGAGTTGGGTGTGAAGGTGATAGGTGAGAAAGAATTTCGGGAATTGGTGGGGTGATGGTGAAAAGGGGTGTGATGCATCACCTATCCTTGTCACCTTGTCGTGCTTGGCGTGCTTGGCGCGCAACCTGCGCATCTGCACACATTATGCTACAATCGGAACCATGATAACCATCAAAGAATTGGAAAAACTGGCTGAATTGGCACGTATCAAGCTAACTGAGGAGGACAAAACCTCTCTAGTAAAAGAGTTTGATTCTATTTTGGGCTACGTTGATCAGCTAAAGAAGGTTGAGGTCTCTATGGAAGCAGAGAGCAGGGTCGGCGCCGTGAAGAATGTCGTGAGATCAGACGAGGTTGTCGTTATCTCGGCTGAAGATCGCGAGAGGTTGTTGGATGAAGCGCCACAGAGGGTGGGAGATTTTGTCGCGGTGAAGAAGATTTTGTAATAGTTGTCATTTGCCAGTTGCCGTTTGCCGTTTTAATTTTACATTTTACATTCATGAAAATCGATCTTACAGATTTGTCTATAAAAAAAGCCCACACCCATCTCATGAATGGTGATTTTACGTCAGTCGAACTTACGCAAGCCTACCTTGATGAGATAAAAAAGAAAAATTCTGAGGTGAATGCGTATCTAGAAGTGTTCGACGACGCTCTCGGAGCGGCCGAGAAAGCTGACAAGATGATAAAGGAGGGTAAGGCCGGAATGTTGACTGGTATACCGATAGCTATCAAAAATAATATATTGATCAAGGGCAAGATCGCTAGCTCTGCTTCCAAGATGCTGGAAAACTATCAGGCCACATACGATGCGACGGTTATTTCCAAACTGATCAAGGAAGGTGTTGTTTTTCTAGGTCGCACAAATATGGATGAGTTCGCTATGGGTGGTTCGACGGAAAATTCGGCCTACGGAGTTACGAAGAATCCACATGATCTGTCGCGTGTTGCGGGAGGTTCTTCTGGTGGCTCTGCTGCTGCAGTTGCGGGAAATATGGCTCTGGCGGCACTAGGCTCTGATACTGGTGGATCTATACGTCAGCCGGCTAGTTATTGTGGAATTGTAGGACTGAAGCCGACCTACGGACGAGTTTCTAGATATGGCGTCATGGCTATGGGATCTTCGCTCGATCAGATCGGTCCGCTCGCGAATACAGTCGATGATTGTGAGATCATTTACAATGTATTGAAAGGAAAAGATCCGAAGGATGGTACGACGATCTCGGAGGAAACTTACAAAGTGGAGACGGCGGGTGCCAGATCTGGAAAAAAGAAGTTGACTATCGGTGTGCCGAGGCATTTCCTGGGTGGAGATGGGATCGACAAGGAGGTGATGTCGGCATTCGAGAAGTCGATCGATTCATTGAAGAATAAAGGCTATGAGATAAAGGAAGTCCAACTACCGAATATTTCGTATTCACTCATGGTGTATTACATCGTTATGCCAGCAGAAGTTTCATCCAATATGGCACGTTTCGATGGTGTGAGGTTCGGATTGCACAAGGATGGAAAGACGGGTATAGATGACTATTTCGAGTCACGTCGTGCAGGGCTCGGCAAAGAAGTCATACGCCGCATATTGCTCGGGACATACGTACTGTCATCCGGTTATCATGATGCGTATTACAATCGCGCCAATGCCGTTCGCGGGATGATCACCGAGGATTTCACCAAGGCTTTCGAGTCGGTAGATCTCATCGCCACCCCGACGGCACCATCACCGGCGTTCCGGATCGGTGAGAAAGCTGATGATCCTGTCTCGATGTATCTGGCGGATATCTTTACTGCTACGGCGAATCTGACAGGCATGCCAGCGATGTCTATTCCGATGAATGGAGAAAAGTTCGAGGATTCATCAGGTGGGCGAGAGGCAGGATTGCCGATCGGTATCCAGTTCACTGCGCGTCATGGAGATGAAGCGGCATTGTTCGAGGTGGGGAAGGAGATGTTGGGGGAGTGATATGAAAGTCATATCGCACAATAGTCATGTTCCGAACGCACCGAGGACCTGCTTGAGCGCACCGGAAACTTCTAGATGAAAGATTTTTCTTTTATCTAGAAGTTTCATAAAGCGCGAGTTTCGCAGGTGCGTGAGGGACATGACTATTGGGCGATATTAGTATTTACAATCAAAAGACCCATTATCAAACTATTTGCGTTTGAGTTATACTATATGCCATGGACCTTATCTCTATCCCCACGTTCCAAAATGCACTGAAGTCAGCCCTGAGCCTTTATCCGCCAGCATTCGAATTCGTGAGTAATGTGATCGGTATATGCATCGCTATTTCATTGCCTCTATGCATAATCTTCTTTTTCGGCATCGTATACTGTGTAGAGAGTTTGAAGCGTATACGCAATCGCGAAGAGGAGATATACGACACAAAGACAGAGCCAGCCTATGAAGCAGTGCCGAAAGCTGATCAACATCTGACGAATCGCTGGGAAAATGTGCAGAAACACATGACTTCAACGAATCAGAATGATTGGAAACAGGCGATCATAGAAGCTGATGTGATGTTGGACGATATATTGACTCGTATGGGTTATCGTGGTGAGTCTGTCGGCGAAAAACTGAAACGCGTGGCAACGGGAGATTTCGCTTCATTGGACGATGCTTGGGAGGCCCACAAAGTGAGGAATAGGATCGCGCACGACGGTACCGGCTTCGTTCTCACGGAACATGATGCCAAACACGCGATAAGCCGATACAAGAAGGTTTTTGAGGAGTTTTATTATATTTAGTGACATAAAGGTGGCGTGGATTTCTTCATGGGGTAATTATAGAGTTATACACAGGTCAGAATATGGGTTGGAAAAGTGATGATGAAGTAATAACGACCCCTTTTTCTTATATAGCGTCATCCAATGCTCTTCTATTTGAAAATGTTAAGCCTGTTTTTGTTGATATAGATATTGACACGTTAAATATTGATCCAGAAAAGATTGAGGAAAAGATAAATATTAAGACAAAGGGAATGCTCCTAGTCGATATATTTGGATTGTCTGTCGATAAAGATAAGTTGTTAAAAATAAAGAATAAATACAAACTTCAAGTGATTGAAGACTCTTGCGAGGCCTTGGGCAGATCAAACAACGATTTTGCTGCTGGTAATCTTGCGGATGCCACTGTGTATGGTTTTCATGAAAATAAACAACTAACTACGGCGGGAGAAGGTGGAATGATCGTGACTGATAATGTGGAAATTTCGCGAAAATGCATGGCAATGAGAGATCAGGGACGATCCTTAAAAAAGGATTGGATTAATAATGTCATTCTAGGTTTTAATTTCAGAATGACGGAGATCCAGTCTGCATTTGGTCGGGAACAGTTAAAAAATATTGATAAGATTTTGAGAAAGAGAGAGCTTATCGCCAAAAAATATTCAGAGGGGTTTAAAGGGATGGATAAGCTATCAATACCAAATCAAGTGTCTTTCAATAAAAGAAGCTGGTTTCTATACTTTCTTATTTTTGATACATCACAAATAAGAAACATAGTTTATGAATCTCTTTTGGCTAATAATATTTCTTCGAGTAAGAACTATTTTCCGCCAATTTACGATTTTCCTATGTATACTGGGTACAAAAAGGATTGCAGAAATACTGAAATAATCTCAAAGACTTTGCTGGTTCTGCCTATGTTTTATGAAATGAATTATAAACAAGTAAGTAGGGTTGTTAGTGTTATTAAAAGGGCTTTAAAGAAAATATATGTATCCGTCTAATATTTTCTATACGAAATATGCTAATTCATATGAAAAGTATTCATTAAACAAAGAAGTTTACTTAACCGCTGTTGATGAATTTGTTATAAAGTCATTGAGTAGCAAAAGACCGCCAAAAACAATGATTGATATAGGCTCAGGAAATGGAAAAAGAGGTAAGCGTATAGCAGATATCCTAAAGGTTGAGAAGTTGACTAATGTTGATAGCAGTAAGGGTATGATCAAGTTGGCGAATAGAATACTGGGGACTGAAGTCATTCTTGCAGATATTTCAGACGATTCATTAAAATTAACAGGAAAGTATGAGGTATTGATATCATTATCAAACGTACTTAGTCATGTGCCAACAGAAGATAACAGGATATTAGCGTTGGTTAATATATCAAAATTAATGACAGAAAATAGTTTGTTGTTTATTGATGTCAATAATAGATATAATATTCTTAATTATGGATTTAAGTCTGTGATAAGGAACGTTTTTAAAGACATTTTTTTACCCAATAAGGCTAATGGTGATTTTAATCTACATCTACAAATACGGGATGACTTAATTAATACGGTAGTACACATCTTTAATCCTTTTGAGATTGAGAAATTATTTAAATTATCAGGTTTAAAAATTTTAGAAAGAAAAATTATAAACTATAAGAATGGAAAAGAAAATAGGAGTATTTTTGGTGGACAATTAGTATATAAGTTATCAAAATCATGAGAAAAGTTCTTTTTATTAGCTCTTTATACTATCCTCATATCGGTGGAGTAGAAACGATGATACGTGAGTTGTCTCGTGAATATCATAAAAGTGGAATTGAGGTTGTTATACTTACAAAAAAGTGGCCAAATACTCTTTCTGACAAAATGACATACGAGGGAGTCAAAGTCTTTCGTATTTTAAATGCCAAGACCAATGATGATTTTATGGAGGTCGTACGATGGTTAAAAAAACATCATCGAGAAATAAAATCAGACATTATTCATGTTATAGGGGCGAGGCGTCCATTACCACTTATTGCGTTACTGTTAAGATATTTATGGAATGTACCGCTAATTGTAAATATTGCAGGGGGTGATATTCCAGATAAATTAGATCCATTTCCAGGAACTGTCTGGGAAAAAAGCAAAGCTACTGTTTATCCCGTGTTTGATTATACAGATAGCATTATTTGTGCCTCGAAGGATACAGCTAGAGATTTCAGATATTTTTTTCCAAATATTACGATTCCTGTCATGATATTATATGCAGGTATCGATATTGAGTTAATAAATAAGACACTACCTGAGACAAGTGCGGATAAATATATTATTTCATTACGGCGTTTAGATCCAACAAAAGGAGTTGATGTACTGATTAAATCATTCTTTAAAATAAATAAAATTTACTCTAATTTAAGGTTAATAATCGCCGGAGACGGTTCGGAATTAAATAAACTAAAAAAACTAGTATGTGAGCTTAAATTAGTAAAAAAGGTTGATTTTATAGGTCCAATAGAACTTACCAAGGCAATATCCTTATTAAAAAGTGCGGAACTAACAGTGGTGCCATCGTTATCAGAGTCTGGTGGTCTAATTAATATTGAAGCGCAAGCCTCAGGATGCCCTGTGGTTGCAACAAGGGTTGGTGGTATACCAGAATATGTTCTAGATCAAGTCAGTGGGCTTTTGTGTGAGCCAAATAATATAGAAGATCTTACTGGGAATATATTAAAAATTTTAGAGGATAAATTATTAAAAAATAACCTTATAAGAGGCGGGTATATTCATGCTAAAAAGTTTGACTGGAAAACCCTTGCTCCACAATATTTATTACATTATAAAGATTTAATTAGAAGATTCAAGGTAAAAAAAATGTGTCAAGATGAATTATTTCTTAGAATGTGGTATAAACTAATCTCATGAGTATCTCATATAAACATTTATTATGTATAGAAACTGAATATGGTCTAATTGGCCCACTTTCTTCTAAACTTATCCATGATGGCCCAGATAACTATGTTTATGTTGTTGTAGACGCTAATAACAATAAATATGCACTACGTGTAAACAAAAGAGCGGGGAAGAATATTTCTTTTGAAATGGCTATTCTTACGGTTTTCGCGCAAATAGGTTTTTCCGCACCGCGGTTATTGAGAACTAAATCCAAAGAATATTTTTCAACCATAGACAAAGTATTTGTTGTTCTTTTTATATACATAGAAGGGATACAAATTAAAAAAATTTCATCTGAGCATTTAGAGACTGGCATAATAGAACGTGGAGCAAAAAAACTTGGTGAGTTGCACCGCCTAACAAACGGTATGATGGTTGAAATTATACCTACGCGTACTATTTTTACCGAGTTTGACCGTTTACTTAAGATTAACATTTCGATTTTAGAAAGATTTAAAGATGTTAGAGTAGTTATTGAACAAGTTAAATTTTTTTATCATGATGCTCTATTGAGGATAAATTCAAAAAAGGATTTGTATGGAGTAATCCATAACGATTATCGCGTTCAAAATTTAATTTATACCAAAGATGATTGTTACATAATTGATTTTGACTGGTCTTGTTACGGTCCACTTTCAAAAGATCTCGGGTTAGCAATTGCGGAGTGGTCTATGTACACCGGAAACACTGGTCCTTCGCAAGAAATGATTGAAAGATTTATTAAAGCCTATAATGAGACAGCTCCACAGGTTGTACTTTATAATAAAGATCTTATTTACTGGATTTGTTTTGCCTGTTTATCAGACACATGCACCTTCCTGGCTGATGTTGTTGAAGGCGGATATGCGGATAAGGTCATCAATGATGTCGATCAGTGCTATATGTATCGAAAGTTCAAATATTTTTATGGCGAATTGAAATAAAAAATACGAAAGATATGACAGAAAAACCAACAATAATATTCATATCGAATCGCTTCGGTTATGGTCCAACTATCACACTTCTTCAAGTTATAAGAGAATCTATGGGAAGGGTTGATGCAGACCTAGTTTTTGCTGGTTCAGGAATTTGTAAAGAAGCATTTGATTTCAGTTTAAGTGATCGTGTTAAATTTATTGAGAGTGATGAACGGGATATTGATAATCTTAGAAAACTTCTTGCCTGTTACAAGGGTAAAAAGGTATTTTTGATAAGTTGCCTTAATCGTTTGGCGATTCAGGTGGCAAAAGAACTATCTATACCTAACGCGCTTGTTGATTTTTTGACTTGGATGTGGAATGAAATACCACAAGGCTATGAAGATACTAATCATTATTTCTCAAATCATTTTGGAACAAGTAATAAGAGACCGTCAATGATTGAGGTGCCACTGATTCTCGGACCAATTTCGGAAAGGAAATCATATAAAAAAGAGTATCTTCTGGTTAATATTGGTGGAACGCAAAATCACCTAGTACCAAGTATTCCTAGAAATTACCTGACCTTGCTTAGCTATCTCCTGAACAACTTAAAAGTACCGACAGGTCTCAAGGTTGTTGTTGCTGGAGGACGCGAAGCAATATGCTTTCTCAAAACCTTAAGTACTCGACCAGAATTCAGAATTGAATCTTTACTGTCTAGTGAATATATTTCTATTCAGCATAGAAGCAAGAAAATAATTAGTCTTGCTGGAACCAATTCTACTTTCATGTCTTTTATTGTTGGAGTGCCGGTCGTTTTCTTGTTACCACAGCTTTATGCTCATTATAAATTAACACTGTTTTTGAAAGAAAGAAAATACATTACAAATTGCCAACATTGGGATGACTATATGGACGTACCAACTGACATTAATTTATTGACAGAAAAAGATAGCATTTTCCTTATTGAAGATTTAGCTGCAAATGCAATTACTAATATAAAAGTTTTGGCTAAGATAATGGAGGATTTACAGAATATGGTCGATATAGAAATCAACATAGCCGGACAAGAAAGATTTATTTCTGATTTCGGTGTTGGTGGTGAACAGATTATATGGAATTACTTGAGTAAGTTTTGGTTTAAGTAGGGATTTATACTTATTTAAGCATGCAAATACTAAATAAAAACCAAAAATTGAGCGAACTATGCGAAATGCTTTTCGATGCAAAATTTAATGTTTACGAATTAGAAAATAAAAAATGGTGGGGCCGAAAAAATAAAACTGCGAATTCATCTGAAATAGATAAATGGGATCAAGTATCTAGAGCTTGGAATGAAAAAAGATCTGTTATAAAAAAAGAAATTGATGAATTTTTCAAACAAAAGTTTGATGACGGTTCGAAGAAAGAAATAGATATAGAAGAAAAACTTCTATTCAGTGTACTTCCTATATCATTGATGATTGATATGATGACGATAGAAAAAATAAAAATGTTTGATTTGAGAAACAAAAAAAATAGTGAGGGGCTCAAAAAAGCAGAAAAGAAACTGAAAGCCCTAAAAAAGTTGATCGATTCTTCAGTTATTAAAATTGCGCAGGAGAAAAATTATATTATCACACAAGAAGCAAGAACCTTTTAACACTTATATGAAAAAGCCTTATCTATTTTTACCAGGATTAAAAAAATTAGCTAAAAAACTCAAAGGAAATGAAGTTGTACATATTGGAATAAGACCGTACGGCTTTCATGCTGGTAATGTTTTGTCACTGGTGGTTTATCCGTACCTATTATGTCAAGAGATGCAGAAAAATAAAAGAAAGGTTAATTTTAAATTCAAAATATCTATCAATGATTACGAGCAAGATTTTCTAGATGGTCCAGATTATAGGAGATATCCATTTAATATTTATCCAAAAAATAGCTCTTTTCAGTTTATGCCGGACGAAGCTGGCTGTTGTAAGGATGTGGTAGATCATTGGCAGCCGATTATAGAGAGTAATATTATAAATATCAAGAAAATATTTCCTGAAGTAACAATAGATTTTATAAGAAATTCTTCATTAAAAAATGAATATTATTTTAAATCTTTACTTCTAGAAACATTAAAGAATCCAGAAGAACAAGTTAAAATTTTTGCTAAATATAGCGGAAAAGAGGTTTTAAAATCACCGATTCAATATGCGGGAGTCATTTGTCCAAAATGTAATCGTGCCCACGGTAAAACTACGGTATATTCTTCAAGAAGAATACTATGGGAATGTCACGATTGTGGTTTTAAAAATGAAGATAAATATGAATCATATAATTACTGGTGGTATCACAAGGCAATGTTAACAGCTAGGTTGAAAATATTGAAGGTTCAAGTCGCTATGAGCGGAGGTGATCATTACAGCGAGGGAGATTATAATATTCGGAGAAAATTTATGCATAAATATTTCCGCAAGTTTAAGGAACCTGTTATGTTGTTTTGTCCTACTTTGATCGCTAAGGATGGTCAAAAAATGAGTAAAAGTAGAAATAATTCTGAATACGCTGACATTAAAAAGTTAATTGAAGTTGCAGTATCAAATTATGGAAGTGAAATAGTGATTTCTGATGACATGATTAAAAAAGTGAATAATGAAAAAGAATATCATTGCATTTTTTAATCCTTTTGGCTATGAACCAACAGGAACAGTTGTCACGAATTGACACAATATTATATATCCGGTATATTTTGTCACAGAATGATCTTCAACAATTAACCATAGAGGTAATCAGATTATGAGCATAACACTCAAGAAAGTAAGTAAGATTTACAACGCCAATATGGTATTGGTGGATGTCAGCATCTCATTTAACGCGGGGGAGAAAATCGCGTTGGTAGGTGAAAACGGAGCTGGTAAAACAACCATTTTGAGGCTCTGTACTGGAGCTGAGGAGCCGACTACCGGGACCGTCTCGACAGATGAATACACCCTGACTTGTTTTGTTCCTCAGGAATTCCCTGTAAGGGAATATGAAGGGCTAACAGGGAAGGATTATATTACTCTGTTTGGGAACGAGCCTCTGTTTCGGGGCGTAAAACGTTTGCTGAATGAATTCGATATAGACGAAACAATACTTGACAAGGATTTATCCTCGCTTAGCGGTGGTCAGCAGAAAATTCTTGACTTGTGTACAAACATCGCGCGAAAACCACAGTATCTTCTCATTGATGAACCTGAGAACCATTTGGATATCTTTGCTCGTCAGATCTTGATTAACTTGGTCAAAAACTATCGTGGCTGCGTAGTCTTTGTAAGTCATGACCAGGAAGTGATCAATATACTCACGAATAGAATTGTGGAAGTTGAGGATGGGACATTAAAATCCTACACAGGATCCTATGAATTCTATCTCGAGCACAAAAAACGAATGGATGAAGGTAAATTGAGGGCTTGGGGGGCGCATGAAAAGAAAGTCCAACAGCTCGACAGGCTCATAAAGAGAATGCATCAGTGGTGCAAGTTGAATCCTGACTTGGGAGCACAATTAAGCGCCAGAAAAACGCAGCTAAAAAAACTGCAGGAACGAGCGCCAGAGAAGCCTAAAACCCAGAAACAGATTAATTTGATGATTAGCGATGTAGAGCAGAAACATTCGAAACGAATGCTTATGTCACAAAATCTCACCGTGCGCTATGGAGAGAATACTATCTTATGGAACGTAGATACCTATCTAGGTTTTGGGGAAAAAATCGCTCTAGTCGGTCGCAACGGAAGTGGTAAATCTACTTATCTTAATGTTGTTATGGGTAAAGTTCCTATCACATCTGGTGAGTTAAAAGTCGGAGTAAATGTAAAGGTTGGTTACTTTTCTCAAGAAGCTATGGGGACACTCGATTTTGAGCAGACCCCACTTGAAGCAGTTGCCAATATTTTGAAAGCTCCGGAACACCAACTAAGGTCACTGCTCGCGCGGTACCTTATCGGAACAGACGCTTGCATGAGGAAGATAGAAACTTTGTCTGGCGGAGAAAAAACCAGACTAAGGTTCTGCTTACTATTCGCGGCGAATAGCGACCTTCTACTACTTGATGAGCCAACAAATCACCTAGATCCTCTTTCATGGGAGATTCTTGTGGAAGCACTCAAGGAATATCAAGGTACGGTGCTACTGGTGTCACATGATCGTATGTTTATCGATCAGATTACCGACAAACTTTGGGTGGTTGAGAACCATAAGATCACTCAATACTTTGGTAATTTAGGCCAATACCTGATGGAAAATCAGTGATAGGTTTCCGAACAGGCATGGGAATATCAGGTGGTTACAGGCTAGTTTGAATCATGAGGGGTCATTAAGTTGATCCCTCTTTTTTAGGGATAATATCCATCATCTTCTAACTTGTGTCCTGCGGGTTGCGGAGATACGACTGAATTGGAATCAAATAGTGCAGAATATTAAGGAATTATACGAAATTGCTAAGGAATCGCAGGCACAAGATCAAAAGTGATCTGCAGTTTACATAGTGTTTGTGTGGTGTGTGACTAGATATGTGGTGGCGGAGTCGTCGGATCTAGGATCCATGGCGGAGTGAAGTGTATGTGATATGATAGCGTTTTCAGGTACGTGTCCAAATTTCAAAAAGTGGTTTTGGGAAGAAAGTCGATTTGAGAAATGAAGGTGACAGATAGGTTTCATTAGGATATTATAATTTCATGCAAAAAGGCCTCATAGTACACACACTCGTTGTTAATGGTAAAGGGGAGGTGCTTATACTTCAGAGAGCGAAGCAGGAAGATGTTCTTCCAGAATACTGGGATATACCCGGAGGCACTCTGGAAGATGGGGACTTCTACTCCTTGGTGCAACACTTGTATGAAACGGATAAATTGCTGATGGTTTTGAGTCCGTATGTTAAAACCTGTTCTCAGCTTTTGCGTAAAGAGGCAAAGGAAAAGATATATTCAATGGAAAATTTGAAAGGCAAAATAGGCCTAAAATGAAAACGCACCGCGTAGACACGAAGACTACGAGATACGTTTCCTTATGGATAGATATATATTAGCATACCTATTACTAATAATGCAAGCAATTTTGATATGTCGATAATAATAAAAGAAAACTCGCACACAACCTAGGAACGAGTTTCCATGAGTTGTGTGCGAGTGTTTACTTCTGACGCACTAAGCCATGATCACTTGATTGTGGACTAGGCGCTGATAGGGCACATTTGAGCCTAGAAGTTCCTCGTGGGAACCTTGGCCGACTAATCTACCCTCGTCGAAGACGAAGATCATGTCAGCATCTCTAACTGTGGCGAGACGATGAGCGATGATGATCGTAGTCTTTCCTGTCGATGCCTCATGAATACTTTCACGAATGCGAGCTTCATTTTCTGTGTCGAGGCTCGATGTTGCCTCATCAAAGATGAGTATTGTTGGATTTTTGATGAGTGCGCGAGCGATGCCTACCCTCTGGCGTTGACCGCCGGAAAGTTTGATACCACGTTCGCCGATGATCGTCTCCCAGCCTTTTTCCAGTTTGTCCCAGAATTCCGAAAGTCGGGACAACTTGGCGACACGGTCAAGCTCTTCCGTCGTGACTTTATCTGCTGAACCATTCATGCCAAATGTGACATTGTATCGCATGGTGCCGTCGAATAGAGCAACGTCCTGATGAACGATGCCAATGTTGCGGCGCAGTTCTCGGTAGTCGAGCATGCGCATGTCGACCCCATCTATGAGCACGTGGCCACTTTGTGGATCAAATGCACGAATCATCAGGCCCACCGATGTTGATTTGCCGGAACCTGATTTTCCAACAAATGCATGACGTTTGCCCTCTTCCAGGACAAAGGAAACTTCTCGCAATGCAGGAATCTCCGGGGCTTCCGCACGACTTTCTCCTTCGTCAGAATCCCTCTCATCGTCAAGATCGCCTTTTTTCGTTCTTGATTGATAGGCGAAACTGACATTCCGAAATTCGATCCGACCTTTGAGGTCATCGATAGGGATCGGGTGAAGTGGCATGACGATGTTCGGCTCGTAATCGAGGAAGCGGAAGTATTTGCTGATCGGGGCAATGTTTTTTGCTGAGTTGCGTTGAATGTTGCTAATGTTCAAGATGGTACCCATAGCGGAACCGATCCACATATACAATGTCACGAACATGCCTGGAGTAATACGTTTCTGAAAGGCAAGGTAAGCGGCGAAGACGATGCATGCCGATTGAGCCATGGTTATGAACCATTGTCCAGAGTAGAACCATGCTAGATATGGCATCCAAACTTTTTTACTTTGAACTCCTTTTTCCATGTTGTCTTTATCACAATCCCGTTGTACTCTTTCCTCTTGGACATTGGCGAAGACAACGGTGGCGTTTTCGATCACCTCTCCTTGCCTTTTTGTCGCCGTATTCCAGAGAGTGTCGAGGTGGCGGATCTTTGGTTGGAACGATGAGTTGTACTTGATCGAATAGACACAGAAACAACTGATCGAAACCAAAACGCACAGCCCCAAGATAGGGACAGTCGACAATAGAAAGCAGATGGGGATGATGATCATGAGTGAGATCGGGATCAGTTCGTAGACCGCGATATTCATGATATTGGTGATAGCGGATTCACCCTTGGTGATGATATTTCGTTTGATGATCGAATGACCTAGGGTGTGCTGTCCCATCGATATGGAGAAGAATTTCTTCATCGACATCCTAGATAGATAACTCGAAAAGTCGAAATCAAAATTCTTTGTCTCGTATAGTTCACGCAAGAAGCTTAGAAGTGTTCGGAACATGCTAAGTGCTGCCCATGCGACCATTGGCCAGAAGAATTCACGAGCATCATTTTTCGTGATGGCTGTAACTATCTGTCCATAAACCAGAGGGAATATCGCCGCCAAGAATTGATTTGCTAGGATGAGACACAGGATGCCTATGATGTAGTTACGATATGGAGCACAAAGCTTCCAAACCCGTTTCAGATTTTGTATTTTATTCATGTCAAGGAGCTTTCGTTGTTTTTTGTTTCTCCCTATATGCATACGCAAAAGGGAAGCTGGTGTAATTATAACACGAAGATTTCGGAAGTCAATACTTTATGTTGTAACCCCTCACACCCCTTTTAGGTAAGTCGCCATCATGCCTTTTTGCCTGTAGGACATTAGTACCGAGCAAAGGATTGCAAGAGTCTCCGCTGTTTTCTCTCTGAATGATCCAAATGATATTTTTC
>Ga0194053_10000005_pt1 | contig 186364 bp, 157 predicted proteins | sample SepL228m_MetaG_FD_161684 | JGI IMG/M metagenome (GOLD analysis project Ga0194053, IMG submission 161684) | Anoxic zone freshwater microbial communities from boreal shield lake in IISD Experimental Lakes Area, Ontario, Canada - Sep2016-L227-8m | ecosystem: Environmental > Aquatic > Freshwater...
CTCAGGAGGAAATGGAATCCCGCAATGGCTCCTTACATCTTCATGGAAAGGAATGGCATTCACATCATCGACCTGTATAAAACAATTGCAAAGATCGATGAGGCCGCAGCCGCCCTTAAACAAATCTCCAAATCAGGCAAACGTATTCTCTTTGTTGCTACAAAGAAGCAGGCCAAGGAGATCGTGGCAGAACAGGTGAAAAGGGTCAATATGCCATATGTTACCGAGCGCTGGCCCGGTGGGATGCTTACTAACTTCGCAACCATCAGGAAAGCAGTGCGCAAAATGGTCTCCATTGATAAACTGATGACCAGCCCTTCATATAACAACCTGTCGAAGAAGGAACGCCTTACAATTACCCGCGAACGTGCAAAACTTGAGAAGAATCTCGGTTCAATCGCCGACCTCAACCGCCTGCCCGCCGCGATCTTTATAGTGGATATCCTTAAAGAACATATCTCCCTGGCCGAAGCAAAGAAGCTCAATATCCCGACTTTCGCCATCGTTGATACCAATTCGGACCCGCGTAAAGTTGATTTCCCGATCCCGGCTAATGACGATGCCTCCAAATCAATCAGCATTATTATTGAAACTATGGTAAATGCTATTGAAGAAGGACTTGTCGAACGCAAACTCGACCGTGATAAGAAAGCAGCCGATGAAGACAGGGGAGAACAGGATGAGGATTTCGATGACAGGATGAAAGAGGATGAAATTGAAGAAGATGTTGCAGGAATAAAACTTGCAATCAAAGAACATCCCGACGCAAAACTTCAGAAGATGAAACCAGGCGTTGCCGGCGAATCCGAAGAAAAGAAATCCCAGAGGAAAAGGATCAGCAAACCTGCAGGCAGGCCTAAAAAATAAGTATTAATACAGCTAATCGGATTGATTTTATGAACATAACAGCAGCTGATGTAAACAAACTTCGCCAAATGACCGGCGCCGGAATGATGGATTGCAAAAAAGCACTCCAGGAATCGGAAGGCGATTTTGACAAAGCAATTGATAACCTGAGAAAAAAAGGACAAAAAATTGCAGGTAAGCGTGCCGACCGGGATGCAAATGAAGGATTCGTAGTTGCTAAAACCACTGAAGATAAATCATATGCTGCAGTGGTAATGGTAAACTGCGAAACTGATTTCGTGGGAAAAACTGAAGAATTCAAACAGTTTGCGATTGATATCCTCGATGCAGGACTGAAAAGCAGGGTTCATTCTGTTGCCGAACTCATGCCCCTGGCAATAGGAACATCCACCATCGAATCGAAATTGAATGACCTGCTGGGAAAAACAGGTGAAAAGATGCAGATAGCTCATTATGAAGTTGTCGAAGCTCCTTTAACCGTAGCATACAACCATTTTGGAAACCGCCTTGCAACTGTTCTTGGGATAAGCCCCAAAGACGGGAACAATGCCGGGGAAGTGGCGTACGAACTTGCAAAACAGGTTGCAGCCATGAACCCTGTTGCTGTTGACAAGGAAAATGTTCCCCAGAACGTCATCGACCGTGAGATCGAGATCGGCAAGGAACAGGCCCGCCAGGAAGGCAAGCCTGAAGAAATGCTCGAAAAGATCGCAACAGGGAAACTGAATAAATTTTACAAGGACAGCACCCTTCTTAACCAGGAATATATCAAGGACAGCAAGAAGACCTGCGCCCAGTATATGGCCGATAATGATAAGGATCTTAAGATCGTAGGATTTAAGAGGCTTCAATTAGGCGCATAATTATTTCATTCTTATTAAAATTCCGGGATTATCTTTGTTGTTGGATAATCCCGTTTTTTATACATGCCACAGAAAGAATCGGTAAAAGCAATGTTTAACGAGATCTCGGGAAAATACGATTTCCTGAATCATTTCCTCTCCTTTGGCATAGACCGGCTCTGGAGGAAAAGACTCGTTAAGGAAATGCTGAAATCAAAGCCCCGTCATGTTCTGGATCTTGCAACAGGCACAGCCGACCTTGCCATTGAATTACACAGGAGGGGGGGGGTGAAAGTTACAGGAGCTGATATCTCCGAGAACATGATGCTTGTCGGAAGGGAAAAGATCACAAAAGCCGGCCTCTCTGATGCTATTGAACTTATTTACGGGGATGCCGAGAATCTTCCATTTCCCGATGAAAACTTTGATGCTGTCATGATCTCATTCGGAGTCAGGAACTTCGAACATCTTGAAAAAGGGATATCTGAAATGAGACGTGTTATCAGGAAAGGCGGCCAGGTCATGATCCTTGAATTCTCCCACCCGTCTTCCTTCCTGCTGAAAACTTTATACGGTTTCTATTCCCGCTATATAATTCCCCTGATGGGCCGGATGATCTCTTCTCACCCTTCGGCCTACCACTACCTTCCCGAAACAGTCGCAGCATTCCCTTCGGGTAAGGAGTTTATCAGGATCATGCTGCATACCGGCTTACATGATTGCAAACGGATCAGCCTGTCGGGAGGGATAGCATCAATTTATATCGGAACAAGGCCTTACTGAGTATATATACTTCTCAAAGTGAAGGGCCTGAATTGCAAAATAAACAAGAAAAAATTCCGTTAGTTTAATTTAAGGCATGCTTCATTTGAAAGACAAAGGGTTTCTTACTGTTGCCTGTATAATTCTTATTCTCTTTTTCAGCATCCCTGCAAAAAGCCAGAAAGGCATTGTTATAAATAATCCCAGGTACGATGATGATATCATTCACTTCGGATTTGTACTGGGTGGCAATATGAGCTATCTTACCATCCGGCCTGTTGCTGATTTACAACAGATTGTCTGGGACTCAACCTACCTTCCCAGCGATTTCTTACCTATGCCCCTTGGAGCCAGGGTACTGAGCATTGAATCCCGCCCCACACCTGGGTTTGTAATAAGTATCGTTAGTGACCTGAGGCTTGGTCCTTTGTTCAATTTAAGGTTTATCCCTTCTCTCAGTTTTGGCGACAGGGACCTCATATATTCAATACTCGTTTACCGCAAAACCGATACCACGGTGATGAACATCACAAAGAAAGTACCCTCCACCTATATCAACTTCCCTTTGGAATTCAAGTATAAAGCATTGAGATATGATAACTTCAGACCCTATCTCCTGGCAGGCGTTCAATATACCCTTGACCTGGCTTCCCAGGCAAAAAAACGGGAGCAGCGGAGCTCTGACCAGAAAATCGTAAAGTTCAATCAGAACGACCTGTATATTGAAGCAGGCGTGGGATTCGATTTCTATAACGAATGGTTCAAACTCGCCGTTGAGCTGAAAATGATGTATGGGACACAGGATATTCTCAAACGGGAACATAACATCTTTACTGATCCCGTCTCCAGGCTGAATTCCAAAATTTTCCAGCTTAGCTTTACCTTTGAATAAGCCTTTCTGCGGTTTTCTTATCTTTGCAGCCAAATCAAGTGATTATGGAACGAATCGCGGTTTTCCCGGGCTCTTTTGATCCGGTCACAAAAGGACATGAATCCATTATCAGACGTTCTGTCAGCCTGTTCGATAAACTGATCATTGCACTTGGGGAAAATGCCGGTAAACAATCTTATTTCACTCTTGAGCAGCGGTTTTCCTGGCTCCTGGAACTGTTTGGCGGGGAACCTAAAATTGAGATCACCCATTACGACGGACTTACAGTAAACTTCTGCCAGTCGAAAAATGCAAGATACATTCTGAGGGGGCTCAGGACCAGTGCAGATTTTGAATTTGAACGGGGTATCGGGCAAATGAATAAACTGATGTCGCCTGATATTGAAACAGTTTTCCTGCTGTGTGAACCCGAATATGCTTCACTCAGTTCTTCAATTGTAAGGGATATTCTCAGGCATGGAGGGGATGTTGGCATGTTTATCCCTGACGGCATCAGGCTCATCACACCTTCACACGATTAGAACTTTATTGAAGAAAGGCACATCCATTATTATATTTATTTATTGGCATGGATTTTGACAATACGCAATTATGAAGAGACTCTTTATTTTATTCCTTTTTCTTGTTATAGGGCGGATGGCATTTTCCGAGAATGTCGTCCTGAATGGAAGCGCACCGGGCGCCGAAGGAAAAATCATTACACTATCTGTTTCCCAGGATCCTCTTACGAACACAGAACAAATTCTGGCCAGGGTAAAGATCGACTCCTCGGGTAAATTTGTTATTACTGTCCCTGTCAGTGAGATCATAGTGGCGAAACTGTCCATAGAATTTCATAGCGCCGGCTTGTATATAAACCCCGGAAAGACTTATGAGGTCAATATTTTACCCTATAAATACAATGACGTAAAGGAACTTAATCCGTTCATTAATTCGACAAACCTCCAGATTGAACTTGTTAAATTGCCTGTCGACGATCCAAACTTTGTTTTAGGGGCCTTCGATGAGATCTATAACTCTTTCCTTGTTGAGAACTTTAATGCGCTTTACAGGGACCATAATAAATCGCTGCTTGATACACTGAATGCCAGGCTTGCCGAAGCTATTGGGGATTCCCGGGATCCGTACATCAAGAACTACAATGATTACAAACTGGCTAACCTTGTCCAGCTTACCCAGTCGATGAACCAGGCCAGGATCGGCTACACCTATTTCACTGCAAAACCGGTTCTTTACAATAATGTGGAGTATATGGATTTCTTCAATTCCTATTTCACAAAATATATTAACGTGACTTCCAGGATACTCAGGAAGAACGATTACCACGCCTTGCTTTCCTCCCCTGAACCTTATAAAGCCATGATGAAAGCCCTTGAAGCGGATTCAATTCTTGAACCCGGGCAGTTGAGGGAATTGGTCCTTTTAAAAGGCCTGATGGAGATTTACAGCTCGGTCCCCGATGATCAGAAAAACATACTCTCATTGTTAAAAAGCATTGAACTGCAAAGCACAATCCCCCAGCACCGCGTGATTGCCAGGAACCTTCAGAAAACCCTTACCCGCCTGCAGCCAGGCACTCCGGCCCCTGCATTCGTACTAAGGAACAAAGACAATAAATCGTCGGTAAAACTTGATTCCCTTAAAGGGAAAATTGTGGTCCTGAATTTCTGGACATCCTATTGCACCGGTTGCACCAATGAAATGGAACTTATCAAGCCTATGGTTGAAAAGTTCAGGAATAAGGTTGTTTTTGTAAGCGTGTCATCAGAATATTACCGAACAAGAATGCTGATGTTCCTTGGCATGAAGAAAGACTGGAACTGGACGTTCCTCCATATTGGCGACCAGATAGATCTTTTAAAAGAATATGATGTGCGTTCTTTACCCTTGTTTGTGATCATCGATAAAGAGGGGAATATTTATAAGTATGCCGCAGATTTTCCGAGCAGTGGTCTGGAAAATTCAATAGAACACTTAATACAATCATCGAAATAAACCTGCCGCTGAAATACCGGCAACATAGAAATTATGCTTGATATTTTAAAAAAATTTCTGGGAAGTAAATCCGCAAGGGATATTAAAACAATCAATCCCCAGGTTGATGCAGCCCTTGAATACGGAAAAGCTTTCCGGGCGATCAGTAATGATCAGCTGAGGGCGAAAACACTGGAATTCAAACAACGGATAAAAGAAAGGATAACAGGCAAACAGCAGGAGATCTCTGAACTTCGTACCAAACTGAACTCCGACGATGTCCCTATTGATGAAAAGGAAGACATGTATAAGGAGCTTGACAAGCTTGAAAAAGACGAATATGAACTTATCCAGGATGAACTGAAAGCGATACTCCCCGAAGCCTTTGCCGTTGTAAAAGAAACTGCACAGCGGTTCGTTGAAAATGAATGGGTCGAAGTAACCCCTACCGATATGGACAGGGACCTTGCAACCCGGCGTGACAGTGTTGAGATCGCAGGTGAAACTGCCAGGTACAGGAATTCCTGGACTGCCGGTGGAAGTACCATACGCTGGGATATGGTGCATTATGACTGCCAGCTTATCGGTGGCGTTGTGCTGCATGACGGCAAGATTGCCGAAATGGCTACTGGTGAAGGTAAAACCCTTGTGGCAACTTTGCCGGTATACCTGAATGCGCTGTCGGGAAGGGGTGTTCACATTGTTACGGTGAACGATTATCTGGCCAAACGCGACTCGGAATGGATGGGAACCTTATTTGAATTCCATGGTCTGAGGGTTGATTGTATCGACAAGCATGAACCCAACTCCAATGCCAGGAGGAACGCCTATAATGCCGATATAACATACGGAACCAATAATGAATTCGGGTTTGATTACCTCCGTGACAATATGACGGGAAACCCTGAGGAAATGGTACAGCGTCCGCATAATTATGCAATAGTGGATGAGGTCGACTCGGTCCTTATTGATGATGCCCGTACACCCCTGATTATTTCAGGACCTACGCCTAAAGGGGATGACCAGTTGTTTGAAGAACTCAAGCCGCAGGTCGTGAAACTTTATAATGCCCAGAGGAACCTGGTCACCAAGCTTCTTGCAGAAGCAAAACAGCTGTCCTCCGACCCTGACAATTCTGAGAATATGAAGAAGGCCGGTGAGCAGATTTTACGCTGCCATCATGGCCTCCCGAAGAACAAAGCACTGATCAAGTTCCTTAGCGAGCAGGGAATGCGGGCCCTGATGCAGAAGACAGAAAACTTCTACCTCCAGGAACAGGCAAAGAACATGCATGTCATTGATGATGAGCTTTTCTTCATCATCGACGAAAAGAACAATACTATCGAGCTGACGGAACAGGGGATAGACCTGCTTACCGAATCGTATGAGGATGCTTCTTTTTATATCTTGCCGGATATGGGAGCCGTGATCGCCGACTTAGAGCGCTCAGGATTGTCAGACTTTGACAAGGCAGAGAAGAAAGATGCGCTCATGCTTGACTATTCCATCAAATCGGAAAGGGTGCATACCGTGAACCAGCTGATCAAAGCCTATGCTTTGTTTGAGAAGGACGTGGAGTATGTTGTGATGGACAACAAGATCAAGATTGTTGATGAACAGACCGGCCGTATTCTTGAAGGCCGCCGTTATTCGGAAGGCCTGCACCAGGCAATTGAAGCTAAGGAAAGTGTTAAAGTGGAAGCCGCCACACAGACCTATGCCACCATCACACTTCAGAATTATTTCAGGATGTATAAGAAACTTGCCGGGATGACGGGTACAGCCGAAACCGAAGCCGGTGAGCTCTGGAATATTTATAAACTGGATGTTGTGGTGATACCGACCAACCGCAAGGTGATCCGTGACGACAGGGAAGACCTGGTATACAAAACAAAACGTGAAAAGTTCAACGCGGTTATCCAGGAGATACAGGATCTCACCCAAAAAGGAAGGCCCGTTCTTGTGGGTACTACCTCTGTGGAAACTTCCGAATTGCTTAGCCGTATGCTCAAGAGGGTAAATATCGCCCATAATGTCCTGAATGCAAAATTACATGCCAAGGAAGCCGATATCGTAGCCGAAGCCGGTAAGTCGGGCACGGTAACCATCGCTACAAATATGGCCGGCCGTGGTACCGACATCAAGCTTGGAACTGGTGTAAAGGAAGCCGGCGGTCTTGCCATCATAGGCACTGAACGCCATGAGTCACGCCGCGTTGACAGGCAGCTTAGAGGCCGCTCAGGCCGCCAGGGAGACCCGGGTAGCTCCCAGTTTTTTGTTTCTCTTGAGGATGACCTGATGAGGATGTTCGGCTCGGACCGTATCGCAAGGATCATGGATAGCCTCGGGATCAAAGAAGGGGAGGTGATACAGCATTCGATGATTACCAGGTCTATTGAAAGAGCCCAGAAGAAAGTTGAAGAAAACAATTTTGGTATCCGTAAACGCTTGCTGGAATACGACGATGTCATGAATATCCAGCGCGAAGCTATTTACAAGAAAAGGCACCATGCACTGTTTGGTGACAGGCTTGCCGTCGACATTGCCAACATGATGTACGATGTTTGCGAGACCATCGTCCTTGACCACCACGACGACCGCGATTTTGAAGGTTTCAAATTTGACCTGATCAAGGAATTCGCCGCCGAACCTCCTATGGATTTGGTTAAATTCCAGCAGGCTAATGCTTCCGAAGTGTCAGAATCCCTTTTTGCGCATATTTACAAACGTTACAAAAATAAGGGGGAGCACATCGCTGCCAAAACCTTCCCTGTGATCAAGGATGTTCTTGAAAATGAACCCAGGTATGAGAATATCGCGATACCGGTTACCGACGGACTGAAGACTATGCAGGTGGTTACAAACCTCCGTAAAGCTCTTGAAGACAAAGGAAAAGAAGTTGTCATCTCTATCGAAAAGGGAATTGTGCTTTCAATGATCGACAACGCATGGAAAGAACATCTCCGCGAAATGGACGACCTGAAGCAAAGTGTTCAAAATGCTGCCTACGAACAGAAAGACCCCTTGCTTATTTATAAATTTGAATCCTTTGAACTGTTTAAAACCATGGTTCAGCGAACAAATAAGGAGATCCTTTCTTTCCTTATCAAGGCCGACGTTCCTATCCAGGTTGAGAATGTTAAGGAAGCCCAGCTCCCGAAAAAGACCGACCGGGGCCGGTACAAGGAAGAACGCTCAGACCTTCTTTCACAGGCCAATACCGATACACAGGAGAAATCACGCCCCCAGCCTGTTAAAGTTGAAAAGAAAGTCGGAAGGAATGACCCCTGCCCCTGCGGAAGCGGTAAGAAATTTAAAAATTGTCACGGGCTTGGGTAGGATTAATTAATCGACAGCCGGCAGTCGGCAGTCAACAGTCGGCAATTGAAAGCCTCTATTCACCAGTCACTAGTCACCAGTCACTGTTCACTAAAAATAAAAGGGTATGAAACTGAAACGAATTCTTCTAAAACTCTCCGGAGAAGCCCTCGAAGGGAAACAGGGTTATGGGATCGATCCTGACCGTCTTCTTGATTATGCCGAAGAAATCAAATCTGCTGCCTCAGGAGGTGTGCAGATTGCCATAGTCATCGGCGGAGGCAATATTTTCAGGGGGCTTCAGGGAACCCGCTATGGTGTCGACCGTGTACAGGGAGACTATATGGGGATGCTGGCAACCGTCATCAACAGCATGGCCTTGCAGGATGCCCTTGAAAAAAAAGGCTTGAAAGTAAAACACCTGGGTGGTATTGCGATTGATCCGATTTGCGAAAGTATGAGCCGGAAACAGGCGATCTGCTATCTTGAAGCAGGATATGTTGTTCTGATCAGCGGAGGCACAGGAAATCCTTATTTCACTACCGACAGCGCCTCCGCTTTGAGAGCAGTGGAGATCAAGGCCGATGCTATACTCAAAGGGACCAGGGTCGACGGGGTTTATACCGCAGATCCCGAAAAGGATAAAAAGGCAAAAAAGTATGATACACTGAGCTTTGATGAAGCATATCAAAAGAACCTGAAGATCATGGACCTGACCGCATTTACACTTTGCAGGGAAAATAATCTGCCTATCATAGTGTTCAATATGAACCAAAAAGGCAACCTGCTTAAAATCATTCAGGGAAAGAAGACCGGAACTATTGTTCAAAATTGATAATTTTGAGTCGAATTCAACAAATCTGAACAATGAACGAAGAAATAGAGTTCACGATAGAAGAAGCTAAGGAAGGGATGCAGAATGCCTTGCACCACCTTGAAAAGGAAATTCAGAAACTCCGTGCAGGCAAGGCCAGTCCGCAAATGCTCGAAGGGGTTAAAATTGATTACTACGGTGTGATGACTTCCATTGACCAGACAGCCAACATCAGTTCCCCCGATGCCCGCCAGATCATTGTACAACCCTGGGATAAAAGCGTGCTCGGCCTGATCGAAAAAGCAATACAGGCTGCCAACCTCGGGTTCAATCCAAAAAATGAAGGCGAGATCCTGAGGATTGTTGTTCCTCCGCTTACCGAGGAACGCCGCCGTGACCTGGTAAAAAAAGCCAAAGCAGAAGCCGAAAATGCCAAGATCAGTATCCGCAGCATCCGCCGGAGCGCGAATGAAACGGCCAAACAACTGAAAAAAGACGGGGTCCCTGAGGATGAGGTAGATAAACTGGAAGCCGATATCCAGAAAGTTACCGATGAATTCATTACTAAAGTGGATAAGATCCTTGAAATCAAAGAAAAAGATATAATGACAGTTTGATATGCCTGTTAAATCTATTATCTCCGACCAGTCCCTGATTGCTTTTTGCGGACTTTATTGCGGTGCATGTTCCAAATATCGTGCCGAAAAATGCCCCGGCTGCCATGAGAATAATAAAGCAGGATGGTGTAAGGTCAGGGAATGCAATATCTCCAACAATTATCAGAGCTGCGCCGACTGCAAGGAGTTCAGGAACCCTATGGATTGTAAAAAATTCAACAATTTCTTTTCAAAGATATATGCCCTGATGTATAAATCTGACAGGGCGGCCTGCGTGGCCAAAATAAAAGCAGAGGGCTACAGGGCCTTCGCATCCTACATGGCTGTGCACCAGCTGCAGGTGATCAAACGGAAATGAAAATTAACCGTGTTTGCTGATCTTCTGCAAACGCTCCGGATCATTCAGGATTATCTTCTTCCCTTCAACGGTTATCAGGCCCTCATTGTGGAATTTACGCAGCGTATGGATCACGTTTTCCTTGGAACAGCCTGCAAATTCAGCAAATTCCTGCCTCGACAATGAGAGCACGAACGCATCGTTCATATATATATTCTGGGAGAGAAAGATCAGTATATCGGCAATCCGGCCGTTCACCTGTTTGTGGGCCAGGCTTATAAAGTTGAAAATGGAACTGCGGAAGACATCCGTAATGAATTGCAGCATCTTGAAAAGGTACAAGGTGTTTCCCAATGCAATCCTGGTCAGAAGAGCAACATCAATAGTACACCCTTCACAATCCTCAATCGCACATACCGAAAACAAATTGAACTCGGCATTGACCAGGTTGGCTCCTCCGATTAATGCAGGAGCTTTGTTGATGGAAAGAATGAGATTTTTACCGTTCTCATCCTCATAATTGAATTTGATGATACCTTTCCTTAGAAATAGAAAGTGGGTCGACTTGGCTCCCTGCTTCAGAATGACTTCCCCTTTCTTATACCTGAGCTGAACTGACTTGGATCTGAGTTTCTCAAACTCCTCCTTCTGGATATACTGACAGCTGATCGTCCTGAAAAGGCAATCTTCACAGTCAAAGTAACGCTGGGGATTGATCTGGCTCATAAGGTATTTTCAACAAAAGTACTTGATTTTCATGTATCGAAAGGTGAAATAATGCAGTTTTTAAAATGTAACACATCAGGTAAAAGGGCACTTTCTTTCAGTCTCAGCTATAATATTGGCAATCAGCATAATCTTAATTTTGCTCCGAACAATTTCAATTAAATTCTTAATAAAATATTATACATGGATATCAGAACGATATGTGTCCTGGGAGGTAACGGAAAGACCGGTGAACCCGAAAAAGTAGAACGCTTTGAACTTAATATGGGCGACATCATCAGCATAGTCGGCCCAACTGGCTGCGGAAAAACAACCCTCATCAACGACATTGAACTTTTTGCAAACCGAAACACCCCTTCTAACCGCCTGGTAATGATCAACGGGGAAACCATTCCTGAGGACTTTTCATTCGATCCCAGGAAACACCCTATTGCACTCATTTCCCAGCATACAAATTTTCTTTCGGATCTGCCTGTGGGCGAGTTCCTTAAGATACATGCAAAAGTCAGGGGGGGCGATAATCCCGAACTGATGATAGAGGAAACCCTGGAATTTGCCAACCAGCTTACCGGCGAAGCAATTATAACCTCGACCGGGATGACTGAACTTTCGGGCGGACAAACCCGTTCATTACTGATTGCCGATGCCGTGATCATTGGCAATTCCCCTATTATCCTGCTGGATGAGATTGAAAATGCCGGGATTCACAGGACAAAGGCTCTTGAGCTTCTTAAGCAGTTCAGGAAGATCTTTGTATTTGTGACTCACGACCCTCATATTGCCCTGCTCTCTGACTACCGTATCATCATGAAGAACGGTTCTATGGAGAAACTTATTTGTACAAATACCGAAGAAAGAAAAGTCGCTGCTGATCTTGGCAAAATAGACAATCTCATGCTGAATTTCCGCACTTATATAAGAAGCGGGCAGGAGATATCTGAGAATATGATGGCAGAACAATTAGAAACCCTGAAAATAGTAAACTGATATATGAAACTGATAATATTTGCCGGTCCCCCGACCTGCGGGAAGACCACTGTAATAAGACAGGTTATAAGAAGGATGCTAAAAAAAGGCCACAAGCCCGCATACCTGAAAATCGATGTGCTGTATGCCGATGAGGATAAAATCATTGGTGATGAGTTTGGTATACCTGCAAAAAAACTATATTCAGGTGAATTATGCCCCGATCATTGTAATGTCGTGGTGATGGACGAGGCCGTGGAATGGGCTGAAAAATCGGGCAGTGATTATCTTTTCGTGGAAACTGCCGGATTATGCCTGCGTTGTTCGCCTTACATTGAGAACTCGCTTGGGGTGGTGGTTCTTGAAGCAACCAGCGGGATGAACCTTCCCTATAAGATTGGGCCTATGCTTACACTGGCCGATATTGCTGTTATTACAAAGATCGACCTGATCTCCCAGGCCGAGAGGGAGGTGTTCCGTTACAGGGTCATTGAAGCCGCCAAGGAAATCACTGTTGTAGAAAGCAATGCCTTGTATGGAATAGGGATTGATCCGATCGTAAGGCATATTGAACGCTCAGGCGAAATTGAACAACCCATGTTTTTAAGGGGTAATCCTCCTGTTGGGACATGCACCATCTGTGTAGGCAAGAAGGAAATCGGGGCCAAAAACCATTTCGGGGTGTTGCGCACCATGGAACATGATCTTTTTTACATTGGAGAATGACATCCGCAGTCCCAAATAACATGCCTCATAACACAATGGATAGCCCGCTGATCTATCTTGACAATGCGGCAACCACCCCGATAGACCCGGAAGTTGCCAGGGCAATTCAAACCTCGGCGAAAGAATACTATGGGAATGCTTCCAGCCTGCATTCCGTAGGGACTATGGCCCATGAGATTCTTGATCAGGCAAGGGCAGGGCTCGCTTCACTGATCGGGGCCAGGCCTGATGAGATCATTTTCACCGGGAGCGGCACCGAAGCCAATAACCTTGCCCTGAAAGGGGTTGCATTTGCCAATGCCCGCCGGGGCAGGCATATCATTGTATCTGAAATCGAACATGATTGTATCCTGAAAGCGGCCCGCTGGCTTGAACACCAGGGTTTTACCGTCACATATCTACCGGTAGGCCATAATGGGCTTGTCGATATACAGGCTCTTAAGGATGCTGTTACCGATAAGACCATCCTGGTTTCGGTGATGCATGTAAATAACGAAATCGGTACCATTGAACCGGTGAAAGAGATTGGCGAATTATGCAGGGACAGAAATATTTATTTTCATTCCGATGCCTGCCAGTCTTTCGGTAAGATCCCTTTGAATGCAGCTTCTCTGAATGCTGATCTGATGACAATAAATGCCCATAAGATCCATGGCCCCAAAGGTGTCGGAGCCTTATTCGTTAAATCGGGGGTGCAGATTGAACCCTTGCTTCACGGGGGCGGACAGGAAAAAGGCATACGTTCATCCACCGAGAACATCCCGGGAATACTGGGATTTGTTAAGGCTGCGGAAATTGCATGCAGGGAGATGGATTCTGAGATAAGGAGAGTTACAGGCATGCATGAACATATTTTAAACACCCTGAAGCATTCGATAGATGGAGTTTATTTCAATGGTTCCCTCAGTGCCCGTGTTCCGCATAATATAAATTTTTGTATTGAAGGAATGGAAGGGGAGGGGATAAGGCTTCAGCTTCTCCTTGATGAAGCCGGGGTCTGTGTATCAACCGGTTCAGCCTGCTCGTCAAACGACGGGGGGAACCCCTCGCATGTCCTCCAGGCCATCGGCCTGGATCCCTTCCAGGCGAGGGGAGGGATCAGGTTGAGCCTGGGCCGGTTTACGACACAGAAAGAAATTGATCGTTTCCTGGATATTATTTCCGAAAAGGTAAAACAGCTAAACCCGATATTTTAACCCTTTAATATGGCTGAGCTGGAAAAAATTGAAACCATTTCAAAAAAGCCTGAATTATCCCGGGAGGATATTCATTTCCTGCTCTCGCTCGATGACCCTGACGACATCAAATACCTTGGAGGGTTGGCCTACGCTGTTAAAAAGGAGCATGTAGGGAACAGGGTTTACCTGCGTGGCCTTATTGAATTTTCAAATATTTGCCTGAAGGATTGTCTTTATTGCGGGATTCGCAGAAGTAATGAAAGTCCGCAGAGGTTCCTTATGAACAGGCAGGAAATCCTTGATGCGGCTGAATTTGCCTTCAAAAACCGCTATGGGTCGGTTGTCCTTCAATCAGGGGAAAGGACCGATGGAACCTTTGCCGAATTTGTTTGTAGTATAGTAAGGGATATAAAATCAATAACGCACGGGAAGCTGGGGATAACGCTTTCTTGCGGAGAGCAAAACAAAGAAACGTACCGCAGGTTTTTTGAAGCAGGAGCCCACCGTTACCTCCTGAGAATTGAAGCTTCCGACAGGGACCTTTATGGCAAACTGCATCCCTCCGGCAGGCAGCACGACTTTGATACCCGGATAAGATGCCTGGAATCGCTTAAGGAAATTGGCTTCCAGGTAGGAACCGGGGTCATGGTGGGTTTGCCGTTCCAGACTGTATCGAACCTCGTTAATGACCTGATGTTCATTAAAAAGATTGATGCCGACATGATTGGCCTAGGACCTTATATTGAACATTCCCAGACCCCATTGTATGAATTCCGGCAACAATTGATGCCCCGGCAGGACCGCCTGATGCTTACACTGAAAATGATCGCCGTCCTAAGGATCATGATGAAAGATATCAATATTGCTTCGGCCACGGCCTTGCAGGCGATTGACGGCTTTGGACGTGAAAGGGCGCTGAGATTCGGAGCCAATATAATAATGCCGAGCCTAACACCCGGCGAACACCGTAAAGATTACCTTTTATATGAAGATAAACCCTGTATTGAAGAGAACCGTGATGAATGCAAGGATTGCCTTGAAATACGGATCAAAATGGCAGGGGATGAGACAGGTTATGAGGCCTGGGGAGATTCATTGCATTTTATAAACCGAAACCATAAAAACCAAACTTATGTATAAAGAAAACAACATTCAGTTGGATTTGATCAAGCCCCTTCCGGGATTGGATTGCGGTGCTTGCGGATTCCGCACCTGTGTTCTTTTTGGGGACCACCTGGTGAAAAACCCTGATGACATTAAACTTTGCATCCATATAGAGAGCGGGAAGCCTCAGGTTTCTGACCCGGTGGCCTGCTTAAGCTGCCATCATACCGGCCTTGGAGAGAAACTGGGCTGGAAAGACAACCTCAAAAGAGAGTTTGATTTCATACTCGATTCATTTGACAATGAACCCGGCCCCCGTGAAACGATCCTGCCATATAACCCGGCCCTGGTAAAGGACCTGGGAGTAAAAAAGGATGATATCATGATCGGACGCCCCATGGGAATGTCCTGCGGCTGCCCTGTTACCCATTGCGGGGTTGTGACCAGTGTTGATGCCCGTAACGGGGTTATAAACTGGTGTGTGACAGGCCCTTTGAAACCCCGTTTGCAGGGTTTTATCGACATCGGTTACTATGTTGCCCAGGGCTATGAAGGAATCATCAAAGAAACCAATGTCGAAATTAAGCTTGGAATGCGTTACTGGTTCCTGCCCCGTCGCTGCATGCTGCAATGGAGGCACAGCGGACTTGTTAACGCAGTTACAAAGCTGAAGGATGGAGGTTTCAAGGTGAGGATCGAAGGTTTGTTTATTGGTTAGAAATGCAGGGTTAGAAAAATTATATAGATGACCGCAGGTTTTTCATTTTCCGGTTGTCAAATATATAAACCCAATGTTAAACCAATAATTCGAAACAATGAAAACGATTCTCAGAAGGATGATGCCGGTTGCAATGGTACTTGTATTTGCAATTTATGGGTATTCACAAAATGCCTCAACTACAACTGCCCCTGCAAAGGAAACTAAAACAACACAGTGTGGAACTGCATGCGCAAAGTTTGTCGACAAGAACGGTGACGGAATTTGCGATTTGAAAAAGGACTGCCCCAGTTGCAAGGGAAAATCCAACTGTCAGGAAAAAGAAATGAAGGATTGCAAAGCAAGCTGCACTGATAACCACAGCAAATCTGGCTGTGCTGCAAAGAGCGCAGGCTGTGCCAAAGGCAATTCCAAAACCGGTTGCTGCCAGGGTAAAGGGAGCACTGGTCAATCGGCATCTCCTGAAAAATCAACTGCACCAACAAAGTAATTCTGGCAATTCCGGGTCAGGCTGAATTTTTTATTCAATTTAGCCTGACCTTTGCTTTTATCTTACCGGCCACGAATGACTGACTACGAACTGATACAGGGAATACTAAGGCGTGACCGCCAGGCTTTTCAGTTCCTGATCGAAACATATCAGAAACAGGTAGTCAAAACAGCCTTCTATTTTACCGGGAATATGGAAGATGCAGAGGACCTGTCACAGGATATTTTCCTTGAAATAATATCTTCGGCAGCCTCTTTCCGCCATTCGGCTGCGCTTTCGACCTGGATCTACCGTATTACAGTCAACCGTTCCCTGAACCAGCTGAAAAGAAATAAACGCAAGGAAATATTCCGCAGGCTGGGTGATGTTTTTCACAGTGGAGCCAGTCCTGCAACCAGGGCAATGGAATCAATAAACCATGATACTGCTGCCGATGACAAAGAGAAGAGAATTTTATTAAACAACGCCATCGGCTCCCTGCCCGAAAATCAAAGGATCGCTTTCGTTCTCAGCAAGCATGAAGACCTCCCTTACAAGAACATCTGCGAGATCATGAACCTGAGCCTTTCATCGGTGGAGTCACTTATTCACAGGGCAAAGGTCAATCTTCAGCAAAAATTAGCTGTTCACTTTCCTGAATTAAAAAAGAACTGATATGGATTGTACTTTCATAAAAGATAACCTGTTCGCAATTAAAGAAAACCGGCTTAAGGCCGATGAAATTGCATTGGTCGGGGAACATGTCTCAGGATGCGGTTCCTGTTCGTCACTTCTTAATTCTTTTTCTTCTTTTATTGAAGTAATAGATAAGGACCGACAAACAGCGGTCAACCCGTTTCTTGCCGCACGCACATTACTGAAAATGGAACAATACTTTGAGGAGGCTGATCATGGGAGAATGTTTCATCTGCCACGCCTGCTTCAACCAGTCCTTGCCTGTGCATTGATACTGCTTGCAGTAATAACAGGCTTTTTCGCCGGTATTCAGGGCAAGAATATCAGCCAAAATATGACTAAGAGTGACTTGAGTGTAATGAAAACCGAATTATTCATTTCCGAACTTAACGACGAGGATAAAATACTGCAATTATATAAATAACCTAAGCGATATGAATTACTTCAATAAATACAGGGTAGTGTTATGGATCATGATGCTGATGATCGTACTCAATATTTCAGCCTTTACAACTTATTTTTTCTATTACAGGGCGAACAGGGATGTAAATGCTGATACCATGGGGTGCAGTGGGACATGCAGGATACTGAATGAACAGCTTGCACTTACGGCTGAACAAACTGCAAAGGTTTCTGAAATAAATAAAAAGTTCCGCGAGCATACAGAACCCCTCGTCAACGAAATAAAAAGCACACGTACAGCTATGCTTGACGAACTCTCCTCTTTGAGACCCGATACGGTGAAACTGAACAGCTGCACTGAGACTATAGGTGAGCTGCAGAAGTTATTGCAAAAGGCCGCAATTGTCCAGTTTCAGCAACTGAAACAAATCTGTACTCCTGACCAATGTCTCAAATTATCAGCCATATATTCTGAATTGTATGGTTGTAGTAAGATGGGACAGGGAATGGGAAAAGGGAATCAGGGTCAACACCATCAAGGCGAGGGAAATAAGGCTTGCGAAAAAAATCATTAAGCTTTTCTGCCTGTAAATTCAGGCAGTTTTTTTACTTTTGCACCATGCCAGTGGTCCTTTCGCCGATAATCTTCGGTGAAGTATAACAGTGATCCCGGTATAATACCGGGGCAGTGCCTGCGAAACAAACAAAAATCATACAGTCCATGAATCCAACAAAGTTACTTTCCCTTGCTATTCTATGCTTATCACTGATATACCCGTGTGTGGGGTTCAATCAGTCAAACGGTGTTGTTAAACAGGTGCTCACTTCTAATTCAGGTAAGTTTGAATACACCCCGCCTTATAACGATTATGTGACATTGCAATCTTATGATCCGCTTACCAAAACAATAAATAATTTCAGTTCGATATTTACACAGTCTTCCCAGTCAATTCTTGTTAGCAGGCATGTAGCTTATTTTGCCACACAGGATTCCATTATTAAATATAACCTGAACACCCTCAAGAGGATGGCAGCTATTGCCGATTCAGGATTGAGCCGGCTTGCCCTGTATAATGGCAAATTGCTCGTTTCAAAGCAGTATCCTGTAACCTGGAATTTTCTTGAAGTCCTTGACACTGCAAACCTGGGTTTAATTGCAGAGGTGCCAGGCATTTCAGGCGATTGTGCCGGGATAGCCTGTGTTCACGATACAGTATACGTAGCTGTGAATGGAGGATGGTTAGGCACTGAAGGCAAACTGGCAATCGTTGATCCGGTATCATGGACCCTGAAAACCGAAATTAATTTCGGCCACCTGGCTGTCGGGATCTGGGACTTGTTTGAATATAAAGGTAAAATCATTTCGGTAAACAAAACTCCTTATGGAGTGGTTGATACCGGCAGCGTTACGGTTTATGTTCCTTCAAACCGCCGTAATACCAGTTTATTTCTTCCATTTAATGTTTCTGCGGCTTCGGGGATCCACGACAGCCTTCTGTACCTGGGGCTCAATTATGGAATTGCTTCAGTTAATTTAAATACCGGAGCTGTCATTGATACAGCTATCATTCCCGATCCGGGTTCCGCCATGTTCACTTATATTCTTTCCTCTGCGATTGACACTCTTAATGGCAGAATATATACAAATATAGGTGATTATGTTACCCCGGGATACTGTCTTGTGACTACCCTTAAGGGTGATTCAATCACATCTTATCAAACAGGGATCTCTTCCGATGCAATTGCAATAGACACGCGTGTTTATGGAGTGGGCATCGAAGATAATTCCGGCAGGAACATTATTGTTAAATTGTCTCCTAACCCCGCCCGGGACAGGCTGAGGATCAGCCTCCCCGATCAGGTGGGGATTAATTCTCTCATTGTAACTGATTTGAGCGGAAGGGAATTGCTAAGCCTGGCACCCGGGCTTTCATACCGCTCTGGCTTTGAAATATCAGTGAATTCACTTAGCCCGGGAATGTACTACCTTGTCCTCGGTACTTCAGAAGGAACGGTTGTTAAACCATTTGCAGTAAGCAGGTACTAATAAACAGCGATCTCGTCTGCAAAAATCCAGCAGGCCTGCCCGGCTCCTTCATGCCAGGCAGGGCATGTGCCGTAACTTTTTGCAGTAACTCTCAGGTATCTTGCAGGAGTTGAAGGAAATCCTTGTGTGAATGGCTGGATGAATGCCTCTTCTTCTTTGGGAGAAGCGGTATTTAATACCCGGTTCACCGAATGCCATTTTTCCCCGTCCGAAGAAAGAGAATATTCTACATATTTTGGGAGAAAGATCCAGGCTTTCTGGTTCTGCAACATGGTCGTCATAACTGATGTAACCGGGATTACTTTTCCCAGGTCGATAATAACATCCAGGTCATTCCCTGAATAACCCTGCCAAAGGCCGTCATGATGATTTTTACTGCCCCTGAGCCCGTCGATAAGGGCTGTTTCCCCTCCGGCAGGGTACCTCTCCGACCATTTGGTCATATATCGTATCTTTTTACCGACTGCAAGGTGAAACAGGAAACTGCGTTCACTGATCTTTTCTTTGAGTTTCCCGTCAGCAAACAAACCGGCTTTGATAACCGTATTGCTGCTGATGTCAAAAGGTTCATTATAGACTGCGGATGACATTGTAGGGTCGCTCCCGTTCAGGGAATAATTTACAGTGATCCCGGGCTGTTCAGAGGAAATGACAACCTTTACCTTCCCGGTTTTCCGGTCGAACATGGTACTGATATCTGCCCTGAAGGAGCCTGGGGAATAAGTGACGTTCATATAATCAAGTTTCTTCAGATGTACATTCAGCCTGGTCCTGAATTCTTTGAAATCCCGAACCGCTTTAGGGGACCAGTCAACTTCAGATAAGGCGATCATTCTCGGCAGGGCCATATATTCGGCCTGTTTTACAGAAGGGATGAATTCTGTCCACAGGTTTCCCTGTGCACCCAGTATATGTTTCTGCTCTTCGGCCGTGAGTTCTTCAGGGATGGGTTCATATGAGTAAACTTTTTTCAGTGTAAGGAAACCCCCGATAGCTTTGGGTTCCGTTTCAGGATTAGCCTGGTAATGGTCGAAGTAACAGTAATCCCCGGGAGTCATGATGGCATCGTGCCCCTGCTTTGCCGCAGCAATCCCGCCTTCAACCCCTCTCCATGACATCACTGTGGCCTCTGGGGCAATCCCCCCGTCGAGGATCTCGTCCCATCCTATCATCCTGCGGTTTTTCGAGAGGATGAATTTCTCAATGCGTTTTACGAAATAACTCTGAAGCTCATTTTCGTCTTTACATCCTTCGGTTTTGATCCTGGCCTGGCATTTAGGACAGGTCTTCCAGTTTGTTTTATCAGCTTCGTCCCCCCCTATATGGATGTATTTTGATGGGAAAAGCCCCATGACTTCGGTGAGCACATCCTGCAGGAATGTAAACACCGAATCATTCCCGGCGCAAAAAATGTCAATGTTTGGCCAGTAAGATCCGGGAGGCACTGCGAATGGGCCTCCGGTACAGGATAAACCCGGATAGGCGGCGAGTACCTCAACACAATGTGCAGGCATTTCAATTTCAGGGATTATTGAAACATACCGTTGTGCGGCATACTGAACGATCTCGCGTATATCATCCTGGGTGTAAAATCCGCCATAGGTTGCGGTCTCACCGGGTTTTTGCAGGGCACGCTGGTTCCATGGTGCATTTTCATGGTCAACCCTCCAGGCGCCGATGCTGGTAAGCTTTGGATATTTTTTAATCTCGATGCGCCAGCCGTTATCATCGGTCAGATGCCAGTGAAATACATTCATCTTGTACATTGCGATCAGGTCAATATACTGTTTGATGAATTCTTTCGGAAAGAAGTGGCGGGAAACATCAAGATGCATGCCGCGGTATGCAAACCTGGGATAATCCCTGATCTCAAGGCAGGGAAGGGTGAGTTTCAGGTTCCTGGTCTCATGTTTTTCCGAATAAATTTCGGGAGGCAGAAGCTGGATAAGGCTTTGCAACCCGTAAAACAAGCCGGGCGCGCCAGCCGCTTCAATGACTACCCTGTCGGGTGAAATATTCAGGGTATAACCTTCGGGTAGCATTTTGCCTTTTTTACTCAACAGGAAAAAGATCCCATTTTTCACAGCCTTGATTTCTTTTGGAGCTTCAGTCACTTTCATACCCTTAAACCCTGCATTCTCCATCAGGCGGGCGAAGAATCCCGCTGTGAAGGTTTCTTCGGCATCAACTTTGGAAACATACAATGTAGTGTTTGCATTGATCCCGAAAATGCCGGTTTTAAGCTTCAGGGAAACCGGTTTAGGGATAATATTGATTTCATTTTTCGTTTGAGCGGCTGCAGAAATGACAAGCAGCATGCAAATGAGAATTAACAGGGAGTTTGATTTTTTTAGCATATGGGTTTTCTTCAGGATGTTAATCTGCAAAGATCAGAAATAATTTTTTCCATGGCCGATGAATTCTCTTCCATGCTTTGAACCAGTTTAAACTGGGCCCTGGCCCTTTGCAGGTTATGGGCAGGGAACCTGGTCTTAAAATAGTTATCTCCATCCAGGAAATCGGTGAGAAACCTCAGGCCAATGATAAAAGTCATGAAACGGGCTGAAAAGGCGAGGTGTGATTTTTCAGCTTTGGTGAGAATTTCGCCTGCATACTCGAGGAATCCCTTACTGTATGCGCTGAAAAGATCCATGTCAATAAAAACCTTCCGGAGATCCGCCTCATCTTCGGCCCCGGAATTGGCACCGGTGCGGATAGCGTCCCCGAAATCATAAAGGATGTAACCGGGCATTACCGTGTCAAGGTCAACAATACATATTGCCTTGTTTTGGCTGTTAAAAAGGATATTGTTAAACTTGGTATCATTGTGGGTAACCCTTATAGGGATCTGCCCCGACCGGCCAAGCCTGAGAATAGAGTGCATTTCTTCAGCACGTTCTTCAATGAACCTGATTTCACTGGCTGCCTCATCAACACGATTGCATGGGTTTTTGGCGCAGATGCTTCGAAACGCTTCAAGCCGGGTTTCGATATTATGAAAGTCTTTTAACGTCTCAGCTAGTCCCGATATATCCATCCCCATGGTCAGTTTAAAGAATAACCCAAAAGCTCTGCCGCCTTCATAGGCAAGCTCCGGGCCGGGAACCTGGTCGAAACTCCTGCTTCCATCAATAAAATTGAACATCCTCCAGAAATTCCCTTCCATGTCGTGATGAAAGAAAGTATTGTTCCTGGTTGGGACCAGAGTGATCTCAACAAATGGGATGCCGGCCTCACGGGCCCGAACCTGTTCCGATATGTGTTTTGTGACCTTCAGAATGTTATGGGTAAGAGCCGGAACATCTGTAAAGATGCGATGATTGATCTTTTGAAGCATATATTCCGGCGATCCCCCGGGCGAAACCCTGATCCTGTATGAATCATTGATGTGACCGGAATCTATGCGGGTGAAGCCGGAGGGCTTTCCCTGGATGCTGAACTCATTTGCTATCTGAAGAATATCGGTCATAATTTTCGGGATGGTCGTTAGGGCGTGACAATCGCTATGATTTCAGGTATTCAGTATTTCTTTCGCTCTTCTTATTCTTTCTTCATCTATAAGCTCATACCCGTATTCCGACAAATCGGATTTCCCCATCTTCACACCCTCCCTGATGAAGGTCATTGCACTCCCGGCATATTTGGGGAGGTACAGGTGAAATTCCGAAGCTCCCGTCAGATTAATAGCTTCTCTCAGGTTATGCTCTTTGATCCCATGACCTGGCATGATAATTATGCGTTTTTTTGCATAATTGATAAGTTCCCTGATAAGAGGAGCCCCCGACAGGGCACTATCGCTCTGGCCGGATGTAAGAACCCTGTCAACCCCAAGAAGTATAAGATCGTCCAGAGCCTTGAAGGGATCGGCTGTCATGTCGAATGCCCTGTGACAGGTTACCTGCATCGGTCTTGCCAGCTCAACAAGCTCTCCCATGCGTTTAAGATCTATGCTCCCGTTTGGGTTCAGGATCCCGAAAACAACGCCGTCGGCGCCAAGGTCCCGGGCTGCACATATGTCGTTCTTCATAATCAGAAATTCATCATGGGTGTAAAGAAAATCAGCTCCCCTGGGACGGATCATAACCATGATGGGTATCTGCAGTTCTTTCCTTGCAAACTTTATTGTACCGGCACTGGGGGTGCAGCCCCCTTCCATCATGTTTTCGCAGAGCTCGATGCGGTCGGCGCCACCGTTCCCCGCTGCAACTGCCGAAACTGCTGAATTGACACAAGCTTCAAGTATCTTCGCCATAAAATGAAAATCAGCCGGTCATCTTACCGTAACCGCATGCAAATATATAAAGTAAGTGCTACACTAAAACCACCTGCTCAGGCCCGTTCCTTCCGTACAGTTTTTGCAGATAGCGATCTGCGCCCTCCCATTTAAAATCTTGTGACGGAAATCCCTGTATTCAACGCTGGTCCAGGTCTCCCTGAAGCTTTTTTTTTTTATTTCCCCGAGTGGGTGCCAGGCATCTTTGTCAAAACAACATGGCACAACTGTACCGTCCCATGTGATCACACAGCCGGCCCACATCCTGAAACAATGATCCGGTAAAGTGTTTTTTATCTTCCATCCTGTATCCTGCATCCTGTATCTTGAATATTTCCCCGGGGATGGCATTAAGGGGTTGCCATGGATGAAATCGGTAAACTGGGCGGTTTTGATCTCCACTTTATCACCTCCCCATTCAAGGCCTTTTCTGCGGATGTCGTTAACCTGGTGCTGGTTCGATTTGAATACAAGGAATTGAATGATTATTTGCGGGGTACGGCTGCCGGCCGACTTTTTTGCATCGGCAAGTGTTCTTATCCCATCAACAACTTTTTTTAATGACCCCCCTGCACGGTATGCTTCATAAGCTTCCTGATCGGTACCGTCAACGGAGATGATGAGGCGGTTTATACCCGATTTCACAGTGGCTTTTGCATTGTTTACATCGAGGAAATGCCCGTTAGTGGATGAACTGACAAAAATGTTCCTGCTTCTTGCATACGAGATTAAATCAAAGAAGCCCGGATTCATGAAAGGTTCCCCCTGGAAATACAAGGTAACCCAGGTTAGTTGAGGCGAAAGCTGGTCAATGATTGAACGGAACGAGTCGATGTTCATGAACCCCGCATCCCGGCTGAGCATCTTCATGCCGCTGGGACACTCGGGGCAGTGCAGGTTGCACCTGTTTGTGGGTTCAATGGAAACAGCTGCCGGCATCCCGTAATGCAAGGGCCTCCTCAATAAACGGGATAGAAGATATCCGAAGAGAAGTTTACTGTAATTGATGATCCGGGGAAAGGTGATAAATTTCAAGGCGAAATGGTTTTATTCCGTCTTCTCCTCAGGGATGATCACATGCTTTGCTTTCTTTTTCTTTTTTCGTTTTGCCAGGAATTCTTTGCCAAAGGAAAAGAGTTTCCCAATTACAGTGGTGGTAGTGCTTACATCATCTATGAGCGTACCTAAAAGGCTGCGGAAGGAAAGCAGGTGGGCAAGGTTGTGATAATTGTATTTGATACCTTCTTCCCTGCGTACAATCTCCAGTTGCAGCTTTTCCTTTTCGCGCTGAAGGTCTGCCAGGGAGTTGATATGGCTTATCCTGATTTTATAGGGATCACTGGTTCTCATCTTCTTCCTCCATAATGATTTTTGCAAGACGTTTTACCATGGGATTGATGAAAAGTTTATTTCTCAAACCAAAAATCGACAGGCCGAGAATGATATAAAAAGCCACTATGATAAGAGCTCCCACAAAGGTAGGCCCGATTTCTTCCCCATACCAGAATACAAAAGCAAAGGAAATAAATAACACCAGGAACATTCCCAGGATAAAGAAGATCACCGAGAGCAGGAAGAAGGATGCCAGTTTGGCAATCTTCTCTGTTAACAGAAGTTTGACATAATCAATCCTCAGGTTGACATAATCCTTCATGTTTTCAGTCAGAGATGAGAAATTGTCGGATATGCGGTTTGGTTCCATTGTTTATTACTTTAAATTTTTCACTTCATTTCCTGCAACCTTTCAGGATACAGGCCCGGTTTCCTGGACCGGACTGTTTTCACTTTCCGTTTCCTTCTCAGATGCCAGGACCGATTTAAGTTCCTCGAAGCTGGTTGGAAATCCTTCTTCCAGTTTGTCGGCCAGGTCAAGGATCTTCTCCTTTATCTTTTTTCTTGTCTTTGATCCTTTTTCAGGAGCAATGAGCATGCCGATGCCTATACCAACTGCAAGCCCTGCTACCGCAGCGATGAGAATGTTCGACTTACCTGCCATAATTTGAGTTTTTATGGATCTCTTGTTTTAATTCTTTTTTGAGGCGAAAGCTGCTATGGAATTCAGCGGCGACTATTTTCAGGAAGCCATAAGCAGGCACAGCAACTATCATACCCGGAATGCCCCCGAAACTGGCAGCGGCAATCACAACAATGAAAATTTCAACAGGGTGGGCCTTTACGCTCCTGCCCTGGATATATGGCTGGAAAATGTTATTGTCAATCATCTGGGCAGCCAGCATGGCGGCAATAATTTTCACCGACATCGGCAATAGCTGGTCATACATGCCAACACTTATCAGCCCTGTCAGTCCCAGCAATAATCCGGTAACAATTGCGATTATACCTCCTATGTATGGAATGATCACAAGGATACCGGCAAAAAATCCAATGACGAGGGCCCCGTTAACCCCAACGATCAACAAGCCCAGGGAATATGTTAAGATATTGGCCATTATCTGAATGATCAAACCAATAAAATACCTTGATAACAGTTTTTTGCTCCTCAGCATCACATTCCTGGCCTGCTCAGTATACTTCTCAGGAATGACGCTAAGCAGAAGCTTGGGCATCATTGTAGAGTCATAAAGAAAGAAAAAGGAAAGGAATAAGATGGAGAACAGGTTGAAAAAGAATGAGCCTGTAAATGAAATTATAGAGGAAAGCACATTCGAAAAGACGTTAAAATCGATCAGCTTAAGCACCATGGTTTTCACTGAAGATTCAATGGTTGCACCCTTTTGAATTATTCCGTACTGAAGTAAAGTGGTTTGCAGCCAGTTGATCTGTGATTGAAAGTGCTCCACCAGCTTTTGCGTATCGATCTGGCTTATCATCGAGGCTTCCCTGACTACAAGGGGGATGAAAAACGAGAACAACCCGAACACTATCATTATCATCAGGATCAGGGTGATAGCAACACTCAGGCCATGCGGAAACCTGACCTTCCCGATTTTAATTCTGCCAAGGATGTCAACGAGGGGCGTACCAACAATGGAGATCACCATCGCAACAATTATAAAAATAACGATCTGGGAGAAATACCACACCAGGAAGCCGGTTATTGCAATGAAGACTATTACAAAAAACAGCTTGTAACGTTCGTATAAGTCTGACATTAACCTTTATTTTCTACAAACCTACTGGTTTTTTACGGGAAAGTCAAGAGAAAAATATGCCGCAACTTCGTCTTTGTATGTGCGGTTGGCATGTTGCCTCTCCTGGCTTAATATGTAGTTTTTTGCACCCTGGAGGTTACCCTCGCTCACCGATGCTGCAAAGTATTCCTTCTCCCAGCAGAATCGTTTAACGGTCAGCGATTTTGCATTGATCCATTTACCGGCTTCAGTTCGCAGTTCCTTTACAACCTGCTCCAGGCTTTGTTCGCTCCTTAGACGAACAAGGCAATGGATATGGTCAACCCAGCAGTTGACCGTACCAAGTTCAATGTTCTTTTTCACCGCAACAGCCTGGAGATGATCCAGGAACTCCTGTCGCGACCCGTTTGAAAACAGGGTATGCCGCCCTCTTGCCCCCCAAACGGCATGCACCCATATCTTTGTCTGTGTCATAAGCTGTTTATCAGCTTAATCCGCCATCCGCAGAAAAGTGATAGAAAAATCAAAAAAAATTATAGCCTTTCTATGATAAGGAATGCAAAAACAACGAAAATATAGAGGTTCCCGGCCAGGAAAATGAAACGGTAGCTGATCTTTCGGAATATGAAAAGCTGGAAGCCGATAAACAGGACAATAAAAAGGTTAAAACCTGCAAGCAGGTATCTCAGGTCGGCATATTTAACAATGCTGAACCATGAAAAATATATGGTAATGGCTGATGCTGCAATAAGCCAGGCAATTATGGTCAGCTTCATCATGACGGGGGAGAATATATCGGAAAGGACCGGGAACCCTGCTTTCTTATATTCATCCTTGTACTTCATTATGATCAGCCAGAAATGAGGCATCTGCCAGATGAAAATGAATACTGCAAGGAACACCAGCACAGGGTCGGAGGGCTTACCGCCGGCTGCCACCCATCCCATCAATACCGGTATAGCTCCTGTAAGAGCCCCGGGAATCACTGCAAAAGCTGTTTTTCGTTTTAACAGTGTATAGACCCCATTGTACCATAATACATTAAACAGCCCCAGGCCGAAAAGGAGAAGGTTCCCTTCTGTTATAAGAACTATAAAGCCTGACAGAAGGAAAATGTTGGCAGTTCTGAGTCCGTCGGAAATAGTAAGATGCCGCGAAGGGATAGGACGCACCTTCGTCCTTTCCATTTTCTCATCATACTCCCATTCCTGGTATTGGTTCAGGGCCGAAGCCCCGGCGGCCAGCAGGAAAATACCGGCTATCGGCCAGAGAATGCCAGGGGGGAATCCTCCTGAACAGATCACGGCCGATGCAATTGCTGAAGCAGTGACGGCGATGGTCACCCCGGGGCGGATAAGCTGCAGATAATATCTGAGAGACAAACGCGGGATCGTTTAAGGCTATTTGATGGACTTGAAGTAATCGATGATCTTCGCCATGTCATTATCAGTGATAATGCCTTTGTACGATTTCATCACTCCCTTGGGAAGCCCTTTTACAACATCCTTGTCGGGCTCGTAAATACTGGTTTTAATATAAGCCTCATCCACAATGACCTTATGTTCTTTCCCATCGGTGACAACTACACTTTCCTTTCCGAAGATGCCTTTGAACGAAGTACTGACCAGTTTGGAACCGTCGATTGAATGGCAACCGGTGCAGGCATTCTTTTTGATAATGGTAAGGCCTTCTGGTTCTGCCACTTTCTTCGGAAGGGCATTGATCCATGCATCATACTCTGCCTGGGTAACGACCTTCACCTTGGCTTCCATATAGGAATGGTTCATCCCGCAATATTCAGCGCAAAGAACCCAGTATTCCCCGATCATTGTGGGTATGAACCACATCTGGTTTGTTTTCCCCGGAACACAATCCTCTTTCTGCCGGAAGGCCGGAACATAGAAACTATGGATCACGTCAAGAGAAGTTAAATTCAGGATTACAGCTTTGTTGAGAGGAAGAACCAGCATCTCCGATTCCTTATCCCCGGGATAAACGAATGACCATGCCCACATTTTACTGACGACTGTCACGTTCATGGCATCCTTTGGAAAGTCCCTTTGCGGGCGGAAAGCCACGTACCCGTAATAAAACATCAATAAGGCTATGGCAAGGGGTATCAGTGTCCATGTGATCTCAAGGGCTGTATTATCCCTGATCTGTTCGGCTTTCGGATGTTTTGACCGGCGGTATTTCACCACGAACCATAACATGGTTGTGGTTATCCCTACCAGGAAGCAAATACTGATCCCGAATATTACTTTAAACGCCAGATCAACACCTTCGGCAAAATTTGAAGCTTCCGTAAACATAGCTGTGTTTTAGAAATTAATGTTTTTTTACCTTAACAGATAATCGAAGAAGGTCAGGGCAATGACCAGAATGTAAATACTAAGCACCATGACGACAAAAACAGTGAACAGCCTGGATTCAAATTTCAGGTGCATAAAGTAGCGCAGCACGATGAACGATTTAACCGATGCAATGATAAGTGCCACCAATACCGTAAGAGCCGATAGATCGATCCAGGTCACAGTAATGGTAATGGTTGTGAGGATGAGCAATGCAAGTAAAACCCATCCGTAAACCCTGTAATCTGTTATATGTGATTCTGTATGTGTCATGTCGTTGTTTGTTTGTTTATTCTGTCAGTTCATTTAATCAAGCGAATAGTCACCATTCACTAGTCACCAGTCACTATTCACTAAGTAATAAGGTACAACAACGGAAACAGGAATATCCAGATCAGGTCGACCAGGTGCCAGTAAAGGCCCCCGTTTTCCAGAAGCACATATCTTTCTTTATTGATGCTGCCGGACTGTATCCTGATCATTATAACCGTGAGAATAATGCTGCCAACGATGAGATGAAGCACATGCAGCCCGGTCATGAAGAAATACAGGCTGAAGAACAGGATGTAGCCGTGTTTGAGCCCGATCATCATATCAGAACCCGGGTAAAGGCCGATAGAAAATTTATGTCCCCATTCAAAATACTTATTGAAAAGGAAGATACCGGCACAAATCAGGGTGACCAGGATGAACAACACCCCTTTCCGTTTTTCGCCTTTCTGGACCGCTGTGATCGACATGGCCACGGTTGCAGAGCTTAATAAAAGAACAACGGTATTGACAGTACCTATAAATGCATTAAGCTGATGGGCGGCCTGGTGGAATTCATCCGCGTACCGGTGGCGCATTACCGCATATACCAGGAACAAGCCTCCGAAAAGAAGGATCTCGGTGAAAATAAATAACCACATTCCCAGTTTCGCGCCAATATCGTCTCTGTGCATTTCCATATCTGTAATTTATTTTTTGGTCTTTTTTTAAGTTCACCAGTCACTGTTCACTATTCACCGGTCACTGATTATTCATAATTATACGGTTCCCCTGTGATCACCGGGATTTCATCGAAATTCTCCACAGGTGGGGGTGAAGACACCGTCCATTCCAGGGTCGATCCTCCCCAGGGATTATCGGGGGCTTTTGCACCTTTCTTACTGAACAGGTTGGCCAGCATGATAATGATCCCGATCAGCAGCAATAAGCCTCCCACACCCGATATCTGCTGCCCCAAAGTGAACTGGGGAAGATAGTCGAAATACCTGCGGGGCATTCCCATTATACCAATGACGAACTGGGGGAAATACAACAGGTTGAACCCAACAAAGAGGAACCCGAATGCCATGTTGGCCCTGCGGAAATTATACATCCTGCCATACATCTTGGGATACCAGTAATGCAGGGCCGCGAAAAATGCGAATCCGACGCCTCCGAATATTATATAGTGGAAATGAGCCACAACGTATGCAGTATCGTGAACGTGGATATCTGTTGCCAGCGATCCCAGGCTTAGCCCCGTGAGGCCGCCTATCATAAACAGGAAAATGAAACCCAGGGCGAAAAGGAAGGGAGGTTTTACCGAGATAGATCCCTTGTACATTGTTGTAACCCAGTTAAATACCTTTATGGCGCTTGGAACGGCAACGAGGAAAGTAAGGAGGGAAAACACCCAGCGCGCGGTGATGCTCATTCCGGAAGTATACATATGATGTGCCCACACAAAATACCCGACCAGGGCGATGGCAAGGCTTGAAAGGGCAATGGCTTTATAACCGAACACCCTTCTCTGGGCAAAGGTCGGGATGATCTCTGTGATGACCCCCATGGCAGGAAGGATCATGATATATACCGCGGGATGCGAGTAGATCCAGAACAGGTGCTGGTATAAGATAGGATCGCCTCCCAGGGAAGGATCAAAAAAACCTATCCTCAGCCAGCGCTCTGCGATGACCATCAGCAGGGTGATCCCTACGATGGGGGTTGCAAGCACCTGTATCCAGGCCGTGGCATAAAGTGACCAGGGGAAGAGGGGCATCCTGAAGAATGTCATGCCCGGCGCCCTTAAACGGTGGATTGTAACAATAAAATTGAGCCCGGTGAGAATGGAGGAAAAGCCCAGAACAAATGCGCCGAAAACCGCTGCAACCACGTTGGTATGTGTTTGGGTGCTGTATGGAGCATAAAACGTCCAGCCTGTATCGGGGGGGCCGTTGCCTAAAAACTGTGATGAAAGGGCAATGGCCGCACCCAATATGAAGAGATACCATGAAAACAGGTTAAGCCTCGGGAAAGCCACATCGTGGGCCCCAATCATAATAGGCATCGAAAAATTACCGAAAACGGCGGCAAGCCCGGGGATCACTACGGTGAAAATCATGATGATCCCGTGAATTGTAAAAATTCCGTTGTAAGTCTGGGCGTTATAGAACTGCTGACCCGGCCTGAAAAGCTCCAGCCTCATCAGTTCCCCGAGTAAAACACCGACAATGAAAAATACCATCATGGCGTACATATACATCAGGCCGATCCTCTTGTGATCGGTCGTTGTGAGCCAGGCAAGTATTCCCTTGTATTTGCCTGTATTTTCAAGATAAGATTGGGTTATTGCTTCTGCCATAGTATCTGATTCTAATCGTTATTCTTCTTTTTATTTTTTGACCGCAACAGCAGCGTTAAAAACAACACCAGGGCCAGGAATATGATGATGGTGGCACTGATCTTGGTCACCGCAAGGGTATACCTCCGGCCTTCAGGGTCATAACTGAAACAAAACTGAAGCAGTCTGTTGATAGTGGGCCTTGATTGCCCTTTCCCGGCTTCAATGATCGCCATCTTGACGTCAAAAGGCAAAAAAGTAACGCCGTACAGGTAGCGGGTTATTTTCCCTTTCGGGCTTACAATCGTGATCACAGCCGGATGTATCCAGTCATTGCCCTGCTTCTTTGATTTGAACCCCACCGCATTGACGAGGTGGAAAATGTTTGCACTGTCGCCGGTAAGGTAATACCAGTCCTTTGCATGGCTTTTGCTGTGTTTTTTTAAAAATGTGTTCTTCTTCTGGATGGCTTTTTCAGGGGTATCCTTGTAGTTGAAACTGACTGTCACAATCTGGTAATCCTTCCCAAGTTCCATCCCCATTTTTTCCACCACCTCCGAGACGCCGTCAAGCAGGGGGCTGCAAAGGCCGGGACAATCGAAGTAAACCAGGGTGAGTATCGTCGGCTTGTTAAAGAGGTCGCCGAGTTTTACAGGCATGCTTTGTTCATTTAGGAAAGTCAGGCCGGGAGGGATGATGCTGTCGAGGTGTTCTTCAACACCTACCTCAGGGCTGATGACACTCTGGGACTGCCCGTGCAGGTTAAGCAGCAGGCAGAACGATATCAGGATGCCTTGTATTAAAACCCGGTTTTTCATGTGTTTTTTACTTGTTTTATTTTCCTCATATCGAGAACGGAAAGAATGATATAGATAATAAAATACCAGGTAATGATAACAGCCAGTATATAGGTAACTATCATCCATACCGGGGCTTTCTCCCTGGTCGACCACATAGCCCTGGTATCAGTTAAGGCTGGTATGTTGGTTGGTACGCCTATGGACAAGGTGTCTCTTACAATGGCTTCCTGCATGCTGCCCGTGGGGTCATTTACCCTGGCGCCAAGAATTACCCTGCCTGTTTTGTCTCCGGGAAGATCCTGTGGCCAGTCAAAACCCGCATAGCCGCTCTCGGATGTTGGTTTGGGATCGGCAAGCTGCATATTCCCGAAATACCTTTGAACAAAAACAATGATCTCGGCTCCTTTTGCAGCCACAGGGCCGTCCTTTGTAAGTTCAACAGCCTTTACCATGATTTTCTTTTTGGCAGTATCGTATGCCATGGTAAGCCTGATGCGTTTTCCCATGGAAGCAGCCATTTTTTCAGGATCAGGCTGCACATACCCTTTATGGAATGTACGCAGGAATGAGATGACGCTCCATCGTTCGTCTTCCGAAAGGATGTTCCTGAATTCGGGCATTGGGACCTTCCCGGTGGTAATCCTGTAAAACAATTCACCGTCTTTCTGGGTTCCCGCCTTAGGTTCAGAAAGGTCCCCGGGAGAGGGCTGGATGGCGGCAAAATTTTTCCTGGTGGGGATGCCGTGGCAACTCTGGCAATTTTTCATATAAAGCGCCTCGCCCTGCTTCACCATGTCGGGAGTGAACTTGACAAGGCAGATCTTTCCTTTCTGGTCATCAGGCACAATCCATCCCGGGTTCTGCGCCTCAACGCGCAACAACATGATAAACACCAGCAGGAGTATATAGAACAGTTTTTTCATGATTCATTGCTTTTCAGTGGATCCAAACCTTTCTCTTTTGCAGTCTCAACAACAGGTATGACAGGGAAGAATTTAGAAATCAGGGTAATGATGATCAACACAAGGACGAAACTCAGCAAAGTGATTGCAATTTCTGTCAGGGTGGGGGTATATACTTTGAAATTTTCCGGAACATGCTGTATTGGCAGGAACGGATGTGCCATTGCAGGGACAACGATGAGATAGCGTTTGAACCAGGCAGCGACCAGGACAACGACCGATATGAGGGTGAGAGGCAGGGGCCTGCGCATTTTACGGAACAGCATCAGGGCTATGGGGATCAGCAGTCCGCCGACCTGGACAAGCCAGAAGGTAATAGCGAAATGGCCGCTCATAAGCTCCCTGAGATGAATTGCATCGGCCCGTTTGAGCTTATAACCGGGAACCAGGTATTCATTGATGTTGAAATAGAGGTAAACAAAAGCAACCAGCACCAGCACTTTTCCCATATTGTTAAAGTGAAGATCGGTAAGATAATCGTGGAGCTTATAATTCTTTCTGAAGAAGAACATGGCGATGATCACTGCTGCGGAGCCTGCAACGAAGGCGCCTGAAACGAAGTATGGCCCGAAGATGGTGCTGTCCCATCCCGGCCTGACGGTGAGGGCGAAAAGCCAGGAAGTCACAGTGTGTATAGAAAGGGCTGCGGGGATTATCAGGATCAGCAGGATATACATAGAACGATGGATTATCCGGTTCTGCTCGGGATGGTCGGTCCAGTTCAGTGACAGTACTTTGTAAACGGGTTTAAGCCATCCGGGCAGGTTGCCGAAGCGTTTATAAAGCACGGCCATATCGGGTATCATCGGAAGGAACAGCAGGAGCAGGCTGATCACAAAGTAGGTGGTAATCACCGTGACATCCCAGAGAATGGGTGACTGGAACCTGGCATACAGGAAAACATAGGCCAGCCTTTCGGGGCGCCCCATGTCCATCACGATGACAAGCCCTGCCACGGCGGCAAATGCAACGGCAATGGTTTCGGCTATCCTGGTGATAGGTTGTACCCATTTCAGGCCGATAAGCCCGAGCACGGCGCTGATCAGCATCCCTATGAGGCTTGATGCCACAAAAAATACAAAGTTGGAAATGTACAATCCCCAGGAAATGTAATCCCTGATCCCGGCAACCCCAAGTCCGTACCTGAGCTGCCTGACGTAGGCATACAGGCATGCGAGGAAAGCAAGGGACAGGAATCCCATCCACAGGAAGAACCCCTTGTTTAACCTTATATGGTGTGAAAGGTCGTTGATTATCTGATCCATTTTTTTATCCATAATCTTGGCTTCAGCTGGTTATATAAAGCGCTTGTTGTTAATTATCCCTCTTTCGGGCTTTCATCGGTTGCAGGTTCGAAAGGAAACAGCCTGTTCTTAGGGGGCAGGTAGTATACCCTGGGCTTGGTGCCTAATTCAGGCATCAGCTGGTATGCACCGTTATCCCTGAGAAGTTTGCTTAGCCGCACGGTTTCCTTGGTAGTCCCGTTGGTCACCGCATCTTCGTTCTCATCCCCGAAATAGTATACCCCGTTAGGGCAGGCTGAGACGCAGTAGGGGAGCTTCCCTTCCCGGCAGCGGTCGGCACTGAAGAGGCATTTTGAGATAGTGCCCAGCTTCTGGGGCACATTGAGCTCAACGTTGTATGCCTCCCCGTTATGCTTGTCGGAATCCTTCGGGCTGGTCCAGTGAAAGATCCTCGCTGAATATGGACAGGCGGCCATGCAGAAACGGCAACCTATACAGCGTTCATTGTCGATGAGCACAATGCCGTCACCTCTCTTGTAGGTTGCATCTACCGGGCAAACGGCTACACAGGGAGGATTATCGCAATGCTGGCAGTTCTTTGGCATATGATAGGGGGCGGTGCCGGGGGAATCCTGCATCTGTAAAGTGTTCAGATGGTACTGCTCGGGTTTAAGCTGGTGGGCATCCTGGCAGGCGGCAATGCACCGCCTTGCATTCCTGCATTTCGACAGGTCAATTACCATCACCCAGCGCCTTCCCTCAATCCCTTCCCTCCCCTTCTCAAGCATCAGTTTGGTGGGATTCTTTGCCAGAGCCTTCAATTCCAGGGAGTCCACCTCCACCAGCTTGTTGTCCTGGGTCAGAAGCACTTTGGATTCACCGGTTGCGGCTTTTTTCTTTTCAAAAATATCCCCTGAGTACAAGGCCCCGGCCCCGGCTGCTACCCCGGCTCCAAGCAGGCCTATGTTTTTCAGGAAATTACGTCTTGAGGACTTAGAGGGATCTTGCTCATCCCTGTTGTTGACTGTATTCTCGTCCATACAATGGAATTATCAATTTTCAAACGACATCAGAGCAAAAATATAAATTAATTTTTTTGTATTACCCTAACAACTGAATTTATACTTAATCTAAATTCGCATTTAGGTATTAAAATGGGAAAATGATGGATACCTTATAGGCAAAATTATCGCCGGCGTAAACATATCCATAGGGTCCCCAGCGATAAAAAGCGCCTACGCCAATAGTATAGAGTTTCAGGTTAACAATGTTGTTAATCAGCAAACCGCTTTCATAGTAACCCAGGTTCATTTCCTTTGGAACCGGGTCCTGGTAGGCATACCGGTCTTTATGGTCAAGCCAGCCAAACCCGATATTCTGGGAGATGGCAAACTCGGGGTGAAACCATTTCCTGCCTTTCAGGAGAAGGTGCCCGAAGTCGTGATAAATAAACAGGCTGGCATAGGTATTTGAAAGGAATTCGTTCATCCTCATTGTCCCGAATGTGTTGGGTGCATAAAGTGCAAACATCCTGTAAGTGGCATCGCCGTAATAAAGGTTGCAGGCGGGAATAGGCTGGTCAACATAGCCTCCGCTAAACTGGAAACTGAGCTTACCGAGGAACTTGATATTGAAGGTCTTTCTGATTTTCAGATCGATTTTGTTATAGTCATACTGCCCGTTGATGAATCCTTTGATACCCCGGGTATATTCGAACCAGATCAGGGGGTAATTGGTTCCCAGGTTGATCCGGTTGTCGATAGTCTGGATATATTGTTCCTTATAGGCCCATTTGAATCCTGCTTTGACTTCGGTAAATGTGAACTGGTCTTTGAGGACTACCCCATTGCCTTCGGTGACGGCCAGGTCATATGTCGTCGATTTTTTAAAATCATTTGACATTCCGATATTGAAAAGGAACCATTTGAAGCCCCTGAAACCAAAGGTCATCCCGAAATGCTGGGTCCTGTCAAGTTTCAGTGTATAGAGCGGGCCGAAATTCCCCCCGAGTATTGACTGGTAATCGAGAGGGAAAGCAACTATCCCCGATGGAACCAGGTTATAATAATAATCCCCGCTGAGTGAAATGTCATGCCGTTTGTTAATAAAAAATGTTGCATCTCCCCCGTATTTACTCGTTGATATAGCAAATGAATACTGGTAAAACCCGCCTATTCTGAACCACCGTGCAAGCTTGTCATTGGTATGTATCCCGGCTCCAAGCACCAGGCCTTCATAAGTATTGTAATTGATGATGCGGTTGATGTCAATATCAATCGGGCCCCAGGGCCATTTCCCCGTAAGTATTGTTTGAAGGGATTTGGCATATTTATCGAGGTTGGCGTCTTTACCGATACTGTCGAGGACTTTGTAAGTCTTTCTGTCCTTTGTTGTTAGCGAATCCACCCTGTACTGGTTCCAGAATTCTTCGTTCCGGGAGCCGGCCGATTGGTCAACCTCCACATCAAGGTAAGAGAATTCCCTTTTTACCAGTTCCGGGTTTAGAACGATATCCTTTATATATGAGCGGCCCTTTGCTATAAGAAAATGCCTGCCTGCCTGAAGGTTGTAAAACGTTACATCGGTATTCAGCTGAACAGGGAACCAGTGTTCCCCATCAACCGGTTCGTACATCTGCTGAATTCGTATCTGCATTCCGCTTTGCTTATCGGGCTCGGCGATCACATTCTGAATCGCCCATTTGTTTGAGGAAATCGAGATCACGCCTTTCATCCCATCGAAGTTAGTGCCTTTCCTTGGCCTGAACGATATGATGAAAGTGGTGTCCCTGCCCATATAAGTAGTATCCTCAATTTTGAAGAAGTATTTGCTTATTGAACCTGCTCCAATAGGGTTCACATAGGAGCTCTGAAAAATGGTTATGAACGGTTTGTAGAATGAAAATGATTGTATCTGGGTGGTCAGAAATACAAAAATGGGGTCCTTAAAACCTGACATTCGGGCGGCAATGACTTTGTTGTAGTTTTTATCCGGGTGAAGGAATTTCCGCTTGGTCACGTTTTCCATAAGGAAGAGGTACTGCGATCTGAAAAATTCCTGTGTTTTGGCCTCCGAGGTATCAGCTAATCGTTTTTTAATTGAATCGCTGATCAAAGCAGTGTCGGCCTGTGTCATAAACCGTTTCATCATCGACGAATCCACAACGGCTTTCCCGGCAGTGGAGTCGGTATTTATTGTAAAAAAGGTTTTATCATATGACGTATATGAGAAGGAAAGCAGCTTTTCAGGGTCGTTAAGATCGCGGTTGTCGATGGCATTTCTGATAATCCTGTGAGCAGGATTCACTCCGGGAAGGACTTCCACTTCCTTCAGGTCGATCTGTTTTGCCGTCATCTCGATCAGAAGGTTCTGGAGGCTTCCTGTAAGCGGGTATTTCACCGGTTCATACCCAACATACGACAAAGCCAGGTAGACGGGTTTCTTTGTCCACCGGAACCTGAATTTCCCGTCAATATCGGTAGTTCCGCCAAAACCGTCTTCCTGGATTATATTGACAAAGGCAAGAGGTTTATGGGTGCTGTTATCAATGACTTTTCCGCTCACAACATATACATCCTGCGTATAGGCATTAAAGCTTAGAAGGAAAATGCAGCATAAAAGTAGAACACAGCGGTATTTCATCAGCAAAGTTTTTTTGAAGGAGTAAATATACTAACAATGAATTTCGGATAAGAAAAATCTGTAACTTTCTCCTTTGAAAAATTCCAAGCTATGATACGAAACCTTACTATTTTCATCGTCTTGTTTTTTATATCGGTTCAGGCCTTTTCGCAGGACGACCATTACTGGACCCAGCAGTTCGGTGCGATCAGCACCATCATGGGCGGGGCTGTTGTCGCCGGGGTCAGGGATAATACGGCCATCTATTATAACCCGGGGGCCCTGGGATTTATCAACCAGCCCTCGCTCTCGGTCGATGCAAACGTTTATAAGATCGATAAAATATTTATTGATGACGGACTGGGGAACGGGGTCAACCTGAATTCTGCCCAGTTAAGCATTTATCCCCAGATCATCTCAGGGCTTGTTAACATTATAAAGAGCGACCATTGGAAATTTTCCTATGCCCTGCTGACAAGGAATTATGCCAATGTGCTTATGAATACAAGGTATACAAACACTGATTTTGATCCATCCCTGGTTTTTCCCAACATGAAATTTATCGGTGCGTTGGATTATACCAACCAGCTTAATGAGCAATGGCTGGGATTGGGGGTTGGATACAGGATAAACGATAACTGGAGTGTCGGGGGAACCCTTTTCATAAGCTACCGTGCACAAAGTTACCAGATGACGAATTATGTACGCCTGGTATATAAAGACAGTCTGACTGATTTGTTTGGCAGTGCAAACAATGACAGGAATTTAAAGTACAAAACATTCTCCGGCCTGTTAAAGTTAGGTGCAGCCTATCAGACCGGCCGATGGAAGTTCGGGCTTACCCTGACAACCCCTTCCATCCAGGTCTATGGAAAAGGAGATATCCAGAGGGAAATCTCTGAAATCGAACTCGATACTGCGGGAGGCGGTGGAGGGGCGGTTATTATGGGAAGGCAAAGCTCCATATCGGCCAAATACAAGCGGCCGCTTTCGATAGGGTTTGGGGTGGAATATGCCACAGCTAAAACAAGGATTGCCTTTAGCTGTGAATATTATACAAAAATCAAGATCTATCATTTGTTTGAACCTGACTCCGACCCGTTTATTTACCCGTCTTCTGCCGATACCGGTAGTACCCATAAAATGCTTCCAAGTTTTCTTCATGTTCAGAACGCGGCTAACCCCGTATTTAATTTTGGGATCGGGTTCAGCCAGGACCTGAGCACTAAGTTCACCCTTATGCTGGGATTCAGGACTGACTTTTCTTCTTATGTCCAGCCTGAGGAAGGTGACAACTTCCTGCATAATTCTGCAGGATGGGACCTGTATCATTTTTCGGCAGGCGTTTCCTACCACCAGAAAAGGAATTCGGTAACGATCGGATTTACATACAGTGCAAGTCCGGCCAAATCGATAGAGCAGAATAATGACCTGGTGATACCTGTTGATTTCACCAGTAACCCGGTCGTTTACGCCAATTCATTCGGACTGGTCATCGGCTACACCTACTATTTTCCTAAATAATAATTGATGCCTGAGAATACGTCAACAAACCTGATGATCGCAAAGACCGTAAGCGGCCTTGAACCAATACTTAAAGCCGAACTTGATGCTATCGGTGCCTTGAATGCCGAGGTGATGAACCGTTCGGTCAGTTTCGAAGGTGACAAAGCCTGCATGTACCGTGCAAATTACCTCTGCAGCACAGCCCTGAGGATACTCCTACCGGTGCATGTCTTCGAGATCAATGCACAGGAAGACCTGTACCGTGAAATAAAGGAGTTCCCATGGGAAGACCACCTTGACTCAGATTCGACCCTGGCCATAGATGCCGTTATCTCCTATACCGTTTTTACGAATTCCCAGTTCGTGGCCCAGAAAGCCAAGGATGCCATTGTTGACAGGTTCCGGGAGAAGTTCGGGAAACGGCCTTCGGTCGACCTCGACAATCCAACCCTGAGGATCAACGTCCACCTCTTCAAAGACACCTGTACCGTATCACTGGATTCATCGGGACAGTCTTTGCATAAGCGGGGTTACCGCAAACAAACAGGGATCGCTCCCCTCAACGAAGTCCTTGCAGCCGGGCTGATCAGGCTGTCGGGATGGGACAAAAAGAAACCCCTGCTGGATCCCATGTGCGGTTCCGGCACTATTCTTATTGAAGCCGCAATGCTGGCTTCCGGGATGCCTTCGGGTTATTTCCGCAGCGACTATGGCTTTTTCAAGTGGAAGGATTTCGACCAGTCACTTTGGGAGAAAGTAAAGTCAGAGGCCGGGGCCCTGGTAAAAGCCCCGGAGGATGTCAGGATCGTGGGTTTCGATAAATCGGTGATGAGCCTGAAACGGGCTGTTGAAAATGTAGGCTTCGCCGGATTGGACCGTGCGATTTATCTCAAGCGGGCGGCGTTTGAGGATTCCATCCCGCCATCCGCCGAAGGCATTATTATCATGAACCCGCCTTATGATGAACGTATTGAACTTGACGACTCGGTTGAATTTTATAAAATGATCGGAAACGTACTCAAACGCAAATACAGCGGATATAAGGCCTGGGTTATTTCTTCTGACCTTGAGGCCATTAAGTTCATAGGCCTTAAACCATCAAAAAAATATAAGGTTTTCAACGGGCCCCTCGAATGCAGGTTTCTGGGTTTTGACCTCTACGAGGGAAAAAAATCAATTACTTTTGCTGACTGATTTAAAAATTGTGTTATGCCTAGAGTTTCAAAAATTGGAGTTTTTACATCCGGGGGCGATTCCCCGGGGATGAATGCCGCGATCCGTTCGGTTGTACGCTCGGGTATCAACGAAGGCCTTGATGTATATGGAATTTTCCGCGGGTATGAAGGTATGATTGACGGACAGATAGAGCAGATGGAAAGGCATTCTGTTTCCAATATTATCCAGCGCGGAGGCACTATCCTGAAAACGGCGAGAAGTAAACGCTTCATGACATATGAAGGCAGGCTTCAGGCCTACCAGAACCTTGAGAAGCACAATATCAACGGCCTGGTTGCCATAGGAGGGAACGGGACTTTCACGGGGGCCCAGATCTTTGAAAAAGAATTTGGAGTACCAGTTGTTGGTTTGCCCGGAACTATTGATAACGATCTGTACGGCACTGATTTTACCATAGGGTTTGATACAGCCGCCAATACAGTGGTGCAGGCGGCCGACAAGATCAGGGATACAGCTACCTCTCATGACCGTTTGTTTTTCATCGAAGTGATGGGAAGGGATGCGGGTTATCTCGCACTCTGGAGCGGTGTGGCAACAGGGGCTGAGTTTATCCTGGTACCTGAAACGAAAACATATATTGACAACCTTGCCAGGCTTCTGAAGCATGATATGCGTAAAAACAAGACTTCCGGGATCGTGATTGTGGCCGAAGGAGACGATATGGGCGGAGCTTATGACATTGCCAGGCAGGTCAAGGAAAGGCTGCCCGAGATTGATGCAAGGGTTACCGTTCTGGGCCATGTCCAGAGGGGAGGATCCCCCACGGTGCAGGACCGTATACTGGCCAGCTGGACTGGTTTCGAAGCCGTTCACGCACTCATCGAAGGTAAAAGCAATATCATGATAGGGATTGAAGACAAAAAGATCACCTATACTCCATTTGACGACGCCATCAACAAAAAGAAGCAATTCAACTTCGGCGGGCTGGAACTGGCGAGGATACTGGCTTTATAAATGGTACAACAACTTTTTGCGGATGTAATCCTCCCGCTGCCCCTGGCGGGTTCATTTACCTATGCACTTCCCCCCGAATTTGCCGGTAAAGCAGGCCCGGGAAGCCGGGTCATTGTGCAGTTCGGTAACCGCAAAATATATACAGCCCTGGTCAGGAAAATTCACAGTGATGTGGATAAGTCCATGACATTCAAGGAGGTTTTGTCGGTGCTCGACGACGAGCCCCTGGTGAGGGAATGGCAGTTCCGGTTTTGGGACTGGATGGCCTCATATTATATGTGTACTGCAGGGGAGGTGATGAATGCGGCCCTGCCTTCTGCTTTTAAACTGGCAAGTGAAACCCGTGTTGCGATCAATCCCGATTATATTATTGACTCGGTTACACTGAACGAAAAGGAATTCACCCTCGTTGAAACACTTTTCAACAGTAAAAAAAGTATAGAGATATCAAAAATCTCCAGGATCATAGACCAGCAAAAAATTATTCCTGTAGTCAAGACCCTGATAGAAAAGGGAGTAGTTGTTCTCGAAGAAGAAGTCAGGGAGAAATACAGGCCTAAAAAGGAAACGTATATCGCTCTCGGTGAATCATATACTGCGGATGAGGAATCCCTCAGGCAGTTGTTCGACCGGCTTGAGCGCAAGGCTAAAAAGCAGCTTGAGATCCTGATGACCTTTATGTCTTTATCCAGACACGGAATTGAAAGCGCGCTGGATGTTAAAAAACAGGAACTGTTAAGGAAGTCGGGCTGTTCGGCAGCGGTTCTCGACGGTATGCTCAGGAAAGGCATTTTTGAAGTGTATGAAAAAGCTGCAGCCAGGGACAGTGTCAATACCCCTGAATCGGATCCGGGCTCGATCACTTTATCCGATCAGCAAACACTTGCCATAGACGGGATCCGCGGGGCGTGGGAAGCAAAGGACGTAGTGCTTCTTCATGGGGTCACCTCATCCGGCAAAACCGAAATTTATATAAAGCTCATTGCCGAAACTCTTGCACGTGGCAAGCAAGTGTTGTACCTGCTTCCGGAGATCGCGCTCACAACCCAGATCATCAACCGCCTGAGGAAATACTTTGGTAACAGGGTAGGGGTTTACCATTCGCGTTTTAATGACGGCGAGAGGGCGGAAGTCTGGAAGCAGGCATCTCTTGGGCCCGGAAGTTCAGGAAGCGATGGATTTTGCGATATAATTCTCGGAGCCCGTTCTGCGGTATTTCTTCCTTTCTCTGATCTCGGACTGGTGATTGTTGATGAAGAACATGACTCATCGTTCAAGCAGATGGATCCCGCACCCCGTTACAACGGCCGCGATGCAGGCTTATTCCTGGCCCATCTCCATGGAGCCAGGGCCCTGCTTGGATCTGCCACACCGGCTGTTGAAAGCTACTATAACGCACAACTGGGCAAATATGCACTTGTTGAGCTTGCCGAACGATTCGGGGAGATGGAGTTGCCACTAATCCAGCTTGTGAACATAAAGGATGAACTAAGGCGAGGAAGGATGAAAACACATTTTTCAACGGTTCTGCTTGATCAGCTCGCCGAAGTGCTGAAGAATGGGGAACAAGCCATACTTTTCCAGAACCGCCGGGGGTTTTCACTAAGGCTTGAGTGTGAATCCTGCAACTGGATGCCATCCTGCAAGAACTGTGATGTCACCCTCGTATATCATAAAAAAAGCAACCAGTTACGCTGTCATTACTGCGGCTATATTGCAACAGTGCCATCCCTTTGCCCCGTTTGCCATAGCCCCGGACTTAAGATGAAAGGCTTCGGCACCGAGAAAGTGGAAGAGGAACTTGGTCTCCTCCTGCCGGGAGCCAGGATTGCCCGTATGGATCTCGACACTACCCGGAGCAAGCATTCCCACCAGAATATCATAACAGGCTTTGAGGATCAAAAGATCGATATACTTGTTGGAACCCAAATGGTTACCAAAGGACTGGATTTTGATCATGTGAGCACTGTTTGTGTGCTTAATGCCGATAATATGCTGAGCTTCCCCGATTTTAGGTCCGAAGAACGGAGCTTTCAGCTGATGGCCCAGGTAAGCGGGCGTTCAGGCCGGAAAAAGAAGCGGGGGAAGGTGATCATTCAAACATACAATCCGGCACATCCCGTGATCCAGTCGGTGGTGAAGCATGATTATACAGGCATGTACAGTTACCAGCTGGGCGAGCGCCGGAAGTTCAAATATCCTCCTTTTTACCGGCTTATCCTCCTGAAGGTCAAACACCGTGACCCCGAACTGGTTAACAGGGCGGCCTCGGTACTGGCAAAGAAACTTGTCAAAGTGTTTGGCACCCGCATACTGGGCCCAGAATATCCCCCGGTTGCAAGGATCATGAACCAGTACCTGAAACATATTCTTATTAAAGTGGAAGTGGAATCTTCGGTAGTTTCTGCGAAGTCTAAGCTGCTTGAAATACTGTCGGAGTTTTATCAGAACCGTGATTACCACCCGGTGAAGGTTCAGATCGATGTAGATCCCCAATGATCACTTCTGCTGCCGACTGCCGACTCTACTTATTCCTCTCCCTGGTAGTATCAACAATCAGATAAAGGTCTTCATTATCCTTTTTCATCAGGTATTTTTCCCTTGCAAAACGCTCCAGTTCGGTTGAATCGGTAAGCAGTTTATGGGTGAGTGCCGAATCTTTCTGGATCTCGTCAAGGTAAAAATGCTTTTCCTGCTGAAGGTCATCAAGTTTGTCACGCAATTTGGCACGGATAAAAACATTGTTGCTGTCGAAGAACACCATCCATACAATAAAAGCCACCGTAATGACGAAGTACTTATTGATAAAGATTTTAAGTATTTTTTTCAGGGTTTCCAAGGCAGTCTAAGAGGGATGAGATGCGGTTTCAATACTATGTTTCCTAACCAAGTTTTGCTTTGAGATAATTATAAAATTCAATCTGCGAGCGGAGTTTGGGAGCCCCCCCGTTCTTATACCTGTTTGCTTCCCGGCCTGCAATGATTCTTGCTTTTACATTATCGGCAAGCTCTATGTCGAGCATGTCCTGGAGTTCTTTCCGGAGGTCACTATCCTCTACCGGGCAGGCGACCTCAACACGGTTGTCGAAATTGCGCACCATCCAGTCGGCTGAAGTGATGTAATAAAGGGGTTTCCCCCCGTTTGCAAAAACGAGGACCCTTGCATGTTCAAGAAAACGGTCAACGATGCTGATCCCTTCAATGTTCTCGCTAAGTTCTTCAAGGCCGGGAAGCAGCACGCAAATCCCGCGTATGATCAGTTTGATTTTAACGCCGGCGGCGGAGGCCCTGTAAAGTTTCCTCACTATGGTTTCGTCGACCAGGCTGTTCAGTTTAATGATCACCCATGATTCTTTCCCCGCCCTGGCATTCTTGATCTCCTTGCTCAGCAGCTTGATGAAGAATGCCCGCATGGAAAATGGAGAAAGGATAAGCTTTTCGAATTTATAGGGCTTGAGGCTGGCTTCCATCATATGAAAGGCATTCACCACGTCATGGCAGATATCCTGTTTTGCCGTTAAAAGGCTGATGTCGGCATACACTTTAGCCGTATCCTCGTTGAAATTACCTGTCCCGATGAGGGAATAAAAGAAATCCTTATTGCTTTCCTTACGGCGGATGAGGATCAGTTTGCTGTGAACCTTGAAGCCGGGTATCCCGTGGATTACTTTCACGCCTTCATCTCTCAGCCTCTCTGTCCAGTAAATATTGGCCTCTTCGTCAAAACGGGCCTGGAGTTCCATGAACACAGTCACATATTTTCCGTTCCTGGCAGCATTGATCAGGGCGTTGATCACACTTGAATTCTTGGCTGCCCGGTATATGGTCATTTTGATGGAACGTACCTTGGGATCGATGGAAGCTTCCCTGAGCAGGTCAATAATGTATTGAAAACTCTGGTAAGGGAAATTCAGCATGATATCCCTTTCCCTCACAATTGAAAGCACAGAGCGGTTCTCAAAAAGATCCTTATGCTTTAATGGGGGAAGCTGTGAATACTGAAGCTCCTTATGCCCCATATTTGGGAAGCCCATAAAGTCTTTGAAATTGTGATACCTTCCTCCTCCGCGCGTGGGGTCGTTCTTCCCGATATCAAGCCGTTTCTGTAACAGCTTCAACAGGTCCCCGGGGATTTCTTTGTCGAAAACAAACCTCACGGGCACCCCGCGCTTCCTTTGTTTCAGGCTGTCGCTTACGACCTCCAGGAAACTTTTAGCTACGTCTGAATCGAAGTCAAGTTCAGCATCCCTGGTGATCTTCACTGTATATGCCGAAAACGTGTCGTACCCGAATATAGAGAACACCTCCGACAGGCAATAACGCACTATGTCATCCAGGAGGATAACGTAATGATTGTCATCGTGGGAAGGTAGTATAAGGAAGCGTGAAACAGTACGGGTTGGCAGTTCAATAAGTGCAAAGTCATCTTTAACTTTGCGGTTGCTGTGCCCTAATTTGACCGCCAGGTAAATGGATTTATCAACCAGTGAAGAAATTTCCCTGAGGCTGCTTATCATGATAGGGAAGAGGCCTACCCGAACCTGGTCCTGGAAATATCTTTTCACGAAACGGCCCTGCTCTTCGCTGAGCTGATTCTCATCAATGATGAAAATTCCGTGAGATTTTAATTCACCTACAATTTCCTCATAAACCGCCATGAATTCTTTTTCCTGCACCTGTACTATCTCCAGGATCTCCTTCAGTACTCTTTTCGGATTGACAACCGTGTCGTATGGCAGGCTTTTAACCTTGAGCATACGGTTCAGTGTTGCAACACGAACACGGAAGAATTCATCCCTGTTATTTGAAAAAATGCCGAGGAATTTCAACCGCTCGAGAAGGGGGTTGTTCTTATCGGCTGCCTCCTGGAGGACCCTGCCGTTGAAATGCAACCAGCTTATCTCCCGGTTTAAAATAGGTAATTTTAATTTCGAAGCCATTTATTCGGATCCCGGCAGGGTAGTTTGCAAGCGTTTTGGAGTGATATAAAATTTTAATTCTGATCTGGAAGCCGGGACTTCCTCCCATTTCCCGGTTTGAAATGTGATACCCACAACTGCAGAAGTAGGCATGTCGTCAATTCCCGGGTGAAGGAAGAGGTTGGCCAGCTGTGTGATCAACGGGTTATGGCCTATGATCATCAGTGAGGCAACATCATCCGGGGTACCGTAAATCAGGTCAAGTAGCCTGTCATATGGCCCATCGTAAATCTTTCGGTCTTTAAGTATTTGTTTTACAGGGTATTCCAGACATGCTGCCAGTATCTTGGCTGTCTCATAAGCCCTGACGGCCTGGCTGGATATCATAAGATTAGGTTTTACCCCCTCTTTTATAAGATAGTCAGCAACCAGTTTGGTTTTAATCACTCCCTTGGGCAGCAGGCTGCGCTGGTCATCGGCAAGGCCGGCGGTTTCCCAGGATGATTTGGCATGGCGGACCAGGTAGAGGGTTTTCATTATCAGTTTTTGCTTTTCAGTATGCAAACAAAGGATATTCAGCCATCATCTCATTAACTTTTTTCCTGACTTTCAGGATGAGATCCTGGTTCTCAATATCACTGATCACTTCATCTATCATATCAACGATCACAGGCATATGTTTCTCTTTCAGGCCTCTTGTTGTAATGGCAGGTGTACCTACCCTCAGGCCGGAGGTCTGGAAGGGAGAACGGCTGTCGAAAGGAACCATGTTTTTATTTACTGTGATGTCGGCCTGGACCAGGGTGTTTTCGACCTGTTTCCCGCTGATGGCGGGGAATTTCTTCCTGAGGTCAATCAGCATCAGGTGGTTGTCGGTACCGCCCGAGATGACGTGATATCCCTTGTCAACAAAGGCTTTTGCCATAACGGTGGCGTTTTTCTTCACCTGGATAACGTAATCCATGTATTCATCGGAGAGCGCTTCGAAGAACGATACGGCTTTAGAGGCGATGACGTGTTCGAGCGGGCCCCCCTGGACTCCCGGGAAAACGGCCGAGTCGAGAAGCTGGGAGAACATTTTTACTTCGCCTTTGGGTGTAGTAAGGCCCCAGGGGTTCGGAAAATCCTTGCCCATAAGGATCATGCCTCCACGCGGCCCCCTGAGGGTCTTATGTGTGGTTGTGGTTACAACATGGCACCAGGGCATGGGGTCATTGAGCAGGCCTCTTGCTATAAGGCCGGCAGGATGTGCAATATCGGCCATCAGGAGGGCCCCGATTTTATCGGCGATCTCACGCATCCGTTTATAATTCCAGTCACGGGAATAGGCAGAAGCCCCGGCTATAATGAGTTTCGGCCTGACCTGCAGGGCCTGGGCTTCCATTTTATCATAATCGATAACGCCTGTGCTCTGTTCGACCTGGTACCCTACGGCTTTATAAAAAATGCCGGAAGAGTTAACTGGGGAGCCGTGTGAGAGGTGGCCTCCATGGGCCAGGTCCAGGCCCATAAAGGTATCACCGGGTTTTAAAATTGTCATCAGAACAGCCATATTGGCCTGGGCCCCCGAATGCGGCTGAACATTCGCCCATTCGGCATTGAACAATAATTTTGCCCTGTCGATAGCCAGCTGTTCCGACAGGTCTACATTCTGGCAGCCACCGTAATATCTCTTACCGGGATAACCCTCGGCGTATTTGTTGGTAAGGCATGATCCCATAGCCTTCAGCACCTGGTCGCTGACGAAATTTTCGGATGCGATAAGTTCAATCCCGCTGTTCTGGCGGTGAAGCTCCTTTTTAATAATGTTAAAAAGTGCAGTATCTTTTTTCATATAGGAAATTTTTATAAAACCCCGAACGTTATGAATTAGCAATGAATTACAAAAGTATTAATTTTCCGGCAAATTGTTGATCTTTGCATCTGACTTCTGATATCTGACATCACAATTCATCCTGGCTGGTCCGGCTGTATGCAAAAAATCACCCTGATACTGCTCCTTTTTTTCTTCCCGATCCTATCATTTTCACAGCTGAGTGCCGGTGTTGACGATACCATCAATCCCGGGGTCCCGGTCACCCTCACAGTAACTTATGGTATGGTCGGCATTGGGATCAATATTACGGATGACGGAGTGGAAGGGCCTTTCCCGATTGGGTTCGAGTTTTCTTTTTTTGGCAATAAGTATACGCAATTTTATGTTGGGGCGAATGGCTGGATTAGTTTCTCACCAAACCCCAATGCGAAAGGCACCCGGAAACCCTTCAGTATACCAAGTACTGCCGATTACAATCCAAAAAACTGCATCCTCGGCCCGTTTATTGACCTGAATCCAATCTCCGGGGGCAGCCCTTATATTTTCTACCAGACGCTCGGGAAGGAGCCCGGCCGGAGCCTTATCGTGATGTGGTGCGATTGCCCCATGTACAATTGCATGGATTCCGTCGCCACATTCCAGATTGTATTATATGAGGGCAGCAACATCATTGAGAATCATATTATGAGGAAACCTGGTTGTGACTGGCTCGACAACAAGGGGACCCTGGGCCTCCAGAACGGGAGCGGGTTTATTGGTTTTTCTGTGCCGGGTCATAATGCTTCGCCATTTACCGAAAGTAAAAAGGCATGGAGGTATACTCCGACTACAGTGGATAGTTTCCAGGTTGCACAAATACCTTATAACCTCAGGCCTGTCACTCCGGGCAATAAATTAACTTACCGCTGGTACCAGGGCGGTGAAGAGATTTCTGAAGATCAGTCCGTCATCGTGACTCCCATGGAAAACACCACTTATATTGCATATGCAAGGATCTGCGCAGGGGATGAGTTTTACGATACGGTCACGGTGTTTGTCCACCAGCCGATTCCCAACGCATTCACTCCTAATAACGACGGGTTGAACGACAGGTTTAAAATACTGGGTCTTCCGAAGGAAAATATTACCAGGTTCCAGATCCAGATCTTCGATCGCTGGGGGCAGGTCATCTATGAATCGAACAATATTGACGAAGGCTGGGATGGCACCTGCAAGGGTAAACCAAGCCCCTCAGAAATCTACAATTGGATAATCTATTACGAAACGAACAGCACTAAAGACAAGATATCCAACAAAGGCCAGGTTACACTCATCAGGTAACCGGGTTTCCGAAGACGTATTTTAACAATGAAGTAATCTGTTCTTTATTAAAGGGTTTAGCCAGGTAATGGTTTGCTCCCTTGTTAAGAATAGCTTCCTTTTCCTGCTGCAGGGTGTAACCTGTAACTGCGATTATAGGGGTTGAAACATATTCAGGTTTCTGCCTGATCAGCTCAATAGCTTCGCCTCCATCCATACCCGGCCCGAGATTGATATCCATCAATATGCAATCATACTTGTTTTGGTTCGCAAGTTCAATGGCCGACAAAGCGTCCTTTGCAACATCAAGCCTGAAATCTTTTTTAAGAAAAAGTTTTACAAGGTCAATATTCGCATCATTGTCCTCAACCAGGAGGAGAAGAGGGGATTCCCCGCCCTGCACTTCAGGGGGAGGTGGTTTGTTAGTACTGGCAGCTGCGGTTTCTTTGTTTTCAATGCTTTCAGGTCGTGAAGGGATATATAACATAAATGTTGATCCTTTTCCAACCTCGCTTTCAACCCTCAGCCGGCAGTTGAGAAGATGTATACTCTTCCTTGTAATGGCAAGGCCAAGTCCGCTTCCCTCGTAAGGCCTGTTATATCCTTCACTGGCTTGCCTGAACTCTTCGAAAATCATTTCCCGTTTTTCATCGGGAATGCCTATTCCCGTATCCCGGATGCTGATAGTAATATCTCCGGATGAGTTTGCCTCTTTTTTCAGAAAGACAGCGATCCCGCCGGTATTTGTGAATTTAACGGCGTTGTCAATGAGGTTCAACAGCGAGGTCTGTAAAAGATGCTCATCCGACTGAATAAAAATCCCTTTCTCTATGCTGCAATTTATGGCAAGCTGCTTTTGCTTTGCAGTTTCCCTTATGCCGTCAACACAATGTTCAAGAAGAGAAGAAAGATTGACATTGACCATATTCAGGCTGTAACCCGAATCCAGCTGGGCAAATGTCATTATCGAGTTCAGGGTCCTCATGAGCCGTTTTGCTGAGGTAAGGATATGGTTTGCCATCCCCTTTTGGGACTCATCAGTCATCAACGAACTCAGGATCTCGGTAAAACCAAGGATGCCGTTCATGGGTGTGCGGAATTCATGGCTCATATTGGCAAGCAGGGACGATTTTACCCTGCTTGACTCTTCGGCGGCCAGTTTTGCAATGATCAGTTCCTGCTGGGCTTGTCTCTTCTCAATCCTCACCTGCATTTCCTCAAGTTCCCGCGTTATGGCAGGGCCCAGCCTGTTAAGGGCACTCTTCATCATGTAATCGTTGGCGCCCCCCTTCATAATGCTTACGGCAAGGTCTTCACCTACAGTCCCTGATACAAGAATGAACGGGATATCAAGATTCCTGGATTTAAAAATTTTCAAAGCTTCCTGCCCGCTGAACCCGGGCATGGCATAATCGGAAATCACTATGTCCCAACCTCCTTTGTCAAGTTCGGCTTCCATGTCGGGCCTCGTTTTGACCCGAACATGGTCCACTTCAAAACCGTCCTTTTTCAGCTGCCTGATTACAAGCAGGGCATCCGTTTCGTCATCCTCGATAAGCAATAGCCTGATTTTTCTCATCTGCCAATATTAATTGTTTATACGCCGGAATTTAAGGTGAAATAAAAAGTAGTGCCTTCTCCAGGAGCACTTTCAGCCCATATTAATCCCCCATGCTTAAGGACGATTCGCTTTACGGTGGCCAGCCCGATACCGGTACCCGTGAACTGGTCATCGCTGTGAAGCCTTTGAAAAGGAGTAAACAATTTCTCGTAATAAGTCATGTCGAACCCTACCCCGTTATCCCTGACCAGGTATACTGTTTTCCCGTCCTTTGCCTGGCGGCAGAATTCAATTACAGATTCTTTTTCTTTCCCGGAGTATTTCCATGCATTGTCAAAAAGGTTCTGGAATGCAATGCGTAAAAGCTTGGGGTCACAGTATTCCAGCATACCCTCCTGTATCACCAGTCGCACTTTTCGGTTGGGATTGAGATTCTTGATCTCGCGGTTGATGTCCATTGCGATATCACTGATATTGACCTGCATCTTATCGATGTCATGCCTTACTATCCTTGAAAGCTTAAGCAATTCATCTATAAGTAAGTTCATCGACCCTGCCGATTCGGTGATCTTATTAAGAAAATCCCGTTCAGTTTCGTCAAGTGTTGAGAAATAATCTTCTATAAATGCCCTGGTAATGCTGTCGATACGGCGCACCGGCCCTTTAAGGTCGTGGGATACAGAATAAGAAAATGCTTCAAGTTCCTTATTTGCAGCCTCCAGCTGGGCCGTTCGGTTCGATACTTTTTCTTCCAGCTGTTCATTAAGCTTCCTGATTTCCTCTGTCCTGGCCCCTACCAGGGCTTCCAGCTCTTTTTCACGGATATAACGGATCCTGTAATTTATTATGAGCACAACAAGGGCAATGCCTGAAATGATACAAACCAGGATGAACCACCATGTTTGGTAGAAAAAAGGAAGCACATGAATTTTTATACTTGCAGTGACCGGCGATAATTCACCAAGGTTATTGAAAACCTGGACCTCGAACGTATAGTCTCCGGGAGGGACATTGGTATAATATGCCGTCCGCCTTGCGCCAACTGAGTCCCAATCCCTGTCAAATCCCGCAAGCCGGTACCTGAAAGTAAGTTCTTCAGGCCTGATAAAAGAGGGTGCCGTATAATGGATCTCAAGATTCATCATGCCTGCGCCAACCTTATAAACGTCACGCTGCTCAGCCGCTCGGCTGTTAATGAACACTGAATCCACCAGGGGAATTGGTTTAGAACTCCAAACCAGGGAGGTCTCCGGATTTATTATGGCGATTCCAGAGGAGCAGGGGTACCAAAGCTGGCCGTTTTTTAATTTTGAAGCCCCTGGAAAAAGTCCCATGTTCATGCCTGTAAATCCGATTGCTGTGTCAAAGCCGATATATTGCATAAACAAGGGACTGTTTTGCTGATCCAAAGACTTCTGTAAATTGCTGAATTTAGATGTTCCAAGACCACCAGAACCTGCAAACCACATATGCCCGGAATTGTCTTCAGAAATATACCCGATAGATGTTCCTAACTCCCCGGTAGCAATGCGGGTGAATGTTTCCGTTTCAGGATTGAAATGAAAAAGCCCGTTTTGCCCGGTTCCTATCCAGATATTATCGAGAGAATCCCGGTGAAGGCACAGAATCATATTGTCGGGCAACCCCTGCTTTGCAGAGAATATCTTTATTTTTCCGTCTTTGATCCTGGCAAGTCCGCCATCCTGGGTTCCAACCCAAACCGATCCTTTGCGGTCCTCAAGGAAACAGAAGATCTTGTTGCTTGGCAGGCCTTCCCTGGTAGTAAGTACCTTACTTATTTTATCATCCTTCATGATAAAGATACCCTGGTCGGTCCCAACCCAAAGACTTCCGTCTTCAGTTATGAATAAAGCGTGAAAATACGTGCATTGCAAGCCCTGTTTTTCATTGAAACGGGTTGCTGTTTTACCGTCAAACTTAACGAGGTTCTTAAGGCTGCCAATCCAGATGTTATTTTTAACGTCAATGGCAACAGAGTAAATGGGAACCTTCCCGACACCAATTCCGGAACCGAGATTCTCAATCCTTCCGGCCCTGATCCGGTCAAGCCCGCCGGTGGAATTCGCTGCCAGGATACTGCCGTCGGCACTCTGTAATATTGCTGTAATGCAATCGCCCGAAAGACCATTCCCGGAAAGAACCTGTACCGGGATGCTCCTGATCCTTGAAAGCCCTGAAGCCTGTGTGCCGGCCCAGAGGTTATCTTCTTTGTCTTTGAACACGGCAAGAACGAGGTTTGATGCAAGGTGCCTCCTGTTGTCAACCTGTTCTGTTTTCCCGGTTGCCGTATTCAGCATGATCACTCCCTGACCCTCTGTAGCAATAGCCAGTATGTTTTTATCATACCCGGTGATTTGCTTTATACTGCTTCTGATAATGCCTTGCTTATCGATCCAGGGATTCACTTTCCCGTTCTGAAAATAATAGATATGCCCATCTGCACTTCCGATCCAGAGGGTAGCTGAAGAGTCCATCCAGAGGCCGTTAATATTCGGGTGTGCAAGCCCGTCTTTCTGACTGTAAATACTGATGTTGTTCTTGCTGATAAGGCACAGGCCGTCGTCGGTCCCTGCCCATATTTCACCGGCCCTGCCCTGGCATATTACGTTAACATCATTATTACATAAGCCCTCAGCCATGGAGAATAACCTGGATTCTTTGTGTTTATATCTTAAAACGCCGCTGCCTGCAAGGCCAATCCACAGATTGTGATCTGAATCCTCTGAAATTGCGGTAATGTTTTTATTCAAAAAAACGTTTTCAGAATCAACTGCGCTCCAGCGCTGATTTTTATATGCAAGCACCAGGCCATTGCTGAAACCGGCAAGCAGGATGCTGTCACTGGTAAGATAAAGGGCCCCGCAATCCTGATATTTAAAGGAACTCAAAGATGAATTGTTCAGATAGGTGAAGTGCATCCCGTCAAACCTGTATAAGCCATATTCGTTTGCCAGCCACAGGTACCCATCGGGGGTTTGGGCTATATTGAAGATACTGGCCGGTGCGTTAGGCGATGGAGGCCAGTTCCTGACCTGGTAAGAAAATCCGGAAATCTCAATCGGATGATTTTGTGCCTTGGCCGCCGAAAGCTGAAAAACACTGAACAACAACAACAATAGCATAGCATTAAAACGACACCACATGAGAAAACAAGTTAATTGAATTACAAATCAAAGATATAACTATTAATAATTTTAGCCAAGAATATTGCTTTTTGCAAAATATTACATATTTTAGTGGGGTTATTACTAACCTTAATTCATAGAGTATGCCAGGAAAAGACAAACTTGTATTGCATATTTTTAATCCAATAGCAGGCATGAAGACTGTGTCTGTTGATAACATAGATCTGAACAAATACCAGCCGATCGATGTTATACAGATTATGTACCAGAAAGGGGTGAAAGTCTCAAACCCTGGAGGGAATATCTGGAAAATGGGGAGGTGCTCAACTCCGCCGGGAAGTGTTAATCCCCAACCCGGAACAGCCCTTGAACAAAGCCTGCCGTTTACCGATATTCAGAATAGCGTTGTTAGCGGGGATGAACTCTGCATTATTGAAGTGCCGCTTCCGTAAATTCCGGGCGGAACTTAATCATCAGATAAGATAATCCCGCCGTTTCAATTTACTTCCAGCGCTTCACAACGTCAACGAAAAGCCAGCATTTCTGAGCCGGTGTAGAATACCCCGACAGATTTGATCCCTGGTTCTTTGCAAACATTTTACATGTCTTGTTTACAGGTTCAAATCCTGGCTTTAATGTCTTTTCCCTGAGGCTCGGGCCGGTTTCCTTCTGGATCTGGATTAGCGGGAGAGCTTTTATTGCTCCGGCCCGTATAAACACCAATGCATTCCCCCGGCCCTGAAGGTACACATGGCTGAACTGCTGCTGTACCATGTGGTCTGGAAATAAACCAGGAGGGATAACATCACCACTTACGGAATCCAGCATTAAAAAAAGTAATGAACAAAGCATGCTTTTGATTTAACTTAAGGTGGTTTCCAATGGCCAGATTTTATAATTTTATGGCCGATTAAAACTTACATTTTCCAAAACAGATATACCGATGAAAAAATTACTGTTCCTGATTTTACTTTCACTATGCTTATCCCCGGGGCTTTCTGCCCAAAAGGAAACTGAAGCCGGGCATGATCAACGTATGCAGTGGTGGCGTGAAGCGCGCTTCGGAATGTTTATCCACTGGGGTATTTATTCGGTTCCTGCAGGCAGCTGGAACGGCAACACAGGATACGGGGAATGGATAAGGACCTCAGCAGAGATCCCTCTTGCGACCTATGATGAGTTCAGGCCCAGGTTCAACCCGTCCGGTTTTGATGCCGACCAATGGGTAAAAGCAGCCCGTGATGCAGGTATGAAATATATAGTGATCACATCAAAGCACCATGACGGGTTCTGCATGTTTGATACCAAACAAACCGACTTTAATATCATGAAGACTCCGTTTCAGCGCGACCCGATGAAAGAACTTGCGGCTGCCTGCCGGAAATATGGATTAAAATTCTGTTTTTATTATTCGATCATGGACTGGCACCATCCCGATTACCTGCCTAGGAGGGAATGGGAAAAAGACAGGCCGGCCGGGGATGCCGATTATGAAAAGTACGTGGCCTATATGAAAGCCGAACTGAAGGAATTGCTCACCCAGTATGGTGATATAGGGGTGCTTTGGTTCGATGGGGAATGGGAATCTACCTGGACCCAGGCGCGTGGGCTTGATCTGTATAATTATGTAAGGAACCTCCAGCCTTCCGTCATTATCAATAACCGTGTTGGCGCTGGCCGGCTGGATATGGAAGGTATGACCAAACAGGGGATGTTCGGCGGGGATTTCGGTACGCCTGAACAGCAGATCCCTGCAACCGGGCTGCCCGGGGCCGACTGGGAAACCTGCATGACCATGAACGACCACTGGGGATATAACAGCAATGACAAGAACTTTAAAAGCTCCAAGGAAATTATCAGGATGCTTACCGACATCGCCTCAAAAGGGGGGAATTACCTCCTGAATGTCGGCCCGACATCCCTGGGGACATTCCCCCAGGAAAGTATCGACAGGCTGAAAGATATCGGCAAATGGATGGATCTTAACTCCGAATCAATATATGGTGCAAATGCAAGCCCGTTCTTATTAACCCCCTGGGGCCGTTGTACCATGAAATCAGAAAAAGGCGGTTTTAAACTGTATCTTCATGTTTTCAACTGGCCCGTCAAAGGGCAGCTCCTTGTCGCGGGATGCCTCAATAAGGTAAACAAGGCCTATATACTTTCAGATAAAAAACATACGGCCCTTACAACGGCCCGTGTTAACGATGCTATTACAATCAATTTGCCCCCGGTAGCCCCCGACACCATTAATACCGTCATCGTTCTTGACCTCAAAGGCAAACCCGATTTCACAAATCCGCCCGACATCAATTCCGCTTTTTCATGCCTGGTTGATTCCCTGAAAGTGACCCTCAGTTCATCCCGTCCCAATGTTGAAATCAGGTTCCTGGTCAGCGATACCGCCAAGCAGGTAGAAGCCGGGGCAGCGCTCTACCATGGCCCCATAACCCTTCACAGGGGAGGCTTTGTGAATGCCCGGTGTTTCAGGGATGGAAAACCTGTCAGCGGCACCAGCAGCAGGCTCTACATTCAAAAGACACCTACCGTTGCAAGGGCCGTGTCGAACCTGAAACCGGGCCTTTCATACCGGTATTTTGAAGGTGAGTGGGATAAAATGCCTAATTTCAAGAAACTCCCTCAATGGTCATTCGGTGTTGTGGATACCATCACCCTGGCTCCGAAGAAACGCAATGAAAATTTTGCCATGTATTTTGAGGGCTATTTTAAAGTGCCGAAACGCGCATTATACAGGTTCACCCTAGTTTCTGATGATGGCAGCAAACTCATCCTCGACGGATTGGTTGGGATCAATAATGACGGGCTTCATTCGATGCAGGAAAAAAACCTGGAGCAGGGGCTCAACGCAGGATACCATGCCATAAGGGTGGAATATTTCCAGAGGACCGGCAGTGCCGGCCTTGAGGTTTATATCGAAGGTCCGGGCATCCCCAAAACATTGTTAAAGAAGGACATGCTGTTCCATGATTAGACCGGCCCTGGTTGTAAGACTGTTCCTCATTCTGCTGCTTGCTGCCCAGGGCGCCACAGCGGCTGAAAAGGCAAACCGGCCTTCCTCATTTTTCATAGGATGGGAACGATCGATAACAGGAGGCGGCTTCGGTTACCATTCACCGGAACCTGGCGTGGGATCTTCCCTGCTTGTCCGCTCCCAGGATTCAACCAGGTTTATTGAATGGGAAACCGAAAAAATTCCTTCCGGCCTGAATGCTGATCATGTTCAGTTTGTATGGATGTTCGGTATCGATGCCAATCCCGCCGGCCATTCGTATAAGTTGTTCCTGAACGGGGGATACTGCCTTACATTTGAGAATCCGCCGGTTTCTGAAAAAAAGACCTGGATAATACAGGGGCCCCGGGGGACTAAGCTGACCTTCAGGACCACCATGATCGATAAGTATAATGACCCAATGGGATACGCCATCCTTTCTGTACCCTCTGCATTTATAAAAAAAGGGGAAAGGCAGAATGTCAGGATCTGCGGGGAATCGGCCGGGAGCCGTACCTGGTACATGACATTCGAAGCGGCTGTATCGGAGAAAATCAGCATTGTGCAGCAGGAGGCTCTCATCCGCGGAGCTCAGGATCTGAATTACTATTCTGTCATCGCCGGTTTTATGCACCTTGGCGAACCCGTGAAAACCACCATCGAGCAGCGCGGCGGAAAGACGATGTCCTTAGTGCTCCAGCCGGGGTATACTGCTGTCAGGATTTTATTCCCTGCAACAGAGAAGCCCCGGAAGGAACAGCTTAAAATAACCATGGAAGGCTCGGAACCATTGAAGCAAGAGGTTGTCTGCCACCCTGTGAAACCATGGAAAATATACTTCGTTCAGCATACGCATACCGACATAGGATATACAAGGCCCCAAACCGAGATTCTCCCCGAGCACCTGAGATATATAGATTACGCCCTCGATTACTGCGACCAAACCGATTCCTTCCCAGATGCCGCAAAATTCAGGTGGACCTGTGAGACTTCATGGGCAGTGACAGAATATCTTAAAACAAGACCTCCCGCGCAAAGAGAAAGGCTCCGCAGAAGGCTGAAGGAAGGCAGAATAGAACTTACTGCCCTTTACCTGAATTCTTCCGACCTTGAGGATGAACCTACTATTGCCGCTTCACTCAGGCCTGTCGGCTTGTTCCGGGACCTTGGCTTTACTCTGAAAACAGCCATGCAGGATGATATCAACGGGGTTCCCTGGTGCCTTGTGGATTACCTCAGCGGGGCAGGGATCAGCTATCTCAACATGGGGCAAAACACCGACAGGGCCCTGAAGCCGTTTAACCGGCCTACAACTTTCGTCTGGGAAAGCCCTTCAGGAAAAAGGATCATTGTGAACCGGCCCGAACATTATATGTGGGGTAACGGTATGGGAATTATCAATGACAGGGAGACACTTGAGAAAAATCTCTTTGCCCACCTCTCTGATATAAACCATAAAGGCTATCCCTTCAATGAATATGCTATTCAGTTCAGCGGGTATATGACAGATAATTCACCCCCCTCAACAACTGCATGCAACATAATTAAGGAATGGAATGAAACTTATGTATGGCCCCGGCTGAGGCTGGCCACTATCTCTGAATTCCTCGATGAGGTCAGGGAAAAGCATTTACAGGAACTTCCCGTTATTAAGGGAGCCTGGCCCGACTGGTGGATTGATGGATTTGGTTCGGCAGCACTTACGACAGCTTATACAAGAATGGCCCACGCCGACTTCATCGCCAATAACGGCTTGATGGCGATAGCCAGGATCATGGGTGCAGAACGTATCCGGCATGTCGAAGACCTTCAGCAACAGATCTTTGAAGACCTCGCTTTTTATGATGAACATACTTTCGGGGCAGCTGAAAGCATCTCGGACCCCATGTGCGAAAACAGCGTGGTCCAGCTGGGGGAAAAACTTTCGTACACCTGGGAAGCAGTGAAAAAGAACAGGATCTTAAGGGAGGAGGTCATGGGGTGCATCCAGGATCGTTTGCCTTCTTCGGCCCGGGACGCATCCATCTCAATCATCAATACAATGAACTGGAACCGTTCGGGAAATGTGAACCTTTACATCGACCACCAGCTCCTGCCCGCCGACAGGCAGTTCAGGATACTTGACCAGGATAATAAAGAAGTAAAAGCCCAGGCCTGGAACGAAAGGGCGGAAGGCAGCTATTGGACTTTGTTTGCCGGGGATGTCCCGCCAATGGGTTACAGCTCTTTCCACATTGAGGTTACAACCGAACCTGCAAAGCATCCGGTTCCTGAAAAGTTCACAGGTTCGATTGAAAACTCATGGTATGTTCTCAAAATTGACCCTGCCACAGGCAGGATCACAAGCCTGTTTGACAAAGATGCACACCGTGAACTTATTGACCGTTCAGCCAAATACGGGTTCGGCGAATTTATTTATGAGACTCTCGGAAAGAACAGGGAACAGATCACCAACGGTCATCTTGACGAATTCAAGAGACGGTCCTGGGACAAGGTCTCGGTTTCAGGCGTTACCACCGGGCCGGTATGGACCAGCCTGGCACTTACAGGACAGCTTCCTGAATGTGCTTCGGAGGAGGGCATACAATGCGAGATAAGAATGTATTCTGCCGAAAAGAAGATTGAATTCAGGTACTCAATGAAAAAACTTGCCGTGACCGATCCCGAAGGAGTATATGTTTCTTTTCCGTTTAATATGAAAAAAGAAAACAGGGTATTCTTTGAAGTAGCAGGCGCGACCGTTGAAGCCGGCAGGGACCAGATCAACGGCTCGGCGACCGATTGGCAGGGGATTCAGAATTTTGTTTCACTGGCGGATGACAGCTGCGGCGTGGTCTTTGTTTCCCCCGAGATCCCGATCGTTCAGCTCGGCGGTATCAATCTAGGTAAATTCCAGCCCATAGTCAGTAAACCAAGGCCTGAAATTTATTCCTGGGTACTCAATAATTACTGGACTACAAACTTTCTTGCAAGCCAGGAAGGGGAACTCAGGTGGACCTACCAGATCACCTCGGCCCCGGCCATAGCCAATGATGAAGCTGCCCGCTTCGCCTGGGGTGCAAGAATACCAATGCTTTCAAGGGTGCTGCCTGCCTCGGGCCATGAAAATCCCAATCCTGCGAAAGCCGGTTTAATGGGAAATATCCCGTGGAACCTTCTTTTAATTAATGCCCGGCCCTCGGCTGATTACACAGGCGTTGTTTACAATCTGCGTGAAACGGCAGGCCGTCCTGCTTCTTTTAATCCCCTTCTGCTCATGAAAGGGCCTGCCAATAGAACTTCAGAAGCGACAACAAAGATCAGGGCTTCTCTTATGGATGCAATCGGGGGGGAGATCAAACCCCTCGACGGGGATGTTACTATTTCCGCATTTGAAACAGTATTTATTAAACTGGCATGGAATGAACAATAAAAGTTATCTGATCCTCGACGACGGCACCAGGCTTGAGGGGAAGCAATTCGGGGCCGACCGCTCCGTAGCCGGGGAAGTGGTGTTCAACACCGCCATGACAGGTTACCCCGAAAGCCTTACCGATCCTTCATACAAAGGGCAGATCCTTGTTCTTACCTTCCCGCTGATAGGAAATTACGGGGTTCCCCGCGACCGCTTTGAAAACGGACTGTCGAGGTTCTTTGAATCGGACCACGTGCATATCACGGGCCTCGTCATATCCGATTATTCGGTAGACTACAGCCACTGGAACGCCATGAAGAGCCTTAGCGACTGGCTCCGTGAATACAATATACCCGGCTTGTACGGGATCGATACCAGGGCCCTTACAAAACACCTACGCGAAAAAGGAACCATGCTTGGCAAACTCATTTCACCGGCAGAAGGTGAAATTGACTGGTATGATCCCAACAAGGATAACCTCGTGGCTATGGTAAGTATACCCAAACCCCAGGTATATGAAGGGAATGATAACAAAGTGATACTCGTCGACTGCGGTGTGAAAAACAACATCCTCCGCTGCCTGATCGATCTCGGCGTGACTGTAAAAAGGGTCCCCTGGGATTATGATTTTACAAAAGAGGATTACGGCGGATTGGTTCTCTCCAATGGCCCTGGCGATCCCCGTATGTGCGAAGCAACAATCAGCCATGTTGCAAAAGCACTGGAGGGGGATACGCCGGTTTTCGGCATCTGCCTGGGGAACCAGCTGCTCTCGATAGCAGGAGGGGCCAGTACTTATAAGCTGAAATACGGCCACAGGGGATATAACCAGCCTGTGCTGCAGGTCGGCACAAACAGGGCATACATCACAAGCCAGAACCACGGGTTTGCAGTCGACAACGAAACCCTGGGTCCCGACTGGGAACCATACTTCATAAACCTCAACGACAATACCAACGAAGGGATACGGCATAAAACCAGGCCGTTCATGTCGACCCAGTTTCATCCCGAAGCTTCGGGGGGGCCAAACGATACCCGTTTCCTGTTTGAGGAGTTTCAACGTATGATGACGAAAGGCAATAAGAAATGATGACAGATATTATAAGAGAAGATATCCGCAAAGTGATCATCCTCGGCTCCGGCGCCCTTAAGATAGGCGAGGCCGGGGAATTTGACTATTCAGGTTCCCAGGCCCTGAAGGCCCTGAAAGAGGAAGGGATATCCACTGTGCTGGTCAACCCGAACATTGCAACAATTCAGACATCGGAAGAAATAGCCGATAAGGTGTATTTCCTGCCTGTTACGCCCGAATTCGTTGAACGGGTCATTGAAAAAGAGAAACCCGACGGGATACTGCTTTCCTTTGGAGGACAGACCGCCCTCAACTGCGGTGTCAACCTGTTCAAGACCGGGGTGCTGGAAAAACATAATGTAAGGGTGCTGGGAACCCCCGTCCAGACCATCATCGACACCGAAGACCGTGAACGTTTCGTCAACAAACTGCTTGAGATAGGGGTGAAGACACCTGTGAGCTTTGCAGTGGAATCAACTGAAGCAGCCATGGAAGCGGCTTCCAGAATTGGCTTCCCTATAATAATACGTGCGGCATTTACCCTCGGCGGACAAGGCAGCGGTTTCAGCGGGAATGAAGAAGACCTGAAGACCGCGGCAGCAAAAGCATTCTCATACTCCACCCAGATCCTTGTCGAGGAGTCCCTTAAAGGCTGGAAGGAGATCGAGTACGAAGTGGTCCGTGACCGTTACGACAACTGCATCACAGTCTGCAATATGGAGAATTTTGACCCCCTGGGTATCCATACCGGCGAAAGTATTGTCGTTGCGCCTTCCCAGACCCTTACCAATGCAGAGTATTACAAACTCCGGGATCTTTCGATCAAAGTCATCAGGCACCTGGGGATCATCGGCGAATGCAATATACAATATGCCCTGAACCCCGATTCGGAGGAGTACCGGGTGATAGAAGTCAATGCCCGCTTGTCGAGATCATCGGCCCTGGCATCTAAGGCGACAGGCTATCCCCTGGCTTTCGTGGCTGCCAAGCTGGCCCTGGGATATGGCCTGCATGAACTGAAAAATTCGGTCACCAAAGTCACTTCGGCATTTTTTGAACCTGCACTGGATTATATAGTCGTGAAGATCCCCCGCTGGGACCTCGGCAAATTCAGCGGGGTCTCCAAGCAGATCGGCTCCAGCATGAAAAGCGTGGGTGAGATCATGGCCATCGGCCGCACCTTTGAAGAGGCTATCCAGAAAGGACTGCGGATGATAGGGCAGGGGATGCACGGGTTCGTCGGAAACAAGGACCTCGAAGTCGAGGCCATAGAGACCGAACTTACCGAACCTACCGACATGAGGATATTCGTGATCGCCCAGGCACTGGAAGCTGGGTTTACGGTCGACAGGATATGGGAACTTACCCGCATCGACCGCTGGTTCCTGTATAAACTCCAGAATATCTTCCGTCTCAGCCACGGGCTTTCAAAGATAGCCTCCCTGGAGGAACTCCCCGACGAACTGCTGAAAGAGGCGAAACGCCTTGGATTCTCCGACTTCCAGATTGCCAGGCTGATTTTAAAGCACGACAAGACCGAAGTAGGCCGTGACATGCTCCTGGTGAGGGAACACCGCATCAGCCACGGGGTCCTGCCCGTGGTCAAACAGATCGACACCCTGGCTGCCGAATACCCCGCCGTGACCAACTACCTGTATATGACTTACGGGGGAACAGAACACGATATTGACTATGCAGCCGATGCCACTTCCCTGCAAAGATCAGTGATAGTGCTTGGTTCCGGCGCCTATCGCATCGGAAGTTCCGTCGAATTCGACTGGTGCAGCGTGAATGCCTTAACTACCGTGCAAAAGGCCGGTTACCGCTCCGTGATGATCAATTACAACCCCGAAACGGTCAGTACCGACTACGACCTCTGCGACCGCCTTTATTTCGACGAGCTTTCCTTTGAGAGGGTGATGGACATCATTACCCTCGAAAACCCGGCCGGGGTGATCATTTCGATGGGCGGACAGATCCCGAACAACCTTGCCCTGAGGCTGCATGCCCAGGGGGTCCATGTTCTCGGAACATCACCCATCGACATCGACAGGGCCGAGGACAGGCATAAATTCTCATCCCTTCTGGATACCCTCGACATCGACCAGCCCCGTTGGCAGGAACTCACCAGCCTCGACGATATTTTCCGGTTCGCTGAGAAAGTGGGATTTCCAGTACTGGTAAGACCTTCATACGTATTGTCGGGAGCCGCTATGAACGTGGTCTCCAACATCAACGAGCTGGAATACTTTTTGAAGCTGGCGGCAAAAGTTTCAAAGGAACATCCTGTGGTGGTCTCCGAATTCATACAGGAAGCAAAAGAGATAGAGATCGACGCCATTGCCCGCAAAGGAGAGATCGTGGTGTACGCCATCTCGGAACACGTTGAATTTGCCGGGGTCCACTCGGGGGACGCAACCATAGTGTTCCCTCCTCAAAAGCTGTATATAGAAACAGTAAGAAGGATCAAGAGGATCAGCCGCGATATTGCCGACTCACTCAACATTACCGGTCCGTTCAATATCCAGTTCCTGGCCAAGAACAACGACATCAAGGTCATCGAATGCAACCTCAGGGCTTCCCGCTCTTTTCCCTTTGTTTCAAAGGTCCTTAAAACCAACCTCATCGAGATAGGCACCCAGGTGATGCTTGGGCTTTCATTTGAAAAGCCCGATAAATCATTGTTCGACCTTGATTACATCGGTGTTAAAGCCCCCCAGTTCTCGTTTTCCCGTTTAAGCAAAGCCGACCCCATTCTGGGAGTCGATATGGCATCAACCGGGGAGGTTGGCTGCATAGGTGATACATTTTATGAAGCCATTTTGAAAGCCATGCTGAGCGTGGGTTACAGGATCCCAGGGAAGAACATTATGCTCTCCACAGGCCCTGCAAAGGCAAAAACCACCCTTCTCGAAGGATGCCGCAAGCTGGCTGAACTGGGGTATAACCTTTATGCCACCCCGGGCACGGCTGAATTCCTGAGATCCTTTGACATACAGTCAACCGTGCTGCACTGGCCCGATGAGGATTTGCAGCCAAACATTGTAGATTATCTGAAGCAGAGGAAGATAGACCTGGTGATTAATATCCCCAAGAATCTTTCACGCACTGAGCTTAACAACGATTACCTCATCCGCCGTACATCAGTGGATTACAATATACCCCTTATCACCAATGCAAACCTTGCCAATGCCTTCATCATGGCCTTTTGCCTGCTCAAGCCCGAAGATATTGAGATCAAGAGCTGGGATGAATATTAATGAGCCATGAGTGACGAGTGACGAGTGATTGTCTACTCATGGCTCATGGCTCATCACTAGTTATGCAGGAAGTTCCACACAGGCTTTGACGCAGGTGTATGTTTGCGTGAATATACCTTCATTTTCTGGATGATCTCAGGGTGCTGTTCTGCCACGTTGATCTTTTCACCGGGATCTTCTGAAAGATCATAAAGTTCGTACCTTCTCATAGGTTCCTTTATAAGGTCTTTTCGCACTACTTTCCATTTTCCGGCCCTGATAGCCTGGTTCCCGCCTGTGCTTGTATATTCCCAATAAAGAAATTCGTGCAGGGGAGGGTTTTTTGCACCATGGAGGGCAGGGGCAAAGGAAATCCCGTCAATATCCTTTGGTAACCCGAGCTGCGCCAGCTGGGCAAGTGTAGGCATGATGTCCCAGGAAGCATAAGGGACAGAGCATACCTGGCGGGCCATAATCTTCCCCGGCCACCGGGCGATGCAGGGAACCCTGATCCCTCCCTCATAAAGGCTCCCCTTACCGCCCCTGAAAGGCCCGTTGCTGTTAAAAAACTGCGGATCGGCCCCTCCAAGGCTGAAAGTGGCCCCGTTATCGCTTGTAAAGATCACACAGGTGTTAGAATCCAGGTGGCTCTCGGCAAGAGCCTGTAAGATTTTACCTGTCGCATAATCCAGCGCGCCGATCATGGCGGCGTAGGTGGCATGGGGATAAAACACGGGCAGGTAACCCATTTGCCCGGTGTAGGGACTGTCGTTCATAAGGTCGCGGTATTCCTGCAAATAACTTTCGGGTACCTGCAAAGCCAGGTGGGGCAGGGTATAAGCCATCAGCAAAAAGAAAGCAGAATCCGTATTGGATTTGATAAAATGCAGGGCTTCATCGGTGAACAGTTCTTCGGCATATGATGTCCCCCGGTACTTTTTATAATTTGCAGGGTCTTTTGGGTTCCCGATCAGCTTTTGCTGGGACGGGATATCGGGATTGCCTGTCAGAAATTTTTCCTTGTTGTACCAAAGATAAGCCGGGTAATGGTTATGCGCTTGCCTCTGGCAAAGATAACCGAAGAAAAAATCAAAACCCTGTTCATTAGGGACCCCTGCAGATCCGGGGCCTCCAAGTCCCCATTTCCCGATACATGCCGTCTTATAGCCTGCTTGCTTAAGCATGCGGGCAATCGTATAAGTATCCGGTTCGAGCGGAGCCTGGCCCATATAATCATCCCAGTTCCCGATTTCCATATTGTCTCGGATCTGGGCATGACCCGTGTTCATCCCTGTCATCAGGCAGCAACGTGAAGGTGCGCACACCGTGCTCCCTGCATAAAAATCGGTGAACCTCATCCCCTCTGAAGCCAGCTTGTCTATATTGGGTGTGCGGATGAACTTTTGCCCGTAACATCCCGTCTCCCCGTAACCAAGGTCATCGGCCAGGATGATGATGAAATTAGGTCGTTTGTTTACTCTTTTATTTGTCTGTCCGATGGCATTAAGGGTGAAAGCCAGACTTGTCGCAAAAAGAGCAAGGCCGATCATTAAAGTTCGCATAGGTCAGGCTGAGGGTTTGGGATTGCTAAAATACCTATTTTTGCTGCATGAAGATAAAGATCATCCAAAAACTGAAATTACCTTTACTACTCTTGCTGTTGATAACATCCTGTGATGTGACAAAGCAAACCAGGACTGCCATCAATCTTGCAAACTGCGAGTTCAGGCTTGTTTCGGCTGAGAACATCGTTCTCGCAGGGATCCCCATTGATAACTATACTTCATTGAAAGATCTCGGCGTAGCCGATTTTGCCATGTTCATGGGAGCTCTTGCCCAGCCTGAACTGCCTTTGTCGCTGAGGCTGAACCTTGAAGTGAAAAATCCAAACCCGGCACCGGCAGGTATAAACAGCTTCGACTATATAATTTTTATTGATGATATCCAGATGTTACAGGGTTCCTATATGAACCCGATCACGGTCCCCGCCTCTTCATCTTCAATAATACCTGTACAGCTGGATACAGATATTAAAAAGGCCCTGCAGGGAAAATCCCTTGACGCCATACTGAACTTTGGTTTTAACCTGGCGGGTGTTGGTCATGTACCCACACGGTTCAAAGTAAAACTAAAACCCAGCATCCTCGTAGGCAGCACCAGCCTGGCCTATCCGGGTTACATAACGGTGAAAACAGAATTTACCGGCGGGGCAGCGGTAAATTAAAACCTGCCTTTGCTTAAAAACTTATTCGTGAGCTTTACTTTTTCACGGGCAGTAAGTACAGCACACCCATCCCTAAGAGTGCCGACAGTGTTGAACCTGCGAGGATCGCAAGTTTTGAAAGGTCAAGAACAGCCGGCTCCTTGTATGACAATCCTGCGATGAAGATCGACATAGTAAAACCTATACCGGCCAGTAAGCCTGTTCCTGCAAGATGTTTCCAATCGGTTCCTTTGGGGAGCGAAGATATTTTCATTTTTACGCCTATCCAGGAGAAGAGCATGATCCCGAGGGGTTTCCCTGCAAGGAGGCCAAGGATGATACCGGCTGTGAGCCCGCTGAAAATCCTTGTTGGATCAAACTGAAGCGGGATTGCAGTGTTCGCCAGTGCAAACAGTGGGAGAATCCAGTAGTTTACCGGGCGGTGAAGGCTTATTTCCAGATGATGGGCCATTCCCCTGGGGATGAACATGGCTGCAACCACACCTGCAATGGTGGGGTGGACCCCCGATCTCAGGATGAAATACCATAATCCGAGGGCCGGGATGATGTATAGTAACCACAATCTCACTTTTAACCTGTTCAGCAGGAAGAGGACCATGATAAAGATAACGGCATACATCAGCATCATGAGATGAAGCGTACTGGTATAAAACGTGGCTATGATCACAATGGCTCCCAGGTCATCGATGATAGCCAGGGCGGTCAGAAATATTTTGAGCGATAAAGGAGCCCTTTTACCCATTAATGAAAGTATCCCCAGTGAAAAAGCAATGTCGGTGGCAGTGGGGATGGCCCAGCCGTTCAGATGTTCTTTTGAGCCCGAATTGAAAATGAAAAAGATCAAAGCAGGGAAAATCATTCCCCCCAGGGCTGCCATTACAGGAAGAATAGCTTTCTCTTTTACAGCCAGTTCCCCAACCATGAGCTCCCTCTTTATTTCCAGGCCTATAAGAAAGAAAAACACGGCCATCAGCCCGTCGTTGATCCAGTGAAGAACACTCTCATGGAGAAAATCAAAACCAATTTCAATATGCCACAGGCTGAGATAGGAAGCGGCCCTTGTGGAATTGCTTAAGGCAAGTGAGACGACTGTTGCCAGGATCAGCAGCAGGCCCGATAGTTTCCCGCTTTCTGCAAGATCTTTAAATGGATCGCGAAGGATCTTTACTACCCTCATGTTAATCCTCCTCCTTTGCTGTTGGTTTTACAAATGCCGACCTCACAGGGGCGGGATAAGGCACATCCCCACCCTTTACCGCAAACCATAGTACTTTATTTAAAAGGTCTTCCGGGGCACGGTCCTCTTTGCTGAAATCAAACTCATCGCTTATCTTCTGCCATTGATTAAGGGATATATTCCTTTCATTGAGGTCGACAAAGGGCCCGAGTGTCTGAAACCTGTAAAGCCTGGGAATGTTCATGAAGCAACGCCACATCGGCATGGCAGCTGCATCATACTGGCTCATGGGAGGGAGCCCAAGGATAAGTTCGATGGTTCTTAACACCGATGACGTAGTATAAGGCGTGTGATCAACGAAATTGCGTTTTACATAACCGCCGGCAAGATAAGCAGTGCTGCGGTGAGCATCAACATGATCTGGCCCGTTTTGTGCATCATCTTCGACGATGAAGATAGCACATTCGTTCCAGATGTTTGACCTGGAAAGGTGTTCAACTAACCTTCCCACTGCAAAATCGTTATCTGCCACCTGGGCATAAGGGGTGGGCATGCCTGCTTTGAGGCCCTGGGTGTGGTCGTTAATAAACCTGATAGTGTTAAGCCTGGGAACCTGGTTTATCCTCACCAGGGAATCAAAATCTTTTTTCCATTGCCTGTAACGCATGGTATCCATAACATTCTGGTCCCAGCTGGTGAAAAATTTGCAATAGTGATTTTTCAGGACCGGGATATTTGGTTTATAATTATCGGCGAACTCACCATAAGTGCGGTATGAAACCCCGCTCCGTGCGCAGAAGTCCCAGATAAAACCATCCTTGTTGTTGGCAATTTCCCTGTTCCCTTCCGCATCGTAATTACCACCCCTTCCCCCGTAACTGCTCGGCCAGGTTTTTTCAAGGTAATCAGTTGCGTAAGCCCCCATACTCCAATTATGGCCGTCGGCACTGACTTCCCCGTCTACATAGAAATTGTCAAGCAGTACAAAATCCTTAACGAACCTGTGCTGGTTGGGAGTGATCTCTTTGCCGAAAAGTACAAGGGAGGTGTCTCCATTTCCTTCTGCAACATCACCCAATATCTGGTCATATGTCCTGTTCTCCTTGATCACATAAAATACATACTTGATGGGGGATTGTTGCCCTGGTTTCTCAGGGATTGGATTAGAAACTTCAGTGATGTTATATGTTTTATCCTTGATGTAGGGTGTGTTTTTCATTACCATGACGGAGTAAGCGGCCAGGTCTTTCTCATCCGGCTCAGCCAGAATGCTCATGCTTCCCCTGAACAGACCGGCTATGTATTGAACTTTCCCGGGCCTGTGGTTATCGCCCTTCTGTTTGATTACTTTCTCGGAATATCCTGTTGGATTCGGGCCGTTTGGATTTGGCAGGGAGTTAAAGCCTTTGCCGTTTGTTATCCAAAGTTGGCCGTTGACCACGCGTACGCAGGTCGGGTACCAGCCGGTTGGGATAAACCCTTTGCTGAAACTGTTTCCGGGAGTTGAAACATCAAACACAGCAAGGCAGTTGTTATCGGCATTGGCAACATACAGGGTTTCCCCGTCGGCACTCATGGCCACACTGTTGGTAGTGCTACCTGCAGGGGAGTTCGGAAACAAGGCAGCGTTCAGTGTTTCAATGACTTTCCCTGAAGGAAGGTCGATGCAGGATACGGAATTATCGTTTGAATTGGCAACGTAAAGGTACTTCCTGTTTTTATGAAGGCAGATGTCGTTTGGATTGCTTCCAACCTTGACTGAAGTTGTGAATTTCCTGGTTTCAGTATTGAAAACCATGACCTTCCCGCAACCCCAGCAGCTGATATACAGGTACCGGCTGTCGGATGACAGCAGGCAGGTATAGGCTTCCCCTTCAAGGGGGAACCGGCCCAGGACCTTTCTTTTTTTCAGGTCAATGATATAGAGGGAGTTGTTCTCTTTTGTAACAACGTAGAGCAGGTTTTTTTCGTCATCCAGGGCAATGCCTGCCGGGGAGATCTTTTCAGGCCACGGTTTCCCAAGAACCAGGGTGTCGGAAACAGCCAGTTTATTGTTCTTTATCGAATACTTCAGAATAATGTTTGCATTCCCTCCTGAAACGTAAAGGTTCTGTTCATCCTTTGAAAATACCAGGCCTAACCAGGCTTCTTTGATGACAATGGTGTCAAGGACCTTCCGTTCACGGGCATCAATTAGGTATACCGACTGGTCGCTTTGCCCGTTGTTGGTTACTGCTATCAGCCGGCCTGAAGCCGAAACCGCTATGTTCAGGGGTAAGTCCCCGAGACGGAAACTTTCTCCCACCCGGGTTATCTGCCAACCGTTTGGCAAGGTAATGTGCTGATAATCATTTTGGTTCTGGCCTGATACCTTTGATAATGCAAGGATCATAAAAAAAGCCGCTAGCAATCTGCAATGTTTCATGGGAGAAAAAGTCTTTTTCAATGATCAAAAATACGATTTTCAGGGAGAAAAAGGATCCGCTTTTGTTATATGGTCATTTCCCTGCATTTTCGTATCTTTGCGCTTTTATTTTGAGGCCTATGTTGACAGATTCAAATAAATTCCTGGGTGAAGGGTTGACTTACGATGATGTGCTCCTGATCCCGGCCTATTCAGAGGTGCTCCCGAGGGAGGTTGACATCTCAACATTTTTATCAAGAAATATCCGTCTGAACATCCCTATTGTTTCCGCTGCGATGGACACCGTAACCGAGTCGGGTATGGCTATCGCCATGGCGCAGGAAGGGGGCATAGGCGTTTTGCATAAAAACATGTCGATTGAATCCCAGGCCTTGCAGGTGAGGAAGGTAAAACGTGCCGAGAACGGTATGATCCTTGACCCCGTGACCTTGCATGCTTCCGCCCTGGTTGGGGATGCGCTCGCCATGATGAAGGAACATTCGATTGGCGGCATACCTGTTGTGAATGATCGTGAAGAGCTTGTAGGGATCGTAACAAACCGCGACCTTCGCTTTGAACGTGAGATGTCGCGCCCCGTAACTGAAGTGATGACCCATAAGGTCGTCACAATCAGCGAGTTCATGAATTTTGAGAAAGCTGAACAGATACTCCAGGAATTCAAGATAGAAAAGCTTCCTGTGATCGATAAAAACAACAGGCTGGTCGGCCTGATAACATATAAAGACATCATTAAAATTAAAGCCAGGCCGAATGCCTGTAAAGACAGCCTCGGGCGGCTGCGCGTAGCCGCCGCCGTAGGCATCGCCTCCGACACCCTTGAACGCGCAGCCGCCCTCGTCAGGGAAGGCGTCGATGCTATCGTGATCGACACGGCCCATGGCCACACGAAAAATGTAATCGACATCGCTAAAAAAGTAAAAGCAGCCTACCCAAATATCGATATGGTTGTTGGGAACATCGGCACAGGTGAAGCTGCCAAAGACCTTGCAAAAGCAGGAGCCGACGCGGTAAAGGTTGGTATCGGTCCCGGCTCAATCTGCACCACCAGGATCATAGCAGGTATCGGCATCCCCCAGCTCACTGCCGTGTACCAGGTGGCCCAGGCACTTAAAGGAAGCGGGATCCCGGTCATCGCCGATGGCGGTATACGATATACCGGCGATATCGTCAAAGCACTGGCCGCCGGAGCACACTCCATTATGGCCGGCTCCCTGTTTGCAGGGGTTGATGAATCCCCCGGCGAAACAATCATCTTCGAAGGCCGTAAATTTAAAACCTACCGCGGCATGGGCTCGATAGAAGCTATGCAGCATGGCTCCAAAGACCGCTACTTCCAGGATATGGAAGACGATATCAAAAAACTGGTGCCCGAAGGTATCGTAGGCAGGGTGCCCTATAAAGGCTCCCTGTCGGAAGTCATATACCAGATGGTGGGCGGTCTCCGTTCCGGCATGGGATACACCGGCTCAGCCAATATGGATGCCCTCCAGAAAGCCAGGTTTATCAAGATAACATCAGCCGGCGTCACCGAAAGCCACCCCCATGATGTCACCATCATCAGCGAAGCACCAAATTACAGCCGTTAATAATGTTTTCCGAAAATTTACGTTAGTAAAAAAGAACAAATTAAATATAAATACTATGAGCTTGAAATTATCAGGATTATTGCTTCTACTTGTCTTGGTTTTTAATGTATCTGCCCAGGTTGAAAACAACATTACACTGATGACTATCGCCGGGAGACCTGTCACCGTAGGCGAATTCATGTCGATCTACCAGAAAAACAACGTAAAGGGCGAAACCATCGACAAAAAATCCATGGATGAATACCTTGAACTCTTTATTAATTTCAAACTTAAAGTCCTGCAGGCCGAAGAACTGGGCCTTGATACCGTCTCCTCTTTTATCAAGGAACTCGAAGGCTACCGCGACCAGCTTGCCAAACCCTATTTTACCGATGAGGCAACAATGAACCATCTAGTGCAGGAAGCTTATGAACGTAAACAACTTGACCTAAGGGCAAGCCATATCTATTTCAGGGTCAAACCCGACGCCACTTCACAGGACACCCTTAATGCTTTCAACAAGGCCGTGGAAGCCCGCGACAAGATCATTAAAGGTGAACAGTTCGACAATGTGGTCATGGAATATTCCGAAGACCCATCAGCTAAAGACAGGGAAGCAACAGCCCAGCACCCGTTCATGAAAGGGAACAGGGGTGACCTCGGCTATTTTACAGTATTCGATATGGTCTATCCCTTTGAAACCGCTGCCTACAATACCGAGGTGGGGCAGATCTCCAAACCCATCAGGACCGACTACGGTTTTCATATCATTAAAGTTACCGACAGGGTCACCGCACTTGGCGATTTCGTGGTAGCCCATCTATTCCTAAGTATCCCCAAAGGCGCCAATTCGGCCGACTCGGCCAGGGTGAAAGTAAGGATAGATTCCCTCTATGCACTGCTTAAATCAGGTGCAAAATTCGAAGACCTTGTAAAAATGAATTCCGATGATAAAGGATCGGCCCCTAAAGGGGGAGTCCTCCCAAAACGAGGCGTGAACAGGCTGATGCCGGAATTTATTGCCGCAATCTCTAAAATCAGGAATGTAGGGGATTTTTCAGAACCGGTCCAAACTCCCGGCTACGGCTGGCATATTGTTAAACTGGTGGAACGCAAACCCTTTGGGACTTTCGACGAAGAAAAAGCTGATCTGAAGCAGAGAATCATGAAAGACAGCCGCTCCCAGGAGATCAACGATGCAGTCATCTCCCGCATCAAGAAAGAATATGGCTTTACCGAGAATGCCAAAGCCATAGATGACTTTTACACACTGGTAACCGACAGTATTTTCGAAGGAAAATGGGATGCTTCCCGGGCCCTTGAAAAATCCCAGACAATGTTCAAAATAGGGACAGCAACTTTCACACAAAGGGAGTTTGCCCGGTATCTTCAGTCAAAGCAAAAAAAAGGGGAGAAAAAAGACATCCGCCTTTATGTGAACACAATGTATACCGATTTTGTCAACGAAAACATTCTTAACTATGAGAATGGATTCCTTGAACAAAAATATCCCGACTTCAGGGCACTGATGAAAGAATACCGCGACGGGATACTGCTCTTCGACCTTACCGATCAGAAAGTCTGGTCCAAAGCAATTAAAGATACTACCGGCCTCCAGGAATTTTATCAGAAAAATAAATTCAACTATATGTGGGGCCAGCGTGTTGAAGCCAGCATCTTTACACTGAAAAATCCGGCCATGGCTGAAAAAGTGAAAAACTTTATTAAAAGCGGACTGGCTGAGAATGATATCCTGAAAGAAGTCAATTCAGATACCTTAAAGGTCCTTTCTGTTGAAACAGGGAAGTTCTCCAGAAAAGACAATTCCATTATTGATACGATAGTTTGGGCGCCGGGGATATCCAAGGATATCACTGTTAAGGGAGGCATCGTTTTTGTCAACATCAAACGTGTTCTCAAACCGGAGCCAAAAAACCTGAACGAGGCCAGGGGCCTGATCACTGCCGATTATCAGAATTACCTTGAAAAGGACTGGATCCGCTACCTCAGGTCTAAATATCCTGTTGTGGTGAACCGCGAAGTCCTTTCAAAAATTAAATAATCCACCACAATACCATGCAATGGCGCCCCCTCTTGTTTGCTCTTATTCTGCTAGCTTCCTGTTCGGGTTTCTTTAAAAAGAAAACCGAAGGCTCGCTTGCAAGGGTATACAATGATTACCTGTTTGAATCGGACCTGAAGGGGGTAGTCCCTCCCGGCAGCTCCGCCAAAGACAGTATAATGATGGTAAAATCCTATGTGGATAACTGGGTAAGACAACGCCTTATATTGCACCAGGCTGAGAAGAATCTTCAAAGTTCACAGCTGGATTTCACCAAACAGCTTGAAAATTACAAGAACTCCCTTATCATCTTTGAATACGAAAACCAGCTCATCCGCCAGAAACTCGATACGGTGATTACAGATGAGGAAATTACCAATTATTACAATATCAACCCGAATACCTTCCTTGTCAGGGATAACGTCGTAAGGATTCAGTATGCAAAACTTCCCCTGAAATCAAAATTTATTCCAAAGGTGCGGATGCTGCTCCTTTCCGATAAACCGGATGACAGGAACAAACTTGCCGATCTTTGCGAGCAGCAGTCTTTTGCCTATTTCATCGACGACCAGAAATGGATCTATTTTACCGACCTCATGAACCAGGTTCCATTAAGGCCTTCCGACCAGGCCGAGTTCCTGAGTAAAAACAGGCAGGTGGAGGTTAACGACAATACATTTACTTACCTGATCCGTTTCAGGGAATATAAGCTCAGGGACAGTAATTCCCCGCTGGAGCTCGAGAAACGAAAAATTCATGATATCATACTGAACAAAAGGAAAATGGAACTCCTGGGAAAGATGCATGAATACATCTATCAGAATGCAATGAAACAAAACGATTTTGAAGTATTTTAATTTTTCTAAGGAATCTCAGTCATGCAGTTAAACCGAAGCCTTGTCCTGATCATTTTAATATGCTTATCCGCCCAGTTAAGAGTATTTGCCCAGCAGCCCCAGGATACGGTAATTGATGGAGTTATTGCCGTAGTTGGCGGGAACATGGTTCTTAAATCGGATATCGAAGGCCAGTACCTCCAGCTCAGGGGCCAGGGTGTCATTAAAGGGAGCCCCGATAAGGTCAAATGCCAGATCCTCGACAAACTGCTATATATGAAACTGCTCCTGCACCAGGCCCAGGTCGACAGTATTAAAGTTACAGATGCACAGGTGGAAGCCGAAATGGACAGGCGTATGAGGTACTTCATCTCCCAGGCAGGGTCCCCTGAAAAACTGGAGGAATATTACGGGAAATCCCTCCTTGAAATCAAAAGTGAGCTTAAGGAAATTATCAGGGAACAGATGCTGACCGAACAGGAAGAAGCCAAGGTCACTAAAGATATAACCACGACCCCGTCGGAAGTTAAAAGCTTTTACAAAAAAATCGATAAAGACAGCATCCCGCTGATCAACGCCGAGTTCGAGATAGGCCTTATCATTAAACAGCCTGTCATAGGCCAGGAAGAGAAACAAATCGTGATCAATAAACTCAAAGGCTTCAAAGATAGAATTGCAAAAGGGGATGAATTTGCAACCCTTGCCGTTTTGTACTCTGAGGATCCCGGCTCGGCTAAACAGGGAGGGGAATTGGGCATGTTCAAAAGAGGCGACATGAGGCCCGAGTTTGAAGCCGCTGCGTTCAAACTGAAAACCGCCGGGGAAGTTTCCGATATAGTGGAAACAGAAGACGGGTTCCATATTTTGCAGCTTATCGAAAGAAGGGGCGAATACATCAATGTAAGACATATCCTTCTGCAACCCCAGGTTTCAATGGCAAACCTGAACAGGGCCAAAGCCACCCTCGACAGCGTGGTTGTGATGATCACCGCCAAAAAAATATCCTTCGACCAGGCAGTCATCAGGTACTCCGATGACCCTTCCAAGAATAACGGCGGACTGGTTGTCAATAACGCAACCGGGACTACCCGCTTTGAGGCAAGCCAGCTCTCCCAGCTTGATCCTAAAGTGTTTTTCATTGTTGATAAACTCAAGGTCGGTGAAGTCAGCTCGTCGGTTCTTATGAAAACCGAAAGGGGCAAGCAGGAATACAGGATGTACTATCTTAAAGACAGGACAAGCCCCCACCGTGCCAACCTGGAAAATGATTATGCGCGGATTCAGCAGATGACCCTCAACCAGAAAAAGGAAAAAGTTATTAATCAATGGGTAACCCAGAAATTGCCTGGAACATATATTAAAATCTCCGGGCAATATGCACATTGCGAATTTACTAGAAAATGGATACGTTAAACACTCATAGCCTGCCATATAAATCAGATGTTGAAGCTGTTGATGCCCTGGTAGGGAAATATGCCCTTCTGAAACAGGAAATTGCCAAAGTTATTGAAGGCCAGAAAGAAGTGATCGACGGCCTCCTGATCTCGGTATTCAGCAGGGGGCATTGTCTCCTCGTGGGGGTGCCTGGCCTGGCCAAAACCCTGATGGTCCATACCATCTCAAACGTTCTCGGCCTCAGCTTTAACCGGATTCAGTTTACGCCCGATCTTATGCCCTCCGATATAATAGGAACTGAGATCCTGGATGAATCGAGGCACTTTCGCTTTATCAAAGGACCCGTTTTTGCAAATATTATCCTGGCGGATGAGATAAACCGTACCCCTCCGAAAACCCAGAGTGCCCTGCTCGAAGCTATGCAGGAAAAAGCGGTCACTGTTGCCGGGCAAACTTATCACCTCGATGAACCTTTCTTTGTGCTTGCAACCCAGAACCCCATTGAACAGGAAGGCACATATCCTTTGCCTGAAGCCCAGCTTGACCGGTTTATGTTTAACATATGGCTGGATTATCCTTCTCATGAGGAGGAGGTCAGCATTATGAAAATGACAACCTCCGATAAAATTGCCAGACCTGAAGTTGTGCTGAATGCCTCCGAGATTCTGTTCTTCCAGAATCTCATCCGCAAGATACCGGTACCTGAAAACGTATATAATTACTCGGTCGGCCTTGCTTCAAAAACACGGCCAGGAACACCGGGGGCAGATGCCTGGGCAAAAGAATACCTTACCTGGGGGGCCGGCCCAAGGGCTTCCCAGAACCTGATCATCGGGGCAAAATGCCATGCCGTTTTAAAAGGGAAATATTCACCTGATATTGAGGATGTAAAAGCGGTCGCAATTCCCGTTCTAAGGCACAGGATTGTAAGAAATTATAAAGCAGAAGCCGAAGGTATTCGCGAAGAAGCTATTATAAAACATCTTTTATAGTGAAATATTTCACCTTTTAAGAATTCTCCTTCCGGCTTGAATTCTTTTAAAATAATTTCGCGGAAATTTCTCTCGACATGAACCTGAAGAACTCTTCTCAACTGGTTACACTTTTGATTCTTGCCGGTATTTTCGGCATGCTTGTTTCCTGCAGGCATAATGATAACCCTGTTTCAACCAAAGACTCACTTAAAGGCAAGATCACTATTTCGGGCGCCTTTGCCCTGTATCCCCTTACAATACGATGGGCTGAAGAATTCAGGAAGATCCATCCGGGTGTCACTATCAATATCTCTGCCGGGGGAGCAGGGAAAGGCATGGCCGACGCCCTCTCAAAGATGGTCGACCTGGGAATGTACTCCAAGGAAGTGAGCCCCGAGGAAAAGGCCAAAGGCGCCTGGTCCCTGGCCTGCGCCAAAGATGCTGTGCTGCCGGTGATGAATGCATCAAACCCCCTGGTTAAGACCATACGGGCTACCGGTGTGACCAGGGATAAATTTTACGGGATCTTTATTTCGGGAAATGTCAAAACCTGGGGCCAGCTCATCGGCATTAAAGATGCAAATACAATGGAGGTCTTCACCCGCTCCGACGCATGCGGGGCTGCCGATATGTGGGCCAAATTCATGATGAATAAAAAACAGGAGGACCTGCAGGGGATAGGGGTGAATGGCGACCCGGGTGTTGCAGATGCCGTGAGGAAGACTCTTTATGGAATAGGCTTTAACAACCTGAATTTTGTATTTGACGTCCAGAGCCGCAAACCATACCAGGGCCTTTCGGTTATCCCTATCGACATTAACGGAAACGGGAAGTTAGACAAGGAAGAGGATTTTTACCATTCCATTGATGAGGTTATGACCGCTATTAACGATGGTAAGTACCCTTCTCCCCCTGCCCGCAAGCTTTATTTTGTGTCGGGAGGCAAACCTACAGGTAAACTTGTGCTGGCTTTTCTTAATTTTATACTCTCCGACGGACAGAAATTTGTAAATGAAGCAGGCTATGTGCGGCTGAAAGATGAGGTCATCAAGGGAGAGTTGAACAAATTATTGTGATATGTACCTACTGAACAGGCAACAAAGGCATGTTGTGAATTACAGCTGGATGCTTTTCAGCCTGCTCATCATTGCCTTCCTGCCTTTCATGCTGTTCGGGGGCCTTTATTTCAAATCCTTCCTTCTGCTGAAAAGCTACACCCTGAAAGACCTTATCTTTTCGCATTCATGGCACCCTTCCAGGGGAGAATTCGGATTTTATCCCTTTATAGTAGGCTCGGTATGGGTAACCCTCCTGGCTATTGTCATCTCCACGCCTATATGCCTTCTTACGGCCATCAATGTGACCCAGTATGCAAAAAAACGCTTCCTGAGGATCATGCACCCTGTGATCGATATCCTCGCCGGCATCCCTTCGGTGGTATACGGTGTCTGGGGCATACTGGTCATCGTCCCTTTCATCTCACGTTACCTCGGACCCTGGTTCGGGATACAGACCATGGGATACAGCATTCTTGCGGGAGCCCTTGTTCTGAGTGTCATGATAATTCCGTTCATACTGAATATAATGATCGAGATCTTCAGGACAATACCTACTGAACTCAAGGAAGCAACCCTCTCGCTGGGTGCGACCAAATGGCAGATGGTCAAGCATGTGCTTTTGCGCAAAGCCCTCCCGGGTATCATTGCATCGGTGGGTTTCGGGCTTGCAAGGGCTTTCGGCGAAACCATGGCCGTACTGATGGTCGTGGGGAATGTAATTAAGGTGCCTCATTCGGTGTTTGACCCCGGATACACATTGCCGGCCCTGATCGCAAACAATTACGGGGAGGTGCTGTCCATTCCCCAGTATGATTCGGCCCTGATGTTTGCAGCCCTGCTGCTGCTGGTGGTCTCGCTGTTCTTTAACCTCCTCATGCATTTCTTTATAGCCAGGTATAATAAGTACTGAAATGAAAAGGACACTGAAAGCGGAAGAAACATTTTTCAGGATACTGATGAACCTGACAACAGCCATCATTCTTATTATCCTTGGAATCATCATTTACAGTGTCTTTGAAAAAGGGATGAAAGCCATGTCGTGGGAAATGCTGACTTCAGTGCCCAGCGGGGGGTATTATTACGGCAAAGGAGGGGGCATCCTGAATGCTATCGTGGGTTCGCTTGTCCTTGCCATCGGAGCAACAGTGCTTGCTTTTCTGATCGGATTGCCTGTTTCGCTGTATATGAACGTTTTCCTGGTAAGGCGTAAAAAACTGGTCAACCTTATCCGTTTCATCCTTGACCTGATCTGGGGTGTGCCTTCAATAGTATACGGCGCTTTCGGCTTTACCCTGATGGTGTTTATCGGCTTACAGACTTCCCTGCTGGCGGGTATCATCACCGTGACATTGTTTATCCTTCCTATCATGATAAGGTCAATGGATGAGATCCTGAGGACGGTCCCCATGGGGCTTTCCGAAGCCACCTATTCCCTCGGGAGCAACAAATCGGAACTTGCTTTTAAAATCTTTACCAGGCAATCGGTATCGGGTATTATCACCGCGGTCCTTCTTTCTTTCGGACGTGCCATCGGCGATGCCGCCTCGGTACTGTTCACGGCGGGATATACCGATAACCTGCCCAACTCGCTGATGGAACCGGTGGCTACACTTCCTCTCTCAATATTTTTCCAGCTCGCTTCACCTGTACCTGAGGTCCAGGCAAGGGCTTATGCATCGGCTCTTGTGCTTACTATTATTATTCTCATAGTCAGCCTGTTTTCACGCGGGATCGGGAAACGTTACCATAAAACCAAAATAAATTTCTGATCTTCGCATTATGGAGACTGCCATTAAAATAAAGGATCTTAATGTTTTTGCCGGTAAGACACAGATCCTTCATGATATCAATGTAGAGATCCCGAAAAACAAGATCACGGTGATCCTCGGACCCTCCGGTTGCGGTAAAACCACCCTTCTCAAATGCATGAACCGCCTCACCGACCTTTATCCCGAGCTTAAGGTAAGCGGTGAGATCCTGATCAACGACAAGAACATTTTCGATCCCGGCGCCGATATCAGCAAACTCAGGCAGAGTATGGGCCTCCTCTCACAAAGGCCATACCCCCTGCCGATGACCATCTACAATAATATAGCTTATGCCCTGAAACTTAGGGGGGTAAGGGGCAGGAGAAAACAAAGCATCCTGGTCATGGATTACCTCAGGCAGGCCAATCTCTATGAAGAGGTCAGGAAACGCTTAAGGGAACCCGCCTCACGACTGTCGATAGGGCAGCAGCAACGGCTTTGCCTCGCCCGCGGACTGGCTGTGAACCCCGAAATCATTCTTGCCGACGAACCCACCTCCGCCCTCGACCCCATCTCCAGCCGTTTCATAGATGAGAAATTCCAGGAGATCAAACCCCACTTTACGATTGTGGTAGTCACCCATGTCCTCCGCCAGGCCCGGCGAATAGCCGACAACGTCATCTTTATGTACATGGGCGAAGTCGTCGAACAGGGCCCCGCAAAAGATTTCTTCGAAAACCCGCAGGAAGATAAAACCAAATCATACCTGGAGGGGATGTTCAATTAATTTACGAAGTACGATTTACGTTCGGCGAAGCCGAAATGAGCACCAATAAAATTAACAATATTGCGAATAATTGCGAATTGCAATGTTCAAATTGACCGGCTGCTGACTGCCGACTGCTGACTACTGAGTGCCGACTGCTGACTGCTGACTGCAAATCGATAAACCCGTTATTCTGCTCCCCAATAATTCTACTGCTTTAGGAACTTTCCCGTAACGACCGTTTTATCGCTGGTCAGCCGGGAAAAATACAGGCCGCAGGGTAAGCCGGAAATGTCAATTTGGGTTTTGGGTTGGGTTAGTTGAAGGGTGATGAGTTCCTGCCCCTTGAGGTTGGAAATGGATAATTGACCCCGGGCCTGTACTCCTGATGTTTCTATGGTTATCTTCCCTGTTGCAGGATTTGGGGAAAAAGTAATTCTTAATGAATTTCGCAAATTGTCAATCCCTGCACCATGTCCCGATTTTGCAAGAAACATCGTAAAAGTTGTATCATTTCCGGTCCCGGTTAACCTTGTGTTGCCAAAAGCAAGTACGGGACTGTTAAACCAGCCTGCTATATAAATGTTTCCTGATGCATCCAGAGCGATAGAATTCCCTTCATCATTACCCGTTCCTCCAACGCTGTTTGCCCAAAGTACATTTCCGCCGGTATCGTATTTCGCAATAAATGTATCCGACCGGCCTGCGTTAGTCAGCGTATCAGAGCCAAGTACGAGGGAAGTATTAAAAAAGAAACCGACCACTAACGGACATCCTGAACCATTTACTGCTACAGATCCTGCCATTACCTCCGATATCCCGCCGGAAGATTTAGCCCAGACTATATTACCTCCTGCAGTATATTTGGCAAGAAACATATCCTCGTATCCTGTCCCCGTTAATATAACAGACCCCAGGTTAAGGGTTTGGCTTCGAAACCATCCGGTTAAATAAAGATTCCCCGAAGTGTCAGCTGCAACACCCACTGATGCATCATCACTTTGGCCGCCGATATCTTTTGCCCAGAGTACATTCCCGCCGGCATCATATTTCACCAGGAATGCGTCACTCAAACCCGGATTGTTATTAATCAATGTAAAAGGGCCGAAGGTGATCGTGGGACTGTAAAATTTCCCTGCAACATAGGAATTCCCTGAAGCATCCGCAATAACGCTGGCTGCGTCATCATTGGCTGTACCTCCGGCACTTTTTGCCCAGAGCACATTGCCATTCACATCGTACTTTGCGAAGAACATATCCTCACCACCTTCGCTGACCAGGACAGTTGAGCCAAAGGTAAGGCTGGGACTAATAAATCCGCCTGCTGCATAAGAATTTCCCGAAGCATCCACAGCGACGGAAACTCCCCAGTCAAAACTTGCTCCGTTTGGATTTTTTGCCCAAAGCACATTTCCGTTTGCATCGTATTTTGCAATAAGCATATCACAGGTGCCGCTACTGGTATTCGTCAACGTATCGGAGCCCAGAACAAGGGTGGGGCTGTAAAAAAAACCTGTTACATATGAATTCCCTGAAGCATCTGATACAACACAATTCAGAAAATCAAAATCGGTTCCACCTGTTTTTTTCGCCCAGAGCACATTTCCGCTTGCTGCATATTTTACAAGGCAGCCATCGGCATAACCCGAATTCGTCAGAGTATAGAAGCCAAAGGTAATAGCGGGCCCGGAAAAAACACCGGCCATATAGAAATTCCCTGAAGCATCAGCCGAAACGGAATTTGCTATATCCCTTCCAGTTCCGCCCGCGCTTTTTGCCCAAAGCCAGCCTGGTTTTTGAGCAAATGTAATATTGCTTAAGAAACCAAAAACGCAAAAGAAAACGAAAAGAAAAGTTAAATTTTTCATAATGTGTTTTTGTATGTTAACAGGTATAAATCTATTGATTAATTAATCACAGCCTCTGTAATGATCAGAAAGCGGAACCCGGCACTTTATATCTCCTTCCCTGCCAGGTCCGGCGTTTCTCCAGTTCCTTCTCAATCCTCCTGAGCACTTCGTCATAGCGCAGCAGCCCCCAGTTATGGTCTTCGATATAACGTGGCGGCACTTCCCCTGCAAAGCGCTCAATTGAGATCTCCGGGCTAAGATGCTCAAGGAAGCTTATAATGAAATCAATATATGATTCCAGTGTGAACCGGTGGAAATCTGCAGGTCTTTCAATGAATTCCTTCTCCATCACGGTTCCCCTGATGAGCTGGAGCTGGTGGAACTTTACACTGTCGAGGGGCAGGGCCGAAATGAATTCAGCATATTTGTAAATCATTTCCGGTGTTTCACCCGGGAGGCCGAATATGAAATGGGCCCCTGTGCTGATCCCCATCGCATGGGTCTTAATTATTGCATCCACGCCTTCTTCCACGGTATGGCAACGGTTGATGCGCTGAAGTGTCCCATTATAGATTGACTCGATACCGAATTCCACCTGCACGAAATATTTACTTGTCAATGATGACAGGTAAAGGCGGATGTCATCGTCAATGCAATCAGGCCTTGTGCCGAGTACAAGCCCAACCACGCCGGGACAGGAGAGGGCCTCTTCGTATTTTTCCTTCAGGACAGCAGGAGCCGCATATGTGTTCGAATAAGGCTGGAAATAGGCGAGGAATTTATTTGCCCGCCGGTACCTGACTGCATGAAACTCCATCCCCAGCCTGATCTGTTCAGTGATTGAAGAGGTGCTTTCGCAATAGGAGGGGTTGAAGGCTTCATTGACGCAGTAAGTACAGCCCCCGCTCCCTTTGGATCCGTCACGGTTGGGACAGGTGAAGCCCGCATCAATAGCCAGTTTCTGCAGGCGTTCACCGAAAAGGGCTTTCATTTTCCAGGTATAGGAGTTATACCTGTGGGGCCCCCAGCTATGTGGTATTGAGTCCAAAATGTTTTAGCTGGTTGTTGCGCGCTCCAGCTTTTTCAGGATTGAGAAAATGAAGATTGCCGATAGCAGGGTAAGGCAAACAAGAAGTAAAAAGAATTGCCAGATCTGCCATTTATCCCAGAATGGTCCAATGAAACCTGCCATGATATTGCCTATTGCCGTGGCCCCGAACCAGCCTCCCTGGGCCAGCCCTTTGTGCTGGGGAGGGGCGACCTTCGAAACGAAGGATATGCCGATGGGGCTGAGGAAAAGTTCTGCAACAGTGAGGGTGAAGTACATGCTGATAAGCCAGTAGGGTGAACGCAGGGTGTCTGAAACGCCCCCTTTGACAGCAAGATCAGCAGGGCTCATCAATCCCTGGGAAGCAATGATCATGATTATGAACCCGACTGCGGTTATAAGCATACCGAAGCCGATCTTCTTGGGTGAGGATGGCTCCTTCCCGCGCTTGTTGAGATATGCAAAGTACCCGATTACAATGGGAGTGAGGAACACAATAAAAATTGGGTTGAACTGCTGGAAGATCTCGGGCGATATTTTATTGCCTTCGGGCTGCAGCATGCTTATAGTGAAATAGGCCAGTATGAGGGAGCCGAGGGCAACTAAACCTCCGATGATCTTTGTCTTTTTCGAATTCGATTTGCCGAAAAGTAGAACAAACCCCATAATTGCGATCAATAATGGAAGCAGTGTCGAGAGGTTAAAGATTATCGCCGATCCCTTTGATATTGACGATACCGTATAATCCCTTGCAAAGATGGTAAGCGTAAATCCGTTTTGCTGGAAGGCCATCCAGAAGAACATAACCACAAAGAAAACGAGGCCGAGGGCGACAAACCGGTCCTTGATCTGGCTTTTGGTAAGCACCACCAGGTTTGGATCCTTTGCGGCTTTCTGCTGCTTGTGGGTTACATCGGCGGTCTTGTAATATTTCCTGAAGCCGATAAAGATCAGTAAAGAGGCGATCATGCTTATGGCTGCAACACCGAAACCGGCATTGTATGCCTGCCCTATACTGTCGATATACTGCTGACAGAATGAAGTCAGGTCGGTGATCCTGCCCCCTGCCTGGGTATGCATGAACTGCTCGAGCTGGGCTGTGTTCTGAAGGGTGTGGTCAAGGTATTTGTGTGCAAGACTTGGAATAGCCGAATCATAAGTGAATCCTGCGCGGCCGAGTATCCAGTTGCGCATCCCGCCTGCGGCGCTGGGTGCAAAGAAGGCGCCTATGTTGATCCCCATGTAGAACAGGTTAAAGGCCGAGTCCCTGAGATGGCTGTATTTGGCTTCATCATACATATTGCCTACCAGGGCCTGGAGGTTCCCTTTGAACAAGCCTGTCCCAAGGGCGATAACTGCAAGCGCGAAATACATGAAGTACACCCCGTTCCCCGGCACTGCCAGCAGGCCGTAGCCAAGGAACATGACTATGATCCCGCAAATGATGGTTTTGCCGTATCCTAAAATATTGTCGGAAATATACCCGCCCAGGAGTGGCAGAAAATAAACCCCGAAGAGGAAAAACCCGTAAACACGGCCTGCCTCTGAAGTGGTCCATCCAAACTTCGATTGAAGATAAAGTAAAAAGATTGCGAGCATGGTGTAATAGCCGAATCGCTCGCCCATATTGGCAAAGAAAGCCACGAAAAGCCCTTTTGGATGTCCTTTGAACATAAAACTTGTTGTTTTGTAAATACTAAATCGGTTCAGGTCGTTACCTGCAAATGTAAAGATTTTTTTTTCCCGGCAAACCCCCTTTAAAGCTCCTCTTCTGATTTGTTTCATAATATTGTAATAAATTGAACCATATATCGTCTAAAGCTTAAGATGAACCTCCAGGACTTCAATACAAAAGTCTATCCCTTAAAGGACAAGATCTTCCGTTTTGCCAAAAGGATGCTTGGGCAAAACGAGGAAGCGGAGGACCTGGTCCAGGAAGTGTTCATCAGGATGTGGAAAATACGTGAAAAGCTGGATGAATACAGGAGCCTTGAAGCACTTGCAATGGTCACAACCAAAAACCTTTGCCTCGATAAACTGAAAGCCCGGAAATTCCCGATGGAAAGCTTTAACGACCAGCGCCAGTTCATTGAAACTATTGCGGAAGAACTTCGGCCCGATCATTCCGATCTTGTAAGCGGGGTCAAAGAAGCAATGAATGCCCTGACCCAGCAGGCAAGGATTATCGTTCACCTGAGGGATATTGAAGGGTATGAGTTTGATGAGATCTCCGAAGTGACAGGGATGGAGGAAAACGCAGTACGAGTGGCACTTTCGAGGGCACGTAAACGCATCCGCGAGATTCTGATAAATAATAAGAGATATGAATATCAAAGAAATTGAAGGACTCCTTGACAGGTACTATGAGGGAGAAACCTCGCTTGAAGAGGAGCAGAAGCTGAAAGACTTCTTCCTGCAGGATGAGGTCCCTGAAACCCTTCGCCAGCACCAGCCTTTGTTCAGGTTTCTTATTTCGGAAGCCAAGCTTACACTCAGCGAAGAAAACCAGGAGGCAAGCCTGGACCGCAGGATTGAGAGATACCGGGGCGAAACTTCTGTTTTAAGTGTGCACCCGGGTAAGAAGAGGCTCTACTACCTCAGCGCTATGGCTGCAGGCCTGGTATTACTGATCGGCCTTGTGTTTTTAATCAGGAACGAAGCCGGCAGGAAGGGTTATATGGAAAATACCCGGCCTTCAACGGAACTTGCCTACAACCAAACAAAGCAGGCCATCCTCATGGTTTCAGTCGGGCTCAACACCGGCCTGGATGAAGTTCAGCGCCTGAAAACACTGGATAATGCTATGGGACAAATTCAAAGGATCAACAAATTCTATAATTATCAAACCCAATTTATCAACCCGGAACGGATGCAAGATCCTTCCACAAACAAATAAAACAATGAAAACAAGAACCATCACATTACTGTTTGCAGCATTCCTTATACCTGTTCTAATGAATGCCCAGAGTCCGCTCGATAAGGTTTTTACCAAGTATTCGGGCCAGGACAAATTTACCACCGTAAACATTTCAAAGGAAATGTTTACCCAGATACTGGCGATGACCGCCAGCCAGAATGACTCGTCTTCCAGGGAAATGAAGGGTATTATTGAAAAACTCACCGGGCTGAAGGTCATTACCTATGAAATAGACACAACCGATTATACCAAGGCAGTTTCCATTTACAATGAATGGGCCGGGGTTTTTCCTGCTTCCGCTTATAAAGAACTGATGGCGGTCACAGAAGGCCGCGATAATTATAAGTTTATGACCAAACAGGATGCCGATGGCAAGATCAGCGAAATGGTTATGCTGATGAAAGGCAAGAAAGAGCTCGTAGTGCTCAGCCTCACCGGGGTTATCGATATGTCAAACGTTTCCAAGATATCACGGTCCATGGGAATACACGGGATGGAAGGTTTTCAGCATATGCGCCCCCACCGCCAGGGTCCACCTCCCGATAAAAAATAATAAAACCAGTGAAACTTAATTCACGGGAACGGCCTGGTGTGATCACCGGGCCGTTTTTTTTACATCCTGATCTCAAGCTGGGAAGTAAGATCCAGCTTCCAGTTTGCATCGATCCGGTCAAGGCCGCTGCTGATGATGTTCCTGTCACTGTACCTCGTGAGGCCGGCTTTGAAACTGAAAACCAGATGGCGCCCGGCCGGGTAACGCAAAAAAGTGCAGACCCTGATTCCACGCCCGTAATATGAAGGCATAGAATACCCGTAAAGAACATCCGGTTCATAGGCCCATATCCTGGAGTCGTATTGGGGGCAGTCAAACACCGAATACCTGAAAAAAATCCTTAAGGGGATTTTTAATGCCTTCACTGATATGTCCTGAAACATTAACCAGCCCGGGGTCCCCTGCTTAACTCCCTGCCCTGATTTTTTGACTTCCACCCGGCTTTCAAGGCTTACCGCCTGGGAAACAATCCAGTTCAACTGCACACGGAAATCAGTTGTTTGCCCTATCCCTGGTATGCGAACCAAAGCCTCATCATCATTCACATTGGTTTCACCTGAAGAATACATATACCGTAATACAATATTCAGGCTCTTATTCATTGGCCAGGTAAGCATTGCACCCGCCTCCTTCCCGGAAGTCGGCATGTTGACCTGGTATTTTGCCCATGGGAAACTGCAAAAATCAGCGAAAAGGCTGAGATTAAAATGGTAAGGCAGGCTTGCCGAAATGCTGATATACCAGCCTCTTTCATTCGAACTATTGGAATTACGGCTGAAACAGTTTGAATACAGGTTCTGGAAGCTGCAGGGATAGTCCCTGTAAAGAAGGACCCCGCTGAGCCTTGGGTCCGGATTAAAATTCAGGGCAGAGACCCAGGCAAAACTGCCATTGGCGCAGCGGCTGATTTCACCCGATATCCTTATAAACCTGTAAAACACGTTGACGTCGGCCCCCGTTACAAAGTTCCTCTTCCCCGAAAATGCAAAATGGTTGTAAAGCTCAGGCCGGGGCTTCAAATCTGCCCCCAGGGAGACCGAATAAGCTGTTATGCCAAGGCTGAAGAAATTGCCCCTGAAACCGAGGTTCCCCCCGAAAATGAACTCTGAAACTTTCCCTTTTTTAACGATCTCTGCCTCCGTCCTATGATACCCGGTAGTCACGAAAGAGCTGAATGATACCGCCCTGCCGCTTGCAGTATTAGTTTCAATCACATTGGCATCCCTTTTCTTGAAGGAACAGATCCCGCTGAGGGTGAAGCGGCCGGCTCCTATGCTGATGGCAATTCCCTTTAACAAGGTACTTTCCGAAATTGACTGGGTTGGCCTGATCCCTCCCCGGGCAAAGAATTCCTGGTTAAAACCGGGATAGAGCCCGAACGAACCAGCGGTATTGAAAGTCAGGCCCAGCCCCCATCCTGCCCTGAAATTGCCAAGGATCAGGCGTTTCAATATACTCCGCCCTGAATAACTGATATAAGCTGAATAATAATCCATCCCGTTCTTCTGCCCCCCGGCGAAAAATTGTTCTCCGGCATCCTTGTCGCCTGAAAATCCTGCTGCAAGCTTTTCACCGAAGCTATAAGCATACCTGAAACTTATCCCGTATGGATTGCCGGGATAATAATTTGTGCTCCCCGTTTCTTTACAGGTATTCGCCGACAGGTAACCCTGGGACCTCGGAAAGACCGTCGAGGCAGAGATCAACATATCATTCTTCCCGTATTTTGCAAGGTTCTTTAAGGTTAATCGGGGCGATTGTGAAACCCTCGGAAAACTGATAAAGGGGGTGATTTTCATTACTAAGGTCGAATCAAACCCTTGCACCGAAAGCAACTCAAAAACCGAAAACACCTCCCCATACTCCTTGAGGTAATCCAAAAGATTTTTACGCTGCAATGAATTCAAAAAGGGTATCCTCATCAGATCTTCTTCTGCCCCAGTGTTAAGGTTCACCGGCTTTGCCTTCATCTCATCCTGTTCTTCCATGAGCATCCTCACCTCGTTTTCACTTTCCGGTTCCCGGTTAAGTTCTTCAAGGTTCTCAGCCGTCCATTGGAAAGGTTCCGACTGGGCAGATGCTGTAATGCCGCAATTCAGGACAAAAAACGCCAGATAAAGGCATCCGGCCACCAACTTAGCTATACTTATCTTCATTGTCTGCGGATGTGAGCCTCCTGCTTCCCCAGAAGGTACTGGATTGAGACTGCCGGACTGAATCCCAGCACCTGGTTGTATTCGGATGCAAAGTCAAGAGAAAAGCGCTTAATCTGGATGCCTGCCCCTATGCTCAGGCGAAAGGGCGTGGTCGCTACCCCTGCCCTTGCCGAAAGTATCCCCGCAAACCGGCATTCGGCACCTATCCTTGCACAGACGCTGCTTACAGGATCCTTCTCCACTTCGGCCGAGACCATTAAAGCATCAGTGAAATTGTAGGCAATCCCAAGCCTGATCAAGCATGCAAGGGATTCCCCGGAGAAAGTATTTATTTTCACCGGTACCGGGTTGACCAGGTGAAATCCAATTGACAGTTGCTTTGAAGGGCGGAACTGCAAGCCCGCCTCGCAGTTGATAATGCTTTTTGAACCATACCCGTCGCCAAACCGGAAACTGTAATAACTCAGTTGTATCCCTGCCGAGAATCGCTTTCCGAATTTTCTTGCATACCCGGCAGCGGTTTTCATTTCAATGTATCCACCGGTCCCGAAATGCTGGAATACAAATGAAAATGCACCCGGTTTCAGGCAGGCGGAGAACACCATGGCCTTATATGATAATTCCTTTACCATGAAACGGTTCTCAAAATATACCCCGCAGATCATACCATTGTTGAATGCATTGCCGGCCTGGTTGTTGGCTGCCGACCACTGATCGCTGAGTGCTGCCGAAATACCCCCCAGCCCGGAAGCCCTGCCTCCCAGGGGCCTGTACCCCCCGGCAGCCATTCCCCCGGCCGGAAAGACCAGGGTCCCAATCACCAGGCAGGCCAGGAACATTTTCAAAATCCTTATTACCCCGATCCCGTTCATCACGCTATAACCTTATCATGTTCATTTCTCCTTAATCCGCCATCTTTGAAAAAGTAATACGTCCAAAGGGGGGAGATTACCGAAAATCTCATCCGCATACATGAATTTTAAGTAATTTTCGGGTTTAATTGTTGTCAAACCACGAGAGCTGCCATTGAATGAGCATCATCCTGAGGAAAGCTGAGGAAAAGGACCTGCCTGCTGTTGTTGAGATCCTGAATCACGGGATTAAAACGAGGCATTCGGTGGGATACAATACAAGCCAGTCGGAACCTGAAATGCGGGATTGGTTTGAAGAACATTTGAAAGTTGAAAGGTACCCTGTTATGGTGGCAGAGGAAGAGGGGAAGGTTACCGGATGGATAAGCCTGAGCCCTTACCGCAAAGGGAGGGAGGCGTTCAACCGCACGGGGGAAATCAGCGCCTACATACATGAAGATCATTTCAGGACCGGGATCGGGCAGAAGCTTCTCGACCATATGCTGTTGTTTGCAGGTGGTATGGGCTTCAGGATCATTTTTGCGATTGTCCTTGACAGGAATGCCCCGAGTATTAAATTGCTTGAGAAAAACGGTTTTGAGCGATGGGCCTTTCTTCCTGAAGTAGCTGAAATTGACGGCATTCTCTTAAATCATTTATATTTTGGTAAAAGACTGTAGCAGAACAAGATGGGAACAAACACAGGATCTCTGAAATTATTGGTGGACTCAATCCCCGGGATGCCGGTCTCACTGAGGCCGTGGAACAATTCCGATGTGCATTCCCTCTTGAAGTACGCAAATAATAAAGCCATTGCCGATAACCTCCGCGACGCCTTTCCCTATCCTTATACACAAAAAGACGCTTTGCGTTTCCTTGAAATAGCTGTGTCGAGCGACCCCCATATTTTAATTCTGGCGATTGACAGCAGGGGAGAGGCCATCGGAAGTGTCGGGGCAACCCTCAAAGAGGATGTTTACAGGAAAAACGTGGAGATCGGTTACTGGCTGGCTCAACCGCTCTGGGGCAGGGGAATCATTACGGAGGTGATCAGGACGTTCATTTCTCACCTTTGGCTCACATACGATATCCATCGCATTTATGCTGAGCCCTTTGCAAACAACCTTGCTTCGCGAAAGGCCCTTGAAAAGGCAGGTTTCAGGTGCGAAGCTGTTTTCAAAGAGAACATCATGAAAAACGGGAGTTATCTTGACAGTTGTATTTATTCAATGCTGAGGGAGGGGCTGCCTCATGCCGGTTGAAAGATATGTTGCCTTCCTCAGGGGGATCAATGTCGGGGGCAAAAAAGTGGTTTTAATGGAAGAACTTAACGGCATCTTCTCTAAAGCTGGATTTACAGGCGTGAAAACACTGATCCAGAGCGGGAATGTGATTTTTAATGTTCCTGCGGATGAGGTGGATGGACTTAAACAAAGGGTGGAGGATATATTATTACAGGGACTTGGATTCAATGTCGAAGTTTTTCTCCTTCCTTTTGCTGAAATTCCGCTGATGCTTGACGCCAGCCCTTTTGGCGAGCGGCGGAAAGATAAAAAGATCAAATATTACGTAAGCCTGCTGTCAGGACAGCCCGGAAAAGGACTAAAGCTGCCGCTGTTCTCAGAAAAGAAAGATCTTGAACTCGTCAGGATTGACGGTAATACAGTCTATGTTATCAGCCATGAAATAAACGGAAGTTTCGGATTCCCTAATAATTTTATTGAAAAAATCACCGGGTTCACAGCCACAACCAGGAACTGGAATACCCTGGAAAAGCTGGCAAAAGTGTAAACCGGAAAACAGAACCTTAAAAACGAAGTACCATGAACACTACAGTCATTGATTTTCTCGAACTCCTGAAAGTAAACAATAACCGTGACTGGTTCCAGGCGAATAAAAAGATGTACGATGCCGCGAAGCTTGAAATGGAGGCATTTGTCGACAACCTGATCCCCCAGATTGCAGCATTTGAGCCATCGGTGAAATATGTAACGGCTAAAGAATGCATGTTCAGGATATTCAGGGATGTTCGCTTTTCGAAAGACAAATCACCTTACAAAACGAATATGGGGGCCTGGATCACAAAAGGTGGGCGCAAGAGCCCGGGCCCGGGGTATTACCTGCATATTCAGCCTGGTGAATCCATGCTGGCCGGAGGGGTTTATATGCCCGAACCCGACCAGCTTAAAAAGATCAGGCAGGAGATCTATTACAATGCGGATGAATTTAAAGCCATTCTGGGAAACAGCAGCTCAAAGAAATATTTCGACAGCCTGTCTGACTGGGATAAGCAAAAGCTCGCACCGAGGGATTTTCCTAAGGATTTTCCCGATATTGACCTGCTGAAATACAGGCATTATACCGTGGCTTACATGCTCAGTGACAAACAGCTTGTTTCAAAGGATTTTTCAAAACTCGTGCTAAAGGTGTTCTCCCTGATGCAGCCCCTGAATGCATTCCTTGAAAGGGCCCTGAACGGTTAGCTATCCGAACCTTCCGATGATCGTTTGCTTGCCGGTCACTTTCTGGCCAAGTTTGACGTCAAGCTTGGTGTTTACAGGAAGAAGCAGGTCGACCCGGGAACCGAATTTGATGAACCCAAGTTCTTCGCCTTGGTTAACAGGTTCGCCGACCCTGGGGTAGCATTTGATACGCCTTGCCATTGCCCCGGCTATCTGGCGGATGAGGACTTTCTGTTTTATACCGGTTTCGATGACAGTCGTAGCCCTTTCATTTTCAAGTGAGGCTTTCGGGTTAAAGGCGACCATATGTTTGCCGGGATGGTAAAAATAATACTTGATCTCGCCATCAACCGGGAACCAGTTTACATGAACGTTCGTTGCCGACATGAAAATGGAGACCTGTATCCTTTCATCTTTGAAATATTCAGGTTCAATGGTTCTTTCAATGACAACGACTTTGCCGTCGGCGGGTGAAAGAATAAGGTTTTTATCTGTTTTGGCTTCCCTGCTTGGGGAGCGAAAGAACCTGACTATCATCAGAAAGAACCACAGGCCGAGAATATAAAGGAAATAATGGACCCAGGTCTGGGCAGGGAAGATATGGTTCAGGCCGAGGAGAACTGCAACAACAAACAGAAATACGATAATAATGGTTTTATATCCTTCGCGGTGTATCGTCATCCTGTGTTATAAGTTTCTTAAAACGAAATACAAAAATACAAAAGGAGCTGAAATAAAAAAGGTATCAAAGCGATCGAGAATGCCTCCGTGGCCCGGAAGTATATTCCCGGAATCTTTAATTTTCAGACTGCGCTTAAACAAGGATTCTGCCAGGTCCCCAAAAGAGCCGAAAACAACGATGAGCAATGCCAGCATAAGCCAGTCGGCCATCATGATACCCGGCACCATATAGCTGAAGCCAAATGCAGTAAGCCCGGTGACTACCGACCCTGCGATGGTCCCTTCCCAGGTTTTTTTTGGTGATATCCTTTCGAATAATTTATGTTTTCCGAATTGTTTTCCGAAGAGATAGGCTGCTGTGTCGAACAGCCATGTGAGGGTAAAATACCCGAGTAAGAATGCCGGGAAGCCCAGGAAACGTGCCGAATCGGGTGAATCGAGCAGGTTCAGCAGGCTCAGTGGAAGAGAAACATATAAAACCCCTGCGGTGGTGATTGCAATATTCTCGAGGGGTTTTTGCTTCTTTCTGTATATTTCCATGATGAACGAAAGAAAAAACATCGCCATGGCTGCATAAACCGGGAAAAAATACCAGCGTGGAGAGAGTATATCGAGGTTGGCTGTATTGACCAGGTATAAAACAAGGTACAATGTACAAGCGCAAGCAGTTCCGTAAATCTTCTGTGGCCTGATCTCTTCTGTTGAGAAAAGGGTATAGAATTCCCAGATTCCAAGTATTGCAACAACAAGAAAAATGCCTGCAAACAGCCATTGGCTGTACCATAAAGAAAACAGGAGAAGGGATACCATGCTTAGGCCGGTGATGGTACGGGCCCAAAAATTATTCATCGCCCGCGACCCTTTCCATGATTTGTTTGCTGTTCAAGACTTCCTCACGCGGAACCAATAAATCGATATCGCCAAAAGCGATATAAGATGAATCCTGCTTGTTGATCAACACACACTGAATTCCTTCTTCTTCCAGCATGCCTTTAATAATTTCGGCTTTGTACAGCAGGTTAGTGCTGAAAACAACCTCCCAGTGGGAATCATGATCCTCAGGAACCCTGGGCATTTTGGTCGTCGATTAGAAATACATAAAGTTCTCTTGGGCCGTGTGCCCCCAATACCAGTGTTTTTTCGATATCAGCGGTCCTGCTTGGGCCGGTAATCAAGGAAATCATTGAAGGGTAATTGTGGTTGTATTTTTTACGTATTCCTGCAATTGCATGTTTCAGATCGGGAACCAGCTGGGAAGTATAAGCAAGAACCAGGTGGGCATCAGGGTATACATTAATTTTCCTGCCCGGGCTTAAATGCGATGAGACCATCACAGATCCAAGCCTTGCAATAAGATATTCACAGCGTGTGATACCTATTTTTGAATCAAGGAACTCTTCCTGGTTGTGCACATACGGGATACCTGCTTCTTTCAGGATTTTTTGGATGATAGGATCGAGGCAGAAGAGCACCGACCAGTTCTTTTCAAGGATGAACTGTTTAAGCAGGGTCGAAAATTCATCTTCGCTTTCGCAGTAAACGAACTTCCCTGACACTTTTACAAGTTCCTGGGCAAAATTCACATCGAGCGGTTCGGTAATATCTTTGAAAACAGGTGATTCCTGGTCGATGATAGGGTACGGGGGCTCTGTTTTCTCAATCAGGGCATCCCTTACTTTTTTAAGTACCTTTTCGCGCGAGGTGGATTCTTCCATCATTATTTCTGCTTAGGTTTTTTCTTCTGCGCCCGGGGCAGGGGCTGGAGGATTCCCCGGCTCCTGGCCGGTCTGAAGATCAGGAGCCGGGAGTTCAATTACTAGATTTTCAGGCAGGGAAGCAGGTGTGTCGGACTTGGGATTCCTTGTCGGAAGGAATTTCTCCTCTTCCTTTTCGAAGGGCCGGGGTCCGAAAATATGCTCCAGGTCTTCCCTGAAAATAACCTCCTTCTCAAGAAGCAGGTTTGCCAGCGAAGCAACTTTTTCCTTGTTTTCGGTGATCAGCTGCTTTGCTTTTGCGTATGCGGAGTCAATGATCTTTTTAACTTCATAGTCGATGACCTCAGCAGTCTTTTCACTGTATGGTTTCTGAAAAGCAAATTCGTTCTGACCGCTGGAATCATAGAAGCTGATGTTGCCGATAGCTTCGTTCAACCCGAAATAGACTACCATGGCATAGGTCTGCTTGGTGACCTTCTCGAGGTCGTTCAGTGCACCGGTTGAAATCTTGCCGAAAAATACGTCTTCGGAAACTCTTCCGCCAAGTGCTGCAGCGAGTTCGTCGAACATCTGCTCATAGGTAGTGATCTGCCTTTCTTCGGGCAGGTACCAGGCTGCGCCAAGGGCTTTCCCGCGGGGCACAATGGTCACTTTAACAAGAGGATGTGCATATTCAAGAAGCCAGCTTACTGCGGCATGGCCTGATTCGTGGAAAGCGATGACCTTCTTTTCATGCTGGCTGATGATCTTGTTCTTCTTTTCAAGCCCGCCTACAATACGGTCAATTGCATCCAGGAAATCCTGCTTTTCAATGATATTTTTATTCTTTCGTGCTGCGATCAGAGCCGACTCGTTGCAAGCATTGGCGATATCAGCACCTGAGAAACCCGGGGTTTGTCTGGCGAGGAATTCAACATCAAGGTTCAGGTCCAGTTTCAATGGTTTCAGGTGGACCTTGAAAATCGCTTTCCTTTCTTCCAGGTCGGGAAGTTCAATATAAATCTGCCTGTCGAAACGACCTGCGCGCATAAGGGCACGGTCGAGGATATCGGCCCGGTTGGTGGCTGCGAGGATGATTACGCCTGCGTTGGTTGCAAAACCATCCATCTCGGTAAGGAGCTGGTTAAGGGTGTTTTCACGCTCGTCGTTGGCACCGGTAATGGCGTTTCTTCCACGTGCACGGCCGATGGCATCAATTTCATCTATAAATATGATACAGGGAGCTTTCTCCTTGGCCTGCCTGAAAAGGTCGCGTACCCTGGAAGCTCCTACACCTACGAACATTTCCACGAAATCAGAACCTGAGATGCTGAAGAACGGAACCTTGGCTTCCCCGGCCACAGCTTTTGCAAGCAGGGTTTTTCCAGTCCCCGGGGGGCCTACCAGCAAAGCCCCCTTGGGGATCTTGCCACCAAGCTGGGTGTATTTTGTAGGGTTCTTTAGAAAGTCAACGATCTCCATGATCTCAACCTTGGCCTCTTCAAGCCCCGCCACATCATTGAAATTGATATTGACCATGGTGTCCTTGTCGAACAGGGTCGCCTTCGATTTGCCAATGTTAAAGATCTGGGCGCCTCCGCCCCCGCCCCCGCCCCGGCTCATAAACCTCATGATGAGGAACCAGGCTCCTACCAGGAGAAGAATGGGAAGGAGATATCCGAGGATGTCACCGAAAATATCTTTCCTTGATTCGGTAACAGGCGGATAAGGAAACTGTTTTTTGAACTCGGCGATCTTTGCCTGTGGTATGCTGTCGCGCCTCATATGAGCGGCAATGGTGTCGCGGGTATCTTTCAGAAGCCCGTAAAAAATATCCACGCTGTTGATCTCATAGGTAAACTGAGGGTTGCCGCTGTTAAAAGCCGAACCCAGGCCTTTTTTATTGAACTGCTTGTAAGCAGTATCACTTTGAAGCCGGTCCTTTTTGATATAAATTTCTGCCCTTTCCTTGTTGACTACAACGATCTTCTCAACATCCTGTTTTAGCAATACCTCTTCAAACTTCGTGTAATCAACGGATTTAACCGGATTGTTATAATTAAATACCTGTAAAGCAAGAAAGCCTACAAGCAGCACCCCGTATATCCAGTAAAAACTAAACTTGGGTTTCTTGCCTTTCGTCGGATTGAAATTCGGTTTGAAACTATCTTTCGGTTTGTTGTCTTTTTCTGCCATTCTGTCGTGAACCTTCAATAAAAATTTGTAACTCAGTGTTAGTCTTCAATCTTAACGACCTTGGAATCTGCCCATAACTTCTCAAGGTTGAAGAACTTACGCTGTGCTTCCTGGAAAATGTGAACCACTACGTCAATGTAGTCTATCAAAATCCATTCCGCATTTTCAAACCCTTCCTTATGCCAGGGGTTTAAGCCTGTTTGTTTTTTTACACGATGAATGACTTCCTCGGCAAGGGCTTCCGACTGCGTCCTGGAATTTCCATGCGTGATGATGAATGCATCACACACCGAATGTCCACTCCCTTTAAAATCAAGGATTACCGGATCTTTTGCTTTTTTCTCCAGCAAAGCCTCCGATATGGCTTCAACCAGCAGTTCCTGAGCGTCTTTTTTCTTCTTTCTGGGCATTAATCATACTATTACAGAGGCAAAGGTAAGCAATTAAAAATTAGGTTTCAAAGCATAGCTTTCGTAGAATCCGCTTATGTAATTTACGGCTTCCTCTGCAGTGTCTACAACTGTGAACAGTTCCAGGTCATTTTCGGAGATCATGCTCTCAGGCAAAACTTTCTTCGTGATCCATTCGGTAAACCCCTGCCAGTATTCCCGGCAGACCAGTACGATCGGGAACCTCACGAGTTTATGGGTCTGTATTAGGGTGATGGCTTCCGTAAGTTCATCCAGGGTGCCGAACCCCCCGGGAAGGGCAATAAATCCCATGGAGTAACGCATGAACATGGTCTTCCTGACATAAAAGAAGTCGAAGTTGAGAAGCCTGGTCCTGTCAATGAAAGGGTTTGGCTTTTGTTCGAAAGGCAGGGAAATATTGAGGCCCACCGATTTGCCCCCTGCAAAATGGGCCCCCTTATTGGCTGCTTCCATAACCCCTGGCCCGCCCCCGGTGATCACCCCGAAGCCGTTTTTTGTAAGCAGGTAGGCTATCTCTTCGGCCAGTCGGTAATATTTATTGCTTTCGGGAGTGCGTGCTGATCCAAAAATGGATACGCAAGGGCCGATCTTGCTCAATTTGTCAAAACCCTCAACCATTTCCGACATCACCTTGAATATTTCCCAGGTGTCGACCGAGATCGTTTCGCTCCAGGTCTTCTGCTGGAAAGATTCCCTTAATTTTTCAATTTCCTTGTTTTCCATAGTATTCATAATCAATAATTAAGTCATAGTAATCATCAGATTATAACGCATTCAGTTCCTTTTTCAAATGGATTCCGGTATAGGAGGTTTTATGCATCGCCACTTCCTCAGGTGTTCCCATGCAAACAATTGTGCCTCCGCGCTCCCCGCCTTCCGGCCCAAGGTCTATTATATGGTCGGCAACTTTAATGACTTCCATATTATGCTCGATCACCAGTACCGTATTCCCCTTGGCAACAAGTTTATTTAAAACACAGAGGAGCACTTTTACATCTTCAAAATGCAGTCCTGTAGTAGGTTCGTCGAGTATGTACAGGGTATTCCCGGTATCGGTCTTGCTGAGTTCCGAGGCAAGTTTTACCCTTTGGGCTTCGCCTCCCGAGAGGGTAGTGGATTGCTGCCCCAGTGTGATGTATCCCAACCCGACCTCATTGAGCGTGCTGATCTTGTTCAGGATCATAGGGATATTCTCAAAGAATTCCACAGCTTGTTCAATAGTCATGTTCAGGACATCGTTGATCGATTTCCCTTTAAAACGTACTTCCAGCGTTTCCCTGTTATAACGGTGCCCCTGGCAGGTTTCGCAAAGAACGTACACATCGGGGAGGAAGTTCATTTCGATCACCTTAAGCCCTCCGCCCTTGCATGTTTCGCACCTGCCCCCTTTCACATTAAAAGAGAACCTTCCCGGCAGGTACCCCCTGATCTTCGACTCGGGAAGAGAAGCATAAAGTTTGCGGATCTCGTCAAACACCTTGGTATAGGTAGCCGGGTTCGACCTGGGGGTTCGGCCGATAGGGCTCTGGTCGATCTCTATCACCTTGTCGATATTCCTGATCCCTTCGATCTTATCATAAGGAAGGGGCTTGTATTCCGATTTATAGAAATGCCTGCTGAGTATGGGATAGAGGGTTTCGTTGATAAGGCTGGATTTTCCGCTGCCGCTCAGGCCCGTAATGCAGATAAATTTACCAAGCGGGATTTCGAGGTCCACCCCTTTCAGGTTATTCCCGGCAGCTCCGTAAAGATTCAGTGATTTGCCGTTACCCTTCCTTCTTTGCCCGGGAACAATGATCTTTTTCCTGCCGCTGAGGTATTGTCCTGTGAGATGCCCGTTTTTCATGATTTCCTCCGGGGTCCCCTGTGCAACGATCCGGCCGCCGTGAACTCCTGCCCCCGGACCGATATCGATAACATAGTCAGAAGCCAGTATGGTTTCCTTGTCATGTTCGACTACGATCACCGAATTCCCGGCATCACGCAGATTCTGGAGCGCCCTGATAAGTTTCAGGTTATCATGCTGGTGGAGCCCGATACTCGGTTCATCAAGGATATAAAGCACTCCAACAAGCTGCGACCCGATCTGGGTCGCAAGCCGTATCCTCTGGCTTTCACCTCCCGAAAGCGACCTTGCAGGGCGGTTCAGCGTCAGGTAGCCAATGCCGACATCCAGTAAAAACCTGATGCGGTTTTGTATTTCCCTGATTATTTCATAGGCAATAAGCTTCTTGCGTTCATCAAAGCGGTCATTGATCTGACCCATCCACCCCTCCAGGATTATCATATCCATCCCGGCAAGTTCCGCAATGTTCTTCCCTTCGATCTTAAATTGCAGCGACTCTTTTTTAAGCCTGGAACCCTTGCATTCAGGGCAGGGCATTTTATTCATGAAACTGCTTACCCATTTCATAATGCCGGCCGGTGCAGTCTCTGCAGTCTGGGAATTAATAAAACTGACAATCCCTTCAAAATTCAGGGAGTAAGTGGATGTGATCCCCAGGTAATCATTCTTAACCCTGATCACCTCGTCGGATCCGTAAAGTATAATGTTTATAGCCTGTTCAGGGATGTCACCAATGGGTGTGTTCAGGTCGAAAGAGTATTTTTCCCCAATGGCTTCGATCTGTTTGAATATCCAAGTGTTTTTGTATTCCCCGAGGGGGACTATACCCCCCTTTTTAATGCTTTTACTGCTATCGGGAATGATCTTCTGGATGTCGATCTCCGAGATGGTGCCAAGCCCGTTACAGCGCTGGCAGGCTCCGTAAGGGGAATTGAAAGAAAAAGTGTTGGGTTCCGGCTCATCATAGGATACCCCGCTTGTAGGGCACATCAGGAGGCGGCTGAAATGCCTGGCCGTATCCGAAGCAATATCGAGAACGGTAATGGAATCCTTTCCCTGTTTCATTGCAGTGTTCACTGATCCTGCAAGCCGTTTCACCGATCCGGGTACAATATGGACCTGGTCGATTACAATCTCAATATCGTGGATCTTATAACGGTCAAGTTGCAGTCCGTGTGAAATTTCCCTTACCTCGCCGTCGATCCTCACACTGAGGAACCCCTGTTTCCGTATCTGCTCAAAGAGTTCCCGGTAATGGCCTTTCCTGCCTTTGACCACAGGCGACAGTATCATAACATGCTTCCCGGCATACTGGGAAAGAACCAGGTCAACAATCTGCTGCTCCGTGTAGCGCACCATTTTTTCACCTGTGACATAAGAATACGCATCGGCGACCCTGGCGTAAAGAAGGCGGAGAAAGTCATAGATCTCTGTAATCGTACCGACTGTTGAACGGGGATTCCGGCTGGCCGATTTCTGCTCGATTGAAATTACCGGGTTAAGCCCTGTTATCCTGTCAACATCAGGCCTTTCAAGGCTGCCGATGAACTGCCTTGCATAAGCCGAAAAGGTTTCCATATAACGCCTCTGGCCTTCGGCATAAATGGTGTCAAAAGCAAGGGAAGATTTTCCGCTTCCGCTCAGGCCTGTAAACACAACCAGCTTGTTCCTCGGAATAATCAAGTCGATATTCCTGAGGTTATGAACCCTGGCTCCTGATATTTCTAGCTTGTCTTCCAATGAATGGAAAGCTTAATGGATCTCGTTGATTCTCAAAGTATCGTGGAAGTATGTTTCTGAAACTGGCACGCCCTTTTCCAGGAATTCGGTATTCATTGCCCCGTCTTTTGGAAGAACAATCTGGTATGTCTTTTTAAGCTTGTTCGTGAGAGTGTACTTCTTCAGCCAAGGATTAAAATCACGGAGAACCCTGTATGTCACCTTATTTTTAATTGCAAAGGCAGGAAGGTCATGAATGGGTGAATCTACCTCGACAGTGTAGGTAGGGACCACCGGGTAAAAATCACCGGCCCTCAGGTACAGCCCGTATTTTACAGGATGGGTATAGATCTCCTTGAGAGCAACTATCCTGTATATATACCTCGATGTTTCATCATTAAGGAAAAGCTCGTAAAAGCTTTTGACTTTCTGGTCGGTAACGGCGTCGCTGAGGCCGTCCTGTCCCCGGTTGAAGGATGCCGCAACGAGGGTCCAGTTTCCGTATTTTGCATAGGATTCAAGGAAATACCTGCAGGCTGCTTCCGTTGACCTGGCCACATTGTACCGTTCATCAACTTCCTCATTCACTTCAAGGCCGTAATGCAAAGCTGTCGGTTTCAGGAACTGCCAGAACCCTTCGGCTTTGGAAGGGGAGACCGCATTGTAGAAATTGCTTTCGGCAAGAGCAAGGAACTTGAAATCATCCGGAACGTGATTTTTTTTCAGTATGGGCTCAATAAGCGGGAACCAGCGGTTGGACCGCTTAAACATCAGTATTGTCGATGCATGCATGAACGTATTGATCATGATCTCCCTGTCGAGACTTTCGTGAACATAAAAAAGTTCGAGGGGCATTCTTTCACCTGCAAAATCAACGGCTGAAGGGCATTCCGGTGAAAAAATACGGTAAGAACGCTGGGCAACTTCCCTGTAATCCTTTGCCGGGTTCTTCTGAACTATTACGGCAAACACCAATATTGCGGCAAATGCAAGCAGGGAGATAATTATAAGAGGTAATTTAAGTTTTTGTTTCATTGTCAGAAAGGAGTAATAAAGTCATTGAATTTCGCTGATATTTTATCCTTGTCGGAAATAACCGGTTCCAGCAGGCCCCAGTTGATGTTAAGGTCGGGGTCGTTCCATAAGATGCTCCCCTCGGATGCCTTGTTATAAATGTTGGTGCATTTGTAGAAAAAGATAGTATCGTCTTCAAGCGTTGCAAAGCCATGTGCAAATCCTGCAGGTATCCAGTACATCCATTTATTCTGGCCTGAAAGAACGATGGATTCCCATTTTCCGTAGGTGGGTGAATTTTTACGGATATCCACAGCCACATCCAGGACCGATCCCCGCATCACCCTTACAAGTTTACCCTGGGCAAACGGAGGCGCCTGAAAGTGGAGGCCCCTCAACACCCCTTTCCTGGATTTGGACTCGTTGTCCTGGAGAAACTTCAGGTCAAGCCCCAGGTTCAGGAATTTTCCATGGTTGAAGGATTCGAAAAAATAGCCTCTTTCATCTTCAAACACATCCGGCTTTATGATGAGCAGGCCTTCGAGGGGAGTCTTGATGATTTCCATAGTTCTGGGTTCTGGGTTTTGGGTTCTGGGTTCCAGTACCTGGTCCCCAGTAATCAGTATCTGACAATTCGAAAAGTATTACAGGTGTATACATTCCCCGTATGCCTGGGCTACTGCTTCCATGATCGCTTCGCTCATGGTGGGGTGGGGGTGGACCGCTTCTATGATTTCCCTTCCGGTTGTTTCAAGTTTCCTTGCAACAACCACTTCGGCTATCATTTCCGTGACATTTTCCCCTATCATGTGGGCCCCGAGCCATTCGCCGTACTTTGCGTCGAAGATCACCTTGACAAAACCTTCCCTTGCCCCGGCAGCGGTTGCTTTTCCGGAAGCGGTAAAGGGGAATTTCCCTACCAGTATCTCGTATCCGGCATCTTTTGCGGCTTTCTCTGTCATCCCAACCGAAGCGACCTCGGGATGGGTGTAGGTACAACCAGGGATATTGCCGTAATCGAGGGGCTCAACATGCTTCCCTGCAATTTTCTCAACACAGATTATGCCTTCATGTGAGGCTACATGGGCCAGTGAAGGGCCTTTTACGATATCTCCGATCGCATAGTAACCTTCAACATTCGTCCTGTAGAAATCATCCACGACCACTTTGCCGCGCTCAGTGGCAATCCCAGTTTCTTCAAGGCCTATGCCTTCAATATTTGTTGCCACGCCTACGGCGGATAGCACAATGTCGCAATCAATGATCTCGTTGCCTTTTTTCGTACCGACACTAACCCTGCATCCTTCACCTTTGGTGTCGACCGATTCAACTGAAACACCTGTCATCACCTTCATCCCGGCTTTCTTGAACGAGCGTTCGAGCGTTTTCGATACTTCTTCATCTTCAACAGGTACAATATTGGCAAGGACTTCAATAAGCGTCACTTTCGTGCCTATGGAATTATAAAAATAAGCGAACTCGGAACCGATAGCCCCGGAGCCAACGACCACCATGGTTTTTGGCTGAACAGCCAGGGTCATGGCTTCACGGTAGCCTATGATCTTTTTCCCGTCCTGTTTAAGGGTGGGAAGTTCTTTAGAACGGGCACCGCTTGCAATGATGATATGAGTTGCAGCATAGTCTGTGGTTTTTCCGCTTTCGTCGGTAACCTCCACTGTCTTTCCAGGTTTGACTTTCCCGTATCCTTTGATATGTTCAATTTTATTTTTCTTCAGCAGAAATTGTATCCCTTTGCTCATCGAATCGGCCACTTCCCTGCTGCGTTTGATAATTGCCGGGAAATCGGCTTTGGCTTCGGTTGAGGAGATGCCATATTCGGAGGCATGCTGGATATACTGAAACACACTTGCGCTTTTCAGCAATGCTTTAGTCGGGATGCAGCCCCAGTTCAGGCAGATGCCGCCGAGTTCGGCTCTTTCCACCACTGCAACACTGAACCCCAGCTGGGCTGCTCGTATAGCTGCAACATATCCTCCCGGACCGCTGCCTATGATAATGATATCAAACTTCATACAATATGAGATTTATGAATCCGCGAAAGTACTAAAAAATGAGCTGTGAACCAAGATACGGAAACCTCATAATTTCTGTTCCCGGCTTTAATTTGTTGACTAATGTCGCATAATTTTTTATTTTTGTTAAGTGCTCTCATTTTAAGTCCGCAAAGTATCAACCAAAATAAAAGCAAATGTCAAAACAAGGATTCAGTACCAAAGCCATTCACGCCGGGAATGTCGAATTCAGTCCTGGTTCGATGATCACACCATTGTACCAGTCTGTAGCCTATCCGTATGCCGATGCAAAAGAAGCCGCAGCGATCTTTACCGGTGAGAAACCGGGATACACATACGGGCGCTGGGATAACCCCACAGTAGACCTTTTCGAGCGCAGGATGGCTGCACTTGAAGGTACCGACGGGGCGATTGCGACTTCTTCGGGGATGGCGGCCATATTCCTGTTGTCGCACCACTGGCTTTCACCCGGCGACGAAGTTGTTTCGTCCAACAGGGTATACGGAGGCACGTTTGGCCTGTTTGAAACCGGGCTGAAAAAGATGGGGACTAAGGTCAACTGGGTTACACAACCCGGGGATATTAATGCATGGAAAGCGGCGATAACCCCTAAGACAAAGTTTTTATTTGTGGAGACCCCCAGTAACCCTGCCCTTTTCATTGCCGATATACCTGCCCTTGCAAAGCTGGCGAAATCAAAGAAACTCCCGCTGGTTGTCGACAATACCATATGCACTCCAGCGCTTCAGCAGCCCATTGCATTGGGAGCTGATGTTACCGTGCATTCCACAACAAAGTATGTTTGCGGGAACGGGACCAGCCTTGGTGGGATAATATGCGGGCCAAAAAACCTTATTGACGGCATCAGGCAGGGCAGCATCCGTTACCTTGGACCTTCCATGGCTCCGTTTAATGCCTGGCTGAACCTCCTGGGGCTGGAAACCCTTTCTCTCCGTATGGAGAAGCATTGTTCCAATGCCATGGCGGTGGCCACTTTTTTGGAGAAACATCCCAGGGTCAGGCAGGTAAACTACCCGGGGCTCAAGTCCAATCCGTATAACAAGATGATCAAGGACCAGATGAAAGGTTGCAGTTCCCTGCTTTCCTTTGAGTTGGAAGGCAATTACAAGGATGCAACAAAATTCATCGATTCGTTGAAGATCATAACCCATGCGACCCACCTGGGGACCTGCCGCTCCATTGTGACCCATCCGGCTTCCACCACGCATTCGGCGATGGGGGAGAAGGAGATGAAGAAAGCCGGGATCTCGCCTTCGATGATCAGGTTTTCGATAGGCATAGAAGACGAGAAGGATATCCTCGACGATCTTGCACAGGCTTTCAAGGCGGCCGGCAAACATGGGAAACGCAAAAAATAGGAGCTATTCCCGGGCCCTTCGCCCCAGGCGAAGGGCCCGGGAATAGAATATCTCAATGGACAAACCAATTCAATTCTTTTCGACAAACCTCAAGGCCGGAAACCTCAGGTTCCATGAGGCCCTGCTGAAAGGCCAGGCCCCCGATAAAGGACTGTATCTCCCGGTAAGCATCCCTCAGATACCGGTTGAAGAGATAAGGGATTTCGGGAAACAAGAATATTGGGAGATCGCATACCATGTCACAAAACGTTTCCTGAACGGCGAAATATCCGACGACGAACTCATTGCCATTGCCAGGGATGCCTATAACTACGAGGTGCCCCTTGAACATGTATCAGACCGTAAGTATGTAATGCGGCTTGACAGGGGGCCTACTGCCTCTTTCAAGGATTTCGCCGCCCGGATGATGGGAAGGCTCATGCAATATTACCTTCAAACCGGCAACCGCCGTCTTCTCATACTCACTGCCACTTCGGGGGATACAGGGAGTGCCGTGGCAAATGCTTTTTACGGCCTGGATAATATTGATATCGTGGTTCTCTTTCCAAAGGATGAAGTCACCGACCGCCAGCGGAAACAAATGACAACCCTGGGTAAGAACGTTAAAGTCCTTGCCCTTGATGCTAAATTCGACGATTGCCAGGCCCTGGTGAAACAGGCATTTTCCGACCCCTCGCTTGACCACCTGGGGCTCTCATCCGCCAACTCAATAAATATAGGGCGATTGGTACCCCAGACCGTTTACTATTTTTATGCCTATGCCAAACTCTCAAGCCCGGGGGAACAGATCATTTTTTCGGTTCCTTCAGGAAATTTCGGCGATATGATGGGAGGCGTACTCGCGATGAAAATGGGGCTCCCGGTAAAGAGATTCATTATTGCAACCAACCAGAATGACGAATTTCCGAATTACCTCTACAGCGGGAAGTACAATAAAATTGAACCTTCCCGCAAATGTATCTCCAGTGCTATGAACGTGGGCCATCCAAGCAACCTTGCAAGGCTTGTGGCTTTGTACGGAGGTATCATGGATGAGAAAGGTCTCATATTGCGTGCCGCCGATATGGACAGGATGAGAAATGAGCTTTGGGGCATAAGCATTACCGATGCCGAAACCCGCAGGACTATCGATGAAGCCTGGAAACAGCGTAAACTCCTGCTTGAGCCCCACGGCTCTGTAGGATGGACAGGGCTGATGAAATACATCCTTGAGCAGGGCGACAACTTTAACAAGGACCAGCTATGCGTTTCCCTGGAGACCGCCCACCCGGCAAAATTTCCTGATGAAATTCAAAAGATCACCGGCATTGACCCTGAGCTTCCGCAAAGCCTGCAGGGTATCGACAACAAACCTGAATTTTTTGCCGATTTGCCGAATAACTACTCAGGCTTCAAATCCTGGCTTAATACAAACTTTAAATAAAAATCAATCACTGTTCATTATTCACTAATCACTCCCCGATATGTATATTGTCTGCTCCGACCTCGAAGGCGTTTTCACACCCGAAGTGTGGATCAATGTTGCCGAAAAAACCGGCATCCCGGAACTCCGCCGTACCACCCGTGATGAACCTGACTATGAAAAACTAATGAGATGGAGGATCAGGATCCTCGAAGAACACGGGTTAAAACTCCATGATATCCAGGAGGTGATCGCACAGATCGAACCTTTGCCAGGGGCCCTTGAATTCATTCAGTGGGTAAAGGAAAGGACCCAGATCATCGTGGTTTCCGACACATTTATCCAGTTTGCCGAACCCCTGATAAAAAAACTGGGAAGGCCAACCTTATTCTGCCATACACTGGTCACCGACGAGTCAAACCGCATTGTGGATTTCAAAATGCGGCAGCCTGACCCTAAACGCAGGACGGTAGAGGCCTTGCAGGGACTGAGGTACCAGGTCATCGCCATGGGCGATTCCTATAACGATGTTTCAATGCTCAGGCAGGCCGAGGAAGGAATACTCTTCCGCCCCCCCCAGAATGTGATCAATGAGTATCCCCACTTCCCTGTTACCTATGACTATGAAGAGGTGAAGGCAATCATGTCGAGGTTTATAGGCTGATAAAAATCTTTATCATTCAGGTTTTAATCACTCCCGGTAAATTCCCCGCCCTTCCTGGGAGGAACCCGGGTCCATGGCCCTGCCCCGGGATTAATTCAAGTTTATTTCAATCAGGTCCACAGTTCCCGGTCCGGAATTATTCTTTTCCTGGATTAAAAGGACCTTTGTAACTTTGAAAAAAATTATTCCGGCTTTATGAAAAAGACAAACGATCCTTCAACCCGTATTTTCGACCTGCTACAGTTCGGTGAATACGGGGATGTGAACCCTTCCATCACTGATTCTGCAACCTACACTTTCATGCAGGCCATAACCATGAGCGAAACATTCGCCGGCCAGCAGGAAGGCTGCTACCTTTACTCCCGCCACTGGAACCCCACGAACAAGTACCTTGCCGATGCCCTTGCAGCGCTCGAAGGAACAGAATCGGCCTGGGTTACCGCTTCCGGAATGGCGGCTATTACCTGCGCGATCTTTCAGCTGGTGAAAACCGGTGACCATGTCATCTGTTCAATGACAGTTTACGGCGGAACCTTTGCTTTCCTGAACAACTACCTGAAAAAATTCAACATAGACGTTACGTTTGTCGACATCACCCGGCTGGATCAGGTACGTAACGCCATCCGCCCTGAGACCAGGATCATTTATACCGAAACAATGACGAACCCTTTACTCCAGATCAGCGATATCCCCGAGCTGGCAAAGATCGCCAATGAACACGGGATCAAGCTCATGGTCGATAATACGTTTACCCCCATGATGGTAGCCTCCGCCCAGCACGGAGCCCATATAGTGGTTCACAGCATGACCAAATTCATAAACGGAAAGAATGATTGTGTTGCCGGGGCTATTTGCGGTGATAAGGAATTTATTGATGCGCTTTGCGATGTGAACAACGGCACGGCCATGCTGCTCGGGCCTTCGCTGGAGCCCCTTCGTTCCTCCAGCATCCTGAAGAACCTTCATACACTGCACATCCGCATGAAACAACACAGCAAAAATGCCGCCTACCTGGCCGATAAGTTTAAAGCAAACGGCACCAGGATCATTTACCCCGGCCATCCCGAACACAAGGGACATGAGGTCCTTAAAAAGATCATGAACCCTGAATTCGGTTTCGGCGCCATGATCGCCATCGATATGGAGACGGCAGTGCGTGCTTCCAGGCTTATGGAGGCCATGGAACTCGAAGGCGTGGGATACCTTGCCGTGAGCCTGGGCTATTTTAAAACCCTGTTCAGCAATTCGGGCAAGAGCACATCCTCTGAAGTGCCCGAAGAGATCCAGAAGGAAATGGGGTTATCGGAAGGCCTGATCAGGTTTTCGGTTGGCCTCGACAACGACATCGAGCGCAGTTGGGAAAAGATCAAACACTGTCTCGACCAGATGATATAGCTACCCCAGGCAGGTGCTCACAAGGTTCCTGTCGCCGAACGCATCATCTATCCTTGTTACAGTTGGCCAGTATTTGTCGTCACCCGACCATGGCATAGGATAAGCCGCTTTCTGGCGCGAGTAGGGCAGGGTCCATTCATCAGCCGAAACCATGGCAGCGGTATGAGGGGCCTTCATGATCACGTTAACGGTTTTATCTGCCTTGCCCGATGCGATCTCGTCAATTTCACCCCTGATAGAAATCATGGCTTCAATAAAACGGTTGAGCTCGTAGTAAGGTTCGCTTTCGGTGGGTTCAACCATCAGGGTTCCGTGTACCGGGAAAGCCACGGTTGGCGCATGGAACCCATAATCCATAAGCCTCTTGGCAATGTCGATCGCCCCGATATTGGTTTGCCTGGTTATTCCGTTGCAGTCGACTATCATCTCATGGGCACAACGGCCGTTCTTTCCCGAATAAAGTATAGGATAATAAGGCTCAAGGCATGATTTAAGATAGTTGGCATTAAGAATAGCCATTTTCGTGGCTTCGGTCAATCCTTCGCCTCCCATAAGTTTGATATAGGCATACGAAATGGTCAGGATCAGCGCGCTTCCGTATGGGCCTGAAGCCACCGCTGTGGTCCCGGTAACTCCTCCCGTCGCGACCTCGGTATGCCTTGGCAGGAAGGGAGTGAGGTGCTTTGCAACAGCAATCGGGCCTTCGCCCGGGCCGCCGCCGCCATGAGGAATGGCGAAGGTCTTGTGAAGGTTAAGATGGCAAACATCGGCTCCTATCATCCCCGGATTGGTCAGTCCCACCTGGGCATTCATATTGGCCCCGTCCATGTATACCTGCCCCCCGTTCTCATGCACTATACTTACGATCTCAAGGATGTTCTCCTCGAACACGCCATGGGTGGAAGGATAGGTTACCATGAGGGCCGAAAGATGGTCTTTATGCTGTACTGCTTTTTCACGCAGGTCGCTGGTGTCGATATTCCCATGTTCGTCGCATTTCACAACTACCACCTGCATGCCGGCCATTGCAGCGCTTGCGGGGTTGGTGCCGTGGGCCGAAGAAGGTATCAGGCAAACGTTCCTGTGCCCGTCGCCCCGGCTGATATGATACTGCCTTATCACAAGCAGACCTGCATATTCCCCTGCAGCCCCTGAATTGGGCATAAAGGAAACGGCATCAAAACCGGTGATCCCGCAAAGGTCTTTTTCAAGTTCTTTGATCAGGTACTGGAACCCTTCAGCCTGGTCTTTGGGGACAAAAGGATGGACCCCGCCGAATTCGGGATAACTTAACGCAAACAACTCGGATGCCGCGTTCAGCTTCATGGTGCAGGAGCCCAGCGGGATCATCGAACGGTTGAGTGAAAGATCCTTGATCTCGAGTTTTTTAAGGTAACGCATCATCTCGGTCTCGGAATGATAGGAATTGAATACCTTTTGTGTCATGAAGGCGGATGTGCGGGTCAGGTTGGCCTGTATGGTCGTGATCTGCTCGCATTCCTTCGGGTTGCAGATGAACTCAGTATAGCTTTTCCCGGCGGCTTCTGCAAACAGTTTAAGCATAAGGTTGATGTCGGCAAGCTCTGTAGTCTCATCAACACTGATGCCAACATGTTTTTCACCCAGGTACCTTATGTTGATCTTCTGTTCAAGTGCCCTTTGCCTGAGGCTGCCGGCTGTAACGCCTTCGGAAAGTTCTATGCATACTGTGTCAAAGAAATGCCGGTTCAGCTGCCTGTACCCGTATTTCTTGATTTCCTGTGAAAGAACACCGGTGAGGATGTTGATATGGCGTGCGATCTGTTTTATGCCTTTCGGGCCATGATATACGCCGTACATGCCTGCCATAACGGCCAGCAATACCTGTGAAGTGCAGATGTTTGAAGTGGCACGCTCGCGTTTTATGTGCTGTTCGCGAGTCTGCAATGCCATTCTGAGTGCCCGGTTCCCGTTGGCATCAACCGAAACGCCTATGATGCGCCCGGGCATCTGCCGTTTGAAGTCTTCTTTCACGGCAAAGAATGCTGCATGCGGACCGCCGTATCCCATGGGGATGCCGAACCGCTGGGAGGAACCGAAAACCACATCCGCCCCCCATTCCCCCGGGGGAGTGAGCAACGCCAGCCCAAGGATGTCGGCTGCAACGGCAACGCCTATTTTCAAGGCATGGCAGCTGTCGACAAACGCCCGGTAATCGATAACTTCCCCATACTGATTGGGGTACTGTATCACCGTCCCGAAGAACGAATTATCCGGCGCAAATTCTGAATGCTTTCCGAAAACAAGCTGTATCCCCAGGGGCAGGGCCCTGGTCCTGATCACATCGGCAGTTTGAGGGAAAATGTCATCTGCCACGAAAAACTTATCAGCCCCTCTTTTGACCGATTCACGGTCACGGGAGTTGAACAGCATGATCATAGCTTCCGAAGCGGCCGTTCCTTCGTCAAGAAGTGATGCATTGGCAATAGGCATCCCGGTAAGGTCGCTGATCATGGTCTGGAAGTCAAGCAGGGCCTCGAGGCGGCCCTGGGAAATTTCTGCCTGGTACGGTGTGTATGCGGTATACCATCCCGGGTTTTCGAGGATGTTCCTGAGGATGACAGCCGGAGTTATGGTATTATAATATCCCTGGCCGATATATGTCTTGTAAAGTTTGTTCTTTGCAGCAATGCCTTTGATATGGTTCAGGTACTGGTATTCGTTCATGCCTTTCGGAAGGTTCAGCGAGGTTTTAAGCCTGATGGCCGAGGGTACTGTTTCCTCAATAAGCTGCTCCAGGTTCTTCACCCCGATCTTTTCAAGCATTTTCTCAATTTCGGCGCCGAACGGGCCGTTGTGTCTCCTTGCAAAATTGTCAGTGATCATAGTTATAAGTTTTTAATGGCAGATAGGGAATCGCAAAAGTACCAAGAATATCCCTGAAATCAAAAAGGCCGCCACAAGATATGCGGCAGCCTTTTTGACAAAATATCAACAATGCTTATACAGCCTGCAGCCTATTTTCTGATCCTCATATTATAGAACGAACGGTATACGAAATACAATGCAATAACAAAGAATACGGCACCTATGTATGGGGCAACGCTGAAGAAATGCTCCGAAATTGCTATTTCCATTGCCAGGAGACCGAACAGGGTTGTAAATTTAATGATGGGGTTCAGGGCTACGGAAGAGGTATCTTTGAACGGGTCTCCAACCGTGTCGCCAACAACTGCAGCATCGTGAAGGGGTGTACCCTTTTCTTTCAGGTCGACTTCAACCACCTTTTTTGCATTGTCCCAGGCGCCTCCGGCATTGGCCATGAACATAGCCTGGAATAATCCGAAGAAAGCAATGGAAACAAGGTAACTCACAAAAAATGAAGCGGCCGGATAACGCAGGGGGTTTCCAGCAAGGAAATTGGTATCCTGGTACCCCGAAAGGAAAGCAATTGCCAGTGCGAAGGAGAAAATTGCAATAAAAATATTGAACATCCCCGTTTGCGCATACTGGGTGCAAATCTTGACGACTTCCTTCGAAGTTTCAACCGATGCCTTTTTCTCTGCATTTTCATCAAGGCGGATATTCTTCTTGATGTATTCCACGGCACGGTAAGCTCCTGTTGTAACAGCCTGGATGGATGCCCCGGTGAACCAGTAGATCACAGCGCCGCCCATGAGGAATCCAAGGATCGTATAAGGGTTAAGCACATTTAGGATCGCTTCGGGGGCAATACCGAATTTGTTCCTAATAAGAAGGATGAGTGAAAAGATCATGGTAGTTGCACCAACAACAGCAGTTCCGATAAGCACGGGTTTTGCCGTGGCTTTAAACGTATTCCCTGCGCCGTCATTGGCTTCAAGGTAATGCTTTGCATTTTCAAAATCGGGTTTGAAGCCGAAATCTTTCTGGATCTCGACAGTTACCGCATCCTTATGTTCTTCAATAAGTGAAAGTTCATAAACCGACTGTGCATTGTCGGTTACAGGGCCATAGCTATCAACTGCAATGGTAACCGGGCCCATGCCGAGGAAACCGAAAGCCACCAGGCCGAAAGCAAAGATTGCCGGGTAGATCATAAATGCATCCAGCCCAAACTTGCTGGTAACATAAGCGATAAACATTAAAACAAGGAAAACCATGCCCTGCCAGAAGGCTGAGAAGTTTCCTGCAACAAGGCCTGAAAGTATGTTAAGGGAAGCTCCTCCTTCACGTGAAGCTGTAACAACTTCGTTGACGTGCCTTGATTTCGGGCTGGTGAAGATCTTTGTAAACTCAGGTATTAATGCGGCGCCGAGGGTCCCGCAGCTGATGATAATCGAAAGTGTAAGCCATAGGTTGTTCTGCAGGTCCCCGATCATCCAGTAGCTTGCTGCAAAGGTTACGGCAATAGACAGGATTGAAGTGATCCAAACGAGGTTGGTTAGGGGGCGCTCAAAATCGATATCATCCTTATCCCCGTATTTGGCCTGGGAAAACATCTTATTAATATAAAATGCAGTGATGGACGTGACGACCATCAGGATGCGCATCACAAAGATCCATGTCAGCAGCTGCTTCTGGTTTTCAACATCGCCAACAGCGAGAACGATAAATGAGATAAGGGCAACGCCGGTCACGCCGTAGGTTTCAAAACCGTCAGCTGTGGGTCCTACACTGTCGCCTGCATTGTCGCCTGTACAATCGGCGATAACCCCGGGGTTCCTGGGATCGTCTTCTTTTATTTTGAAAACAACCTTCATCAGGTCGGATCCGATATCGGCAATCTTCGTAAAAATACCACCGGCAATACGAAGTGCAGATGCCCCAAGTGATTCACCAATGGCAAAACCGATGAAACTGGCCCCGGCATAATCCCTGGGAACGAATACTAAAATAATAAGCATCATGATCAGCTCGACGCAGATCAGCATGACACCAATGCTCATCCCGGCATCAAGGGGGATATTCAACAGTTTGATCGGCTTTCTTTCAAGGGAGGCAAAGGCCATGCGACTGTTTGCCAGGGTATTCATCCTGATGCCAAACCATGCAACACTGTAGGAACCTAAGATACCAATAACTGTCCAGGAAAGGATCAGGATGACCCCCCCGAATGGCATGGCCTGCAGGAAACCAAAATAAAAAGCGATGCAGAGGCCGATGATCACAAACAGGACCACGAGAAACTTCCCCTGTTGCAACAGGTATGTCTTGCATGTCTCAAAAATAATCTGGGCCACATCAAGCATTGACTGGTGCGCTTTCAGCTTCCTGACTTTGGTAAACTGGTAATAACCGAATAACATCCCCAGGATAATAATGACAAATCCAAACATCAGCAGGTTGTTCTGAGAGGATGACAGAGCGGGGATCTTGAGGTCTGCCTCGGAGGCAAACATCGAAAATGGCAGCAATAAGGCCGCAAAAAGTATAGACAATCTTTTCATATGAAAAAAATTACATATTGTGACCCCAAATTTATAAAGGTTTTTTGAAACAATCCAATTAAAAGATACTTTTTCATCAGGTATTTATTTTAAAATCCGGAAGAATAGGTGTAAGTTTGTACTACGAATCCAAGCCTGCCTGATGGAGAAGATCCGCCTTGAAATCATCGGAATGTCATATAGCCAGTCCCAGACCGGGGCCTATGCTCTTATTCTTGGCGAGAAAGACGGGAAACGCAGGCTCCCGATTATTATCGGGGGTTTTGAAGCCCAGGCTATAGCCATTGAACTGGAAAAGATAAAAACCCCCAGGCCCCTTACACACGACCTCTTTAAATATTTTGCCGATGCATTCGGCATTGAAGTGCGTGAGATAATTATCAACAAATTCCTGGAAGGGGTTTTTTATGCCCAGCTCGTCTGCAGCGACGGCAGCAGGGTGGAAGAAGTGGATTCACGTACTTCCGATGCCATTGCCCTTGCCCTCAGGTTCAGCTGCCCCATATTTACCTATGAGGATATTATGAAAGCCGCTTCCATCATGGTGGAAGAGGATTCGGAGGCATCTGCCCCGGTGAACCCGGAAGCTCCTCCCAGGATATCCGCCAAAAAGGAATTTGCAGAACAGTCTGCTGCCGAGCTTAAAGAGTTATTGCAGGCGGCTATAGTGAACGAGGAATATGAAAAAGCTTCCCGGATCAGGGATGAGTTGAACCGCCGTAACAAGACCAGGAAATAGAACATGCAACAATATCTTAGCCTCCTTGATTATGCATTGAAAAACGGGGTGAAAAAGGAAGACCGCACAGGTACGGGGACGCTCAGTGTTTTCGGTTACCAGATGCGGTTCAACCTGGCCGAAGGTTTCCCCATGATGACCACAAAGAAACTCCACCTTCGCTCTATTATTCACGAATTGTTATGGTTCCTTCAGGGTGCGACAAACCTTAAATACCTGCACGAGAACAAGGTTACGATTTGGGACGAATGGGCTAAACCCGATGGTGAGCTGGGCCCGGTTTACGGCTACCAGTGGCGTTTCTGGCCCAAACATGACGGCACGCATATCGACCAGATCAGCAATGTCGTTCAGTCAATCCAAACTAACCCCGATTCACGCCGTCATATTGTAAGCGCATGGAATGTGGGGCAACTCGACCTCATGGCCCTGCCCCCCTGCCACCTGATGTTCCAGTTCTATGTTGCCAACGGCAAACTTTCATGCCAGATGTACCAGCGATCCTGCGACATCTTCCTTGGCGTACCCTTTAACATCGCTTCATATGCCCTTCTGCTTATGATGATGGCACAGGTCACAGGGCTTGAACCTGGAGAATTTGTGCATACTCTTGGCGACGCCCATATTTACCTCAACCATCAGGATCAGGTTAAACTTCAGTTGACAAGGACCCCGTTCCCCCTTCCGAAAATGAATATAAACCGGGAAGTGAAAAATATTTTCGACTTCAAATTTGAAGACTTTACCCTTAGCGATTACCAGTCACACCCGCATATAAAAGGTGAAATTTCTGTTTAATTTTGTACCATGCTTTCAATCATTGTGGCAATAGCCGAAAACCTGGCCATAGGCAAGGATAATGACCTCCTCTGGCATATCCCGGAGGACCTGAAGCGCTTTAAACAAATTACGTTAGGGCATACAATCATTATGGGTAAAAAAACATTTTATTCCCTGCCCAGACGCCCCCTGCCGAATCGGAAAAGCCTTGTAATTACAGATATCCCCGGCGAGATCATTGAAGGATGTATCATGGCCTATTCAATAGAAGATGCCGTGGCTAAATGCAACAAGGAGGAGGAAAATTTTATTATCGGGGGCGCCTCGGTATACAGGCAGTTCCTCCCTTTAGCAAAGCGCCTCTACCTCACAAGGGTCAGGAAACCTTTTGATGGTGATGTTTTCTTCCCTGAAATTGATTACTCCCAATGGAACCTGGTGTCCAAGGAAGATTTCCCGCTTGATGCAGGCCTTGGTTTTGCATTCTCTTATGAGAACTACGAACGTAAGGGATGAAAAAAAACGTAAATAAAGGTATCGTTTATACAGGTATGGTTTTGTCGGCTGTAATTTTGCTTTCGGCTGCCACCGGATGCAAAAAGCAAAATTCCACCTTCGATCTGAGCCCTGATGTGAATGTTGCCGATGATATCGTGTTTGCCGAACGGGGCCTGTCCCATACCTTCAACCTGCTGCTAAAAGCAAACCTTGACTCCGGCATCATGCAAATGGGTGCGGGAACCATCGATAAGGCCCTGGTATATTACAGCAGATCGTCAAATCGCTTCACCTTTTATTATCAGAATAAATACTGTGCCGACAGTGTCTTGAGGAACGGAAATATCATAGTCACCCTTACAGGCAGGTTCTTTACATCAGGTACGGCAGCCACCGTGGTATTCCAGAAATATTCTGAGGATTCGCGGGAGTTCATCGGCGGTGACAAGCTTTACAACTCAGGTATGATGATAGGAGGCAACGGTGCGTATAACTCTACCATCGACAGCCTGCTTATTGTCAAAGATTCGCTTCACACGACGGTATGGAATTCATTACTGGATTATCACCTTCCTCCCGTTCTTAAGATGCTGCCCGACAGCCTTGCCCCTGTTACCATTACCGGATCAGCAAACGGCATATCCTCAGGCACATATGCTTTCTCATTTCAGATCAGCACCCCTCTGGTGAATGATATTTATTGCCCCTGGATACGACAGGGCATCATGCAGTTATCAGTGCCGTCATCTGATGTTGCATCAGGTACCATTGAATATATGAACAAGGACAGGTGCAATAACAGGGTCACATATAATTTTAATGGTACCGTTATTAACTGGTGGATTATCAGGAAGAAATTAAGCTACTAGGGGGTATCAGGTCTTCCTCTTTTCTTTTTTCGCTGCGGGGAACAGTACATTATTTAAAATAAGGCGGTACCCTGGTGAATTGGGGTGCAGGTTAAGATCTGTTGGAGGATCCCCGACAAGGTGCTGGTAGTCTTCGGGATCATGGCCTCCGAGGAATGTCCATGTGCCTTTCCCGAAATCTCCGTGTATATACCTGGCCTCCCCAAGAGACTTGTTTTCGCCAAGTATCAGTACACTCGTTTTTACATATTTTTCATTAAATGCAGTAGTCTGTCCCATGAACCCGTGAATAAGCGATTCGTGGTCCTGGCAAAGCATGCTTGGCACCGGATCCCATTTGGCTGAGAATTCGAAGAGGGAGAATAAATCATTATTCCAGTTCAGGTTTTTAGGCCTGCTGTCTGTGACGTCTATCGATGAGATCTCATATTCATAAGGATTATGCACAAGGCTGAAATCCTGGAAAGCGAAGCATTTACCGAAGTCCAGTTTGCTGTCGGCCGACTGGTCCATCGGGTCCCCGTCAAACATCACGTCACAGATGTCAAGGCCTTCGGCCGACAATGCGACATCATAGCTGTCGGGTGCTGAACACATGGAGAAAAGATATCCGCCCCCTGCAACGAAGTCCCTTATATTCTTTGCAACAGCAAGTTTCATCTGTGAGACTTTCGCATACCCTAGTTTGTGTGCCGATTCCTCCTGGAGCTGGACATCTTCGGCATACCATGGGAAATTCTTATAGGCGGCCCAGAACTTGCCGTACTGCCCTGTGAAATCCTCATGATGCATATGGAGCCAGTCATACAATGGCAGCAGCCCGGTAAGGACTTCTTCATCATAAATTATAGTGTAAGGGATCTCGGCATAAGTGAGCACAAGAGTTACTGCATCATCCCAGGGCCTTTTATTTTTTGGTGAATACACTGCAATTTTGGGGGCTTTGTGAAGCTTGATCCTTTCCATATTAACCTGGGGGTCGGCAATCTCCTGAAGTATTGCATCAGCCTGGGCATCGGCAAGGGCCTGGCTGGTGACCCCGCGAACATTACATTCATTTTCAACCTGCTTGCTGTACTGGATCAGGAAGCTTCCTCCCCTGTAGTTCAACAGCCAGTCAACTTCCACTTCCTTCTCCAAAACCCAGAATGCAATTCCATATGCCTTAAGGTGGTTTTTCTGTGTATCATCCATTGGCAAAAGCAGGTATGCTGCCCTCAGCGGGGTAGTTGACAAAAGAAAAAAAGCGAAAAGAATAAGGCTGTTTCTAAAACGGCATATCCGGCTGGTCATGGTCATCCATTTTCGACATGATGGTGCGGGTGCGCACTGAACCATCAAACGATGTATTGGCCGAAATAGTATTCGCTGCAGCATACTCCTGCTCCGTATCGGCAAACTTGGCAAATTTGGAGATGAACTTCAGGGGGATATCCTTCAGGGGGCCGTTACGGTTCTTGGCAATGCTGACTTCGGCTGCGCCGGATGTAGAATCTCCGTGTTCGTCAACATCGATTTTATAATATTCAGGACGGTATATGAACATGACCATGTCGGCATCCTGTTCAATAGAACCTGATTCGCGAAGGTCAGAAAGTATGGGTTTTGCAGCGGCGGACCTTTTTTCGGGTGCACGGCTTAGCTGGGAAAGAGCAATTACAGGAATGTCGAGCTCCTTGGCAAGGCTTTTTAACCCCCTGGAAATACTGCTGATTTCCTGTTCCCTGTTCCCCTTGGTCTCATGGCCTCCCTGCATCAGCTGAAGATAATCCACAACGATCAGCTGAATGTTATGCCTTGCTTTAAGTCTCCTTGATTTAGCACGGAGGTCGAATATTGACAGGGCCGCAGTGTCGTCAAGATATATCGGTGCATCCAGGAGGTCCTTGATCTTGACATTAAGCTGTTTCCACTCATATTCTTCCATCGTCCCCTTGCGTAGTTTTTCCTGCGGGATTTCAGTTTCGGATGAGATCAAACGTGTAACCAATTGGACCGCCGACATTTCAAGGGAAAAAACGGCAACGGGTTTTTTAAAATCAATAGCCGCATTCCTCGCCATGGTCAGGGCGAAAGCGGTTTTACCCATACCGGGGCGTGATGCAATGATGATAAGGTCAGATTTCTGCCAGCCGGATGTGATCCGGTCGAGTTCGGTAAACCCGGAACCTACCCCCCGGAGTGAGCCCTCATGGCCGCGGGCGGCAGTGATCTCACGGATAGCCTCTTTAATAATAGATTGCATATCCATGTATGTCTTGCCAATACTGCTTTCGCTTATCGAAAACAAACCGGTCTCGGCCTTGTCAAGCAGGTCGAAAACATCGGTTGAATCTTCATAGGCATCCTTGATGATCTCCGAAGAGATCCTGATAAGTTCCCTTTGTATATATTTCTGAAGAATGATCCTGGCGTGAAACTCAATATTCGCGGCAGAGGCAACCCTGTTGGTAAGGTTTGTGATATAATAGGCGCCTCCTACAATATCCAGTTCCCCTGCCTGCCTGAGGTCTTCGGTCACTGTTAGAATATCGACAGGCTGGTTGCTGCCGTAAAGCCTGTGGATGGCAGAATATATTTTCTGGTGCTGCTCCTTGTAGAATACTTCAGGCTTCAGGATCTCAATAACTTCAGCCAGCTTATCATTCTCGAGCATCATGGCTCCAAGTACCGCTTCCTCAAGGTCAACGGCCTGGGGAGGGACTTTCCCATGTTCGAAAAAGGTATCCGGTACAGTGCCCGGGTTACTTCTCCTGCGCAATCCCCTCGATTGATCTTTATTTGCCTGGCCTTCGGCCATGCTTCCCTTGTTCTGACTGCTCCCTCTTTCTTCCATCCGCCAAAAATACTATGAAACTCAAAGATGTAGGCCTATTCACACAGAATTAGTTTTCAACAATCATAAGGCGAAAAACAGCCCTATATGCCCCCAGGCATGCCACCACCTGTGGCTGAACTCAGGGCTCAGTAAGTTCTGTTCCAGTTCGATCCCGACCCCGCCAAAGGTCATGGTAAATCCCAGTGACGACTGGGTAATGATATTCGAAATGGCCGAAGCAGGAATGGTATACTCGCTGTTTGTGTTGATCATTCCCCCCTCCAGTGTGGCATCATAGGCAACAATCCTGGCCATGCCTTTCAAGGTGAAATAATACTGGGTAACCCTGGCTCCCCCGGCTTTAAGTATCCGTTTTTTTCTGATTCCCAGGTCGGAGAAATAATCGTTGAACCATCCCATCCTCAGGTTGAATCCTCCCCCGAAGTTAGTGTACAAAGTGCCTAACATTCCCGTTCCTGCCAGTATCAGCTGTAAATGTTCACTATTGACAACCCCTTTCTCCAGGGCAAAACTGTAATCAATAACGGCATCGGTACAGATCTGGTTTTCCCATCCGAGGGGCTCGTTGTTATATGGGACATATTTGTGAAAAAGGTCCTGTACCTTGCCTCCCAATGAAGGAGGGCCTATAACCCCCAGGTCCAGTTCGGAGGTCTGGCGGAAATGATGTGTTTCATCGTTTGTGACCTTGAAACTTCCGATATACAGGTAAGCCGAGTAAGGCCTGTCACCATACAATATGCCGGCTTTCTTCGTAGTTGAGGGAGTATACAGGTTCTGGACCAGCGAGAGCCCGTAGTAATTTTTTGCTTTGCTCCAGTAAGGCAGCAATATATGCTTAACAGGGTTGTCACTGATGGCCGGGGCCACGAAGTCGAACCTGATGCCGTTTGTGTAAAACTGGTCGGTGTAATCGAAAATATCATTGTCAAACCCTATTTTCAACAGCCTGTCGGGGCTCAGGCTTATTACAGAGCTGAAAATCGTATCTCCGCTTTGATGCAAAACCAGATCCCTGTTCAGGGGCTCCGACAGGTCGAGCTCGACCCCTTTTGCCCTCAGCATGGCAAGATTACACTGCCGTATTGAATCGGGCCGCTTTGTAGGGGTAATAATTACAACCCTGACAGGCTTGCTCCTGTGTTTCTTATGTTTAGGAAGACTGATGCCGGAGAGGCCCTGCTTCCCTCCCTTTGCCGGTTCCCCATTATATTCACCTTTGCGGGTTCCCTCAACAATGGCTTTAAGCCTTGCAGGCGGGATGACCTTATTTTTCACTTTTCCTCCGCCAGAAGTACAGGACAAAAGAAAAACCAGGAGCACGGTGATGACGGGAAGCCTCATAAAGCCTGCAATTTAGCTAAATCAAAGGCTTGTTTTATTCTTTTCTATGAAGCTTATAATATGCCTGTCGAAAAGATCTTTGTCGGTCCCGTGAAATTCAACACTTATCGGGATATAATAAACAGGCAGGTTCTTTAATGCAGGAAGAAGCTCAGCTGTCCTCAGCCTCATTGCATCCTTCTCAGTTGTAATAATTACCTTTTTCCTGGTGGGGATGTCGTTGAACCTGCTCACGATATCCTGGATGTCATTCTCAGTAAAGGCATGATGATCGCCAAAGCCCATCACTATCACATTGGAACAGAGCCTTTCGATATGTTCCTGCAGAAGGCTGTAATCGGCAATGCCTGTAAGGAGAAGGATACTGGCTAATTTGAGCGGGATGACCGGCTCAGCGGTTTCCGACAGGGGATAAGGTTCACCGTAGTTGATGTAGGAAAAAAAGACCTTCTGCTGATTTTGGGGCGCAATCTCATCAAGTATCCTCCTTTTTGAAATAGGAGAAAAAATTTTCGGTGTTTTTGTCACAATGATAATGTCGGCCCTGTTTGCCCCCTGGCGGAATTCCCTGAGTGTCCCTGATGGAACTACATGGTCTTCGGTGTATAACCTGGAATTGGTTGTCAGGAGTATGGATAAGCCCGGCCTCACATACCGGTGCTGAAAAGCGTCATCCAGCAATATTACGCCGAGGTCGGGATATTTGTTGAAAAGGTTGGTAATCCCCCTCTTCCTGTTCTCGTCAACCGCAACCCTGATGTCAGCGAATTTCCTGATAAGTTGAAGCGGCTCATCTCCAATATACTTGACATTTGACCGCTTCGAGCCGATGATAAACCCCTTGCTTTCCCGCCCGTAACCACGGCTTAAGGTAGCCACGGAATATAAAGGAGAGAGGAGGCGGATAAGATATTCAATGTGAGGGGTCTTGCCGGTACCTCCCATTGAAAGGTTCCCGACAGAGATTACCGGTTTTTCGAAACGTGCCGATGGTAATATCCTCAGGTCAAACAATAAGTTCCTGACCAGCATTACGAATCCGTAGAGAAGGGAAAAAGGATATAATATGTACTGCAGCAGTTGCATCTCAGGCCGGAAAATTAAGAAAAAAAATGAAATGTAAGGTTACTGGAGGGTTAAATATGATTGGCCTCTTTCAGAATGTACCTGAGATTTTTTAACAGTTCTGATATGCCGGTTTCCAGTTTGCTGGTTTTGACAATGAAATCAGAAGCCCCCGATTCAAGCAGTTTCATCGCCAGAACAGGATCGGCCGAGGAAGAAAAATAAATTATATTTACTTCCGGATAATTGTCTTTAACCTTTCTAAGGAAGTCAAAACCGGTATAATTGCCGATATCATAGTCGGTGATGATAATATCGGGGGCCATGTTCTTTTCAATCCTGTACAAACATTCCTGGCCGTTTGGAAAGTTTTGAACCTGGCTGAATTTATTGATGTTCAGATGGTACTTGATCAGGCTGTTGTGGATAGGGTTCCTGTCGACAATAAAGATTCTTGGTATTTGCATGGTGACCTGACCAGGTTTTTTACTAGGGGCAAATATTGAAAATAATTGAGCGTTTTTGTATTGTGTTTCTGAAAACTTGTAAACAACTTACTAACATGAAATCAGCTGTAAATCGTTGAATTCCTTATTTTTGAACCGTAAATTTATTGATATGAAACTGAAAGAGCTGACGTCCTTCCTTGAAACCATTGCACCCCTGGCATTCCAGGAAGATTATGATAATGCCGGATTGCTTACCGGGATCCCTGAACAGGAGATAAGTGCGGCCTTGTTATGTCTTGATATAACACCAGGCATTATTGATGAAGCCCTGGGCAGGGATTGCAACCTGATCATCTCACATCATCCTTTTATTTTCCGCGGACTGAAGAAGGTCGAAGCGGGAAAAACCGAATCTGACATCCTTGTAAGGCTTATCAAACATGATATTGCAGTGTATGCAATCCATACGAACCTGGATAATGCCACAGGGGGGATAAATGAGTTCCTCTGCAGGAAGCTTGGGGTTTCGAGGATGAAGATCCTCAGGGAGAGACCCGGGATGCTTTCGAAACTTGTAACCTTTTGTCCTGTTGGCTATGCCGATAAAGTACGACAGTCCTTATTCGACGCTGGTGCAGGTGTCATAGGGAATTATGATTTCTGCAGCTTTAATATACCCGGGAAAGGCACATTCAGGGCTTCTTCTGATGCCAATCCGTTTGTCGGCCAGGCTAATTCCTTTCATTCGGAGGATGAAACAAGGATAGAAGTTGTTTTCCCCGACTATATTAAAAGCAAACTTATCAGGGCTTTGCTTGCAACCCATCCTTACGAAGAGGTTGCCTATGATATTTACTCCCTTGCCAACACATTTCCCGGCTGCGGGGCAGGGATAATAGGCGAATTGGAAAAGCCCCGGGATCCGGCTGACTTTCTTTCCCTTGTTAAACAAAAGTTGAACATAAAGATGATAAGGCATACCATCCTGCCTGCAGGAAAAATTCAAAAGGTGGCGGTTTGCAGCGGATCAGGCAGTTTCCTGATTCCAGACGCATTGAAAGCCGGGGCGGATGTTTTAATTACCGCTGATGTTAAATATCATGATTTTTTTGATGCAAACGGGGCTATCCTGATTGCCGATATAGGACATTATGAGAGCGAGCAATGGATAAAAGACCTATTGACTGAAAGATTAATTGAAAAATTTCCTACCTTTGCAGTCCTTTCTTCAGGACTGAATACAAATCCTGTTAATTATTTATAAAGCATTATATGGCAAAGACAAAAGGAGAACCTATTGCAACCTCAAAGCCTTCGAAGATGGCTAAAAAGCCGGCCGTAAAGGAAGTAACGGAAACCGTTAAGCCGGAACCCAAAGAAACCAAAAAGAAGTCAGCACCGGCAAAAGAGGAAAAACCTGCTGAAAAGGTCCACTCAAAAGCAAAAACCCAGGGTGTTGATGATAAGGTTGAAGTATCGATTGAGAAGAAACTGATTGCGTTATACAGTCTTCAGCAAATTGATTCCCAGGTTGACAAGATCAGGATTATCAGGGGGGAACTTCCGCTTGAGGTCCAGGACCTTGAAGATGAGATTGCAGGCCTCGAAACCCGTGTTGACAATTACATACAGGAAACTGTGGCCGTTGAGAAATCAATCGCCGAGAAAAAGATATTTATCAAGGATTGCCATGCCCTGATCAAAAAATATGAAGATCAGCAAATGAATGTCAGGAATAACCGTGAATATGATTCTCTTACCAAAGAGATTGAATTTCAGAACCTGGAGATCCAGCTGGCCGAAAAGCGGATAAAGGAATTCCAGGCTTCGATGGAGATTAAATCGGAAGAGATCGAACGTTACCAGAAACTCCTGGCCGATCGCAAAAACGATCTTGAGATCAAAAAGAATGAACTCGATGATATCATTGCTGAAACCGAAAAGGAAGAGCAGGACCTTATATCGAATTCTGAGAAGAACCGCAAATACATAGAGGAGAGGCTTTTAACAGCTTATACCCGGATCCGTAAGAATGCCAGGAACGGCCTGGCCGTTGTACAGATCGAACGCGATGCCTGCGGCGGGTGTTTTAACAAAATACCTCCACAGCACCAGCTTGATATCCGTATGCATAAGAAAATAATTGTTTGTGAATATTGCGGCAGGATCCTTGTCGATGATGAAATTGTGAAAAGCGTGCGCTGATGTGCCCTTCTCATAAAAGACCAAAGGCCCGGTTCAGCATAATTTTCCTGCTTGTCTGGGCTTTTTTATTTGCTTCATATTCTTCATTTTCCCAATATAACTATACACCTGGTTGCCAGAAGGCTTACCAGGCGATTCTGAACCTTCAATTCCAGGAAGCACGGCAACTGATATCTTCTGAGAAATCTTCCGACCATCTGAACCTCATCCCTGTTTATCTTGAAAATTATATCGACTACCTGACCCTGTTCATAGGGGAGGATCACAGCCAGTATGATCAGATCAGGCCCGGGTTCATGGCCCGGCTGGATGCACTCGGGAAAGGAATGAATACTTCTCCGTATTTCAACTTCTGCCTTGGGGAGTCAAATCTTCAGTTGGCTTTTGTACAGCTGAAATTCGGGGAATATACACAGGCGGCGCTGAGGGTTCGAAAGGCAAATCAGTATTTTAATGAGAATGCCAGGCGCTTCCCCGATTTTTTACCGAACAATATTGGCCTTGGCATTACACATTTTTTTGGCGGGCTTGTTCCCGACAGTTACAAATGGCTTGCAAACCTCATGGGGATAAGCGGCTCGGTAAGCCTTGGGCTCGGGGAGCTAAGATCCGTTGCGAATTATAGCGGGAACGATGTGATTTATAATCAATTCAAGCCACAGGCGCTGCTTTACATGGCCATGGCCAGTGTGAACCTCGGGAAAGATAAGAGTGAAGCCCTCAAAGTGGTCGAACTTTTCAGCAACAGCAATTCAATCCAGAGCCCTCTTATAACTTTTGCCAGGGCCAGCATATTAATGAAGAACGGGATGAATGAAAAAGCCCTCGAAATACTGGTGCAAAGACCGCACGAACCCGGGTCGTTCCCGTTTTATTTTCTTGATTTTATGGAAGGGAATGCCAGGCTTAACTCTTTGGATACCACGGCACTGAAGAACTATTATTATTTTCTTGGACATTTCAGGGGTTTGCATTACGTTAAATCGGCCTGGCAGAAAATTGGCTGGCTGCAGTTCATCAAAGGTGATACTGCCGGGTACCGTCAGGCCATGGCGAAAGTGCTATCCGGCGGAACTGCCAGCGGGGAGGAAGACAAGCAGGCGCTTTATGAAGCCCAGTTGAAACAGCTTCCGAACCTTATCATGCTAAGGGCCCGGCTGCTTTTTGACGGCGGATATTATGACAAGGCTGCGGCGGAATTACTGAACCGGTCCACAAAAACATTCTTATTTTCAAAAAAAGACCTGGTTGAGTATTCTTACCGTTTAGGCAGGATTTATCACGAATCGGGGAATCCCGTCAAGGCCCTGGGATATTACAGGATTACCATTCAGAGGGGGAAGAATGAGCCCTGGTACTATGCTGCAGCCTCAGCTTTGCAGATGGGCTTTATTTATGAAAATAACGGGGAACCGGTGAAGGCCGACAGCGCTTATCATGTATGCCTTGAATGCAAGCCGGCCGAATATAAAAACAGCCTCAGCCTGAAGGCCAAGGCTGGAATAAGCAGGATCAGGCAGAACAGTCATTAAAACCTGAACCCTATGGTTGTCAGGACCGTACTGGTCGTATAGGTGTTTGTTGACGGGACCATGCCTGCATAGTTATACAGGTAGTACTCTTCTTTTGACTGGGCCCACTGGTAAGTGAGGTCGGCATAAAAATGCTTGATCCTGTAACCTAGTCCTCCCGAGAGGGTATAACGTGCCCCGTCAACTCCCGAAACCGTATATGGATTGCTGAAATAAGCCGCACCTGCCCTTATCCTGAAATCGGCTATCCTCCATTCGGTTCCAGCACGGATGTTCCCCCATGACTGAAAACTGCCTGCAATTTCATCATTGACCGTTGTATATCCGTAACCGGATGAATTGAGTTTGGCCTGGGAATAGTTGACATATTCATATTCTGCACTCACCAGGCCGAATTTCCCGATAATAAATGCAAGGCTTCCTATGGCCCTCCAGGGTGTTCTCATATAATAATTATAATCGCCGACGGGGGAATTGATCACGCCGTTCCACTGTGTGGAATCTTTAAAATAGGATGTAGTGGTTGAATACCAATGATCATGCATGTTGGAATACCATGTTGGAGTGTGAACGGCTGCACCGATCCTCAGCCATGCAAAAGGACGGTAGATCAAGCCTCCTTTAAGGACAAAACCGGTTCCATGAGTTTCCAGGTGGTAGTCGTAATACATAGATCTCAGGTAAGGAATGGTATCCCCTTTATTTGACTCTGAATAGGTAGAATTTTCATAATACCTGATGAACGGCACCCCGAATGTGATCCCGAAATACAGCTTATCGCTTAGGTTTGCGCCCAAAGTGATATCGAATTCGTTTATTGAGCCGAAGGTATTCACCTGTTTCGACTGCCATGCACCTCCGTGAGGCTGGTCGCTGGTATAGGATTTGCTTCCGGCGTCCCAATAAATCAATGCCGCATCATAGGCAGGTCCAATGTCAAAGGGATAATCTGAAGGTACTGCTCCGGGTGTCTTGTTAAGTTTATCGGTATAGACATTTAAGAGGGAGCTGTTATGATTCGGTCCTGAAATCGAGAAGGAAGAGTTGAAGTCGTTCTGCCTGTTCATCCCGAAGGCCACATTGAAGTTCCGGAAAGGCCCGGCTGCCCCTGCCTGGGGCTTGAATGTGAAGACAAAACCCATATTGCCCATGCCAACATTCACTACGTTATTGGTATTCATTTGTTTAAGGTAGTCTGTCCGGACTCCTTCTACCGATGGTGCTATGGTCATCGAGAATTCTGATCCCTGGTAGAGCCCAATCCCGGCAGGGTTTACTGCCAGGGCTGAGAAATCAGCACCCAAAGCGCCGAATGCCCCGCCTGTTCCAACAAACCTTGCGGTTCCGGAGTAGTATATCCTTGAATACCTGAGCACATCTGAAGATGTTTGGTTAAAGGCAGTCTGTGCAAACAGCAGAGTGATGAAAATGACTGTCAGTTTTTTCATATTCATAGTATTTTTAGCAATTGGAATGTTTGGTTGTATTATTTTCTCGGGCTTCCGCCACCGCCGCCACCGCCGCCGGAACGGCTTCCGCCACCGCCACCGCTGTAACCGCCACCGCCTGAGCGGCCCCCGCCTGATGGAGCCGAATAAGAGGGGGAAGAATGGGAAGGTGTTGAAGAGCCGGGGGAATAACTTCTTGAAGGAGAAGAACTGCCCGGGGAATAATTCCTCGGGGAACTGTATTGCCGTGTACCCGAGCCTGTCGAACTGCTTCTTGTCCCTGAAGGGGAAACATATCCCCTCTGGTCAACCGAAGATCCCCCGCGGTTGCCGGTTGATGTTCCTTGGCGCCCTGCGGAATTCTGGGACTGCACACGGGGATTGATATATTCCTGGCTAGAGCGTGCCTGCCTGTAACTGCCTGGTGTGTAGTTCTGTACCTGCCCCTGGCGCTGGGCCGGTGTTGTACCGGGCTGGGCATATCTTGGTGCGGGCTGCTGTCTTGTTTCACGGTAAGCATTGTTACTGCCGGTGTTCCTGCTATAAGTCCCCTGCCTGTCGTTTGAAGGGCGGGTGTAATGGTAACGCTCCTGGGATGCAGGTGGTCTGCGCTGCGTGGTCACAGGATCAGTACTCCGAACTCCCGGTGAAGGCTGGGTACCTGTACGTGTTGTGACAGGATCTCCATTGCGGTTAGAGGGTGAGGGCGATGTGCCGGACCGAACGGAAGATGGAGGCAGTGAACGGTCGTTTGCATTAACAACTGCTCCTCGCCCGTTCCTCGCGGTGGAAGCAGGATTGGAAACTTCTCCCCGGCTGTTACGGGAATAGGCTGAGTTGGTAACAACACTCTCCCTGTGCCCGTAATATGAATTATAATATCCGTTCCCTTCCCCATAATAAGGATTATAGCAGCAATAACAATAAGGATTATAACCCCAGTAAGGGTAACCCCAGTAATAGGAATCCCAGCCAAAACCCCATCCATAATACGGGTAACCCCATCCATAATACGGGTAACCCCAGCCATAAGAAGGATAGCCCCAGCCGAAACCCATCGAAAAGGAAGGATCATAAAAGCCTCCCCCGTAACCGAAGTTAATGGAGACATTCGGATTGCTTGAGTAGATCACAGTTGTATCGGACGTGGTGTTGTCAAAATAACTTTTTGTGCTTTGGGGATGCTGGAACTTCTGCAACCTGTCGGCATAGGAAATATCACTGTAATCCAGGGTTGCTGCCTTTGCAAGGCTGTCTGGGGCGGCTTTGGCCTGGTCGGCGGCCAGAGCAGAAGTCAGATCCTGGTTGTAATTGGGTGATTTGGCCGGCTGGCTCTTTTGACGGGCAGGAGTAGAATATACGTCGTCGTTATTTACCGAAAGGGCCTGCTGCTGCGTTTTACAGGCGCTCACCAGGAGGCTGATGATCACTGCTATAAATGCTACTCTTTTCATGGCTTGGGTTCCTTTATGTTTCAATTTTTCGTACTTTTGCTGGGCTTATATAAGCTAAAGAAAACAGCAAATATCATACCAAAGTATTAAATGGCTAAAGATTTCCCAACCCGTGCAGAGAATTATTCCCAATGGTATAATGATCTGGTAATCAAGGCCGATTTGGCCGAAAATTCTGCCGTCAGAGGTTGTATGGTAATAAAACCATACGGTTATGCTATCTGGGAGAAGATACAATCAACCCTGGATAAAAAGTTTAAGGATACCGGACATTCGAATGTGTACTTCCCGATCTTCATACCGAAGTCTTTCTTCAGCAAGGAAGCCAGCCATGTTGAAGGATTTGCGAAAGAATGCGCCGTGGTCACCCATTACAGGCTTAAGAACTCACCCGACGGTAAAGGTGTTATTGTTGACGAGGATGCAAAACTTGAAGAAGAGCTAATCATTCGTCCGACTTCAGAAACGATCATTTGGGATACCTATAAGAACTGGATAAAATCATACCGCGACCTCCCGTTGCTTTATAACCAATGGGCTAATGTCGTGAGGTGGGAAATGCGGACAAGGCTTTTTCTCCGTACTGCTGAATTCCTCTGGCAGGAAGGCCATACCGCCCATGCAACTAAGGAAGAAGCCATCCGCGAAGCGGAAACCATGCTGGATGTTTATGCTGATTTCGCTGAGAACTGGATGGCCATCCCGGTCCTGAAAGGTGTTAAATCGCCTGGCGAACGTTTTGCCGGCGCCATTGAAACATATGCAATTGAGGCACTTATGCAGGACGGTAAAGCGCTCCAGGCCGGTACTTCCCATTTCCTCGGGCAGAATTTCGCAAAGGCCTTTGATGTGAAGTTCCTCAACCGTGAAAACCAGCTGGATTACGTATGGGCCACTTCATGGGGGGTCTCAACCCGACTGATGGGTGCCCTGGTGATGGCTCATTCTGATGACAACGGACTGGTTCTGCCTCCTAAGCTTGCACCGATCCAGGTTGTGATTGTGCCGGTATTTAAAAATGAAGAGCAGCTGGTTGCAATTTCAAGCGTCGTGATTCCGGTGAAGAAGGCCTTGGAAAGCAGGGGGGTCTCGGTAAAATATGATGACAGGGACACTCATAAACCCGGCTGGAAATTTTCGGAATATGAGTTTAAAGGGGTCCCCCTGAGGATTACCGTCGGCCCCCGCGATATAGAGAACAAAACCGTTGAGATCGCCCGCCGCGACACACTTGAAAAGGAAACCCTGCAGATCACCGATATAGAGGAAAAAGTCGTTCATCTCCTCGACCAGATCCAGAAAAACATGTTCGACAGGGCTTTATCGTTCAGGGAACAGAATACCTTTAGTGTAAATACTTGGGATGAGTTCGTGGATACCATCGAGAACAGGGGAGGTTTCATTTCGGCTCACTGGGACGGAACGGCTGAAACAGAAGAAAAGATAAAGGAAGCAACAAAGGCAACCATCCGTGTTATACCATTAAACAACGTCAAGGAAAACGGGCGTTGCGTTTATTCGGGGAACCCTTCCGAACAGAGGGTGATCTTTGCCCGGGCGTACTAGGGATAGAAAGGTTCCAGCACCCCGCTTCCTGTTATTTTCCCACCGACTGTGGGTGGGTCGCCCGTATAATAAACACTTCCAATGTTTGATATGATTGCATACAGGTTGACGCTCACATTAACATAACAGTTGTTTGTCCCCCTGTTATTAACAGAACAATACCTCGTGGCAAGGTCCTTCGTTTGGATCAGACCCATATCGTTCAGGTAAAAATCGGCAATGTCGCAACGCCCGTGCAGGTTATAGTCGGCAGTCCCCATATTCATTATAAACCAGCCCTTATTATAGTTCAGGGCCAGGTCAAAACTCCCGCATCCGCCCCAGACTTCTATTTTAATTGAATCCCCCGAAAGCGTGTTTGCCGAACTTACATTGCCGGCAGCATTGTAATAAATCTTCCAGAGATGGTGCACTGAAACATGCACATCAAGTGGTTTTTCATAGCTTCTGAGCCAATTGCAGGCGTTGAGGTTGCGTATCGTCAGCTGACGGTCATGTATTTCGGTTGTGATCCCTGAAATGACATTGCTCCCGGCTTCAACCGTAATCCTGTTAACGGAATCCTCCGTGAGGATGAGATTCACGTTATCGCCAAGATCAATACTGTCGAATGGGGTTACAGGGCGTTCCTGCATGATTACAGTTCCTGAATTGGTAAAACACTTCCCCCCCTTTGAGCAGGACATAATTGAGACCGATCCCGAAATGCCTGCCAGGATGAAAATGAAGCAGTATATGATGCTTTTATTTGATCGTTTTTTTACCATATAATACATTAAAATTATAACCCAGCCCCCAGCCGATATAATCGGCCCGGCCGAAATGGACCTTCAGCAGCACATGGGCAAACAAGTTCTTTGTGAAATTATACTGGAAGCAGAGTTTCTCATAAAGGGGACCGTTACTCTTTTCCTTGCCCGAAAGATATACCCCGAGGTTCATAATAAAACCCAGTTTCCCGAGCATCAATTCATACGCAGCATTGATTCCCGGCCTTGCGATGTCGACGGGGCTGGTTGTGGTTATTCCGGCCGACTCCAGGATCTTTTTATGGGATGCATCGTACGAAAGGTCGAGCCCCATACCAAATTTACTTTTCCTGCTGACCTGGAAGAATGTGTTTTCAAAAAGATGGTAGACTAAAAAATTCTGCCCGAATTCCGATTGCATATTTTTATACCCGATGGCAGCCCCGAAATTGAATTCAATAGCTTTCCTGATCGTGGTTGAAAAGGGTTCGGTCGGAGCGATATAACGGTCGCCGATATCTTTATTGTCCCTCACCGGTTTGAATGCAAGTCCGATGTTGACAAGAGGAGCATTCAGGCCGTAATTGGGAGTTTTAAGTGAGCCGTTCGAGAAGTGCTGAAGGCTTATGCCTGCAGTCAGTGTAAAGTATTCGCTCAGCTCGTAACGGGCCTCCAGCATCAGGTTGATTGCGGCATTGAGGTGGGAACCGATAGCGATGTCCTTATAGTTGTTAATCCTGTCGAACTTCTTTGTGAGATAGCCCAATCCAAGGGCGAAACGGAACCCGAAGGTAAAAGCCTTCGATTTAAATAAGGGGAAATTGACGAAAGGCATAAGTGCAAAGGAGCTTCCGAGGATTGGATTACCACCCAGCGGGCTGTAGAAGAATGTCATGCCCAGGATCGGGTAGTTGAATGCCCTCTCCCAACGCTGCCGTCCGTAAGTAAGCTTTTCAATACTGAATTCAAAAGCAGGGAAATGAGCATTGAACAGCTGCAGTTCGAGGTGCTGGGCGTAAAGGAACCCATAATGGATCTTGGCTTCCAGGATAATGTTGGAAGTAAACAGCTTGTGTTCATACTGGGCTCTTGAGCTGAACGGACAGCTAAGGATGATCATCAGGACGATGGTCATAAGCAGGCGGATCCGGAATTTTTTTTGCTTCAAGGGCTTAAGCATTTTCAATATTTGCGTCTTTGCAAAATTATGGAACATTGGACTTCAGCCGCTATTGCTGAAATGCTTATTTTTGCCAAAAGACCGATAATGCAGGAAAAACTTGCCGCTTTTGGGCGATTACTGGAAATCATGGACGAACTCAGGGCCAAATGCCCCTGGGATAAAAAGCAGACACTCGCAAGCCTGAGATATCTCACCATTGAAGAAACCTATGAATTATCCGATTCCATTATTGAGATGGACCTTGAATCTGTCAAGAAGGAGTTGGGAGACCTCATGCTGCACCTGGTTTTTTATTCGAAAATTGCATCGGAGACCGGGGCCTTCGATATCACCGACGTCCTTAACAACATTATCGAGAAGCTGATTCACCGCCACCCGCATATTTTCGGTGATGTAATCGTTAAGGATGCAAAGGAAGTACATGATAACTGGGAAAAGATCAAACTGAAAGAAAAAGGGAATAAATCGGTACTGTCAGGGGTTCCCCAGTCCCTGCCGGCCATGGTAAAAGCATACAGGATACAGGAGAAGGCCAGCGGTGTGGGGTTCGACTGGGAAAAGCCCGAACAGGTTTGGGAGAAAGTTCAGGAGGAAATCCTGGAATTGCGCGAAAACGTTCAGAATAATTCAAATCATGCCAGAAAGGAAGACGAGCTAGGCGACCTCCTCTTCGCCCTGGTCAATTACGCCCGGTTTATCGAAGTCAATCCTGAAGACGCCCTGGAAAGGACAAACCGGAAGTTCATCCGCCGTTTCCAGTTTCTTGAAGAAAGCGCGAAAAGCCTGGGGAAATCACTTCACGAGATGAGCCTTTCAGAAATGGATGTTTACTGGAACAAGGCCAAAGCAATGGAGAACCCCTTGTGAAATGACCCTGATGTTAATGGATGTAAGTAAAAACGAGGCCAAGGAACTCGGGAACCTCTTGTGAAATAATACTGTTAGCAATGGATGTAAGTAAAGACAGGGCCATCGAAATCCAACCGCACTTATGTTCGTGAGAAGAGCATTCCTTTTGCTTTTTGCGATTATTTCCATGCCGGCATCTTATGCCCGGGAGGTACCCGATACCCTGCATAAAAACCCTTCGATGATCGATCTCCGGCTGGTGAAGTCGGGGCTTGCCGATGCCAGGGATATTGTTATTGCACCGGTGAGGTGGAACGAGGCCCGGTGGGCCATTGCATTCGGGGTAACAGGACTTACGATAGGTCTTGTAACCCAGGATCTTGTTATTCAGCAGTTTGTACAGAGAAACCGGACGTCCTTCCTGGATGCAGTAAGCAAATACGCTCTTGAGCCATGGGGAAGCGGATTGTATACCATTCCGGCGATGGGCCTGATGTATGGATTAAGCTTCGCCCTGCATGATAAAAAAGCCAGGATGGCTGCAATGAAAGGAGTTGAAGCCTTTGTTTATGCTGCAATAGCGGCCCAAATATTAAAACAGCTTACCCACCGGGAGCGGCCGGTCCAGAGTGACACACCTGACCCGTTTTACTGGCAAGGGCCAATAGGGCCAATCAATCTGACTTCTTTTCCTTCAGGCCATTCCGCGGCCGCTTTCGCAGTGGCCACGGTCATCGCGTCAGCGTATAAAAAAACGGTCTGGGTCCCAGTGCTCTGCTATTCACTGGCTTCGCTCACGGCCTTGTCCAGGATCTATGATAATGAACACTGGATGTCGGATGTGGTGATGGGCTCAGCGATAGGTTTGGCAATAGGCCAGACCGTTTTCAGGAATTCGGTCAGGTTTAAGCTTATACCCACTGGTCCTGAAGGGCCGGGGTTAACGCTTGTTTACCGTTTGTGATCAATGTTTTGAAAGGTAGCTGGCAACACCTTCAGATGAGGCCTTCATACCTTCGTCACCCTTATGCCAGTTGGCCGGGCAAACTTCACCATTCTCTTCGAAGAACTGTAATGCATCAACCATGCGGATCGCTTCATCAACACTGCGCCCGAGGGGAAGGTCGTTGATCAGCTGATGGCGCACGATGCCTTGTTTGTCGATCAGGAAGAGACCGCGGTATGCAACGGGCCCGCCTTCAAATTCCATGCTGCCTTCTTCGGTATAGAGATATTCACCGGCAAGTACGTCATAGTTTGCCGAAATAGTCTTGGAAAGGTCGGAAACGATTGGGAATTTAACGCCTTTTATTCCGCCGTTCTTCTTTTCAGTGTTGAGCCATGCCCAATGTGAAAACTTGGAGTCGATGGAACAACCAACAACAGCCACATTGCGTTTCTCAAATTCGGCGAGTTTTTCCTGGAATGCCAGGATCTCGGTCGGACAAACAAAAGTAAAATCGAGGGGATAAAAGAAGAACACTACATGTTTCTTCCCGATAAACTGTTCAAGAGAAAATTTTTCTACAAATTCACCGCCGTTGATAACGGCATCAGCTTCAAAATACGGAGCTTTTTTTCCAACTAATACTGCCATAACAAATCAATTTAAGTTAATTACTGTTTAATGCCGCAAAGATACGGCAATTATTTAGAAACGTTATTAATAAATGGTTAAATTTTTAATGTCTGCGGATGGCAGGGTGCCTGGATAACTGGATAACTGGATGGCTGGTCTCCAGGTAACCTAGTAACCCAGTAACCTAGTAACCCAGTAACCTAGTAACCCAGTAACCCAGTAACCCAGTAGCCCAGTAGCCCAGTAACCTATAGCTTGATATCTTTAATGTTGAACTGAAGCAGCTCATTCTTGCGGAAATCAAAGAGGGTGAGCTTTCTTATCTCGTAATAACTCTGCCAGTATGTTTGCAGGGCATTGTAATAGTTTTTCTGGGCGTTGTCGGTTTCGATCTGGGCATTGTTGAGGTCGAGGATGCTGTTGATCTTCCCGATGAGGTACCTGCCTTTGGTGACGTCATAGCTTTTGCTGGCAACCGTATCGGATTTGGCGGCTATCATCAGCTGGCGTTCCTGCATGTTGAACTGGACGACTTTAAGGTAAATGTTCCTCTGGAAATCAACCAGTTCCTGCTCCACCGAATTTTTTACAATTTCCTGCTGTGACTGCGCCATTTTGATCTTTCCCCTGGCCACTCCCCAGTCGACGATAGGCACCGTGAATTGCAGGCCGACCTGTTGCTGGTCCAGGGGTTTGTAATAGGCGTCGGGAATATTGTCTCCGCTTTGGGTCAAACCGAAAATAGCGGTCAGGTTTGCATCGAACCTCCCTTCGGTTTTGGCCCTGTTAACATCCCTTGCGGCTTCAAGCAATCGCCTCTGGAAGTCAAGGGCGCTCGACGTATTGTGAATAGCCTGCTGGACGGCATTCACCGGGTCGATGTGGAAGAAGCTGATATCGGCCGGGGGCATAAGGTTGATACTTGAGGTATCCTTGATGCGCAGGTAGGATTTCAACCTGAACATGGCATTGTCAACGGCAAGATTTGCATTGTCAATTGCTGCCTGTGCTTTCAGAAAATTCAATTCAAGCTGCAGGAGATCGTTTTCTGCTATTTTCCCCAGCTGGTACCTGCCTTTTGCTATCCGGTAAAGGGTATCGGAGTTCTTCAGGTTGGTCATTGCGATCTTTTTATCGATCTGCGCCTGCAATAACCCGAAGAAATAATTCGTAGTGGTCATCGAAAGCTGTTCAATGTCTTCGAGATAGCGTTTTTTTGCCTGGTCGAATTTAAGTGGTTGTATTTTACGGTCCCAGCGGTAGGGATTATACTGGAACAGGGGTTGCGTATAACCTATGTTAACCGGGGTTGACAAATAAGAAGTGATGGTTGAATCGGTATGGTTGTCCAGCCGCTGCAGCCCGCTTTTGAGAAACACGTTACCCCCGGTGATACCTATTTTCTGGTTCAGGTAGGCATTGGCGGTATAGGTGGTATTCTGCTGATGAACATAGCTCACGGACCCGTCGGGATAAACATATTTCTGAAATCCGCTTTGTATTTCAGGTATGGTGCCGTCCACGTATAAGTTTGGGAGGTAGGTTGCCCTGAAAGTCCTGTATTCCCAGAAGCTGGAGCGGAAGATCTGTTTGGCGTTAAGTGCGTCGGCCGATTGTTGTCTGGCAATATCAAGAGCTTCCCTGAGTGTAAGCGGGCGGCTGGTAGTCTGGCAGCCTGCCTCATTTATGGGCAGGAAACCAAGTGAAATCGATATCAGCAATAAGGAAAGCAGGGCTTTCATAGTCATACTGTTGTTTATTCGTGACGGAGTGATTCTACAGGATCTGCAACTGAGGCCTGCTTTGCAGGCATATAACCAAAGATTATCCCGACCGAGGCCGAGACTCCGAAGGAAATAATGATTGACAAGGGGGAAATGATGGTGAGTATGCTGGTAAACTGCATGATAAGTTTGGAGAAGATGATCCCCAGGATGATCCCGATGAGCCCGCCTGTAATGCTAAGGAGCGTGGCTTCCATAAGGAACTGTAAGGCAATATCGCGTTTTGTCGCACCTATTGCCCGCCGTATTCCGATCTCCTTTATCCTTTCCATGACCGAAGCAAGCATGATGTTCATGATCCCGATACCCCCGACCAGGAGTGAGATGCCAGCGATGCATCCGAGGACTATGTTGAATATATCCTTTGTGCGCTGTTCCTGTTTCAGGAGCAATTCGGGGACCTTTATCTCGAAATCCTCCAGTTTCTGGTGCCTTCTCAGCATCATCCTTTTCAGCAGGTCGGTGGTAGGAGTGATCTGGCTGCTTTGTTTCACCTGGACCACGATCTTGTCGACCTGGTTTTTTGCCAGGTCGTCTCCATCGCGGGAGCCGGAGATGACCATGTCGCCGAAATCCATTTCATAGCTTGAACCATGCAGAGAGGAGGCAGTGACCATAGTACGGTCCTTCACTCTTCTCATCATGGTCTGGATCGGGGCAAACACCGAGTTGTTATAATCGGAAATACCCAGGTTCTCCATTGTGGACTGGTTCACTTCTTTTTTTCTCAGGACCCCTATGACTTTCAGCCACAACCTTCCGCATTTGATCTCCTGACCGATTGCGCTTCCGTTGGGGAAGAATTTCGACTGGATGGTCGAACCGATTATGCATACGGCTTTGCCTTCTTTTAGTTGTTCTGCGTTGAACATATCCCCCTGCTGGAGGTCGATATTGAAAAGGTCGAAGAAATCGGGCGTCACCCCGCTGATTTTCGTGGAATACCTGACAGCATCCCTGATCACGTCGGCTTCATATATGACCACAGGGCTTACCCTGAGCACTGTAGGGATCATATCCCTAATACTTTCGGCATCTTTCAATGAAAGCCCGGGGGAGAACTTGCCCTTGTTTTTATCGGAAGAAGAGTTTGAACTGCTCTGGTCGCTGCTCTGGCTGGAACTTCCCTTATTTTTTTCAATTTTTGGCGTGATGATGATATTATTCACGCCAACCAGTTTCATCTGGTCGAGGATCTCTTTCTGGGCCCCGTTGCCTATTGCCATCATGGCAATAACAGCTGCAACGCCAAAAATAATGCCGAGGGCTGTAAGCATGGAGCGGAACTTATTCAGAAAGACCGCTTCAAGTGCTATATTGAAGATATACTGATAGCGTTCGAACACGGCTTTCCTATTTGTTCTTGATAATTACTACCGGGGCCCCGGCTGGAAGGGTCTTTTTGGAGGAGTCGCTTTTCGGCGGGGCAGGTTTATTCTGTTTCGGCTTATACTTATCCAGGGTTTTTTTATCGAGCAGGACCATCTTTAGTTTCTCGGCTTTTTCGGGTGGTACAAGCATAACCTCTTCATTCTCTGTAAGCCCTTCCCTTATGACGATCTCATTTTCATTACTTTCGCCTACGATGACCTGCTGGCGCAGAACTGAACCTCCGTCTTTTTTATATACGAAAGTCACGCTGTCGGTATTGAAAATAGATTCGATAGGTGTGAAAAGCACATGGTCAACGATACTGGTTTCGATGGTGTTCTTCGTTGTCATAGCGGGCCTCAGTATGGAGTCAAACTCGTTGACGATGATCCTTACCTCGTAAACCTTTGCATTGCTGTTCTGGAGCTGTTCGCCTATATTGGCCACTTCCAGTACCTTCCCCGTGAATTTCTTTTCGGGGAAAGCGTCGATGCCGATCTTTACTTTTTGCCCCACCTTGACTTTACTGATGTCGATCTCGTTCACATAAGTTTTTGAGATCATTTCCTTGAGGTTGGGCAATTCGGCAACCACGTTGTCCCAGGCATTGATCATGCCCCCCACGCCAAGTTTGCTGCCGTCCCAGTTCCTCTTGTAAATGACCATTCCGGCTTTAGGAGCCTTTACCGTAAACTGTTTAAGCCCCTCCAGCATATCGTCCAGTTTCCGTTTAGCCTGGCTGTAGGAAGCATTGACTTCCTGCATATTGGCAACGGCCTTCTGGTACCTCAGTTTGTAATTCTTCTCAGCCTGGTCGAGTGCCCGTGTGGCTTTATCGAGCTCAATCTCAACCTGGCGGATCGTTGCCGGGGGTTCGTACTTGGATTGTTCGAGGGTGATCTTTTTTTCCTCCAGCGAGAACTTCAGGTTGATCAGTTCATCCCTTGCATTTCGAAGTTCCAGGGAGGTATCGAGCCGGGTTTTGGTCATCTGGGATTCCAGCTTTTCGGTATTTGTTTCCTCGTCCTTGATTTTCCCCGAGATCTCGGTCCTGTCAAGGGCTGCGACATACTGGCCGGAATCCACCACGGTGCCGTCGGGGATGATATCCTGCATTTTAACCTGCCAGATACCGATCTGCCTCAGGCAGGAAGGCCCGAATATCTTTTCGGAGCTTTTGGCGATCAGTTCCCCGGTAACGGAAACCTCGATCGGGAAATTCCCTTTTTTGACTTTGGCGATGATTTGCTGTTCCTTATTCCCCTTGGGAAAGATGAGGTAAACAACGATTGCGACAATAAGAATGCCTGCGAAAATGAGGATATACTTCCGGGAAGCCATAGAAGTGAAATTAGATACAGGTAAAACTACCTAAAGATTTATAAGTGCCAAAAAATTATACTATTCTAAGCGTCAATGTTGGCATATTTGGCATTCTTCTCGATGAATTCCCGTCTTGGCGGAACGTCATCTCCCATCAGCATAGAAAAGATACGGTCTGCTTCCGTACCGTTTTCGATCGTTACCTGCCTCAGTGTCCTGAACTGCGGGTCCATTGTTGTTGACCACAGCTGCTCGGCATTCATTTCTCCCAACCCTTTATACCTTTGGAGGTGAACCCCCGATTCCTTTCCGTTGCCCGAATATTCAGCAATAATCCTGATTCGTTCTTCTTCAGTCCAGCAGTACTCCTGCTTATTCCCTTTTTTAACCAGGTAGAGGGGGGGGGTTGCAATGTAAACATATCCGTTTTCAATAAGTTCCTTCATATATCTGAAGAAGAAGGTCAGGATAAGGGTTGCGATATGACTTCCGTCCACATCGGCATCAGTCATAATTATTATTTTATGATAACGCAGTTTATCAAGGTTTAGTGCCTTGGTATCATCTTCTGTACCGATAGTGACACCCAGGGCGGTAAACATATTCTTGATTTCCTCGCTGTCAAAGATCTTATAGGCCATGGCTTTTTCCACGTTCAGGATCTTCCCCCTGAGCGGAAGGATTGCCTGGAAGCGCCTGTCGCGCCCCTGTTTGGCAGTACCCCCGGCCGAATCGCCCTCAACCAGGTAAATCTCGCATTGGGAGGGGTCGCTCTCGGAACAGTCGGCCAGTTTGCCCGGTAAACCCGCCCCTCCAAGCACGCCTTTTCGCTGCACGAGTTCCCTGGCTTTTCGCGCTGCATGCCTTGCAGTAGCTGCAAGTATAACTTTATTAACGATGGTCCGGGCTTCCTTGGGATGTTCCTCGAGGTAATACGAAAGAAGTTCGCTTGCAAGCTGGTCAACAACCCCCATAACCTCATTGTTGCCGAGTTTGGTCTTGGTTTGTCCTTCGAACTGGGGTTCCTGTACTTTCACCGAAATAATGCAGGTAAGGCCTTCACGGAAGTCGTCGCCGTTGATGTCAAACTTGAGTTTGGACAGCATGCCGGTTTTCTCTGCATAGGATTTCAAGGTACGGGTCAGCGCCCTGCGGAAACCTGAAAGATGGGTGCCCCCTTCATGGGTGTTGATATTGTTTACGTAAGAATGGATGTTTTCGGCAAACGAGGTATTGTATTGCATGGCGATCTCGATGGGGATGCCCGAGCGTTCACCTTCCATGGAAATAGGCTCGGGGATAAGTTTTTCGCGGTTTGCATCGAGATAGTTTATGAAATCGGTAAGACCGGTACTGGAAAAGAATACATCCTCCAGGTGGTTCCCCGAATCATCCTTCTCGCGTTCATCGTGGATCGTAAGCGTTATCCCCTTGTTGAGATAGGCCAGCTCCCTTAATCGTGATGCAAGAATTGCATAATCGTACCTGCTGGTGATAAAGATCGAGGAATCGGGTAAAAAATTCACGATGGTTCCCGTACGTTCCGTTTCCCCAACGACCTTCACTTCATACAGGGGTTTCCCGTAAGCATATTCCTGTTCAAATATCTTGCCGTTCCTATGAATGGTGACTTTAAGCCTTGACGAAAGCGCATTTACCACCGATACGCCAACACCGTGCAAACCTCCTGAAACTTTATAACTGTCCTTGTCGAACTTGCCACCTGCGTGAAGCACAGTCATAACAACCTCGAGTGCTGATTTCTGTTCTTTTTCATGGAAGTCGGTCGGGATACCACGGCCGTTATCGGTGACTGTAATTGAATTATCAGGGTGAATCAATACATCAACCCTGTTGCAATACCCGGCCAGGGCCTCGTCAATAGAGTTGTCAACCACTTCATATACAAGATGATGTAACCCGCGTATGTTTACGTCCCCGATATACATTGCAGGACGTTTGCGAACAGCCTCAAGTCCCTCAAGAACTGTGATGTTTTCGGCAGTATAATTCTGGCTCGCGGTTTCTTTTTCAATGTCAGTCATAATCAGTTGCTTATATTACATTAATATACTACACAAAGATACGAAATTAATGCCATTCAGAATGAATGAAAACATCAATAAAATCAGGGATTTTATTAACAATTTGTTCGTTGAAAAAGATTACCGGATAAGGCGCTTCCCGCCGATGACAGGATATCCAGTTATCCAGTCATCCAGTTATCTGGATCTCAGCAATGTTTCAGCGATAATGCAGGCGGATTTCCCGTCACCGAAATCCTGTCTGCGTGGGGTTGTGGGCAGGGCCGATCTGACGGCCAGAAGGATTTTATCCGGATCGGGGCCGGTAACGATGTTCCAGTTATCATGCAGGGTCTCGACCCATTCGGTTTCGGTTCTCATGGTGATGCATTGCCTGTCAAGAAAATAGGCCTCTTTCTGCAAACCTCCCGAATCGGTCAGGACTTTTTCGGCATGCATTGTAAGCCACAGCATCTCAAGGTAGCCAACCGGGTCAATGATGATCACATTTGAAGGTACGCTGACCTCGCTTTTCAGCAGACGGGCAGTACGGGGGTGTATGGGCAGCACCACGGGCAGGCCTGTTTGTGAAAAGGCAAAGAATATATTCCTGAGATTCCCGGGATTATCAGTGTTTTCAGCCCTGTGAATAGTTGCCAGCAGGTAAGAGGCGGGCAGGCCGGGGGTACGGTATTTATCCCCCCGGGAAACAACCATTTCCCTGTAGAACAGCACCGAATCGTACATCACATCCCCGCTGAAAACGGTTTGCTTCTCAAGCCCTTCATTTTTCAGGTTGGTGATTGCGGTGAGGGTAGGGGCAAACAGCAGGTCAGAGATCCGGTCGGTGACGATACGGTTGATCTCTTCAGGCATCAGGCGGTTGAAGCTGCGGAGCCCTGCTTCGACGTGGGCGACGGGGATATGCAGTTTTGTTGCTGCCAGGGCCCCTGCGATTGTCGAGTTGGTGTCGCCGTATACAAGGGTATAATCAGGCTTTTCTTTTATCAGGACATCTTCTATCCCTTTCAGCATCATCCCGGTCTGGTAGGCATGGCTGCCTGAACCCACTTCAAGGTTATGATCAGGTTTGGGGATGTCGAGCTGCCTGAAAAAGATATCGCTCATATTCTCATCATAATGCTGGCCTGTATGGACCAGTACTTCCTGCAGGCCGGGGGTGGAGCGCAGCACCCTTGAAACAGCCGCAGCTTTGATGAATTGAGGCCTTGCGCCTATAACCGAAACAATTTTCATACTTTCAGCATCACATCCGCAGACAAAAAAAATAAGCAACAGTTCTGTAAGCGGGATTCTGTTCCGGCAAGCCGGTTCCTGTCATTTATCTAATCCGGAAGTCACCCTCCGGCTTCAGCGGCCTACCCCCCGGCATCGGACGAGCAATCCTTGGCATCCGGTATACATGGCCTTTCAACACATGGGGTTTACCCTCCGCGGCAGTCACCTGTCGCGAACGTGAGCCCTTACCTCACATTTTCACCCTTACCTTACGGCGGTTTTTTTCTGTGGCACTTTCCTTCGCCGGCTTTGGGCCGGCGCCTTCCCGTTAGGAAGCATGGCGCTCTGTGTTGTCCCGACTTTCCTCTGCGTCACCGCAGCGACAGAACGAACTGTTGCAGCACAAAGGTACAAATAATCGGGATATTCTGCATACCTTTGCAGCCCCCGAAAACCTCCCTATTGAAAGACTTAAGCACAGGCAACGAAGGAAAACTGATCCTTAAATTCGCGATCCCTATGTTGCTTGGCAATGTGTTCCAGCAATTCTACAGCCTGATCGACAGCATTATCGTGGGCAAATATATCGGCAAGGGGGCCCTGGCTGCAGTGGGAACCTCAATGCCAATAAGTTTCCTGCTGATCTCGCTTTTCATCGGCATCACTATGGGGTTTACCATCATCATTTCCCAGTATTTCGGGGCGAAGGATATGGTTAGGGTGAAAAAAGCCATCAACACCCTCTATATCTTTATCTTCATATCCTCCATTTTCATGAGCGTGATAGGCATCCTGCTCTCGGGCTGGATCTTCAGGCTTATCGGGATGGATCCATCCATTATTCCCCAGGCAAAACTATTCCTGAACATTTTCATGGGCGGGCTGATATTTCTTTTCGGCTATAACGGCACCAGCGCAATTCTCCGCGGGCTGGGCGATTCCAAAACGCCCCTGTACTTCCTGGTAGGATCGGTAGTGCTGAACATCATCCTCGACATCCTTTTCGTACCGGTGCTGGGCTTTGGGGTATGGAGCGTGGCGGTTGCCACGGTTATCTCTGAAGGCGCGGCTTTCATTTGCCAGATCATCTACCTGAACCGCTATCATAAAGTCATCAATTTTTCATTCGCCGACCTGAAATTCGACCCCGAGATATTTAAAAAGGGGATCAGGATCGGCCTGCCAACCGGATTACAGCAAACCTTCGTCGCTGCCGGTATGGTAGCCCTTTACGGGATAGTAAACAAATTCGGTGTTGACGCCAATGCGGCATACAGCGTTGCCGGCAGGATCGATAATTTTGCCGCCATGCCTGCCATGAGCTTTTCAATGGCCCTGAGCACTTTTGTAGGACAGAACCTGGGAGCTAACAAGCCCGAAAGAGTCATTGCCGGACTGCGTTCAACCCTTGCGATCACGGCAGTGATCTCAGTGGCTGTTTCCTTCATTACCGTGCTTTTCGGGAAGTATCTCATGCGCATGTTCACCAATGACCCCATGGTCATTGAACTGGGCAGGGGATACCTTGCCGTGATAGGCTCTTTTTATATACTTTTCTCGACCATGTTCGTCCTGAACGGGATCATGCGAGGCGCAGGCGACACACTGATACCCATGTTCATTTCACTGATCTCCCTCTGGCTCATCAGGATCCCGATAGCAACCCTGTTGTCGTCGCATCCCGATATCGGGATTTACGGAGTTTACTGGTCTATGCCCATCGGCTGGTTTTTCGGCGCAAGCCTGTCATTCATTTATTACCTGACCGGGCGCTGGAAAAAGAAAGCTGTGGTGAAATATGCTGCGGATGGGAAGAGGGTGGAGTGATACGGGATACGGGATGTATAGATAGCAGGTTAAGCAATCATGCCGTCCAGTAAAACAGATAGTTTCCGGGTCAGTTCCAGCCTTGAATACGGTTCAATATTACTGCTGCCCGAACCAGGCCGTCCGCTTACATAATCATTATAAAGACTGCGGATGTGATCCTTCATGGTCCCGGCATCCCCGAATCCTGCGAGTAATCCGGCATTTGTCTCTTTGAGGATGGCCGCTGCGTCACCTTCAGGCGGACCAAGACAAAGTATTGGGCGGCGGGCCGCCAGGTATTCAAAAAATTTCCCGGTAAGTATCATCTTCGCATTCGGGGTGTTGTTGATGATAAGGAGGAGCACCCTCGATTGCTGCTGGCATTTTACAACCTGGTCGTGCGGCATGTAATCTATCTTCCTTACGAAAGATGCCAGTGTGTGCTGATCAATAGCCTCCATCACTTTGTAGTCGACTTTACCCACGAGTTTGATCTCCAGGTCGGCTGCAAAACCCGGGATTTCGGCAATGAGCTCCTGCAGGGCGATCCATAAGGGTTCAGGGTTACGGGTGGCGACCAGGGTCCCGATATGCGCGATGGAGAATTTCTTATCCATTTCGGCCGGATGGTTGTGATCGGTATCCTGGGGGTCATACCCGTTTGTGATCACATCATAGTTGCGGGGCCACAGGGTATTGCAGTCTTCGGCCATGGACCGGCTTATCACCGTAACCATATCCGCCCTGCTCAATACCTGTTTTTCAAGTTTCTTATGAAGGGCATCGGCCCGCCTGGTCAGTTTAAGGTCCCTGTAAAAGTCAATATTCGTCCATGGATCCCTGAAATCGGCCAGCCAGGGGAGTTTCAGGCGTTCCGACAGGTTCATGGCGATAAGGTGCATGCTGTGGGGGGGGCCGGTGGAGATCACAGCCTCCACAGGGTTTTGCCTGAGATAAGGGAGAAGGAATTTAACCGAAGGCCTGATCCAGAACTTACGGGCATCGGGGATAAAGAAATTGCCCCTGATCCAAACCGAGAAGTTTTCAAGTAAGGAATTCTTCTTTTTCTCGGAGAGAAAAGCAGCATTGATCTTGTCCCCCTTTTTCTGCCCCAGGAGTTTTTTATATGTATCGTAAGGTTCCCATATGGGATGTTTGATGATTTCCAGGTTTTGGGGGACGTCTTTAGCAAGGGAATTATCGGTTTCGGGGAATTCGGGGTTCTCGGGGGTATAGATCACCGGTTCCCAGCCGAAGCGGCGGAGGTATTTGACAAATTTCAGCCAGCGCTGAACGCCGGCGCCGCCGCTGGGGGGCCAGTAATAGGTTATAATGAGGACGCGTTTCATGCCTTGGTGGCAAACAGGTCTTTTGCTGCTATCACGATTCCTGCAATGACAAGCAAGATAAGCACTATTGAAGATATCATGCTTACTTTCTCGCCTATGTAAAAAGCCCTGGGCTCAAACCTGAATTCCACCGTATGTTCACCGGCCGGGACTACCATAGACCTTAATACGTAGTTTGCGCGGAAATGAGGTGTGAGTGTTCCGTCAACGTAGGCATTCCATCCTTTCGGATAATATATTTCGGAAAACACCACCAGCCCGGCATTCCTGGTCTTATACTTGTATTTCAGGTCGTTGGGCAGGTATTCGGTGAGCCTGATGTAGTCGAGGGTATCTTTGCCCGGGGTCCATGTTTTAAGGTCCGGACCGAATTTTTTATCGACGACGGCGGTTTTTGAAGGATCGAACCCGTTAAGGGCGGCGAGTTCCTGGTCGGCATTGTCGACAAGTTTGTATTCGTCTACAAACCAGGCATTTCCCAGGGCCTGGGGGTTATGCTGGGCAAGCGGTTGTTTGTTCTGGTCGGGAATGATGACATAGCGGGTGTTAAGCATGTTGATGACCGCCATATTGTTCTTTTCAACATGGGTTTCGAACAATTCCTGGTAACGCCTGAGTTTCGCACCGTGATATCCGCCAAGCGATTTATGGAAATACGAAGTGCTGGCGTCCATCATCGGGCTTACGGTAAGGTTGAGCACCCTGTAATCGGGATCCTTGTCGGCAAGGATCATCTGGTCGGCGGAAGTAGGGTCAAACGGGGTTTCCACCCTGGATTTGGATGTGAAACTTTCGTTGTTGAGGTACCTTTTAGCGACGGTGAACATATCGCCAAGCACAAATACGATAAGGCCGATATAGGCGTATTCCTTTTTCAGTTTTTTGTTGATGACCAGCCAGAGGGTGGCGGCTGTAAGTGCGATGAATATGAAGGAACGGAATGCATCGGCCCTGCAAACTGCTTTGCGGTCATCGCGGATAGCCTGCATCAGCCAGTCGGGGAAGGATTTGGCCAGGGAGGCGTCGTTAGGACCTGTAAAGCTGAGGAACATGTCGGGAACGAGGGCAAATACAAGTGACAGTCCGCCCGCTATCCCGAATGCGATATACAATGCCCTGTTCAGTTTCGCTGCGGTGTCTAACCCGTCAAAAACAACTTTGATGGCAAGGAACCCAAGCAATGGCATGGTAAGTTCGGCTATAATGAGGATCATGGTGACCGCCCTGAATTTATTATAGCCGGGGAAGTAGTTCAGGAATAAGTCGGTAAGCCCCATAAAATTATGCCCCCACGAGAGCGTAATCGAGAGTATGGTTGCTGCAAGCAGCCACCACTTGAGGGGGCCTTTCACGATGATCAGCCCGAGAAAGAAAAGGAAAATAACGATTGCACCGATATACACAGGGGATGTCCAGGGCTGGTTTCCCCAGTACATCAATCCCGACTGGGCAGAAAACTGCCTGATGTTGTCATCGGGGATATTGTTTGTGCGGAGGACTTTGGCGATATTGGAGTTCATTCCGGGCGATTCATTTGAGGAGCCTCCGTAAAAATCGGGGATGAGCAGGGTCATGGTTTCGCCCACTCCATAACTCCACTGAGTTGCGTATGATTTATCGAGGCCCGAGGTGCGGTTTGACTTCTGGCTGGTGAGGTCCGATTTTCCCCTGATGGTATAATTTCCGTACTCATAGGTGGTCCAGAGCAGCGACAGGTTTGTGAGGATTGCAAAAGCAAGAGCGACCAGCAGCAGGGAGACCGATTTGAGATAGGGCACGAAAGTTTTATTCCTGAAGGCATACAGCAGTTCAACCAGCCCCAGTGTGATGGCTGTCAGGGCCAGGTAGTATGTGATCTGAAGATGGTTTTGTTTCACTTCCAGGGAGAGGAAGACCGCTGTGAGGATAAATCCCCAGAGGTATTTTTTTCTCAGGGTAAGTATCATGCCGGCAAGTACCGGGGCGATATAGCCAATGGCATGTGCCTGGGAGTTGTGCCCGGCTTCAATGATGATGAAAAAATACGACGAGAAGGCATATGCGATTGCTCCCGCAACCGAGAGCCAGGGATTAAGCCCGAGAACCAGCAGGAGTAAGAAAAAACCGATGAAATACAGGAATACCATATTTGCAGGGTGGGGCAGGCCGAGGGTGAGGATGTTGTCGAGAAAGCCAAGCACGTTGCCGTTATATCTTGTTGAGATCTGGTATGCAGGCATGCCGCCGAACATGGAATTCGTCCACAAGGGTTCCTGCCCCGTTTTGTCCCTGAAATCGGTAATTTCCTTGGCTGCGCCTTTCCAGTGCATGATGTCGCTCTGGAGGATCTGTTTCCCTTCAATAAGGGGGGAGAGGAATGACATTGTAATGACCAGGAAAATAACAAGGGCGGCCAGGTAAGGCCATGCCGATTTGAAGTTCAGGTTTTTCATGCTTGGGTCTTTAACGAATTGGTTGTCAAAAATAAAAAAAGAAGATAATGTGAAATTATCTTCTTTTCATAACATCATAACCGGGTTAACGGTATTTCCAAAACCGTGAAAATTATTTCTTGTCGTTTTGTTCGTCTGAAACGGTCAGTTTTTTTCTGCCTGTTGCTCTTCTGTTAGCAAGAACCCTGCGTCCGTTAGCTGTAGACATTCTTTCACGGAAACCATGTTTGTTCTTTCTTTTTGTGTTCGAAGGGTGAAATGTTGGAGCTGCCATTGTATTCTTATTTTAGGGCTGCAAAGATACAAAATTAATTTAAGCAACCAAATGAAACTTAAAATTTTCGGGGCCTGCCCCGGTTTATGCTGCCGGAGCAGGGTTTGGCCGGGTTTCAGTTACCCGATTTGCCGGTGTTTATTTCGAAGGGATGTTTTTTAATGTTTCCAGCAGGTAATCCCAGAATTTCTGTACTGAGGCGATCTCTGCTTTTTCATCCGGTGAATGGGGTGAAACGATGGTCGGGCCTACCGAGATCATATCCCAGTTGGGATAAGGTCCGCCGAGGATGCCGCATTCAAGGCCTGCATGGATAGCTGTTACGAGCGGTTCTTTCCCGAACATTTTTTTATAGAGGTCCTGCATCAGTTTCAGGATGACTGAATCGGGATTTGGTTTCCATCCCGGGTATTCTCCGTCGAAATTGATATCTGCACCGGCCATGGTAAAAACGGCATCGACCATATTCTGGAGGTCGAGTTTTGCCGAGTCAACCGAGCTGCGGAGAAGGGTTTGGCCGATCACCATATTGTTGTCGGTTTTAAGGACCCCGATGTTTATGGATGTCTCAACAAGTCCGGGCATTTCATTGCTCATACGGATCACTCCGTTGGGGCAGGCATAAAGGGCATTGATGATATTTCCCTGGCTTACTTCATCAATCAGGGAGGCAGGTTTTTCGGCAGGGGTGAGGATGATCTTCATATTGGGTTCCACGGCCGAGAGTTCTTTCCTTATAATTTGTTCGAGACCGGCAACCATTGCTGGGAGGGCGTCTTTATGCTGAACCGGGACCACTATCGTTGCACTGGCTTCCCTTGGGATGGCGTTCCTGAGGCTTCCGCCTTCAAGCGCGGCAAGCCTGAGCCCGAAATTTTTACTGCCTTCCCAAAGCACCCTGGTCAGGACTTTTATTGAATTTCCTCTTTCAAGGCGGATGTCAACACCACTATGGCCGCCTTTCATTCCGGTGACAGTAATTTTGTATGCATCAACTGCAGGGGGAAGGGCCGCAGTTTTGAAACGGAATGAGAAGTTGCCGTTTGTGCCGCCTGCGCAACCGATGTATAATTCGCCTTCTTCTTCGGTGTCAAGGTTAAGGAGTATATCGCCTTTAAGGACCCCGGGTTTGATGCCCATAGCCCCGGTCATCCCGGTTTCTTCGTCGGTGGTGATGAAGGCTTCAATAGGGCCGTGCTGTATGTTCTTTGATTCAAGGACAGCCATTGCTGCTGCAACGCCCAGGCCGTTATCGGCCCCGAGGGTAGTCCCTTTTGCCTTTACCCAGCCATTATCTATATAGGTAGTGATGGGATCTTTTTCAAAATCATGTGCGGTATCGTTGTTCTTCTGGGGGACCATGTCCATATGTCCCTGCAGTACCACGCCTTTAAGGTTTTCCATGCCGGCGGTGGCAGGTTTGCGGATGATTACGTTGCCTACTTCATCCTGTATGGTTTCAAGGCCAAGGTCTTTCCCGAATTTAACAAGAAAATCCCTCACTTTATCTTCGTGTTTCGAGGGGCGGGGGATCTGTGTAAGGCTGTAGAAATTCTTCCACAGCAGAGCTGGTTCGAGGTTTAAAATATCTTTACTCATGGTTTAGGGATTTTACATTGGTACTGAACGACAAAGATAGGAAAAAAAACTATTTGCCGACAGTTTCCTGATCTTTTTGGATCTCCCTGAACGAGATGAATCTCTGCTGGTAGAGCATCGACAGGAAGGTGCTTACGCGGTCCTCTGTTTCTTCCGGAGGCTGGAGTTTTTCAGGAAAAGTATCCCTGAGTTTATTGCATATCTCCCCCGTGTTTCGGTTCCCGTCGAGTTGTTCCCAAACAGCTGATCCGAAAGCATCCAGTTTGATTTTAATAAATTCCTCTTTCCATTTCGGCTGAAACAATTTGTTTGCAAGGTTGTTCTTAAACCTCGGGAGGAGGATGTTCAGGGTATCTTCCTCACGTTTCTCAGATCCCAGCAGTTTTATGGGATGGAGGTCGAGGGTGTTAGCCTGTTTGAGGATTTTTCTGCGTTTGAAAAACGATACTTCCATAGGGTAAGATAAAACGGGGCTGGCAACCTTTCAGGTGCCAGCCCCGTGATGAAGGATATCCCGGTTACATGCCTGATGCCGGGGGAGCCGGTTCATCGGGCTTCCCTGCATTCTTAAGGGGTATCTGGATGAGTACGAAAGCTATAATTGCAATAATAACAAGGCTGATGAAGTAGGTCGGGTTTTTGAAGAACACGAAATGGTCATAGAGGAAGATCTCGAAAGCCGCGAAGATGGCAATAACGAGACCCATCAGGGCCTCTCCCGCAATCATCCCGGATGCCAGCAGAACTCCTGTGTTCTCGACCCGTATCTTTTGTGCTTCATTGAGTTTTCGTTTACCGGTAAAATAGTCAACACCGCCTTTGATCAGTCCGCCGACAAAAATCGCGAAAGTGGTTTCAAGGGGGAGGTACATACCCACGCTTACGAGCATAGGGCTGCGCACCTGCATGAGGATGAAAGCCACACCCATGAGCATCCCCGAAATGATGAGGGGCCATGCCATGGCACCTTCAACAATACCGCGGGAAAGGATAGCCATAAGGCCGGCCTGGGGGGCCGAAAGGTTACGGCTGCCGAACCCTCCCTGGTAACCCAGGTTTTTACCCGAAGCAATATCGCCTTCGTTGAGGTAAGCAAGTACTACAAACATCACGGCGCCTGCGAGAATAACGCCGATGATATCACCGATCTGCATCCTCCAGGGGGTACCTCCGAGGATATGTCCCGCCTTCAGGTCCTGAAGCATTTCACCTGCCACGGCTGCTGATACGCAAACGATAGCGGCAACGCCAAGAACGGTAGCAACGCCTGCATTACCCTGTACGCCTAAACCGACGAGAATAAGGGCTGTAACCACAAGTGCAGTCAGTGTAAGTCCGCTGATAGGGTTATTGCTCGATCCCATGATGCCTACCAGGTAACCCGATACGGCTGCAAAGAAAAAGGCCAGGATGATCATGACGGTTGAAGCAACAATAGCGATCAGGATATTAGTCTCGAAAATAAAGAAGGTGATGCAGAAAGTCAGGACTGCAACTGCGAGAATGCCTATAATGATAGCGCCGAAGCTAAGGTCTTTCTCGGTGCGGGGAGCGGCATGCCCCATGCCCTGGGCTGCTTTTTTAACGTCGGTGATAGACCTGCCCACTCCAGTGATCAGGCTCTTTCTCATTTTATATAATGTGAAGCCGGCGCTAACAAGCATCCCGCCGATTGCGATAGGCCTTACGATGAATTTCCATATCTGGAGCATCTGGTAAGCCGGGTCATTTACCTTGGTCATGGCCTGTTCCAGGGTCAGGGTTGCGTCTTTGCCCATCAGGAAAGCGGCCCATGCCTGGAAATCCATGCTCGGTAAAATGAAATACATGATCATGGGTACCATGAGTCCCCAGGCAAGGAGGCCCCCGCTGAAGTTAAGGGCGCCCAGTTTGGGGCCGATGATATAACCTACACCCATGTATGCAGGGCTTACTCCGGGGGAACTCATCATCATCCCTCCCTTGCCCGTGAAAACGGTGCCCGAGATGGTTTGTTTGCCCCAGTAAACGAATTTTTCCCAGAGATACAGGAAGAATTTGAGTTCTCCGAGAAGCTTTACAGCAGCACCCAGTCCCATGGCCCAGAACAGGAATTTGGACCCGCCTGAACCGCCCTGTCCTGCCTTGTGGATCTCGGCAGCGGCAACTGACTCGGGGAAAGGAAGCTCTGCATCTTCAACCATTACACGGCGAAGCAGGGCAACAAACATGATGCCCAGGATACCTCCTGCGATCAGGATAAGCGATGAAGTGATATAGTGACCCATGGTGAAGAACTCAGGCCATATACCCGACACAAAAAATGCAGGCAGGGTGAAAATTGCGCCGGCAGCCACGGATTCCCCGATGGAACCGACAGTACGTGTGAAATTTTCTTCAAGGATCGTCCCCCGCATGATACGGAGCAGGGCCATTCCAAGAACTGCGGCAGGATAAGTCGCGGCTATCGTCATCCCTGCTTTAAGACCCAGGTAGGCATTTGCAGCCCCAAGGATAACGGCAAAGAACAAGCCTACGATAAGAGCCCGCAAGGTGAATTCCTTCATATGCGTTTCGGCGGAGACGAAGGGAACATACTTTTTTGCTTCAGCCATAATCGTGATTTTTTTAATTTTTTGCTAAATAACGAAAAAAGAAGCAACCTAACAAGGAATTTTGAATTAGTGAAAGGTGAATAGTGAACAGTCAGCAGTCAGCAGTCACTGATCACTAGTCACTAGTCACTGATCACTGGTACAGATGCAGGAGTTTTTTGGTAAGGAAATATTCTTCAGTGAAATAATCGGAAAGGGGGTAAACCGTCCATTTTGACTGGAGGCTTGCCAGTTCTTCCTCGAAATCGCCTCCTTTTAAATACAGGAATCCGTTTTCAAGGCTGTTATTCCCGTTCCTGATGATAAGTTTTTTTAGTTTGGCGCTGAAATCGGCAATATTGGTCACTGCCCGGCCAAGGATAAAGTCGTATGGCTGTTTTAGGTCTTCGTACCTGCAGTTGAGGGCGCTGGCATTGTTGAGTTCCAGTTCTTTGATAATGGAATCGGCCACATGGATCTTTTTTCCTATGGAATCTACCAGTACGAATTCCGATTCAGGATGCAGGATGGCAAGCGGTATGCCCGGTAACCCTCCACCTGTCCCTGCATCCATGATCCAGGTGCCGGGATTGAATTGAATGATTTTGGCTACAGACATGGAGTGAAGTATATGCCTTTCCTCGAGGTGTTCAATGTCTTTGCGGCTAATGACATTGATGCGGCTGTTCCATTCGGGGTATAATTCAAGCAGGCGGGCAAACTGCCCGAACTGTTTTACCGACAATGAAGGGAAGTACTTCCTGATCAGTTCCATAAAAAAGTCCGGGTGCTGAAAAACACCCGGACGGAATTATTGAAATAGTTTCAAAGCTTCGGAAATTTATTCCGGGCTTATTCCTTAGGGGCTTCAGCAGGAGCTTCGGCTTCGGGGACTGCTTCTTTGGGTTCTGCCTTCTTCTTTGCTTTAGGAGCTTTTGGCTTCACTTCAGCTTCTTCTGTTTTCTCGACAGCTTTTTTGGCGGCAACCTTCTTTGCAACTTTCTTTTCTTCAACTGCGGCTTCCACTGCAGCTGCTTTTACAGGTTCCTCGGTCTTTGCTTTAACCTTAACTTCCTTTGGTTTAGGAGGTGCAACAATTCCTTTTTTCTTTCTCCGGGGACGGCTCACGCCGAAAGATCCAATGATGATCTTCCCTCTTCTTGATTTTTTATCACCTTTTCCCATATGTCTGTTTATTAAAATTTTACCGTTGAGCCGGAAACTGGCCGGATTACGATTTACGAATAATTTCCGGAATGCAAAGGTATAAAAATCATGCTACTGAAACAGGTTCAGCCCGGATTTTTCTTCAGAAAATCCCTGATCACCACATCCGACTTTCGAACCGAGCAGGCTGCCCAGCGAAGAAGGACGTCATTTTTTTCTTCTTCGCCGAGGGTCCAGCTTATTTCCGATTCGCGAAGGCGTTTCGTGAGGGATTGCAGCAGGATCGCCGCCGAAACACTGATGTTAAGACTTTCGGTAAACCCGAACATAGGTATCCTTATGAACTCATCGGCCATGGATATTGCTTCTTCCGACAGACCCTCGAGTTCCGTCCCGAAAATCAGGGCGAAGGGGCTGTCGATGGGCAGGCTGCCGGGGGTGAAATCGTTTTTATGGGGAGAGGTGGCGACAATCCTGTACCCTTTTTCTTTCAGGGTACTTATACATGCAGCAGTGTTTGAACCTGTTTTATTATATTTATATAAGGTGAGCCATTGGGCGGAACCCAGTGCGACATCGGGATTCACTTCATATTTATTCCTGTTTTCAATGATATGCACATCCTGTATGCCGAAGCACTCGCAGCTGCGCAGCACAGCGCTTGCGTTATGCGGCTGGTAAATGTCTTCAAGGATAATGCTCATATGACGGGTGCGAAAGGAGATGGCCCCTGCAAACCTGTTTCTTCTCTCTTCGGTCATCATGCCCATCAGGTGGTCAAGCAGTTTTAATTTTCTTGTACGGTCAAGCGTTTCAATATCTGTAATCATGGATGCGCATCTGAAATATTCATTCCAAAGGTAAAAAAATGAATCAGTTGTAGGGGGTAAAGGGAAAAAATGTAACTTTGCAACCTCAAATTTTTCAAAAAGATGGCACAAAAGCTTGATAAACAGGCAGACAAGACTGAAGAACGAATTGTTGCCGTAGAAGAGGCATTCGGTAAAACCGAGCAATTTATTGAGAAGAACCAGACGGTCATTCTTATCGTGATCGGAGTAATCATTGTGCTCACCCTTGGTTTCTTCGGATTTAAAAAGTTTTATATAGCCCCCAGGGAGAAAGACGCACAGGGACAGATGTTCATGGCCCAGAAATATTTCGAACAGGATTCCCTTAAGAAAGCGTTGAACGGCGACGGACAGTATCTTGGTTTCCTTGCCATCATTGATGAATTCGGGATGACAAAATCGGCAAACCTTTCTCATTATTATGCCGGGATGTGTTACCTGAAGCTTGGCCAGTTTGAGAATGCAATCACCCAGCTGAAGAAATTCAGCGCCGGTGATAAAATCATATCCCCGCTTGCAAAAGGGGCCTTAGGCGATGCTTATGTAGAGTTGAACGACATAAAAAAAGGGATCAGTTATTATATTGAAGCTGCTGATCTTGGCAAAAATGAATTCATCACTCCTTATTTCCTCATGAAAGCCGGGATGGGTTATATTGAGCTTTCCGATTTTGAAAACGCCCTGAAAGTCTATAAAAGAGTGAAGGAAGAGTATCCCCGTACCAACGAAGGAAGGGATGCCGAGAAATACATTGCATTTGCCGAAGGGAAGATCGCAGGAAAGAAATAAAGGGGTATTATCTTTTTTTAACGAACTTTGCCCGGGTAATCCCGGGCATTTTTTTATCCAATATCCAGCTATCCAGTTATCTAGTTGTCCAGCAATCCAGTTATCCAGCATCATGCAGCCCATATCCAATATCCAGCATCCAGCATACCGCATCGTCTTTTACGGAACCCCCGAAATCGCTTTGGAGTCATTAAAGGCATTGTTTGAAGGCGGATATCAGGTTGCCGGAGTCGTAACGGCTCCCGACAGGCCGGCCGGAAGGGGGATGAAGCTCAGGGCCTCCCCGGTCAGGCAGTATGCCGCTGAGCATGGACTGACAGTACTCCAGCCCGAAAAGATGTCTGATCCTTTTTTCATTGAGCAGCTGAAAGCCCTGAAGCCCAACCTGCAGGTTGTGGTTGCCTTCAGGATGATGCCCAGGGCTGTATGGGAAATGCCGCCTATGGGGACCTTCAACCTCCATGCCTCGCTTCTTCCTCAGTACCGTGGAGCCGCCCCGATAAACTGGGCCGTTATTAACGGGGAGAAGGAAACTGGACTGACTACATTTTTCCTCCGCGACAAGGTCGATACCGGGGATATTATTTTCAGGGAAAGCATGAGTATCGGCCCCGAAGAAACAGCCGGCGAGCTTCACGACCGAATGAAGGTGAATGGGGCTCAACTTGTAGTAAGGACAGTGCAAAGCATTTTTGCCGGAAATGTAACGACCTTCGACCAGTCCCGCTTCCCGGTTCCCGGTTCCCAGCTAAAGCCTGCGCCCAAGATCTATACCGAAACATGCAGGATCGACTGGACACAGCCATCCGAAGTCATATTTAATTTAATACGGGGCTTATGCCCTGTGCCCGGAGCCCATACCGGGATAAAACTGAAAGACGGTACAATGGCTTCAGTTAAAATTTTCAGGGCAGGCCTGGAAAAACAGGGGCCGTCTGCTGCTACGGGAGATGTAGTAAGCGATGGCCGCAGTTTCCTCAGGATCTCGGCTTCGGATGGAGACCTTTGCATATATGAGCTCCAGCTTGCAGGCAGGAAACCCATGAGAACAGAAGAATTCCTGAGGGGGTTCGGTAAAAATATCGTCTGAATGCCCTGTGAATATTACGTTTCCCTGATGGAGTTATTAACAAAAACTTCGATTTTTCAACATTTTCAATGGTTTTCAGCTCGAACCTCTTGACAAATTCCGTACAGACCTTATATTTGCAGGGATTATCAAATTTGAGTATTAATTTAAAACCTTAAAAAATGAACAAGGCTCAGTTAATCGAAGCAGTTGCAAAAGATGCAAAAATTACCAAGGCAGAAGCCAAAAGGGCTCTGGAAGCTGTTATCACTTCCACAACCAAGGCTCTTGGCAAAGGTGAAAGAGTTGCTTTAGTTGGATTTGGCTCATTTGCCGTTTCAAAGCGTGCTGCCCGTAAAGGCCGTAACCCCCAGAATGGCAAAGAAATCAAGATCCCTGCAAAAAAAGTCGTAAAATTCAAAGCAGGTGCAGAACTTGTAAAGAAAGTTAAGTAAACAGCTCACGCAATTACTTCACGAAAAAACCACCTCCATAAGGTGGTTTTTTTTGTCTTAGCTGAATCTGTATGAAGAAAAACAAACATACACTTGCCTGGATAAGCATTTTTCTTGCCGGGTTAACCGTTATCAGCCTTGTCGGGTTCAGGCAATTTCTTGATAATTACAAGGAAAAGTGGAACCTTCAATGCCTGCAGATTCCAGTGAAGCTTCTTGCAACCACCCGGAGGCATGCCGACCAGCTGCTTATGCTGCAGAAAAACCTGGCGATGTACCTTAAATACGAGAGAGTCAATCTTACCCTTCCCGGCCGGGGGGCCGATATGAGGGCCAGGTTCGTGTATTCACGGTCCAATGCCGACAGCATGCTTGTGCTTTCACCCACCAAACTTTCCGATAAAGAAGTGAATTCATGCAGGATGATCCTGAATGCGTTATATCCCTCGGTCAGGAATATTTCAAGCGACTACGGCGAAGTCGAAAGAGTGTATCTCCGTTTGAATACCGGGCATGTTTTATTGTTCCTGTTTGCCAGTAATCCACCCGATTCCATTCTGATTCGCGGGTATAACGAAACGCCTGCAAGGTTTCAGCTCAGGGACCTTGGACTAAACAGTGTGGAACTTACCCCGCCATTCATCGGCCGCATTTCAAAAAAGGAACTTATGACCCTTTATACCGGGCTGGAATGCCAGGACAGCATCAGCGGCCAGATATGCCTTGATCTTGCCACCAGGTATTACAACAACTGGCTTGAGCTGAACCTTGAACATGCCAAACTGGTCCTTTTTGATACCAGCGGCACTATCCTGGCTTCGAATGACAAACGGTTTTCAAGAACAGATTCCCTGCATAACATATACAAGTCGATGCCCGGTTTTAATATTAACCCTGCTATCAGGGCGGCTGATCCCGACAAGCCATTGTATTTTGAAAAGGACGAAGGCAGTTACTATGTATATTTTCACAAGTTTGGCAGGTCCAAGGTCCTTGCATTATATGCAAGTAAGAACGAGGTAAGATTGATCATTTTTATTGAGTTGATCCCGTTCCTGCTTGCCTTCATCACACTCTGGGCAGCTTCCTGGGCTTACTACTCCCAGAGGCGGATCACCAAAAAACTCAAGAAGATGTCGGCAGAACTGGAGGTTGCTAAACAGGAAGCCGAAACGGCCAATGATGCAAAGAGCGTGTTCCTCGCCAATATGTCACATGAGATCAGGACGCCTATGAACGCCATTATAGGGTTTTCACAGATACTCACGACCATGGTCAAAGACCCTGTGCAGGCAAATTACATATCCTCTATAAGTTCCAGCAGTAAAATACTCCTGAGCTTGATCAACGACATCCTCGACCTGTCAAAGATTGAAGCCGGGAAACTTGAAATCCGCCCGGAACCGTTCAGCATCAGGAACCTCTTAACGGAAGTTGAGTCGTTGTTCATGGCCAAGGCAACAGAAAAGGGACTGGTACTGACCGCTATGGTTGATGAACGCCTTCCTGAGAACCTGGTTTCCGACGAACTGCGCATCAGGCAGGTGTTGCTGAATTTCATGAGCAATGCAATAAAGTTCACCGATGAAGGAGAAATCATCCTGGCTGCGCAACTCCTTTCCCGGAACGGGAACAAAGTTGACATGATATTGAGCGTAAAAGATTCAGGTATCGGGATCAAAGAGGAACAGTTAAAACATATTTTCGGCGCCTTTGCCCAGGTTGAGAACCAGGATACGCGCAAATACGGCGGCACAGGCCTTGGCCTGGCCATTACCGAAAAGCTTGTGACCCTGATGGGCGGGAAGGTGGAGGTGGAGAGCGAACCCTTTATCGGCAGCACATTTAAGGTTATCTTACCTTCTCTGGAGATATCAGAGGATGATCTTAACTCGCCTTCGGTGCAAAAAAATATGCTGGGCAAGGTGAGGTTCCCTGGTTCCGCTGTATTGATTGTCGACGATGTCCTCAACAACCGCAGGGTCCTGTACGGTTTGCTTGGCGGAATCGGGCTGAAATGCCTGGAAGCTTCCAACGGGAAGGAATGCCTGGAAATGATCAGGGCTGAAAAACCTGCCCTGGTGCTGATGGACCTGAGAATGCCCGTAATGGATGGTTTTACAGCCGTGAAGGAGATACGTTCAGATGCTTCCCTCAGCGACCTGCCGGTGATCGCTGTAAGCGCCTCGGCCTTTCACCAGGATGAACGGGACGTCAAGCTGAAAGGATTCGACAGTTTCCTGAGGAAGCCTGTCATAGCTGATGAACTGATCAATGAATTATGCAGGTTCATTCCATATGAAAACATACAGCCCGAGGGGATAATCCCTCAAGCGGCCGTGATTAAAGCTGCCCCCGTTAAACCCGAAGTCCTCACAGCCCTTGTTGCGGAATTATCGGGGGAAGTAACGGAACTGGCATCTTTGGCCCTGAAAAAGCGGTCCATCCAGTCTTCAAAGGCCTTGCTTGACAAAGTAAGCAGGCTTGAAGCTGTTTATCCCTGGGAACCTTATACCAAGTGGGTTGAATCCCTAAGCCTTGCCGTTGAGTCTTTCGATATTGCCCTTATGGAAGTGGCTTTACGGGAGTTCACACCTTTAATAGAAAATGCAAGGGCTGTTTTATCTGGTATAAACAACAAAAAGTAAATAATGGCTGAAAAAATCCTGCTGGTCGACGACCAGCCAAAGAACATACAGGTCGCCGGGACATTGCTGACGGCAAATGGTTACGAAGTTGAATTTGCAACGGACGGTTTCAGGGCCCTGGAGTGGCTGGCAGAAGAAAATTTTGACCTGGTCCTGCTGGATGTGATGATGCCGGGAATGGACGGGTTTGAGACCTGCCGTAAGCTGAGACAGCTCCCGGGAGGGCCTGATATCCCTGTCATTTTTTTAACGGCAAAGTCTGATACGGAAAGCCTTGTGGAAGGCTTCCAGGCAGGAGGAATGGATTACCTCACCAAACCATTCCAGGCCGAAGAGCTGATGGTAAGGGTAAAGACCCACCTTGAAATGAAGCAGATGAGGACCAGGTTAAAGGATGTGAACAAATGGCTTCAGGCAGAGGTGGCTTTAAAGACCGTGGAGTTAATGGAAAAGAACCAGGAGCTTCAGAATGCCCTTACCAAAGTGCAAACACTTGACAGCAGCAAGGATAATTTCCTTAAGATCATCAGTCATGAGATCCGCACTCCCCTGAACGGGATAATAGGCGCAAGTTTTTTGCTGAAAAGTATGGCCAGTTCGCCTGAGCAGAAGGAGTTTTTTGAAATGCTTGATATCTCACTGAAGAGGCTTGAGAGCTTTTCATACGCAGCCCTGCAGATCACCCAGCTAAGGGCCTCAGGCAACAATTTTCCAAAACAGTCGGTTGACCTGCATGAGCTTGTTGAGGAAGCAAAGACCATTGCATTGGCTGGCCAGCAAAGGCAATTTTTTCTTGAGACTGCCTATATACCGCCCATGCATATAAACAAAGATCTTTTTCTTACTGCATTGGTCAAGCTGCTCGATAATGCGGTACGTTATTCCCCATTGGGTTCCGGCATAGTATTGAAGGTACAGAAGCATGCAAACGGCATTCATTTCACACTGACCGACCAGGGCCCCGGATTTTCGCCTGAAGTACTGCTCAGGAAATTTGAACTTTTCGTTACCGGCGAAACCCATGTTGATAAAAACCCCGGGATGAGCCTGCCCCTTGTGAAATTTATCGTAGAAGTCCACGGAGGGAACATTGACCTGTACAACAACCCTTCAGGCGGGGCTGTTGTTGAGTTCTATATTCCTGAAATTTTTTCCTGAAATAAAAAAAAACCAGTATTTTTATCCCCTAATTAAAACTCACAAATATGAAAAAGATAATTCTGCTTTTTGCCATCGCAATGTTTGCAACCCATCTGTCGTACGGCCAGTTCGCCCTCGGTATTAAACTGGGCTATAATGCGAGCAAACTCTCGACCAACATTGATACTATTAAATCGCAGGTCAACAGCGGGTTCCATATCGGGATCTGGACACATTTCGGTAAAAGGCTGTATTTCGCACCCGAACTTCTTTATACTTTCAGCGGGACCGTGTTCAGCAGCCAGGGCAACATTGTCACCAAAGACTGGAAGGAAAAAGTCACGGTTGGCAGCTTTGATGTTCCCCTCTTACTCGGATTCAAGATCATACATTCATCTCTCATCACCTGGAGGATTGAGGTTGGTCCCGAAGTTTCTTTTGTGAGCAATAAAAAGGTGAAGGAAATGGGCAGTATCACCGGGCCCATCACCGGGGCAAACATCAATACGGCCAACTGGTATGTTCTCGGCGGCACCGGGATCGATGTATTGTTCTTAACCTTTGATATCAGGTATCAATACGGGCTTAACCAGTTCGTAAAAGACGTCACCAATTCCGGCTTGAAATCCACGAACAGCATGTTCCTGGTTTCGGTAGGCTTCAGGATTTTCGGGGACAAATAAAGGGATTGACGATTTACGATTTCAAAGAAATCATTCGTAATTATTCGCCTTATTGTTACTTATATTGGTGCTCTTTTCGGCTCTGCCGAACGTAAATCGTAAATTTATAGTTCCGTCCTGAACCTGTAAGGCAGTTTTGCATCCTTACCTGCGTATTCAACGCCTATTCTTGGGCCCGGCCATATCCTTGAAGGATCAATACTGATCCCGCGGTCTTCTATCCATATCCCGTCTTCTTCAGCCTTTGAGGGTTTTCGCAGCAGGCTTCTGCCGGTATGTGAAAAATGGATTCCCAAAAGTTTAGCCACTTTGCCCGGGCCGTCACCAATATTTTTTACCAGTTTAGGCTTGCCTGTGCGTTTCAGCATGATCCAGGGATTATCAAGCGGTTTGACGGCCCTCACCAGCACCGCATGAGGAATATCAATACGGTTTGTCACCACGTTGAACAGCGAATGCATTCCATAACAGAGGTAAACGTAGGCGGTACCGCCATCATGGTACATGATCTCCGTCCTGGCAGTGCGCCGTCCGCCGAAAGCATGTGAAGCAGAATCTATAATGCCGTTGTAGGCTTCAGTTTCATATATGATCCCGGATGAGGTTATCCCGTTAATCCGGCTTACGAGCACTTTGCCAATCAGCTCACGGGCTATGAGAACAACGTCTTCTCTCGAATAAAAGGCATAGGGGAGGATCATGGGGCAAAGATCGTAAAAGGAATTACGATTTACGATTTTTTGAGAATTATCCTGGAATCATTCGTAAATCGTACATCGTAAATCCCACATTGTATAACTTTGCCCATTAACATCCAAATAAAATCCATGCCTGTTTCCGAAAAATCCCTGTTATACGATGAGCTCCCGTTCTGGTCGGCTCCCTTCGGGCTGTTGCTGCTCGATACCGTGAAATATAAAACGAGCATGAAGGTGCTAGATATCGGCTGCGGATACGGCTTTCCCATGCTGGAACTGGCGGGCAGGCTGGACAAGGGCAGCGAGGTTCACGGGCTGGACCCGGCTGATGATGCGATAGAAGTCCTTAAGGAAAAGATCAGGATGCGGGAAATTGCCAATGCCTTTGCGGTACAGGGGAGGGGGGAGGACATGCCTTTTGGAAACGGGGTTTTTGATCTCATAATTTCGAATAACGGCTTAAACAATGTGAGTGACCAGAGAAGGGTGCTACTCGAATGTTTCAGGGTATGTAAACCCGGCGCCCAGATGGTGCTTACCATGAACCTTCCGCATACCATGACAGAATTCTATGATGCCTTGAGGCAGGTGCTGGAAAACCTGAATCTTCCTGGATGCATTGAAGCTATGGATGCACATATATTCGATAAACGCAAACCGCTTGAATACCTCCGGGACCTGATAAGCGGCAGCGGTTTCCACATTATCTCCGCACAGCCTGATGGTTTCAAATACCGGTTCACGTCGTCACTGGCTTTTTATAACCATTACCTCGTAAAGAATTTTTTCATGCCGCACTGGAAAGCATTTTTACCTGATGGCCGGCAGGAAGAGTTATTGTCGGAAGCTGCATTGATCCTCGACCGGGAAGCTGCTGAAAAAGGGAACCTTGAGATCTCGGTACCCTTCGTATGCTTTGACTGCAGGAAAGTGCTTTAGCGAGGCCTCTCACGCAAGCCGACCTGTGTGGAGGTGTGGAATGCGGGCGAAATCATCTCCACCGGTATTTCCCCTCGCCGTCCTTCACTACCTTCCCGTTATCCATCAGCCAGCGCACGACAAGGATCACCTTATCTTCATGAAAGATTGATGCAGCAGCCACAAGGCTCCCTATATCGGCGCCCCCGATTTTCAGCACCGGTTTGATCAGTTTCAGTACCCCGTCGAATTCCATTTCATTCAGCCCGAGCTTGTTCCTCTCAACGCAGACATCGCAGCGGCCGCATCGTTTTGAAGCCTTCTCCCCGAAGTATGCAAGGAGCTGCTGGCTTCGGCATTTATTGGAGGTCTCGGCATAGTGGATCATGGCTTCAAGCCTGAGTTCAGCTTCCTTCAGCCTGTCCTGGTAATACACGGGGGAGATGCGGATATCCTTGCCGTCGAGGCGGTCGTCGAGGTAAACCAGCTGGGGTTTATCCGATGCCGGGGTATAATCGATGAGTTTCAGCTTTTCCAGCCTTTTCAGGTGTTTCACCAGGTCTTCGGTGCTGATGCCCGCCCTCCGGGCCAGTTCGGCTTCGCTGAAGCCAACAAACTCGGTAAGCACACCTGTATAGGAGCGGAGAATGGTTTTTAACAAAAGGTCGTAAAATTCGTTTTCAACCTGGAAGCGGTAAAGGGTTTCCTTGTCGGCTTTCACATAGATCCTCGAAGGACGGTGAACAGCATCCGAAAGCATGATATAGCCTTCTTTTTCGAGAAATTTCAGGGAATTGTAAGCAATAACCGTCTGGAATTTATATTCAGCTGCAAAAGCTGCAAGATCCATATCAAACCTGGCATCCCTTCCACTCCCCACAGGTATCTGGAAAAAATTCCCCAGAGCCTGGTATACCGACCTGATCGTGCCGAGTTCGGGGAAAGTCCGTTCCAGGTTCTTCCGGGCAGCCAGGAGGTCGGAATTTTCATACAAAAGCACGGCATAAGCCTGTTTTTCGTCCCTTCCCGCGCGGCCCGCCTCCTGGAAGTAGGACTCAACGCATTCGGGCAGGTCCATATGCACCACCACCCTCACATTGGCTTTGTCGATGCCCATACCGAAAGCATTGGTGGCAACCATGACGCGGACTTTCTCACTGATCCATGCATTCTGCTTCTGGTCCCTCACTTTCTGGATGAGCCCGGCATGGTAATAATCGGCGCTGATGCTGTTCTTTTTCAGGAATTCGGCAATCAGCTTGGTCTCCCTGCGGTTCCTCACATAGATGATGCTGCTGCCTTTGACATTGTTCAGGATCTTAAGCAAACGCCCGGGTTTGTCTTCCTCCTTAAAGACTACATAAGCAAGGTTCTTCCGTTCAAAGCTTTTACGTAAAAGATGTTCACGGCGAAATTGCAGCTTCTCCTGTATATCTTTTACCACCTTGGGAGTTGCCGTCGCAGTAAGGGCTAGCAAGGGCACCCCCTGTATGAATGGCCTTATCTCTGCTATTTTTAAATATGGGGGGCGGAAGTCGTAGCCCCATTGCGAAACACAATGTGCTTCGTCGACCGCGAGCAGGTTGATCCTGGTTTTTCGCAGCAGTTCCCTTATCCGTTCGGTGGCAAGCCGCTCAGGCGAGATGTACAGGAGCTTGATCGCCCCGAACCTTGCGTTGCTCAGCACCCTTTCCTGTTCATCGGGATGCATCCCCGAATGAACGGCTGCTGCGGCAATCCCCTTGCTTTTCAGGCTGTCGACCTGGTCTTTCATCAGTGAAATCAAAGGGGAGATCACAAGGCACATTCCGTCCATAGCCATTGCCGGGACCTGGTAACAGATCGATTTGCCTCCACCCGTAGGCAGGAGGGCGAGGGTATCCTCCCCCTTCATGACCGACTGGATGATCTCTTCCTGCAAGGGCCTGAAGGAAGAGTACCCCCAGTATTTGGTTAGTATTTGCTGGATTGAGGGGGACATTATTCACGAATCACTTCGCGATCTTATAAACAGAGTCTATCACCGTGCCATCCACCCACTTTACCACCGCTACGATCTCATCGGTGAATTTGGGTTTTTCGGGCTTGCCGCATATCTTTTCGGCTTCGTCTTTGAGTTCCTGTATGGTCCTGATGGGCAGGCTGGTGTTCTTCATCTTCTCGATGAGGTCGGTACGGAGGGGGTTGATCGCAATGCCCCTTTCAGTCACGATCACATCGATGAGTTCGCCCGGACCGCAAAGAGTGGTCACTTCATCGCGGATCACCGGTATGCGGTCACGGAACAATGGTACGGGAAGGATCACGGTCTTGCCGAACAGGGTGTTCATCCAGCCGCCGATACCGTGTAAGAGGTAGCCGTCGGAATGGGTCACTACGTTTGCATTGAAGTTTACATCGACTTCGGTTGCACCGAGGATCACGATATCGACAAGTGAAGAGAAGTTCCCTTTGCCGTGGTAATTATAGCTGGTGAACGGACTGGTCCATGTATGATGCGGGTTGTCGCGCATCGACCTTACCCCGTCGAGGTCGAAAGTCTGGCCGTCGAGAATATACTCTACAAGCCCTTCCTCGAGCATTTTAACAAGGTATTTATTGCTGCCTCCACGGGCGAACCTTGCTTTCCATTTACGTTCCCGGAGGATATCGGCAAAATAAATCCCGATCGACAGGGACGTCCCGCCGGCGCCTGCCTGGAAGGAAAACCCGTCGTAAATGATCCCGGCTTCATCGCAGAACTGTGCGCTCCACTCGGCCAGCAGGAGCCTGTCGGGGCTCTTGGTGATCTCGGTTGTGCCGCTCACGATCTTCTCGGCTATCCCGATCTTGTCCATCACGACTACGTAATCCACATAATTCCCGTTGATCTGCCAGGGGATGCATGGGAATTTTACCAGGTTGTCAGTCACCACGATCACATGATCGGCAAACTGTGCGTCGGCCAGTGCAAACCCAAGCGGTCCGCAGGCTGTGGGCCCGTTGACGCCGTTGCAGTTGCCGAATTCATCAGAGGTAGGCGCAGCGATCACGGCGATATCGATATGCACTTCCCCGTCCTGTACGCTCTGGTAGCGGCCCCCGTGGGAACGGAGGATGCCCAGGCCTTTCATTTTGCCATCCGAAGTAAACCGGCCCAAAGCGCCGTTCATACTGCCTTCGATATGATCGATGGTTCCGTCTTCCAGGTATTTCGTAAGAGGTTCATGGCAGGGGAAGGAAGCTGAGGGCAGCCACATCAGTCCTTTGACACCCAGTTCATGGGCAATGTCGAAAATGGGATTGGCAACCAGGTCGCCGTTCCTGAAGTGATGATGGGTCGAAATGCACATCCCGTCCTTAAGCCCGCATTTGATCAGGGCATCTTTTAAAGATCCTACAATTTTGTTCCCGTCTTCAGGATAATCGGCGCAGGAAGCAATTTTCGTTGAAGCTTTGAATCCTGTAGGTTTGTATTTTCCGACGCCCATGTATGGCACTGCAGGTTTCCCGTTGATTATCGTAGGCACAACCCGTCCCGCGGCATTGGTTACCAGTTTATCATATTTGCTCATAACTTTCCCTCCAGTTTTCGGCAAGTTTGTTCATTTTAACAGCAAGGTTTATAGTATTCAGGGCCCGTTTTACAACAGGGGGGTCTATCATTTTATTTCCGAGTGCAACAACTCCCAGTCCTTTCTTTTCCGCTTCATGGAAAGCAAAGACGATTTTCTTTGCTTTATCTGTTTCTTCGGATGTGGGGGCGAAAGCTTCATGAATTACTTTTATTTGCCTGGGATGTATGCAGCCCATGCCGTCGAAGCCGAGGGCTTTGGAATTCAAAACATTCTGCCTCAGAGCTTCCATATCGCCTATGTCGGAGAACACCGAATCGATAGGCTGAATGCCGGCGGCCCTGGCTGCATTCACGACCATGCTGCGTGCAAAAAACGATTCTTTGCCCTCCAGTGTGCGACGGGTGCCGAGGTCGGCGGTGTAATCCTCCAGGCCTATGGCCAGCGCGACTACGTTATCCGCAGACGAAGCAATAGAATAAGCATTGATGACCCCGAGAGCGCTTTCGATGATGGGCATGATCCAGACCTTGGTGACCGGTGACTGGTGACTGGTGACCAGTGACTTGATCTTTTTATTCACAGCCTGGACCTGTTCTGCATTTTCGCATTTGGGAAGCAGGATGAGGTTGACATTATGGGCAACGATATATTCCAGGTCTTCGATTCCCCGTTCGCCCTGGTTGATGCGCACCATGCGTTCGGCTCCATAGAAATCGATGGAGCGGAGGGCATTGCGCACAAGGAAGCGGGCTTCGAATTTCTTTTCAGGCGCTACCGCATCCTCCAGGTCGAGGATGATCCCGTCGGGATGGTGGATACCGGCATTGATCATAAGCGCAGGGCTGTTGCCGGGGAGGTAAAGCCTTGAAAAGCGGTTCCTGTCCCTGGTTGTGTCATACTTATTCTCCTCCAGGACCGGCATGAGGAATTCCTTATCGGTTTTGACCAGCTTTTTTATTGCAGCTTCTATGCGGGCTGCCAGCACCAGCGGAAGTGCGCCAAGGTCTTCGATTTTCAGGTTCGCATGTTTGATGACGAAGAACCCCATGATCTCAAGGGCCAGCTTACGTATTGATTCTCCAAACATTACCCCAACCTTGGATTCGAGCTGGAGGTTGATCCCACCTGCTGTTGTAAGTTCAAGTGTAACAAAGCAATCGGAGCGGATGCCTTTGCCTTTATTACCGGTAGTTACAATTTCTGCCATAACATTCAGAATATGTTAGTGAATTAACAGTCAAAATTACTAAAAAAAGGCATTACTTTTGTGCTAAAATTGCGAAGGCCCATTATGGCAAGAAAATCAGGGAAATCAGCAAGATCGGGATCCAGGGGAAGTTCAGGAAAAGGTTTCAGAAAATGGTTCCGCACATATAAAGGGAATATCCACGTAGTTTTGTTCCTCCGCCTGCTTACGGTGACGGTATTCCTTTTCCTTTCGAGGGCCGTGTTTTACGTATTCAACCTCAAGTATTTCTCAAACGTTCCTTCGTCAGAAGAGCTGATGATATTCTACCACGGTCTGAGGTTCGACCTGGCGGCCATACTGATGGTCAACCTGCCTTTTATCGCGATGTACCTGCTCCCGTTCAAATTCAGGGAGAAAAAAGGGTACCTGCTTATTGCCGACATTTATTTTTACCTGGCCAATATTACGGCCCTGCTGGCTAATTTTGTCGATATCATTTATTTCCGCTTCACTTTAAAAAGGATCACTGCGGATATCTTTTTGTATTTACAGGTCGGAGGGGACTTCGACAAGCTTCTTCCCCAGTTCCTGAAAGATTTCTGGTATATCCTCATCGCCTTTATCGTTTATATCTTGCTGATGGTCCTGACCGCTTCCCGTTTCAGGGTAGGCAGCACGGGCCAGAAGATAAAGGGAGGGAACTTTAGTTATTACCTGGTAAATATTTTAATGGCTCTCATATTTGCCGGATTTTCGGTAATAGGGATACGCGGCGGGCTGCAGCTGAGGCCCATCAATGTTGTGACTGCCGCCATGTATACAACGGCCAGGAATGTACCCCTGGTGCTGAACACCCCCTTCTCAATTCTCCGTACCTGGAACAATGAAAAACTTAATTCCCTGCGCTGGTATAAAACCGAAGCCGACCTTGATAAAGTGTATAACCCCGTCCACCAGGGAAAACAGGGGAATTTCAAAAGGATGAACGTGATGATCATCATCATGGAAAGCTTTTCGCGCGAACATATCGGCCTGCTGAACCGTGACCTCGACAACGGACGTTACCAGGGTTTCACCCCGTTCATGGATTCCCTCATCCGGCACAGTTTGTATTTCGATGCCTATGCCAACGGGAAGACCTCGATACAGGGGATCCCCGCTGTGCTTTCATCCATCCCTTCGCTGATGTACGAGAGTTTCATCCAGACTTCCTATGCCTCGGGCAAGTTCACAAGCATTGGCGGGCTCCTTAAAGCCAAGGGGTATTCCACGGCATTCTTCCACGGGGGATCTAACGGAACCATGGGGTTTGACTCCTATACCCATTACGTAGGCTTTGACAAATATTTCGGGCGTAACGAGTATCATAATGAGGCTGATTATGACGGAAAATGGGGCATAAGGGACGAGCAGTTCTTCCAGTATGCAGCCAAAGAAATCACTGCGATGGGGCAGCCATTCTGCGCGGCCTTCTTCTCTTTATCCTCACATCATCCGTATTTTGTGCCGCCGAAGTATATCAACATGTTGCGGACGGGCAACCTGCCGATCCAGCAAAGCATCATGTACGCCGACCTTTCCCTGGCCGGGTTTTTCCATTCCATCCAGCATTTACCCTGGTATAAGAACACCTTGTTCGTGATCACTGCCGATCATACATCCGAAGCCTATTATCCTTATTACCAGAGCAATGCAGGGCAATATGCAATTCCTTTGCTGTTTTACAGGCCTGGCGATGAGATTAAAGGCATGTCGAAAATAACAGCCCAGCAAACCGATATCATGCCAACCGTTTTAAGTTACCTTGGTTATGAAGGGAAATACCTTGCTTTCGGCACCAACCTGATGGATACCTTAACCCCTCATTTTTCGGTTCATTACAGCAGCGGGGTATTCGGGATGATGAAAGACAACTACCTCCTCGAGTTTGACGGGTCCAGGAGCACACATTTGTTCAACCTGCCGAGGGATCCCATGCAGAGGACCAACCTGCTCAATACAGAAAAAACAGAAAAGGAAAGGCTCGTAATGTTTATGAAAGCCTTTCTCCAGCAATATAATAACCGTCTGATCGAAAACAGGCTGATAGTGGAATGAAAAAGATCATCTTTATTGTCAATCCCATTTCGGGGATTGGGAAACAGAAGGGGATAGAAAAGCTGATATCAAAGCATCTCGACGCCTCGGTCTTCGATTATTCTATTCTCTATACTGAAAAACCGGGCCATGCCGCTGAATTAAGCCGTGATGCCGTCAACCGTGGGATTGATGCAGTGATTGCGGTAGGAGGGGACGGCACGGTGAATGAAACAGCCCAGGGCCTCATCGGAAGCAAAACCGCCCTCGGGATCATCCCCACAGGCTCAGGCAACGGCCTGTCGAGGCATTTAAAGATCCCAATGGACCCGGCAAAAGCCATCCGCATTCTGAATAATTATAAAATCAGCAGTATTGATACCGCCACACTGAACGACAACCTGTTCGTAAGCGTGGCTGGTGTTGGCTTTGATGCCAGGGTGGCCAAGGAGTTTGCCAAATCGGGGAAACGGGGCTTCCGCAAATATTTCAACATTGCCACAAGCGCATATACCCATTACAAGCCCCGCAAGTATACCATGGTTATTGACGGGGAGGAGATCACCAGAAAGGCGCTGATGATCAGTTTTGCCAATTCCAGCCAGTTCGGGAACAATACCTCGATAGACCCAAGCGCAAAAATTGATGACGGGTTTATCGATGTGTGCATCGTCAGCAAGGTGCCTTACTGGAAAACCCTTTTCCTGGCGCCCCTGCTGTTCATGAAACGCTTTGACCGGACCTCGTATGTCGAGATCATCCAGGCGAAGGAGGTGGAACTGGTGCGGAAGAAAGGCAAGAGCGGGCATGTCGACGGGGATCCTTTCGTAGCCGGCAAGAATGTTCATTTAAAGATACAACCGCTGTCGTTAAAAGTTATTATTCCTTAAAACAGAGATTATGCTGCTCACCTCAAACGTAAATGTTCAGAGTATAGGAAGCGGGTTCAAAACACTACTGCTGAATTGGGGCTTTGGAGAAACAGCTGCCGGCTTTGTAGTTGATTTTTCGTCCCTCTTCGTGGTTTTGCTCATCTCGGTGGTCATTTACCAGGTCGCAAAGTTCTTCATCAACCGGGTGTTAAAGCGGATGGTCGACAAATCGGAGAACAAATGGGACGATCACCTTTATGAACAGAAGGTGTTCACCCGTCTTACCCTGATGCTGCCGCTGATCATACTCCAGGTCTCACTGGCCCCTACGATTTCCGATTATCCCCATGCAGTGAATATTCTCAATGTGATACTGAAACTCCTGGAGGTAGGTATTTTTCTCCTTGTGGGTGTATCCTTTCTTAATGCATTATACAAGATCTACGGGGATTATGAACTTGCCTCATCAAAGCCGATCAAGGGCTATATCCAGATAGGGAAGATCATTCTTTACATCATCGTGGGCATTGTGGCTGTTTCGGTGCTTATAGGCCAGTCCCCCCTGACCCTATTGGCAGGGCTCGGCGCCATGAGTGCAGTATTGATGCTGATATTCAAGGACTCCCTGCTCGGGTTTGTTGCCGGCATCCAGCTTTCAAACAATAAGATGCTCCGGATCGGCGACTGGATCACCATGCCAAAGTACAATACCGACGGCACGGTGCTGGATATTTCCCTTGTTACCGTAAAGGTCCGCAACTTCGACAATTCGGTAAGCTGTGTCCCCACTTACACCCTGATCTCCGATTCCTTCCAGAACTGGAGGAGCATGGGGGATGCCGGTGGCCGCAGGCTCAAGAGGCAGGTGAACATCGACTTGTATACCATCCGTTTTGCCGGCGATGAGCTTGTAACGGACCTTAAGAGCAAAGGACTGTACAGGGAAGTTTCAATGGCCGAGACCGGCACTATGACCAACCTCGGGCTTTTCCGCAGGTATTTGTACAGTTTCCTTAAATCAAACCCCCTCATCAACAAGGAATCCACCCTGATGGTAAGGCACCTTCCGGCCGGGGATACCGGCCTTCCCCTGGAGATCTACGGGTTTTACAGTCCGCCCGACTGGGCAACTGCCGAAAATACAACGGCCGCCATCTTCGAGCACATTTACGCTATATTGCCTGAGTTCGGGCTGGCGGTTTACCAGAGGCCTTCGGGGATAACTTTAAAACCTGTTTTATGAAAACCCTGACTAAAATCCCAGTCATCAGGTTTCTCATGGTTTTGTTGCTGCCATGTCTCCTGATAAACTGCAAAAAATCCGATAACGGTACTACTGTAACCTTTCCTGCAGTAATAACCCAGACACCCTCGGCAATCACTGATTCTTCGGCCAGTGTGGGAGGGTTTGTCACATCCGACGGGGGGCTTGCTGTTTTTGAGCGGGGCATTTGTTTCGCAAAGGTCCAGAACCCGACTATTGCAGACCGCACGGTTAAAAGCGGTTCAGGAACTGGAAGTTATACAGGCATCATCAATGGGCTTGACCAGGGTACGCTGTATTATGCAAGGGCATATGCCCTGAACAGTGGGGGCACAGGCTATGGCAGCCAGGTGAGTTTTACCACGACGCTAAAACTGGCGCCTGTTGTGACCACCGATTCGGTGAGGAATATCACTGCAACCTGGGCTAAATGCAGCGGTAACGTTACTTCCGAAGGAACTTCAGCGGTGACTGCAAAAGGCATTTGCTGGGGTACGTCGCATTCCCCGGCAATAAGCGGTGACCATACCGTGGATGGGAGCGGCGGTGGGGTATTTACAAGTACCGTTACGCCACTGAACCCGGCGACAGTATATTATATCAGGGCCTACGCAACAAACAGTATCGGCACATCCTATGGGACCGAATTATCATTCACTTCAGGCGCATTACAGCCGCCTTCAGTTACAACAGATTCTGTGAATAATATAGGCCAGACAGCAGCCAGCTGCTATGGTGACGTAATTTCGGAAGGCACCTCGGCAGTTACAGCAAGGGGATTCTGCTGGGGCACTTCCCATAACCCTGCGGTAGCGGGGAATCATACTACGAATGGAAGCGGGGGAGGGGTATTTACCGGCAACATCCAGGGCCTGAGCTCCGGTACGGTATATTATGTAAGGGCATATGCAACCAACACAACCGGTACCTCATATGGCCTTGAGCTTAGCTTTACTACCGCCGGACCTGAGACCGTGACAGATATTGACGGCAATGTATACCATGTAGTCACCTTCGGCACCCAGGTATGGATGGTCGAAAATCTTAAAACCACAAGATTCAATGATGGGAGCGCTATACCAAATGTAACGGATGCATATGCATGGTGCCTTCAGACCGGGCCCGGTTATTGCTGGTACAACAATGACCACACGGCCTATGGAAATCCTTACGGTGCAATCTATAATTTTTATGCTGCTTCCTCAGGCAAACTCGCCCCCGCCGGCTGGCATGTCCCGACACATGCAGAATGGACAACACTTACAGATTACCTGGGAGGGGCTGCAGTTGCCGGCGGTAAGATGAAAGAAGCAGGAACTTCCCATTGGACGTACCCCAACACCGGGGCCGACAACAGCAGCGGGTTCACGGCTCTCCCCGGGGGTTACCGCAGCAGCGCCACCGGTGAATTCCATAATGTCGGGATGGACGGCTATTACTGGACAAGTTCTGAGTCGGTCCCGCCGAATGCCTTCCTGAGGTATTTCTATTACCAGTCAGCGGCTGTATCCTACAGGAGCAACGCCTCTTTAAACGATGGTTTCCCTGTCCGCTGTATTAAGGACTGACAGCTTATCCTTTGCCAACGGAATATAAAAATCTATGAAAAAAGCACTGATTGCCCTGATTTCCCTTGCATTTTATATCCAGTTGCCCGCGCAGACCGCATACATAGCGAGGCTCCCCCAGGAATTTCACAAGGTGATGGGTTGCGGGCCTACCACCGCGATATATGCCGGGGATAAGGCCGATCACCGCGCGACCTTTATCTATGCCGTTTTGCACCAGAAAAACTGGTTTGATGAATTTCTGAAGAAGTGAGAAAAACTGCCGGATCCCTTAAAATTCAAAGGCCAGCCCGATCTTGGGAATAAAGTGGAACTGGTAAAAACTCGGTGCAGCAAATACGCTCCACCTCAGGTTTACTGCTTTAGTATAGAAAGACCATCCGAAACGGGGGTCAATGATGGGTCCCTTGTCATCCCCCCAGGCATCACCCGTCCAGGTGCTCCATGAATAACCCGCTCTTACTGAAATGTAGGTGTAATGGGTCCTGGTTTCATTGATATCGCGAAGATTGAACCTGAATTGCATGTAGACGTTGATAGTTTCGGTGTTATATGTAGCAACACCTGCACCTATGGAAAACGTATTGGAGAACTGGTAGCCATGGGTGGTAAAAACCTCAAGTACCGCCCTTGGTTCATTGTTTTTTGGGAATGTCCCTCCAAAAGCAACCCCCACATCGCAGAAATATCCTTTGTTATGTTTGGAGTAGTCTTTTGCCTGGGTGTTCAGTACAAAGGAACAGAACAGCAGGAGAAAAACGGGAATTCTTGTCTTCATTCTATACATAGCTAAACCAGTAAATGAAGCATAACATAGGTGTAAAAATCTTGTCCGGCTTCCTTATGATCTTTTTTGGGAATATCAACTTTCTTTACATCGCAGCCCGACATCAGGAATGCCTGGTAAGCGCTTTCGGTGTTCTCATAAGGCACTATGGTATCGTCAGTCGCATGCAGTAAAGTTATCTTTGCCCTGGGCACCCAGTTCGTCACTTTCCCGTAAATGATCAGGCTGTTGTTCCTTAATGCCCTCCTGAACTTTTTTGTATTCGCATTGTTAGTGTCAAATGCCTGGGGGGCCATGATCTTCGTTAATTTTTTCTCCCCCATCTTGATTGTAACTTCATCAGTCGTATATTGTTTCGACAGGATCCAATCCTGGTAGTGCGAAAGAAGCGGTTCCGCAAACATCTGGCTGAGATCCAGGTTCAGGCTGTCTCCGTAGTTCATGCCAAGGATCAGCAGGGGGATAGTAACGGGCTGGCTGCTGTAATCTTTGGCTACAAAGGTGTCATAGGATTTGATCAGGTCATAAGCGCCCCCGCCGGCAAACACCTGGTCTATAATGAATGCATCCTGGTATAAGGGCGTTGTCTCAACAAATTTGAGAAATGCGAGTGAGGCCTGCCCCCCCTGGGAATATCCCATAACAGTCACTTTATGAGCAACTTTCCGGCTGATGGAAGCAAAATATTCCTTTGCGGCGAGAAGCATATCCGCAGAAGCCTGGCCTGTGCTCCCTACATCATAATAGGGATGGACCTTATCCCTCGATGCACCGTACCCTATATAATCAGGGGCAACAACCACATAACCAAACAGGGAGAAAAGGCCTTCGGTCACCCCCATTTTCTGGGAAGGGACCTCGTAGTCGGCCCCATAGGTATAATGGAGCGCTAAAATAGTTCCCAGCCGTTCATAATCCACATCGGCAGAAGGGTAAAATATTGCCCCGGAAGCAAGCATGGGCTGGCCTTTTGGGTCGAGGGTATTATAAACAATCGAGACGATCTTGATTTTCTTATTCGGCAAGGCCTTATACAGGGTGGAGTTCGGGTTTTGCTTAAGCCTGGCGGCCAGGTTATACTTGTCGATCACCTCAACTTTGTCGACCCTGACCAGGAAGATAAATTCATCAAGGGGTGCCTTCTTGCAGGTAGTTAAGGTAAAGAGCAGCAAACAATACAATAATAATTTCTTCATCTTCCGTTATGCTGTATGTGATGCCGTTAAAAAAGAAATGCGCATGAGAGTTCCATCCCCATCTGTCTCAGGGCGGCGTAATCATCAGAATTGATTTTGGTCAGGTTCCATCTGTATCTTCCTTCCAACTCAAATTTCCAGATATCAAATCCCATCCCCGCGCTAATCCCGAAATAAAATTTATTCAATTTGGTGAGGGGTTGGGTATGGTCTTCATCAAGCGTGCTGAAAAAATCCCCATATTCTTTGATAATATAGGATCCATAAATATTACCAAGGGCATAGGGCCTGAATATCTTGCTCAGTTGAAGGCCGAGTTTGAAACTTAGCGGGATATCAATGGACTGGATCGTGGTAATACAGTCTGTGACATAGAGAAGGTCCACATTTGTCACTGATTGGGTAAATAAAATCTCCGGTGTTATGGAATAATTTAAAAAGCCCCCCCTGGTATACTGGAACAAGGCGCCGGCACTCCAGCCGGGTTTGGGATCAAAGTCGGAATAATAGCCTTTGCCGTAGTTTTCCAGGTGGATGTAATTGATGCCCCCCTTGATCCCAAACCTGTAGGGCCGTTTCTGGGCGTATACGCAATTCAGAGTGCAGGCAAGCAACAGCAATAATATTGTCTTTCTCATATCGCCCCGGTAAGTTCAATGATTTCATTAACAATAATCAAATATAAACAATAATAAAGAATCCTGAGCACATTATCCTGATTTAATCTGATCGGACTTCAATAATCGGTTTTTCTTTTAATAAATCCTTTATAGGATCCCGGTAATTTTATCGAAAAGACCGTCGTTGAATTTTAACCTCAAATTCTAACGATCATGAAAAGCATCCTCAAATATACAAGCGACGGATCCATGTCGGGCAGCTGATCAACCCCAACCCGGTTCAACGATATGCCTTCCCGCTCATATCACGCCTGTCTTTTTAAGAACCTCGTCCTGATCACCCCGTTTGAGGTCCGCGCACAGATGAAGTAAACCCCCGACGGGAAATTCTGAACGTCGAGTGTGATCTTTCCCCGGGGGGTCTGCACAGTATATACCATCCTGCCAGTCGCATCGTATATCTCAAGTTCATTTACCGGGTTTTGGGTGTTGCGAAGGTCGATTGAAAGCTCAAAACGGGCAGGGTCAGGATAAACCAGGATCTTCTCATTGGCAGTTTCGCGGATCCCGGCGGCCGAAGCATCAAACTTCATAACCGAAGCCCTGTTGAGGTAAGCCGAATCCTGGAAAGCAATGTAAAGCAATCCCGAAGAATCGAAGGCAGCGGATGTATAGAAAGCCCTGTTCCCCGTAAAACCGGCCGGGCCCACGTTAACCCAGTCACTGCCGTTAAACGTCATGGCCGTGGCCGACATTGAATTTACGTAATCAACATAAGATACATACGGCTGCCCCCCGGGGCTGAATAAAATGTTGATATTGGATTCATAGCCTGCCGAAAACCCGCTTGGGCCTGCCGCTACCCAGTTTGATCCGTCAAATTTCATGACCGTTGCATGGTCTGAGGATGAAGAAAAAGCAACATAGGGCACATTCCCCTTGCTGATGGCGATTCGGGTCTCAAACACTTCTGAATTTGAAAATCCCGGGGTTCCTACATCCACCCAGGATGTCCCGGTAAATTTCCTGACTACGATCTTATTGTCATAAACAACATCGGCATACACGATATAGGGTTCCCCCGAAGGGCTGAAGGCGAGGCTGGTGTATCCCACAGCCCCTGCCGATAAACCCGGAACGCCTACATTGACCCATGCTGTGCCGTCGAACTTCATCACCGTTGCTTTGTATTCCGCCCCTGCATCCTGGTAAGCAATATATGGGATACCGGCAGGGCTTACCACAAGACTGGTATACGAAATCATCCTCAATGAAAACCCCGGGTTCCCCAGGGGTTCCCATGAGCTTCCGTTAAATTTCATCACCGTTGCTTTCCATATCAGCGGGCTGTCGGCATAAGCTGCATAAAGTTCCCCGCCCGGGCCGGCGGCGAGCGAAGGCTCCTCGGCTTCCCCTGAAGAAAATCCCTGTATCCCGGCATATTCCCAGGAGGTACCGTTGAATCTCATTACGGAGGCCTTTTTCCCAAAATCAAAATCAACGTAAAGAACAGCCGGCTTCCCGTTCGCCTGTATAACCAGGCTTAGCTGGGACGCAGAGCCGGCAGAAAAACCCGGCTGGCCAAAATATTGCCAGGAGTTAAGCATTCCAGACTTTGGCGCAGTAAGCGCATCAACCCTTACCTGGGCAGAGCAGGATGTCTGGACCCAAAGATTAGCAGCGATCAGGAGGGAGATAAAGGATAGAAGTTTTTTCATATTACAGGGATTTTATATAATACAAAGTATTTTAATATAGGACACAAATAGATACGTTTGCGTTGCCTGGAAAACAAAATATGTATCCGGTTATAGCCGGGCCGTTTCCGTTATAATATTACAGGCGGGTTTATGCCCCGGCCTGAAAAGTGAATTTTCAATCTCATAATAATCAGGAGGAGGCATCGTTATATCATCCTGCAAGCACCCTCACAATTGATCTACCGCGAACATATTCCGCCCGCTCCCCTGAGCGATTTCATCGAGAGCATGTATTATCTGAAGGGGGAGATGGGGTTCGAAGAAAAAATGATACTGCCCGATTTCAAAACCGACCTGCTCTTTTTATTTGACACAAGGCTTTCGGGGGAAGGCGGGATCAGCAATTCCGGCTCGACCGGTTTTGTAAGCGGGTTCAGGAGAAACACCCTCCGGTTCAGTTACAACGGACATGTTGAGATGCTCGGCGTGCGTTTCATGCCTTACGGTTTCACCCAGTTGTTCGGCATAAGCCAGCAGGAGATCAGCAGCCTGCTCCAGGCAGGGGATGTGCTGCATTCATCCAGGTATGACGAGATCCTCGAGAGGTTGTTCCTTCAGCCCGATCCCGGCATCAAGTTCGGGATAATCGAAGCCTGGCTGATGAAGGCATTCATGGACGCAACCATAGAATCAAGCCTCCCGGTGCGGGCCATACACCGTATCACGGCCACGAAAGGCATTTTACCGCTGAGGGAGATTTGCAGCCATTCAGAAAGCGAATACAAGCAGCTGCAGCGGTTCTGCCATAAGGAAATGGATATGGCCCCCAAGGCCTTTGCCCGGATGGTGCGCTTCGAACAGCTTCACCGTAGCATACAATCCACCGGCAGCCCCGACTGGATGTCGATGGTGGCCAATTTCGAGTTTACCGATCAGAGCCATCTCATCCGCGAGATCAGGCAGTTCACCGGGCTTCCGCCCAGGGCGTTCCTGAGAAATATCGATACGTTTATTTAGATACTGGTAGCTGGATAGCTGGGTAACTGGGTAGCTTGGGAACAGGGTGCAGGATTGGTTTGTGAATCACGAGCATCACGTCCGTCACGAGCATCACGCCCATTTGTCCGTTTTTTACAATTTTAGTTTCCAGGGCAAGGGGAAATTTGCAGCCTGACCAATCTAAAAAACCTTATGAACAAAACCATGCTGCAAGTATTCCTGCTGGCGCCCGTATTGCTTTGGGGCCAGAACCCGCAAAATCCGCAAATCCAGAATCGACAAAACTCACAGAACCCTCAAGTCCAGAATCCACTAATCCCACAACCTTCATCCTCAATCCAACATCCTGCATCCCGCATCCCGCTGCAGGTGATCCGCGGAAAAGTCATAGATGCAGAATCAAAATCGGGGCTGCCCGGCGCCAATGTGATAGTGCTCAATACCGATCCTCTCAAAGGAACCGTTACCAACGATAAAGGTGATTTTATACTGGCGGATGTCCCTGTTGGTAGGCATACGCTCAAGGTCACTTTCATGGGATACAAACCGGTGACGCTGCCCGAGATCATGCTGTCGTCGGGGAAAGAAACCATGCTGAACATCGAACTCGAAGAAATGGTGATCACGGCAAAAGAAGTGGAAGTCAAAGTCACCACCGACAAAGACAAACCCGTGAATCCCATGGCTATGATCAGCGCCCGCTCTTTCAATGTAGATGAAAGCCGGCGTTATGCAGGTTCCGCCGACGACCCCATGCGTGCCGTCAGCAATTTCGCGGGGGTAGCCTCCAGCGCCGATGTGAATTCAAACGCCATAGTCATCCGCGGGAATTCTCCCAAAGGACTTCTGTGGAGGGTCGACGGGGTTGACATCCCTAATCCCAACCACTACGCATATGTGGGAAGCTCGGGAGGGGGCATCACCATGTTCAGCAGCCAGGTGCTGAGCAATTCCGACTTCTACACTTCGGCCTTTCCCTCGGAATTCGGGAACGCCCTTTCGGGGGTCTTTGACATGAGGTTCCGCAACGGCAACAGCAACCGCCGTGAATACGCCGTACAGGTGGGGATACAGGGTCTGGACCTTTCGGCCGAAGGCCCTTTTGTGAAAGGCAAACCATCGACCTACCTCTTTAATTACAGGTATTCCATCCTGGCCTTCCTGCAGATTATCGACCCGTCCATGAAAAACAAGATCCCCCAGTACCAGGATATCAGCTTCAAATTCAATTTCGTGACCCCCAAGGCCGGCACCTTCTCGCTCACCGGGATAGGGGGGATCTCACGCTCGACATACGAGCCTGTGCACGACAGCCTGGAGTGGAAAAGCCTCGACGACCGCACCCTATCGACCCTCAACAACAATATGGGGGCCCTTGCATTAACCCATACCATTAAAACCTCTGCAAGATCCTTCCTCCGCTCATACCTCAGCACCACCTACAGCGACATTTATTTTGACAACAACTATCTCGACACCGCCTACCAGCCCGTGCCCCAGCAAAACGTGAACCATAAGAACTGGAGGTTCACCGCAGCCAGCATGCTCAACTACAAATTCGGCCCAAAGCATACAAACCGAAGCGGGCTGGTGTATTCCGAGATGTTTTACAATGTAAATATATGGTCGCGAAATCCCTTTACGGGGGTCTATTCCCAGTATGACCACGGATCAGGGAACACAGGGCTGCTGCAGGCCTTCAGCGAGTCAAAGTTCAGTTTATCGAATACTTTAACCATAAACGGCGGACTGCATTTCCAGTTTTTCAGGCTGAACTCCCGCTGGGCGCTGGAGCCAAGGTTTGCCATAAGGTGGCAGTTTGCACAGAAACAGTCCCTCAGCTTCGGTTATGGGATGCATTCCCAGCTGGAGGATATAGGCGTTTACCTCGCCCAGGTTCCCCAGCCCGGCGGAAGCAGTGTACAGCCCAACAAAGGACTTGATTTCAGCAGGGCCCATCACCTGGTGCTGGGGTACGACCTCGCCATCCGCAGTGACATGCGATTCAAAGCCGAAGCCTACGCCCAGCTCCTGTATTCGGTCCCCGTGATGCCCAACAGCTATTATTCCCTCATCAATTCAGAAGGAGGCTACCAGAACGACACCCTCGTGAACAAGGGAACAGGCAGGAACCTCGGTCTCGACCTCACCTTCGAAAAGTTCCTCACGAAAGGATTATACTACCTATGTACCGTTTCGCTTTTCCAATCACAGTATAAGGGCGGGGACGAAGTCATCCGCAGTACAAAATTCAATTCAAACTACGTGGTGAACCTGCTCGGGGGAAAGGAGTGGACCATCAGAAAGAAAAATATACTTGGAGTGAACCTCAAGCTGAGCCTTACCGGCGGAGAATATTATGTCCCCATTGACCTCAATGCCTCCATTGCCAGGCACAGCGAGGTTTTGGACGAAGCCGCTGCTTACACTTTGAAGCTTCCTGACTTTTATTACGTCGACCTCACCCTCACCTATCGCACCAACCACAGGAAATACAGCGGAATCTGGGCTATACAGTTCAAGAACCTGCTCAACCAGAAGCCCGATATCGGTTATGTGTACAACGACTTTAATCACAGCATAGAAGCCGTGAAGTCGATGGGCATCATACCTTTTATCAGCTATAAGGTGGAGTTTTAAGGGGTACCACCGGCAGGGCAGGAAATGCTAGTGCGATAGCAATGACCAAACAATGCATCATATGCAGACGTGCCTCCTTATTGATTGTTTATGGCAAGAAACGCCATGTTTCCAGGAAGGAGAATCCGTTTGCAGGAATATGCTCCCGGCAGATCGTTGATGATCCTGCCTTTATTGATGCGGACCAGGAAAGTACAGGAGCCGGCCAGTGGTAGTTTCAGCTTAACATCAGTTCTCAGTTCGGTGAACCATCCCATATTTTCAAAGTAATAACGGCAGGTGTCGCCTTCAGTCCAGTGCCCTCTCACCTTGCTGTTGGGAAAACCGAAAGCATTAACCTTGTATTCCAGGCGGAGGGCCGTATCAGGTACAATCCTCACCGTAGCGTCCCCCAAATCAAACAGGACCACCCTTGGACTGAGCCTGGCAAACTCCGCATTGGTCAGGTGGAATTCCTTGGAGGAGATATAAGGCGTCGCGAGCATCAGCCCCACAGTGATCACAGGCAGCAGTATGCCCATAGCAAGTGTGATCCGCCTGGCTTTTTTCTTCTGGTCTGCGGATGAGAGAACGGGAATTTCAATGGGTTTATCGACCCTGAACAGGTAATACCCGCATAATGCAACCAGCCAGACGAGCAGCCCCGCCCATAGCACATCGCTGGCAAAATGCCCCCCCGCCATCATTCGGGCGATGCCTATGATAATTCCATAACCAATGCCCATTGCCAAAACAGAAAATGCGAGGATCTTCTTTCGGTTCCTGAGAAACAAATACGGAATTGCCAGGTAAAACCCCATCGAACAATGTCCGCAGGGAAAACTCTTGCCCTCATTCGTGGCTCCTTTTTCGCAAACGCAGATGAATTTTTCGGTGCCCCCGAATTCCGTGATCTCACGTGGGCGCGGGCGACCCGTATGATCCTTCAGCAACAGGTTAACGATAAGTCCAGGGCCGACGAGCATTGTAAAGATAAGCACCATGGATGCCTTGCGGAAATTGATGTATTTCACGTTCCAGTATGAGAGGGTGATCATCACCAGCCCGGCAAATGCAAGGAAGTACCCTGGGAAGATCCCGAAACGGTAAATAAAATCCCAGAAAGGATGGAACTGGAGCATCCAGCCTTTTTCAGGCGAATAAAAGTATCGTTGCAGGGCAATATCAGCATTAGTCAGACGGAAAACCAGTGTAAGCAAACCCATGAGCAGCAGGATTATAGAAAAATCCTTAAACGCCCTGGTTCTTATGATTTCACTGAATTTCATCCCCGAAAAATTGAGGATTTAAAGATAGGGATTTTCGCCGGAAGGAGGCATCACAGTGATACTTCTTTTGTTGAAGCTGATTACGAAGTGCGGATCAGCCGACGGCTGCAGTAACTGCCACGGCCGATGCTGCTTCGTCCCGGTTTTTCAGGATCAATGCATATGTAGCGGCCAGCATCAGGATGGCATCCATGGGGTCGTTGTTCAGGATGGCGACTTCCCCTGATCTTTTCATTCCATCCTTCATATGCAGCCTCATGAGGAGCATGTTGTTCTTTGTCCAGATCCAGGATTTACCCCAGAAGCCCTCCCTCATAAGGTCATAGACTTCACCTTTCGGACTGGTGAAACTCAGCAACCGGCGGCTCATCTTGCCTACAGTGATTTTCAGTAAATCCGTTTCTTCGCCTTTCTTCCTCAATATGATGGAAGACTTCCAGAATCCCTTTCGTTCAAGGCTCCATTCCTGTTTGGCGGAGCTTACATAAGCCAGGGTGCCAAACATTTTGGGCAGAACGATGGTTCCGACCACCTCCTCGCCAATGGCCAGTTCATACCTTGATTCCTTGATTTTCGGCTTTCTTAACTGTATGGTAATGCCGGGAGATATTTGCAATTTATAATTATCCATTTTCGTGGTTTAATGAATTTGTAGTTTAATTTAGACCAGTTCAAAATTACAGAATGATTGCGGACAATCGGCGACCAGGCACAAAATTATCATCAAATAAATTATATCTATGTTTTTTTAACTGTCAGCAGCAATTCAGGATCAATATTATATTGACAGCGGATGAGTGAGTGGGATGCTAGCTGTCATAAGATAAATAACCAAAAGAAAGGGAAACCGGAAATATGTATTTCGGTAAATATGTAAAAAGGCCAGGATTATCTTGTAACCGACGGGAAACTACTTTCCGCGAGTGATGCAATCATGCAGGAGGCTATTCAGGAATTGTTACAGGCAAAGCCCGACCTTGTCCTTATTCCCGGGGATCTTACCAAAGATGGTGAACTGGTTTGCCATAACTCTGTTCACACATACCTGGAGCAATTGATCCAGGCCGGGATCAAAGTCAGGGTTATTACCGGTAACCACGACATTTTCAACCCGCATTCGTATCAGTATGACGGCGCAACACAGACAAGGGTTGCGAATATCGGTCCGGCTCAATTCAGGTCGATCTATTATGATTGCGGATACAGCGATGCGCTGTATACCGATCCGAACTCCCTGAGTTATGTGTCCGAGCCTTTGCCCAATCTCTGGCTCATCGCAATTGATTGCTGTAAGTACGACAGTGTAATCGACACGATTTACACTGCAGGAGCGATCAGGCCGGGTACCATGAAATGGGTGCTTGACCGGATGGCGGAAGCAGCCCTGAAAGGGAAAACAGTTTTTGGCATGATGCATCACGGATTGGTGGAACAATTTTCAGAAAAGCACGTGACATTTCCAGGCGGACTTTATGTTCAAACTGACAAAAGAGGAATTCGACAACTTGATGTTCCAATCTGGAACATCAAGTTGGGGTGGAACAAGAAAGTGGCCATACGCATTTACCGAGTTGGGGGTCGCAATGCTATCAAGTGTGTTGAAAAGCGATCGGGCCATTATGGTTAATATCCAGATCATGCGCGTATTCACGAGGATAAGAAGGTTACTTGAATCCCATGCAGAGATACTCAAGACCTTGGAGGAAATACAAGCAAAGGATATCGAGCAGGATAAACAGATCTTGTTGATTTTTGAATACCTGAAACAATTAGAAGAGTATAAAACTCAGCAGCAGTTTATACACGAACGCAGAAG